>ERZ857775.378-NODE-378-length-67226-cov-6.122657_pt1 | contig 67226 bp, 66 predicted proteins | sample MGYA00519698_ERZ857775 | MGnify/ENA primary metagenome ERZ857775 (study PRJEB31778, sample SAMEA3449363) | human gut metagenome | biome: human gut; feature: human-associated habitat; material: faeces | place: United Kingdom | collected 2010/2012 ...
CAACCAGAAAAAATCGAAATTGATGCAAACGAAAGGGCAGTTAATGAAAAGTCTCAATACTGCTTTTTCGTTTGCACCACCTTCGATTCTTTCCTTAACGATTTTCTTAATTCAACAAACTAGAAGTTATAGCTGAATAACACAAAATGCATTTCCATCAGGATCATTAAGTACAACATAATCAGCATCTTCTTCATAATCCCATTCTTTGAGTGTTGCTCCTAAAGAGATCAGCCTTTCAACTTCTTCCTTCTGATGATATGTGAATAGATCCATATGATGTCTTCTTGCCTTAGGGGAGCTTGTGCTCTTCAAGAGAAGATTTATTCCTTCTCCATCTATAGGAGACAGCATAGCAAAATCACCATCTCTGAAATCCAATCTATAGTTCAATGCTTCACACCAAAATAAGATTTCTTTTTCAATATCTTTTACTCCCCATACAATTGAACCGATAGTCAACATATATTTACCTCCATAATTTCCTATTTTTTCGATTCTGCAAGCTGGAAGTTATAAATTTGATTTTATATCTTCTTGCCCTACAGACAAAAAGCATCCCTGGCTTTCTATCAGGCTAACCGTCTATCGGTAGCGCCTTCTTTATCATTATAATAGCATTTAACCGCATCTATGTAAAACATGTATTCTGTTTTTCAATCATCCCTGCAAATCCAAAGTTATCTACATGTTCCGTCATCATTAAAATGTTTTTGCAAAGCTTTCTCTGTCGGATAATATTTACCTTTGAATAACGATATACCGGCTTTCCGTGTCTGTCAAACAGACAAACTGTGTTTCTGGGCTTTGGCTCATGTTTTTCTAATAATGTTACCGCTATCGCCATATCAAGTTCAACGGCGATTTCCGAAAACATCTTAACATACTCACTTTCCAATGAAACAGAGTTTTGCTCCATCCACTCTCTGTTATGAGGAAAAACATACCCGCTGCTCCACATTTCGGGAAACAACGCTATATCCGCGCCCTCCGCCTTGGCTTTGCGGCACGCTTTTATTCCCTTTTCAATGTTATCTTCTATGTTTACACCGGGAATTAATTGCAAAAATGCTATCTTCAATTTCATAAATTCTACTCCATGCGCAGGATTGGGTGATATTACACGGACAAGCAGGAATCTGTCAATGTCACTATTCGACAATATAACGAGCCAATTCAAGAGCTATATCAAAATGTCCCGAATCATGCTGTGTATGCTTAACTTGGTTTTTCTTCATCCTTTCATCCCACTTAGGTGCGTCTAATAAATCACCACAAGTAAAAAAGAAGTAGGCATTGAGCTCTCTATAATCGCACATAGCCTGAATAGCAGCACACTCCATTTCAACAGAAATGCAGCCATCCGCTTTGCGTTTTTCAAAATTCCCCCCTTGTTTCTCTATGCACTGCATCCGTTGTCCATGTTTTCCCCTTCACATACGGCAAACCAACTTTTTCCATAAACTTCGCTACTACGTCTGCATTTTGAATTTTAATATAATCTGAAGCAGGTGCATAATGATATGAAGTCCCTTCATCACGATAGGCCTCAGTAGGCACCATAACCTTTCCACGTGCAATCTCCTTATTCAAGCATCCCGCCCCACCAAAAACAACATATTTATCTGTATCAATAATGGACATTGTATCTTCTATGTCTGCCACACACGCAGGTGCCCCAACATAAGACATATATACGGCAAAATGCCTGTTCTCATACTCGAACCCATAAACATGATTTACACCATTAGAAGAAAATAAATCTCCGATTTTATAGCACTCAAAATTTTCCAGCACATATTTTAAAATAACATGAGAAAAAGTGAGAATACAGGCATCTACCTTAACCGCATTCTCGCTACGGCCAACCTTAATTATTTCTTCCGATAAATTATCAAATGTATCCGTTATCATTCTAAAACCTCCATATTCGACAGTTTAAAATCTACCTATCCCGTTCTTCAATAATATGCATTATTTTTCTCTCACTAATGATATTACTTATGTTCTCCTTAATAAAGGTTGGTTTGATATTTTTTGATGAAATTTCTTCCAACTATAACCACACCAACTGTTCTCCTTCATCCGTTTTGCTCTTACACGATTTTAAATCTTCATCCAAAATTTTCATATGCTAAACTATTTTGTATATTTTTACACCATTGTACCGCTATTACAGCCATACTTCCATTTCCCCGGAATCACCAAATCCTAATTTTTCGTATAAATGCCGTCCTGCCGATGATGGCTTCAGTTTAATATTGTGTACTCCATTATCTTTCAGCCATTTAATCAGTTCATCCATTATCTTTGATGCATAACCGTTTCTCCTCTTTTCCGGGACACAATATACATCAATTATGTAGCCATACATCGGAGTCTTGAAAAAACAAAACGGAACATCCTCTTTTATCACAGCGCCTCCACACGCAATAACTTTATCTTTTTCATATATTAAATAATGACAACCTTTCCCATTCTGATATAATTCTTTATATTTTTCATATATCTTTTTTTCAGCATCATCTTGTAAAAAAGATACCGAACCCACTTCTGTAAACATTTCCATTTTCATTTTGACTACAATATCTAAATCTTTGATTTCAGCTTTCTTTATTTCCATAACACTTCTCCATTTAATAGTTCTTCCGTAGCAGCTTTTAAATTACTATCCATAACTAATATAACATACTGTTTGCACAAAAACATCAATACATTGCACGAATTTCATGCAGAGTTTATTATTTCATGTCAACCTTTTACTTAGTCTTTTTTATAAAATCTTGAATAATGGATAAAACGGTTTCTGAAAAATATATATTTCCTCCGTGTTCTTCCCAATCCTTTATCTCATAGTACTCCACGCTATGATTTTTCTCATCCAATTTTCTATATAATGTTCTGCTATTTTCAACAGAAACAACAGGATCATTTATACAATGAAACATCAATACCGGTGGCAATATTATGTCTTCACTAATTAAAGATGTACATGATGCTTTATACGCTATTTCTTCATTTCCATCAATACTATCAACACCAAGAAGGACTGCTGATGGCCGAACTGACATCCAAGCTGGCAATGGCGCATTGGAACAAATCAAAATATCAGAGGATGCGCTCTCTAAAATTACTCCTTTTACATTCGGAATTTTAATCATTCCACCAGCATTATATAACACCGCCATCATAGCTAAATGGCCACCTGAAGAATGTCCCATAAGATAAGCTTCATTCATATCAAATGGAAGATCAAATTCTGATATTTTCCTCATAACGCACTTCATTGCATTTTTAATATCCTCTACCTGCGCCGGAAAAATTGCAATATCAGATTCCCGAACCTCAATTGATATAATTGCAGCCCCTTTTTTCGCTAACTCTGCGAGTTTTGGAATATCGTTATACATCTCTTGTTTGTGCCATGCTGCGCCGGTTACATAAAAAATGACTGGGTATTTCTTTTTAAGGCCCTTCCTACTATATGGCATGATAATCTGCAAATGACGTTTACAATTTCCATAATCAAAATATTCCCAATTGGGGGAATACAGCCATTCCACATCATCAAATTTAACTTCTATTTCTTTCTTCATTTTTCCCACCACACCTTTACTAAGCCGTTAATAATTATATATTTTCACACCATTGTATGTCCTCTATTACAGGAATCATTTCATTATTCCACCGTGAAAATAACATTCATATACCTTGACATTCTCACAAAAAATTTCTTCATAACCTTGAAACCAGGAAAAATCTCCAACTACATTACACTTATAGGTATATTGTCCTGATTGATAATACTCCGGTCCTCTGAAGAGCATTTTTTTATCGGCTTTGCGAAGAGCTTCCTTTAAAAAGTCACCACTGAATTTCTGATTCAAAGCTCTTCCAATGTAGTTCATTGCATACTGTGATTTACCTTCATACCATATGGCTTCTTCACCGGCAAACTGTTCCCCACCAACGTATGTATCATAATATGTATAAGAACCATTGCTATATGAGAAATCATGAGAATCCAGCCGCGTTGAATCCGTCTCGTTCATGTAAGCAGCATATGTATTAACATTTGCTTCTAAGCGAAATTCAATAAGTCTATCGGCATCCGTTACACTATCATCGAAACAACTGATAACACACTCCTGGTCTTTAACTAAATAATCGACTGTAACATTGAATAATTCGCTGATTTTAATAAGGTTACTAATATCAGGATATACGTATCCGGACTCCCACTTCGCTACAGCCTGTTCTTCTGTCAAGTAAGGACTAAAAAAAATTTATTTTTTTGATTTCTGCACAAGCTTGTATGTCAACCGACTTGTGCATAGTTTCTTTAACGAAAAATCCACTCTCAAACATTTCATAATTCTTATTACATAATAAGGGCAGTCCAAATGGCTAAACTGCCCTTATTATAATATACATTGTATTATTTTTTCTTCTTATGTTTTTTCTGCTTTCTGTTTTGATCCTTTGGTATTGACTGTTGACGAATATACCATACTAAATCAGATATTGATTCATGTAATTGACAATACATCTTACTGTATTCTTCCGAAAAAGACCTCTCAAGTTTCAATTTTTCCTCCATGACATTAATTCCCTTGATTTTCCCTTCCGGTGTCATAGCAGTGTATATCTCTGCCAATCTTAACAGCATCTCAGAACACTTTTGGTCTACAGCATCCATCTCATTCCATACTTTTTCAAGTTTTCTTAACATTTCCTCACTATCAAAAATGGAATATGACAACATTTTAATAACATTTGAATAAGTTTGTATCTCATCTGCTATTCCTAATAAATACCTTCTAATGTTTCCATTTTCTTCATGGGAAATAGGTCTTGGGATAATTTCATTAATAACCGTATTCAATACATTCGGATCACATTTTGTAAGAAGTATTGCTGCCTTCTCTGCAATCCGGTCTGCCACTTTTTCTTTCTGTGTAAAACGCATACTGTCAACATTGTTATTATAGGACTGCTTCTGTGCATTTTTGGCAGCTTTATAACTTGTAATCATAGCAATAGTTGAAACAAAGGCTGTAATGAGTGCAGGCAACACACTAGATATTATTTTTTCATAATCCATAGGCGATTTTCTCCCTTTTGTATCATACCTATTTCTGTAAATAGATTTTCTCTTTGTTGGCACTGTACTAATCTAACCGTACTTGTGCATAGTTTCCATATCAAAAAATCCGCTTTCAAACTTCCAACAGATTTCTATTCTATTATCGGAATATACCTTAACTTTGTCAATCAGCTTCTCCTTTATTTCTTCCGTAAGTTCCATCTGATTGGCATAGCAAAGCAACTGACTGATATTTTTTTCCGCCTGTTGGTTACTCTCTTGCTGAAGGTTCTGCCTGCTTTGAAGCTCATGTAACCTTTGCTCCAATCTTGCAGTTTCTTCATCATATTTCTTCTTTTCCACGAGGAAGTCCTCTCTGGATAGCTTACCGTCTGTGTATTGCTCATAAAGTGGCATCCATGTTTTTTTCATGGTTGTAATGGTCTTTATCAAGGTTTTAATCTCAGCACCTTCGGAGTATGGAATGGTTTTATTCCTTGCGTTTTTAGACAGTTCTGCCTCTTTTACAAGCAACTGTATCTGTTGCCTTAAAGCTGCTAAGACCACTTCATTTGCTTCCTTATGCCTTATGGTAGCACTTCGGCATTGACATTCCTTTACTAAATATCTCTGATTGCACCTAAGTATGCCTTTACCATCGCCTTGCATTTTTCTACCACAATACCCACAGCTATAAATATTCCTGCCTTTTTTTCCACTTTGTGTTACTAATCACGCTATAAGGTTATCATTAAATTTGCTTATTTTTATGATTATGTAATAAAACCAGCTATATATGTAATATTTCACTTTCTGAGCAAGATTTGCCTGAGTAACAACTCACTTTGTGAGTTCCGATTACCCCGCAATCTTGATGGGGATTCTGCTCCCCATACCCTCAGATGATGCCCATTTTTATAAATGTGCAAATTGGCTTCTGTTAAGAACAGTCGCAGCGTGATTGTAAATATCACGAGATATTCCCAAATATCTTCGTTATGACAGATAAGATGGAATTAGGAGAGGATGGCTATGTGGAGCTTACCTTTGACGATTTTGGATTTACCGGGGAAGATTTAACCATACTTGAGTATCGGGCAAATTATGTGGAGGAACCGGAGTGCTTTGCAGGTGCAGAGGAATTGGTTCAGTTTATGGGTGCGTGTGATACACCATTTAAGCTGACAGAAGCCGAAGCAGATAAACTGTTAGGATATATGAGTGGGCATGATTTTCTGCTGGGGGAAAAGGAAGGCAAGCTGTTTCGTGGAGATTTGAGTTATCAGACAGATAAAATCAGATGGATTGAGGATTCCATTGACGATGTTATCAATGAAGTGACGGAATGGAATTATGAAATGTTGAAGCAGGCACAGGCTGAGATGGAAAATCCGAGAGACTTTATTGACTTTGCAAACAAGAAGGCGAGTGCAGATACGCTTGCAGAGGACTATGAGATATTGGATAAGCTGTTTGACCGTACAAAGTATGGAGTGGAGATAGAAGCACTTGCTGTAACGCTGGCAGATGAGTTTATTCAAAATCTGCAATCGAAAGGTGGCATAGACGGTGCAATCCAAAAGATGACGGAAGCCATCGCAGAGGGGCAGGATTTGTTGCCGGAGGTATCGCCTGAGTTAAAGCAAAGGTCAGGGAAGGTGAGGTAAATGGCAGGAGATAAAAAAACGGTTGTTAAGCCTTTCCGTATGACGGAAAAGGAAGCCGAAAAGCTCCGTCTGGATGCCGAGCAGAGAGGTATAAAGGAATCAGAATATATCCGACTGCTATTGTCGCAGAAGCCGAATGATTACCCTGAGATACGGATTATGCTCCGTGAGCTAATAAATGAAGTCAATGCCATTTCTACCTTTACCACCCAACGGTAAATCACAGACAAATCCTGATACTCTCTGTGAGGCACATCTGCAAGCATCTCTCTATTCTGTTCTGTATTTACAAGCTGAAACACAATGTTGTCCTTTGCCTCAGACAACTCAATCTTAGGAATTTCAGGACAGCTAGTAAATGCCTTTACCATTCTCTCTGCACCTGATATAATTGCTTCCTTCAAGTCATTACATCACCCCAATCCAAACTCCTTTTTGTGAGTGGAAAGATAAAGCCTGCCAAGATACTCATATCCCTTCGCATTTGCCTTGACATCTTCAATATACTGGATATTGTTTCCGTTACACTCACCATACTCTGTTAATGCTGCTATTACCTTTGCCTTGATTTTTTCCTGTACTGCATCCGGCATGGCTGCTATATAGTAAGGTGGCAGTTCTGTAATCTCTGTCTGAACCTCCTTTTCATACTCATAACTTTTTTCAAAGTCATTGATAAACTTTTCTTTTACCAAGATTGCTCTTGTCTTGTTTTCCTCGCTGGCTAATTCCACCAACTCGTCCATGAACTGAATTAACTCTCGTTTTGTCATTGCCAACCTCCTTTTTCGGGCAAAAAAAGTAGGACTTATTAGCAATGTCGAATAAACCGTTTTTAAGAGCTAATTCAGTCCTACATGAATTTTAATATTAAATTTCACCTCGCATTCTAATAAAAGCCATAACTCGACCATATCAGTAATCGAACATTATCTGACTTTTTGAAATGTAGGTCTTTGATTGTAAACAGCGCTGTCCTAACCTTAACCTAATGGCATAAAAAAATAGGACTAAATCAGTGCAAACCCTTGATTTTGTTGGGTTTCTCTTAATTTAGTCCTATTATAACAGGTCCATGTCTGGATACATCCAGTTTTCCCACCAGTTTTTCTTGGATCAAACCTTTATTCTTACGAATTAATTGTAGTTTTTGTGAAAAAATCATTGCATATCACCTCCACAATCATCGTACTATATTTTGAGCATTTATTACATAAACCGCTAATTGCTATTTTGCTACTATTATTATACATTACATATTCACTTATGATATGGTTCTCCGTTTATTATCCTGTAACTTCTGTACACCTGTTCAAGCAGTATGACCCTCATAAGCTGGTGCGGAAAAGTCATGTCAGAAAAGCTGAGCAGCATATCGCTTTGCTTTAATACACGCTGGTCAAGTCCAAGCGAACCTCCGATTATAAAAGCTATATGGCTTGTACCGCCGATACCCAGTTTATCTATCATTCCTGCCAGCTGCTCGGAATTTAATTTTTTACCTTCTATTGCAAGCGAAATTACATATTCGTCACCTTTAAGCGCACCGAGTATACGCTCGCCCTCTTTGGCCTTAATCTGATCACACACAGTCTGCGAACAGCCCTCCGGGGTCTTTTCGTCAGGCAGTTCAACAACAAAAGGCTTACAGTATCTTGTAAGCCTTTTCATATATTCATCCACGGCCTGTGAATAGAATTTCTCTTTGATTTTACCAACACAGATAATTGAAATTTTCATCGCAGCAGACACACATCTCCATCCAGTAATTTCTCGAACTCGTTCATCGGCATAGGTTTGGCATAATAATAACCCTGTGCAATATCGCATCCGATATTGGTAAGAAACTCGACCTGTTCTGCAGTCTCTACGCCCTCACACACTATCTTTATGCCAAGTCCGTGCGCCAGATTTACAATTGATTTAATAATATATCTGCTCTTCTCGGATTCGTCATCCAGAAACTGCTTGTCCAGCTTAAGTTCACTAATCGGGAGCAGATTCAGCATGTTAAGTGAAGAATATCCACAGCCGAAATCATCCATCGATATATTGTACCCAAGCTTCGACATTCGTCTTATTAAATCAATCATATCATCCGTATTCTCCGTGAAAGCACTCTCCGTCAACTCGAATACGATATTATTCTTATTGATGCCGTACTTATCAAAAGTATTGATAAGCTTATTAATATAAACCGTGTCATACACATGCATTCTTGACTGGTTTACCGAAATAGGTACAGTATATCTGCCCCATTCGCTGCGCTTTTTGATCATGGCACAGATACGCTCGAGCATATAGAAATCGACCTTATTGACGAATCCGTTCTGCTCAAAAAGTGGGATAAAATCATTCGGTGCGATCATTCCGTCCTCCGGTGACATCCAACGCACAAGCGCCTCTCCACCGACAATATGTCCGTCCCTGAAACTCACCTTAGGCTGGATATAAGGAACAAATTCATGATTGTTCAGCGCCTTGCTCATCTTATATGTAAGTTTCTGTTTTCTGGCAATATCATAATTGATATTATTATCCAGAATGGTTACCATCTTGGATATGGATTTCTTGGAAAGCTTACTTGCTATTGCTGCCTTGTCAATCATCATATTGACATCTTCTCCATAATCCTCGATGATATACATACCACAGTTGCAATTTATTTTAATAACTTCTCTAAGTTCCTCGATTTCAAATTCAATATCTTCCAGATATGTCTCAATAATGTATTTAAGACTGTTAATATCAAGAAAATTAATCATAAAAACAAATCTGTCCGCAAACATTCTTGTAAAAATGCCATCCGGCATAATAATGTCATGAATCCTGTCCGCTACAGATTTAAGTATTCTATCACCCTGGTTACGTCCATAATAATCATTAATCGCTTTAAAATTACTTATGTCTATCACACCGACAACATAATTAACGTCCTTATATTTAAGCATTATTTCGGCATCATCAACAAACCTTGCAAAATTACCGTACCCTGATATCGGATCAATATTAATATGTTCATCAATTAACTTCTGGGTATTCCTCTTTCCCATCCATAATGAATAGCCTACAAGCACTAATATAAGTCCGACAAGAACTATAAGCAGATATACGTTGACCTGAATAGTGGCTGCATCTATCTCCATCTCAAGCAAAATCAATTGTGTAATCCTCACTCAACCAATAATATAATTCATTCCGGCATGCCTTACGGCACGCCGGATAATAATGCGCTGATTAATTCTTAGCGCTTAAGTACTCATCAATACCTTTTGCTGCAGCTTTTCCGGCTCCCATTGCAAGAATAACCGTAGCAGCTCCCGTTACGGCATCGCCACCGGCAAATACACCAATCTTGGATGTCTGTCCGGTTGTCTCATCAGCAACGATACACTTACGCTTATTGATCTCAAGACCCTTAGTGGTCGATGATATAAGCGGGTTCGGCGATGTTCCGAGAGACATGATAACTGTGTCAAGATCCATTTCAAATTCAGAACCCGGAATTTCCACAGGGCTTCTTCTGCCTGATGCATCAGGCTCGCCAAGTTCCATTCTCACGCACTTAATTCCCTTAACCCAGCCCTTGTCATCGACAAGAATCTCTGTAGGATTGGTAAGAAGATCAAAAATAATTCCTTCTTCCTTAGCGTGATGTACCTCTTCAACTCTGGCAGGAAGTTCTTCCTCACTTCTTCTGTAAATGATATGAACCTCAGCTCCGAGTCTCAATGCCGTTCTCGCAGCATCCATCGCAACGTTACCGCCGCCGACAACAGCAACCTTTGTTCCTGCTGCAATCGGGGTATCATAACCATCCTCAAAAGCCTTCATGAGGTTATTTCTTGTGAGATACTCGTTAGCTGAAAATACTCCGTTGGCATTCTCTCCCGGTATTCCCATAAATCTAGGAAGACCTGCACCCGAACCGATAAATACGGCTTCAAAGCCCTCTTCTTTAAGGTCATCAATCTTGACAGCCTTACCTACAACAACATTCGTCTCTATTTTAACGCCAAGCTTCTTAACGTTCTCAACTTCTGCCTGAACTACCTTGTCCTTCGGAAGACGGAACTCAGGAATTCCGTATACAAGAACTCCGCCGGCCTTGTGTAATGCTTCAAAAATAGTAACATCATAACCAAGTTTGGCAAGGTCTCCAGCGCATGTAAGTCCTGACGGGCCTGAACCGATTACCGCAACCTTCTTGTTCTTCTTCTCTTTGGCCGGTTCCGGTGTGATTCCGTTCTCTCTTGCCCAGTCGGCAACAAATCGCTCAAGCTTACCTATTGATACAGGCTCACCCTTGATTCCTCTGATACATTTGCCTTCACACTGTGATTCCTGTGGACATACACGTCCGCACACAGCCGGAAGAGCTGATGACTGGCTGATAATCTTATAAGCCTCAGCAAAATTACCTTCCTTAACTTCATGTATAAATGCCGGAATATTGATAGATACCGGACATCCCTTCATACACATTGCATTCTTACAATTAAGACATCTGGAAGCCTCTTCCATAGCCTCTTTCTCATTATATCCAAGGCAAACCTCTTCAAAATTGGTTGCTCTTACTTTCGGATCCTGTTCTCTTACAGGCACTCTCTTCATAACATCCATTATTTGTCACCTCCGCAGCCGCATCCGCCGTTCTTGTGAGTTGCACCCTCTGTAAGTGCCAGCATTGCGCGACCTTCCTGTGTCTTATACATCTGCTGTCTCTTCATAGCCTGATCGAAATCAACAAGATGTCCGTCAAATTCAGGTCCGTCAACACACGCGAACTTAACTTCATTACCAACCTGCACACGGCACGCTCCACACATACCGGTTCCGTCAACCATGATAGGGTTGACACTGACAACCGTATGTATTCCGAGTTCTTTGGTAAGAAGGCATACAAACTTCATCATGATCATCGGTCCTATAGCTACACAGTGGTCATACTCTTTACCAAGATCGTTTACGAGATATTTAATCGTATCCGTAACCATTCCGCCTCTGCCGTAACTTCCGTCATCTGTTGTTATATAGAGATTGCCGGCAACTTCCTGCATCTCCTTCTCAAGAATAACAAGATCCTTTGTCTTGGCACCGACAATAACATCAGCGGCAATACCGTGTTCATGGAGCCATTTAACCTGTGGATAAACCGGAGCAGTTCCAAGACCGCCCGCAACAAAAAGAATCTTTTTCTTCTTAACATCTTCAATATCGTCTGTAACAAGATCGGAAGGACATCCAAGCGGTCCTACGAAATCTTCAAGATAATCTCCTGTCTTAAGCTCTGACATCTTCTTAGTGGATGCTCCGATAACCTGAACAACTATCTGAACCATTCCTCTTTCTCTGTCATAGTCTGAAATCGTAAGTGGAATACGCTCACCATTCTCGTCAATCTTAGCAATAATAAACTGGCCCGGCTCGCATGATTTAGCCACACGCGGAGCTTCTATTTCCATAAGGAAAATATTGCTGGCCAGAAACTCAGCCTTAAGTATCTTGTACATAAAGCACCTCCTATATTTATCTAATTACCATTTTATACAATAGAATCAAGTAATGCAATACAAATATACTGGAAAATTGTAAAAAAATAGCGTGAAACCGATAAAAGTCCCACGCTATGATTGTATTATTTAACTGATGAAAGTTTATAACTTCCCTTTGAGCCTGTTACCTTATATACATCTCCGGTATTGGCATCAGCACCGTACCAATAATCCTGTGCATCATGTCCAATGTTGTAATAGAACATATATATCTGTTTATCATCGACTGTCTTTAATGAATAATAATCCATTGAACATTCATTATCATCTTTGTCAATATGTTTCTTATTGACAATTTTCTTGTCTATCAATGCACTCCATATGAAATCCTCTGCCTCTGTCTGAGTATATTTGGATTCATACGTTACCTTATATGTCTTGGATGCCATGGTGCTCTTTCCATGTCCGTCAACAACCATCACGGTAACAACCGTAGTTCCTGCCGGAAGTTCAAAAGGCTTGCTGTACTCTGTGCTGTCTGTAGTAGGTGCCGTTCCGTCAAGTGTATAATATGCCTTACTGCCTGACGCAATTCCGGTAACCGTAACCATTACTTTGGACGACTGTGAAATTGTCGTGTCTGACGGTGTTATTTCAGGTGTCGCCGGTCCTGAATACTGTATATTATAGGTCTTGGTTATAACATCGCTCTTAATTCCGTAATCGTTAACCGCATAGAATTTAACAGTGGTCTGGCCCTCTTTAAGTTCTATTCTGTTAGAAAAAACCTGTGCATTGTCCTTAGGATCTGAGCCGTCTATTGTGTAATATATCTTACATCCGTTATCAGCTGAAAGGAATACCTTCTGATCGTCGCTGTAACTGCCTTCATCCGGTGTCGCCACTGGATCCTGAGGCACATATTTCTTAAACAATGCAATAATATCATCATCTTCAGTGGCAGCTGCCTTTTCATACAGGTCGCCGAGCTTGGTATAATCTTTACCATTCAGATAAACTGACATCAGATTATAATATGCATTCTTGTTATCACTGTCACGGTCAATCACATCAAGCAATATCTCTTCTGCCTTATCATCCTGGGAAGTATTCTTATAACATTCAAACAGGTAAAGCATCATATTGATATTGGTATCACTGTCGCCCTTGCCTTCATCATAGGTAAGTGCTTTCTCAAAATCAGATATAGCGGTATCGTAATCTTTATCATCATAGGCCTTATATCCAAGTTCATTATAATATCCGTAATTATCTTTGCTCTTATTAAAAGCAGCCCTGACCACAAGAAATGCCGTTATTCCTATTATAAGAACCGCTGCTACAACAGATGCTACGATAATAATGATCTTCTTCTTATCCGGCTTATCGGAATCATCATCAGAATCATCATCCGGATCATCATATATCTTCTCTTCTTCATCCGGTATATCATCTGTTTCAGATGTGTTCTTATTAACATATGCATGTGCATCAGCTGTCTCTTCATCCACAATACTTGCTATTGATTTGGCAAGTTCCTCTTCTAAATCAAAATCATCTCTCATAGTAACCTCTCCTTATTTTGCATACACTCACACTATACCACATTCATCACTCAAAATCAACAAATGCAAATATTAAGTTTTTGTTACGAAATACACTCCGGATGAAATTGTTACAAAAATGTTAAATCTTTTTTCGTTTTTTCACACAGCCGTCACATTCGTATACTAGATTAATAAGTGGATAGTGAAGTATAACTTTCTATCTCCCCCCTCATATTTAAAAGCTGGAAGCACCAAAGTTAATTCTTTGGTGCTTCGTTTTTGTTCTCGGAATCGAAAAAGGCATTGTGGTCAATCAGCCGCAATGCCTTTCGTTATTCTTATATTATTTTTTCCTGTTAATGAACTTGCCCGGATCCACAGCCATTACTTTGACATAACATGTAACTGTCTTACCATCGACCGTTCCGCTTATCACACATTCACCCGGCATACGTCCTGTTACCAGTCCGTTACCGTCTATTGTAGCAATTCTTGGATTCGATGTTCTCCACGATACTGCTGACGGAGCACCATCCACATACAGGTTAAATGTATCATATTGTTCTATCCTGATATCCGTATAATGCATTGCCATTGAATGTATTATACATGTATCCTGAACGGTTCCGGATGAACTGTATGCCGTAACTTCACATGTTCCGGCCCCAACCGTAATGATATTGCCATTTGCATCAACCGTCACAATAGATGTATCTGAGGATACCCATTTAACATGTTCATTTGTATTGGTCGGATATAACCTTGCAGTAAGCTGTCTTGTCTTGCCCTTTAACATCGTGATTTCCGATGAATTAACCGAAATCGAAGATGCCTTTATTATTTCCTTAACAATAACCGTACAGTTGGCAACAACTTCATTGCCATCTGTCGATGTAGCATGTACCACAGTTCTTCCTGGAGTTACACCCACTACATCACCGTCGGAATATACCTTTGCCACGCTCTCGTCATCCGATGTCCAGACAAGATTCTTGATAGATGCATTAGGCGGTGTTATTGTTGCCTGTAAGTTATATGTATCTCCTACATATACAGTAATCTTTGACTTGCTTAATGATATCGATGTAACAGGATTAATGACTCTTATTACAACCGAATCGCTTACTCCGCCACCATCAGCCGCTGTCGCAGTTATAACAACATTACCCGGCTTAACGCCTGTAACCTTACCGCTCTGATCCACGGTCGCAATCGATGTATTGCTGCTTCGCCATACAACCGCTTTATTGGAAGCAGTCTCTTTACCAACTGTCACTTTAAGATTTACTGAATTATTCACGTTAAGATTCTTCGGGTTACCTGAAATCTTAATGCTCTCTACATACTCTTTAACTTTAATTGTACATGTAGCCTTGAGTCCGCTCTCGTTAGTCGTAACGACTATCTGACATTCGCCTCCGACAAGTGCCGATACAACACCGTTCTCATCAACAGTCGCTATCGTCGGGTCACTTGACATAAATGTTACCGATTTATCAGGTGCATCATTAGGAAGTACCGTAGGAACTATTACAAACTTTGTTCCGGTTACCATTTCCTGATAATATGTATTAAGTGTGAGTCCCGTTACCGGTTCCGTTATCTCTATAACGCAGTATGCAACCGTTCCGTTATCTTCACTTACACATGAAATCGTTACCGTACCTACAGCAAGTGTGGTAACTTTACCGGTCTGGTCAACCGTTGCAAGCGATGTATCAGATGAACTCCATGTTACCTTCTTATTGTCAGCCGTATCAGGAAGTACCTCCGCACTGAGCCAGAGTACCGTTCCTTTCTTGACCGATAATTCAGTTTCGGAAAGGTTGATTGATGTAACAGGCTGAAGAACCGTAACATTAGTCATATCAATATATCCGCCATCCTCTGTCTGGACGATTATTGTGGCACTGCCGCTTCCCACAGCAGTGAGCATACCTGTTGAATCAACGGTCACAACAGCTTCATTGGATGATGACCATTTAACATTCTTATTGGTTGCATTATCCGGAGTAATCAAAGCTGTAAGTCTCGACTGGTCGCCTACATTAAGCGTAAGCCTGTCGTAATCCATCTTAATTCCTTCAACCTGCTGCGTTATATGGAATTTACAATATGCCACTTTGGAACTGTCCGCATTGGAAGTTACACTTACATATGTCTCACCAGGACCTACAAATGTTACAAGACCATTCTGGTCAACCGTAACGACCGAAGGATCCAGGGATGCCCATGTTACGGATGTATCAACGCCGGCCGATGCCGGAAGAACTGTGGCTGTAAGCTGGAACTTCTGCAATGCCATCTGTGCCGTAACGCTTGTGTTATCAAGAGTTATGCTTGTTACTCCTTCAGTTACATAAAAATCCGCCGTTGCGATATATAATCCGTCTTCCGAAACTACAGTTATCGTAGCCTTGCCGCCGTTAAGACCAGTTACAAGTCCAAGCTGCTGCTGGCCTTCATTGGTATATGGTACAACCGATATGATTGACGGATCGGAGGATACCCAGCTGAGCTTGGTATTATCCGGAACAACCGTCTCTCCGAAATTAAGATACGCCGTAATATATAATTCCGCCCCTTTCTGGAGGGAAATCATGTCCTTAATCTCTTTACCATTGTACATAAGTGTGAGATTATTTACAGGATTAAGTATATAAACTTTACATTCTGCAGTCTTGACAATACCGTCAATCTCCTGCGTTGCTACAAGTGTTACATATCCGTTGTCTCCGGTCTTAAGTGCTGTTACCGTTGCTGTAAGACCGTCTTCCGAAATTTCAAGCAACGCCATGTCACTGTCCGATAATTTCCAGTGAACCGGCTGCTCAGTGTTCGAAACCATGGCTGTAACGCTTCCCTTTGTTCCGATGTTAAGGGACATTGATGTATTGGAAAGTGAAAATCCGTCAATAACGGTAATTGTTATTGTCTCAACATGCCCGTTCCATGTCACCGTCACATCTGCCGTTCCGGTGCTGTTTGCCGTAAACATTCCTGTCTTGGAGTCATACGAAACTATATTATTATTGCTTGATGCATAATTAACCTCTGATGGATTGGCTGTTGTTGAAATCGCAATCTTGTCACCGACGAGAACAGTCGTCTCCGGTGTATTGACAACATACGGTACTTTTACCGTTACCGAATCGCCGGCATTATTATTGGGATTATGATCAAGGCAGCTGGCATATACCGTAGTAGATCCTGCGTACACACCGTACACAACTCCGTTGCTTACAGTAGCAACATTCTCATCCGCAGACCACCAATATACATCCGAAACTGAATTACTGTTAGTGGTAAGTGCAACACTCTGTCCCTGGCCAACTTCAACGGTATCTTCAGCAATGGTAACTCCAACCGTTACATTAAATGAATATTGAAGTCCGTCCGCAGGTATCGCAGCAGTGATTGTAGCCGTGCCACCACTTATAGCCTTAATTGTGGCTGCATTGCCATTACCCGTTACCGTGGCAATATTACTGTTTGATGACGACCATTCAACGTATTTGGATGTGGCAGCGTTACATGTAACATTGCCGTCATTACCCGGCTGCATGATTCCCGCAACAGAATCATAAGCCACCGTAAGCGGTACCATCACCGGTATCTCTTTATATACATAATCTTCATCCAGCAGATATCCTACCGTAAGCTTGGTCTTGCCTGCTGCAACAGCCTTAACCGTTCCTACGCCCTCGATATTGCTGACACTTGCCACGAGATTATCGGCTGAACTCCACGTAAAAGTACCGTTCGTCGCCGAAGCATTCAAAATACTGACCGTAGCATTTACAGTAACCGCCTCTGAATCTGATTTAAAATTAATGGCCGGCGTATCAACGGATAAAATAACCGTTGCGGCCCTTACCATAACCACTCCTATTGTAGTCGCAACTATTATTGCGAAAACAGCAGCTACTGCCTTCCAATGATTTCTAAGGAATTTTCTGAATTTCATATTATCCTCCAAAAAGACATAATTACAGCTTTATCTTATGTATCGGAACTTGTCCGTCAAAAAATTATACCTGTTTATGATTTTTCTTGAGCATTTTTTGTATTTATTATATAATAGCGGCATAAAGGAGGCCGCAAATGAATATTTATGATATTTCTAATATGACGGGTGTATCAATTGCAACCGTATCCCGTGTACTCAACAACAGTCCAAAGGTAAGCGAATCCACACGCCGGAAGGTTATGGACGCCATCCGTCTTACCGGATACAGCCGGCAGAAGCGCCAGTCATCACAAAGTGTCGGGATTATATATTCCGGCTCTGTTCAACGTAATGGTTTCAATATGATAAATACCCTTGTAAGTGTTTTGAACAACCGTAACATAACACCGTATCTGTGGGTGTCCGACGGCAGCCAGAATGATCTTAAGCCTGCTGTCGATTTCATGTGCTCAAAGCATGTTTATGCTATTGTCTGTGATAACACATGCCTTCCCTCTTCTGCCGCGGATACATTGGCCGGATTCAAAAGCGGCTCATTGCCTTCGGTCATAATGATAAATTCATATAAAGACACGCCCGGAGTCATCAATATCATCTGCGACATCAAAGATACTTTTATGACACTTGTCAGTAATACGCTTAAATCAGGTGCTGTTTTTCCGGCTTTTCTCTTCTCGTCAATGTCGGAATTCTGTCTTGAGATGCTTGACGGTTTCAAACTTGCCTGCGCAGGTGCTGGAATCGAACCGTCAGTCGAATGTATGCATCTGTGCCCCGGCGGAACCGCAGATTCTTATAACTATATTAAATCGCTAAAAGAACAGGGCAAAATACCGGATGCCATATTCTGTTCCAACGATATGCTTGCACTCGGGGCATCAAACGCCCTTGCAATGCCGGATGTCCGAATAACCGGATGCGGTTGTGATTTATGTACGGAGCCGGGAATTATGCCGTTTGGCAGCATAAACTGCCGGATTGATGAAATAACACGGCATATTGCGGACACTCTCATGAATATCTCAATCAACGTACCCGTATCCACGCGGACGGGATTTACTCCTTATTTATAAAGGGGCACTAAAAAACATACCGTTTTCCATGCCCCAGTTAAATCAGGATGTATTATTTTATTCAAACCGATTCTTCATCAAATTCCACCTTAACATAATTACCACGTTCGGTCGTCTCTATTTCAAGAACTTTACCCTCAGCAGACTTGATGCGTTCGGCGAATTTGTAATTGCGGGACATTGCCACCGCCGGGACTATGGTATAATACCAGCTCGACGGAAGCACTCCCTCTGTTATCTTAACGGTATCTCCCGGTTTTACGAGATTCTCCCGTTCCATTTTAAATTCTTCGATTCTCATAATTCAATATGATTTAATCCTCTTCGTCATCATCAGGCATATCCCAGTTGTGATATACAGCCTGAACATCGTCATCATCATCAAGCAGATCCAGAATTCTGTTCATCTGCTTAATATCGTTCTCCGAAGTAAGTTCAACCCATGTCTGCGGAATCATTGTAACTTCAGCCTGTGCAAGCTCAAGCCCTGCTGCTTCAAGAGCTTCTCTTACGGCGCCACAGTCATCCGGAGCTGTGATGATTTCAATTTCATCCTCATCCTCGTCATTGACGTCTTCTGCACCCGCATCAAGTGCAAGCATCATAAGCTCATCGGCATCCATCTTACAATCTTCCTTGTTGATAAGGATCTGACCTTTCTTGTCAAACATAAATGATACACATCCCGGCGTACCTACATTTCCATTGCCCTTTGTGAATGCATTTCTTACGTTAGACGCAGTTCTGTTCTTATTATCAGTAAGTGTCTCAACGATGATCGCAGTTCCGTTAGGACCGTATCCTTCATATGTGATTGCAGTAAAGTTTGCTGCATTGGCATCTCCGGCAGCCTTCTTGATACTTCTGTCGATCGTATCATTAGGCATATTGTTTGATTTAGCCTTTGCTATAACATCTCTTAACTTACTGTTATTGTTAGGATCCGGACCGCCCTCTTTAACCGCAACCATAAGCTCCTTACCTAATCTGGTAAAAACCTTACCTTTTGCTGCATCATTTTTCTCTTTTTTATGTTTGATGTTGGCAAATTTTGAATGTCCTGACATACGACACCTCCATTAGTCTTCTTTAACGTCTTTGATGCTGAAGCTGTATCTTCCCATCTTGTCTTTGCCAAGACATACGCACTTAACCTTATCGCCAAGTGTAAGGACATCTTCAACATGATCTATTCTTTCCTTGCAAATCTTGGAAATGTGAACCATTCCCTCTTTGCCCGGTGCAAACTCGATAAATGCGCCGAATTCCTTGATGCTTATGACTTTACCTTCAAGTACAAGACCTTCCTCATAATCGGTTACGATTGTCTGGATATACTTGATTGCCTTATCCATAGCAGCCTTGTCTGTTCCGCATACCGAAACTGCTCCGTCATCTGTTATATCAATCTTAACGCCCGTTTCCTCGATAATGGCATTAATCGTCTTACCTCTCTGTCCGACAACATCACCGATCTTAGCAGGGTCAATCTGAATCTGTACAATCTTAGGTGCATATGCGCCAACTTCTTTACGAGGTTCCGCAATGGCTTTCTTCATGCAGTTCTCCATAATGTACATTCTTGCCTCACGGCATCTTGCTATGGCACCTTCTACGATAGGTCTTGTAAGTCCGTGAATCTTGATATCCATCTGGATTGCCGTTATACCTGCATCAGTACCTGTTACCTTAAAGTCCATATCTCCGAAGAAATCTTCAAGACCCTGGATATCCGTGAGAAGAACATAATCATCATCTGTCTCACCTGTTACAAGTCCGCATGAAATACCGGCAACCATCTTCTTAATAGGTACACCTGCTGCCATAAGTGACATGCATGATGCACATGTAGAAGCCATTGATGTTGAACCGTTGGATTCAAATGTCTCTGATACGGTTCTTATTGCATATGGGAACTCCTCTTCTGACGGAAGCACAGGCAAAAGAGCTCTCTCAGCAAGTGCGCCATGTCCGATTTCACGACGTCCAGGTCCTCTTGAAACCTTGGTCTCTCCAACCGAATAAGCCGGGAAATTATAATGGTGCATATATCTCTTGGATGTTTCCTGCTCATTAAGTCCGTCAATTTTCTGCGCATCTGAAAGAGGTGCAAGAGTACATACGTTACAGATCTGTGTCTGTCCACGTGTAAACATTGCCGAACCATGGACTCTTGGAATTATATCTACTTCAGCCGCAAGCGGACGTATCTGTGTAATCTCACGTCCGTCAGGTCTTCTGTGATCTTTAAGAATCATCTTACGAACTGTTTTCTTCTCATACTGATATACAGCTTCATCAATAAGCGGAAGCCATTCTTCCTTCTCTGCAAAATTCTCTGCAAGATAATCCTTAAGGTTACGGATTCTCTCTTCACGAACCTGCTTTTCAGGAGCAAACATTACCTCTTCCATCTCTGCAGGAGGTACAATTTCTTTAATCGCATCAAACAAGCCTTCAGGAATTGCACAGCTTGTATATTCATGCTTCGGTTTACCGCATTCAGCGACAATCTTGTCAATAAAAGCGATAACCTGCTGGTTAACTTCATGAGCCTTGTATATTGCTTCGATCATCTTGGCTTCAGGTACTTCATTGGCACCTGCTTCAATCATGATAACTTTCTCTCTTGTTGATGCAACAGTAAGCTTGAGATCAGAAACAGCTGTCTGTGCACCGTTAGGATTGATTACGAATTCTCCGTCAATAAGTCCTACCTGTGTTGTTGCGCAAGGTCCGTCAAACGGGATATCTGATATAGCAACTGCGATAGCTGAGCCAAGCATTGCCGTAAGCTCAGGGCTGCACTCCGGATCAACTGACATAACAAGGTTGTTGAGTGTTACATCATTACGGTAATCCTTAGGGAAAAGAGGTCTCATAGGTCTGTCGATAACACGCGATGTAAGAATGGCATTCTCTGAAGCCTTTCCCTCTCTCTTATTAAATCCTCCCGGTATTTTACCTACAGCATATAATTTTTCTTCATATTCAACGCTGAGTGGGAAGAAATCGATTCCGTCCCTTGGTTTCTCCGATGCTGTTGCGGTTGAAAGTACAACAGTATCGCCATAGTGCATAAATGCAGCGCCGTTAGCCTGCTTTGCAACTCTGTCGATGTCTACCGTAAGTGTTCTTCCGGCAAGTTCCATACTAAAACTTTTATACATAGTATCTCCTGTTCTGCCTTTGCGGCATGTTTGTTATAGTGCGGCGGCAAGACATCGAAACAACTGACAAATCCACAGCTGTCTGTACATTTGTCAGTGGTCTCGCACATCCTGCCATCCGTCTTTTGCACGGTAAAAATGGGCGGAAAACTCCGCCCATACCATAAACTATTTTCTGATTCCCAGACGGGCAATCAATTCACGATATCCTTCAACATCATTCTTCTTGAGGTACTCAAGTAATGCTCTTCTCTTACCAACCATTTTAAGAAGACCTCTTCTTGAATGATGGTCTTTCTGGTTAACTTTAAGATGTTCTGTGAGCTCCTTGATTCTCTCTGTAAGAAGGGCTACCTGTACTTCTGGTGAACCTGTATCTCCTTCTTTTCTGCCGTACTCGGCGATAATCTGAGTCTTTTTTTCTTTAGATATCATCTGTGATATTCCTCCTTAATTATAATCACCGCATACTAAGAACCAGGTCGGAGTGTCCTGTATCTGAGTATCGGTTAAGCATTAATACTTTACGATATTAACATATTATCGGATATAAATCAAGATTTTCTTTCGCTCTTTATATCATAAAATATGTTTTTGAAAATTCTATATCCCTTACAAGCTGGTTCTTAAGTGCTTCGACCGATTCAAATTTCATTTCAGGCCGCCGGAAATGTATCAGTTCCACTTTAATGCTTCTGCCGTAGAGATCGCCGTCATATCCGATAAGGTTGGTTTCGACATTAACCGCATTGTTATCGGAGATTGTCGGTTTGACACCAATATTACTGATTCCGTAATATTCTTTGCCATCTATTAATGTTTTGGACGCATATACGCCGAACGGCGGAAGGATTTTATCATCCCCAGGCAATATATTTGCTGTCGGAAATCCTATTGTGCGTCCTATTCTGTTGCCATGTACGACGACTCCCGTTATGCTGTACGGGTAATCCAGAAGAATGTTAACCGTTTCCATATGTCCTGCCGCAATTTCTTCGCGAACCCAGCTGCTGCCGATTTTTCGGCCATCATATGTCTCTTTTTTGAGAATTACCGGTTCAAACCCGAGTTTGTCACCGTTTTCCCTTAATGTCTGCGCATTTCCTCGTCCGCCCTTGCCAAATGTCCAGTCTTCACCAACTACAATATATGCGGCTTTCATTTTGTTTTTCAGGACATCTGTAAGAAAATCAACAGGTTCTGTGTCCGCAACTTCTGTATCAAAAGGGTACTCAACCAGAATATCGACTCCGAGTTCCTCAAGAATAGCTTTTCTTTCACCCGGTGTGGTTATTTTCTCGCTTTCCATATACGGAAATTTATTTTCCTCTGTTACCTTGAAGGTAAAAACTGCGCTTTTCATTCCCGTCTTGTGGGAAATCTCCAGCGCTTTATGAATGAGTTTTCTGTGTCCTTTGTGTATTCCGTCAAATTTGCCCAGCGTCACAACCGTGTGCTCATCAAGTACAAAATCTTTGTTTTCAATGCAAATCATTAATTCACTCTCCGTTCAGAAACATTTTATACGGTCTGTAAATGCCGGTATGTCTGTCATACTCATACAAAGCCGTAAAAAGCGGTTCTCTTTCCTTACGGTCAAAATATATTCTCACCTTATATACATCATCTGTTTCAAGACGGCCGGCGCTGCATTCATCCGCTTTGAACATATTGCCGTTTTTAACGTATTTCCAGTATGTTTCAGGAATCACTGCTGCAGGATAATCCATGAAGAAAAAATCAACAGGTTTAATGCACTTTTCCAATGTTCCGGCGTTCTTCCTCTGTTCAACTTCATCCAGCGTGAGCGCATCCTCTGCAAGGCATATTCCCGAACGGGTTCTTACAAGGTCTTTCATGCATGCCCCGCAGCCCAGTTTGGTGCCTATGTCCCTGCAAAGCGATCGGATATAAGTTCCCTTGCTGCATCCGACGGTAAATACACACTCTGCGGTTCCTACGGTGTCTATTTTAATATAATCTATGACAACATTGCGCGGCTTACGCTCTACTTCAACACCTTTTCTCGCAAGTTCATAAAGTTTATGTCCGTTAACTTTAATTGCCGAATACATGGGTGGAATCTGATCATAGCTTCCCACAAAAGACATGATTGCATCTGTTATCGCACCGGCATCCGCCGTGACTTCTTTCTCCGTCAATACCGTACCGGATATATCTTCAGTATCAGTGGTAACTCCCAAGAGCATTGTAACTTTATATTCCTTGGTTCTGTCCGTTAACATATCACATAATCTGGTTCCATTGCCAAGGCACACAGGAAGCACGCCCGTTGCATCAGGGTCAAGTGTTCCTGTGTGTCCGATTTTCTTCTGTTTCAATATTCCTCTTAACCTGGCTACAACATCGTGTGATGTGTACCCTTTCTCTTTGTAAATATTGATTATGCCGTTATACATTATCAAAGTCCTGCTCTTACGAGCTCCTCCAGTTTGGTAATAATCGCATTCTTATCCAGTGTCGTTGTGAATCCGGCAGCTCTTATATGTCCGCCGCCGCCAAATTCTCCCGCAATGCTGTTGACATCAACATCATGCACGGAGCGCAGGCTTGTCTTTATCTTTCCGTCCGGAAGTTCGTACATAAATACAGCGACTTCGACTCCCTCAGTAAATCTGAGTTCATCAATAATTCCTCCCGTATCGCGGCCGATAACATCATATTCCTTCAATGTATCCGCTGATACATAAGAATATATAAGCCTGCCGTCTAAAAGCCTCTCCGAATCAAGCAATGCTTTTCCGAGCAGGAGATTCTGCTTATAGCTTTTTCTGAAAAACGTATCATCAATAATACTTGTGAAATCAATTCCTTTGTCCATAAGCTTGCCCGCAATCTGCATTGTCCTGCTTGTCGTCGACTGGTATTTAAAAACACCTGTATCATGAACCATGCCCGTATACAGACATTCTGCCGTATTTTTTGAAATATGATTTTCATCGAGCAATTCAAAAAGCACTTCGCTTGCAGAGCTTATCTGCGGACATATATGATTGATATCAGCAATACCTTTTGTGGACATATGATGATCGATACATATCGTCTTGGAAGCATTGCGTATATAGTCAAGTGTAAATTCCGCAACACGTCCGAGGTCGCCGCAGTCCAGTATGATAAAAACATCGTATTTGATATTTTTATTTGCCGAATGCCTTATATCCGAAGCACCCGATAGGAACTTAAAGTTTTTTTCAATCGGATCAAGATATATATCAACAGTCTTGTCCGGCATATTCTCCCTGATATAATTGTAAAGACCCAGAGTCGAGCCGACACAGTCCCCGTCAGGCCTTATATGCCCTGTAATTCCTATGCTTGCAGCACTTAAAATCTCTTCTTCAACAGATACCATTATTCCTCCCTGCCCTCATCTTTGGCACTTACCTCATCAATAAGTCTGGACATATTAACACCGTATTCTATTGACTGGTCAAGCACAAAAATAATCTGAGGTGTATTCCTGAGATTAACGGTCTTGGCAAGAAGATTCCTTATATATCCTTCCGCACTTCTCAAACCGGTAATTGTATCTTTCTGTGACTGTTCATCTCCGAGAACACTTATATATGCCTTGCACATCTTAAGGTCCGGTGAAACTTCCGTGGCAACCACGGAAGTCATCGGATTAATTCTCGGATCCTTTATTTCGGCGCGGATTATATTGCTTAATTCGCGCATGACTTCATTATTTATTCTGGTAAGTTTGATGCTGTTTTTACGCATGGCTTAACCTCCTAACGCGGTATTTCAACCATAGTATAAGCTTCAAGTATATCGCCTTCCATGATGTCATTGAATTTTTCAAGAACACATCCGCATTCATATCCTTCTTTGACTTCCTTGGCGTCATCCTTGAATCTCTTAAGTGAGGCGAGAGGTCCATCATAAATCATGTCATCGCCTCTCATAAGTCTTACGGAACATCCTCTTGTAAGAACTCCGTCAAGTACATAAGAACCGGCAATTGTTCCTACATCTGATGCTTTGTATGTCTGGCGTACTTCTGCGTGTCCGATTACTTTCTCCTCATACTTAGGATCAAGCATTCCCTTCATGGCAGCTTCGACATCCTCTATAGCCTGATAAATTACTCTGTATAATCTCAGGTCAACATTCTCCGCATCGGCAACTGCTTTAGCCTGATTATCAGGACGGACGTTAAATCCGATTATAATTGCATTCGATGCTGATGCAAGTATAACATCTGATTCATTAATTGCGCCGACACCCGCATGAATAACTTTGACGACAACTTCATCATTGGATAATTTCATAAGACTCTGCTTTACTGCTTCAACCGAACCCTGTACATCGGCCTTAACAATAATATGAAGTTCCTTAAGATTACCTGCCTGGATCTGCGAGAACAGATCATCAAGCGACATTTTGGACTTCGTCTCTTCGAGAAGTTTCTCTCTTCCTTCCCTGATAAATGTCTCGGCAAAGCTTCTTGCTTCCTTCTCTGTCTCCGGAGATACAAATACATCACCGGCATTAGGCACATCATTAAGACCGAGTATCTCTACCGGAATTGACGGACCCGCCTGCTGTATTCTTTTTCCCTTATCGTCAACCATTGCTCTTATCTTGCCATGGCATGAACCAACCGCAATATGGTCACCGACATGAAGTGTTCCCTTCTGTACAAGCATTGTTGCAACAGGTCCTTTACCTTTATCAAGTCTTCCCTCAAGAACAAGTCCTCTGGCTCTTCTGTTAGGATTAGCTTTAAGTTCAAGAATTTCTGCCGTAAGCAAAAGCATATCAAGGAGATTGTCGATACCTTCTCCAGTATGTGCCGATACCGGACAGAAAATAGTGGAACCGCCCCAGTCTTCGGGTATAAGTTCGTATTCCACAAGTTCCTGCTTTACTCTTTCTATATTGGCACTAGGCTTATCAATTTTGTTGATTGCAACTACTATTTCAATTCCGGCTGCCTTTGCATGGTTAATAGCTTCGACAGTCTGTGGCATTACACCATCATCGGCTGCAACTACAAGAATGGCGATATCTGTTGACTTGGCACCACGCATTCTCATGGCCGTAAATGCCTCGTGTCCCGGTGTATCAAGGAATGTTATCTGCTGTCCGTGTGCCTCTACCGTATAAGCACCGATGTGCTGTGTGATACCTCCAGCCTCTCTTGATGTTACATGTGTCGAACGGATGGCATCAAGAAGCGATGTTTTACCATGATCAACGTGTCCCATAACGCAGACAACAGGCGGTCTCGGAACAAGAGTTGACGGATCGTCTTCCTCTTCCTTAAGAAGTTCCTCGATAACATCGACTTTAACCTCATGTTCACAGATACAGTTGTATTCCAATGCAATTTCTTCAGCTGTATCGAAATCGATTTCCTGATTGATCGTCACAACCGTTCCCTGCAGGAAAAGTTTCTTAACAAGTGCTGCAGGTGCTATCTTCATCATATCAGCAAGTTCTTTAACAGTAAGCGTATCCGGAAGCGTAAGGGTTCTGATTGTCTCCTCTTCCGCCTTTTTCTGCTGCTGTTTAACTTTATTCATATTCTTCTCGAGAGCCTTGGTGTTCTCCATTCTCTCAGTCTTATCGTAGCTGCTGTTATCTCTCTTACGGTTTTCCCTGTCACGGTTTCTCTGCTCTTTAGCTTCTCTTTCCTTGATAGCTTCTCCGCCGTCAAATCCGCTGTTTCTGTCATCCTTGCGGAAATTATTTCTGTCATTGCCACCGGTTCTTCTGTTATCCGGTGCTGCATTTCTGTCCTGGTTTCTTCCATCCTGGCGTCTGTCTGCAAATCTTCCGTCCTGACGTCTGTTATCTCCAGATCTTCCATCCTGGCGTCTGTTATCTCCAGGTCTTCCATCCTGACGTCTGTTATCTCCAGGTCTTCCGTCCTGACGTCTGTTGTCTCCAGGTCTTCCATCCTGGCGTCTGTTATCTCCAGGTCTTCCATCCTGGCGTCTGTTGTCTCCCGGCCTTCCATCCTGGCGTCTGTTATCTCCAGGTCTTCCATCCTGACGTCTGTTGTCTCCAGGTCTTCCGTCCTGACGTCTGTTGTCATCAGGTCTTCCATCCTGACGTCTGTTGTCATCAGGTCTTCCATCCTGACGTCTCTCCGCCGGTCTGGCATCCGGTCTCGGCTTTCTGTCTACCATTGTTCCATCCGGGCGCACTCTGTCGCTTGGACGTTCTCCCGGCTTAGCGTTGTCTCTTGGGCGGATTCTCTCTACCGGTCTTCCGTCCGGGCGCACTTTGTTGTCCCTTCTGTCGCCAGGTCTTCCATCCCTTCTGTCGCCTGTTCTTCTCTGGTCTCTTACTTCCTTGCGTCCGCTGTTCTGCGGATTATATGAAGCAAAAATCTTTTTCTTCGGTGCTGCATCTTTAGATGCGTCCGCTCCGGCTGCCGTTTCTGTCTTAGGTGGCTCTGTCTTAGGTGTCTCTGTTTTAGGTGTCTCTGTTTTAGGCGCCTGTTCTTTGGTCTCTGATGTATTACGGCCTTTTGCAAAATACTTTCTTGCACTTTCAGCTTCCGCATCAGACACAGAACTTGAATGTGTTTTAATATCGCTGTTGCTCTTTGAAAGGTACTCTACAAGTTCTTTGTTGGGCACATTTATTTCTTTTGATAATTCGTAAACTCTCATTTAGTTAAAACTAACCTCCTTGATATTTAAGGATTCACATTCCGATTAACCGGAATTTATAAATCTAATTTGCCGATAAGCGACTTCGCCAGTCCCTCGTCCGTAACCGCTGCCGATGTACGGATTTCACATCCGATACTCTTTCCGAGTGTCTCCTTGTCAGCATAGAATGCTATCGGGACATTATAGAAACTGCACTTATCACTGAATTTCTTTTTGGTCTTGTCAGAGGCATCTTTCGCTATCACAACAAGGTACGCACTTCCGTCCCTTATCGCATTCTCTACCGAGAATTCGCCGCTGACAATATTTCCGCCACGTTTGGCAAGTCCGAGCATGGAAAGAACGTTATCATTTTTCATAATCAGCCATCTCCTTCTTAAGCTCATCATATACTTCCTGCGGGATACGGACTTTTAACGAACGCTCAAGGCCTTTATTCTTAACTGCTTTTTCAAGACATTGCATTGTCTTACAGATATATGCGCCTCTGCCGTTTTTCTTGCCTGTATCATCAAGAAGTATTTCACCTTCACTTGTCTTTATAACACGCAGCATTGCTTTTTTTTCTTTATCTTCACCGCATCCCACACACTGTCTGAGCGGTATTTTTCTTTCTGCTGCCATAATATTACCTTTTACTGCTCATCCGGATATTCATCTGAATATTCCTCATCATATTCAGCTTCCGGATAATACATATCAAGTAATCCAAGCTCTTTGGCCTGTGTTTCACTCTTGATATCGATCTTAAATCCTGTAAGTTTGGCTGCAAGTCTTGCGTTCTGTCCTTCACGTCCGATTGCAAGTGAAAGCTGGTAATCCGGTACTATAACCTGCGCTGTTTTCTCTTCATCATCAGCAACTACCGATACAACCTTCGCCGGGCTGAGGGCATTTTCAATAAGATTGGCCGGATTCTCGCTCCAGTTGATAATATCTATTTTCTCTCCGCCGAGTTCATCTACTACTGCATTAACTCTGGCTCCGTTAACTCCGACACATGCACCTACCGCATCAACGTTAGGATCCTTGGACCAGACTGACATCTTGGTTCTTGAGCCGGCTTCTCTTGCAACATTCTTAATCTCAACTGTGCCATCACGCACTTCTGTAACTTCTTCTTCAAAAAGTCTCTTAACCAGTTCCGGATGTGTTCTTGAAACAAGGATACGTGGTCCTTTCTTATCATCCTTAACTTCTACAACGTATACCTTAATTCTGTCGTTAGGTTTGTAATGCTCGCCCTTGACCATTTCACTCTCATTAAGAACGGCATCCGCTCTTCCGAGATTAATTATAAGATTACGTCCGGCATATCTTTGTACCACACCGGTCATAACATCTTTTTCTTTGCTGTAATAATCATCATAAAGAACCCTGCGCTCTTCCTCGCGGATTTTCTGAAGAATTACATTCTTGGCAATCTGGATTGCGATTCTTCCGAGTTCTGCCGACTTGACATCAATGTTTACGGTATCTCCGATGTCGTATTTGGAATTAATCTCTTTTGCTTTTGCGAGACTTATCTGCGTAACGTCATCCTCTACATTCTCAACAACTTCTTTAGCCGCAACCACTGAGAAATCTCCTGTATCCGGATTAACTTTGACAATAAAATTGTCCGCTTTACCGTAATGGTTCTTGCAGGCCGTAAGAAGTGAATTTTCTATTGCCTCAATTAAGGTGTCTTTGCTGATTTTCTTTTCTTTTTCCAGAGCACTGAGTGCTTCCATTAATTCACTGTTCATTTTTTCATTTATCCTCCTAATTATCTAAAAATATACAGTCTGTCTTATAACGGCGATATCACGCCTCTCAAAAACCTTCTCACTGCCATCTTCCAGTCCGATAGTGACCGTGTCCTTATCATATGCGTTCAGAAGTCCGACATAATCCTTCTTATGCTCAACCGGCTTATATAACTTAAGTTCAACTTCTTCACCGATATTGCGTTCGAAATCCTTGTCTTTCCTGAACGGTCTGCCAAGTCCCGGGGAGCTTACCTCCAATATATAGGACTCTGCAATAAAATCCTTCTCATCCAGCTTGTCGCTGAATGCTCTGCTTACCACTTCACAATCATCCACGGTAATTCCGCCTGGCTTATCAATATATGCCCTGAGGTAATTATTCTGACCTTCTTTGACATACTCAATATCCACAAGCTCGTATCCGTTGGATTCGATTATCGGCATAATAAGCTTCTCTGCCATGGCTTCGTAATCGTCACGTTTTGCCACACTGTCACATCCTTTCTATGGCATTTGTTTTCCATACAAAAGAGTGAGCTCCGAAAAGCTCACTCCTAGTAAAATCATCATTGACTGTAAAATAATATCATACTCTCAAATAAAATGCAAGTACTTTTTATTCTGCTGCCGTATCCGCATCTGTTTCTGTCTCATCGGATTTAAAATCATACGAAAAACAGTTCTTGATTGCGTCTGCTTTGCTGCTTGTAATATAGTATATTGCATCTGATTTGTCTGACTTGATGCTGTATGTTTTATTATCCGAATCAAGTGTTCCTATTGTTAATGTAATGGCGGAATCTTTATCATTCTCATCTGTGTACCCTATCTTAATAGTGCACGTCGGGTCATCCAGACCATATGCGGCAAGCGTTTTATCATCCGATTTATATTCAAGACATCCGTCATATGTTATGTCAAGTGCATTACGCACAGATGATAAATCTGTCGTATCCGTGACTTCATATGCTTCGCCTCCGTTTACGGATGCATTCCACACAATATTTGGAACTTTATCACCATTCTCATCTGTCTCATCTTCCGAATATACATCCACGCTTCTGTCCTTATTAAGTACAAGGCTGCTGCCGTCCTTACTTGCAAGGCTGAAACTGTAATATTTGCTGTCCCAGACTGTATTGACACTGTCTATCCTGGCAAAATGCACTATCTCATCCGCCTTGATGTCATCCATACAGGAAATGCTGCATGTATATACCGTATCATTTTCTGCATCCTTCACATAGTATTCGCTGTCATAACTTTTACCTATATAAATAGTCTGTCTGCCACCGTCCGTGGATGTGATTTTCACGGTATATGCCGGATCCTTAAGCCCGTAGCTTTCTATCGAATCCGCATTACTGATTTCCCGGCTTGCCAAAAGTCCTGCAAATTCATCGGCTATTTTCTTAATAATTGATGAGTCCAGCGGAAATTCACTGTCTCCGTCATAATTCCACGTACCGTCCTTACATGTAAAAGTAAAATCCCCGAAGCTTATTGCTGAAAGTTCATCGTAATCATTAACCTTAATTGCAGCAGCCAACGATTCCGCTTCACTTTCTTTCTGGCTTTTTTCAGAGTTGAACTTCGTTACTTTCTTAATAATGATATTTCCGGCAACGAGCACTACAAGGATTGATGCAAGAATTATTATTATTTTAATCTGTTTATTCATTCTGCACCACCTCTAAAGCTTTCTTCTGCCAAACCATCTTAAGAATCCGAGGATAAGAAGCGCTACCGGAATTATACCTATAAATATGGCACCGATTCCGCTTCCGTTGGCTATCGTGTTATATGTTGTCTGAAGGCTTATGCTGTCTATCGATATGTTGCTGACATCATCAAAATTAGCTGTTATCGAATTCATGAACACCTGCAGGTCCATAAGATTCGTGTAATATGACGTAAATTTATCATCAATGATCGAAGCCGAGCCAAAAACAGTAAATCTTGATTCGTCTTTTGTTGCGGCTGCGGCAAGTGTATATTTGCCTTCGGTATAATCATTCTCACCAACAACGGCTGCGCCTTTATTGGATGTTGTAAGAAATTCATCAACCGTAACTCCGTCTGTTTTCTCAACTTTCAATCCAAGCGAACCAAATAAAAGTGTATATTCTTCCGGACCGAATTTGCCGGTTATGTCGCCCGAGCTGTAATTAGGGAAAATCTGATATACATTCTGTCCGTAATATCTCTCGGTATCGGCGATATATCCGTTTACCTTTGAAATTCCGTAATCTGCCATAAGCGCGTCAAAATTCGGTGTTTTGGTCGTAGTATCAGCTAATACAACTGTCATTTTGCCGCCGTTTTCCATATACTCTCTGAGAAGCTTAAGCTCATCATCGGCAAGATCCTTCGTCGGCTGGTTGCATATAAGCATATCACAATCATCCGGGATTCCGTTATCTACGAGAAGGTTAACGGATTTCACATTGAAATTCGATTTGGATATAAGTCCCGATATATTTTTCCCGAGATTGCTCTCACCGTGTCCGCTTATTGTATATATAAGCTTGTTGTTTTCATTGGATACATAATCGATTGCTTTGGTAAGCTGGCCCTCTCCGTCAAAAGAAGTCTCATACGTACTTCCGTAGTAAGAGGTTGATGTAACGATTATGTCACTGAATGCAACTTTTGTGGTCTTATCTGTGGCATCGCATTTGATAACGATATTGTTTTCCTCTGTATCATATGTGGTAAGAACCGAAGGATAAAGGACCGGATCCTTATATGTAACCTTGATATGGTCCGAATAATCGGCATATTTAGCAAGTAATGTTGAAATTCTCTTATCCGTACTTTCTTTATCTTTAATTACAACTATCTCAACATCATTTTTCAATCCGTCAAGAACCGAATGTGTGGTATCACCTATTGAATACAGATTGTTACTGCTGACATCAATATTTCTGGCAGCCGTCGGAAGCTTTGAAAACATCACGTTGGCCGCTATTACAATAGCAATTATTACTACCATAATCACCGTGGAATAAGAACCTTTTCTAAAAGCCTTTGTTCCGATTAAATTATGTTTTTCTCTCTTCATGGCTGACCTCCTAGCTCCATCTTCTCTTATTAAGACTTGAAACAGTCAGCATAAGGAAGACAAAAATAATGGAAATATACATTACTATTCCGCTTATATCAAACAGATTGTAATACGCAATGTTCGATATAGGTTTGGATAAATCCATTTTATCGGTAACTGCATTGAGCCATGTACTGAGTAAGGATGACTTTGCAAGGCGAACAGCCAGTAATGCTATAAATCCTGCGCCGCCGATTGCTCCGGCAATTATCCAGTTCTTTGTCAAAGCATATATTATAAGGAACACAAGTACAAGCAGAACCATAAGACCGATGTGTGCTGCCATTACCGTGTTCGGTATGTATCCGGTAAGTCCGCTCCAGAACACCAGCAGGAATACAGCCGCAAACGAACCGACTGCCGCTATAATCTGGCTCTCCGTAAGTGATGATATGAACACACCAATACTGATGTACACAAGTCCAAAGAAGAACGCCGTAAATATTGTGAGATAGTCAACCTTAAGATATGATGTGCTTCCCTTAAGATTAATGATAAGCGGGCACAGACATGACACAAGCAACGGTATTGCATATATAACCGCATATGCCAGGAATTTGCCAAGCACAATCTGCCATATCCTGACCGGTGTCGTAAGAAGCATCTGGTCGGTGCGGCTCTTTCTTTCCTCGGCAAAAGAACGCATTGTCAAAAGCGGCGTTGCAAACATCATTATCGAAAGCGCACTCATAAGTGAATATGAGAACCTCGGATATCCATATGAAAGATTATATATGTAAAAATATATTCCTATCAGGATAATCATTACCGCGCAGAAAACATATCCCAACATAGAATTAAAGAAGGATTTAATTTCTTTTGAAAATATTGCACCCATTATTCGGCCTCCTTTGTGTCGGCTGTAAGCTCAATGAAGAGTTCCTCAAGCGACTTGGTTATTTTATGCATTTCATAAACCGGTATGCGGCTCTGTGCCAGTGCATAGAAAACAGCTTCAAGTGTATCATCCTTGCCGTCATAATCAATCGTTGCCTTGACAAAATCATCTTCTGTCTTACATTCCGTCTCATTTATTCCCGGCACCTCTGCAATGGCATTTCTGAAGCTTCCTTCGTCAGCTTTGGCCAGAATCTCAAGTTCACATGTCTCACCCATATATTTATACAGATTATCTATCGTATCGCTGGCAACCAGACGTCCATGGGATATTATCAATACATAATCACATACTTCACTGACTTCCGAAAGAATATGCGAACTTAAAATGACCGTATGATTCTTCGCAAGTTCTTTAATAAGGTCCCTTATCTCGATAATCTGCTTCGGGTCAAGACCTACTGTCGGCTCATCAAGTATTATTATATCCGGAAAACCAAGGACCGCATATGCAAGTCCGACTCTCTGTCTGTAACCTTTGGACAGATTCTTTATAAGCCTGCCCTCCACATCCTTGACATGAGCCATCTCCTTCGCCTGTTCGATGAAATCCTCTGATTTATCTTTCGGAAGTTTCTTAAGCTTCGCGGCAAAATGCAGATATTCGTTAACAGTCATATCCGTATAAAGCGGCGGTATCTCCGGCAGGTATCCTATGCATTTCTTGGCTTCCTCCGGTTCGTCAAGCACATTATGTCCGTCTATTATGACATCACCGCTTGTCGCACCAAGATATCCCGTTATTATATTCATTGTAGTGGATTTACCGGCACCGTTCGGTCCCAGAAAACCGTAAATTCTTCCCGGTTCAAGTGTAAACGACAGATTGTCAACGGCTGTATGACTGCCATATTTCTTGACCAGATTCTTAACTTCAATCACAACTGATTCCTCCTTACATTCAGCCAATTTACAAAATATTATATGAAAAATTTATGGTTAAAATTAGTCCAAAAAATGTTTTATTTGTGTATTTAATGTGACAATTGCGTGAAAAAAATCCCGCCACACCGTGTCAGCCGGCATAGCGGGTATAAATATTCCTATTCTGCTTAGTTAGTCTTGTGAATGTGCGTGTACAGATGGTCCTGGCAATATTCATAATTGCCTGCACACTTGGAGCAGAACCTGAATACAAGGTCATCTCCGTCCTTCTCCGTTCTTCCGCAGACCGCACAACGGTGCTTGGTGATTCCTGCATTCCGTGCCGCCTTATCAGTTCTCTGCTTTCTGGCAAAATCGCGGTGCATCTTCCGCTGTGAGCGGTTCATCCGGATATAATTGCGCGTTGTGAAGAAAAATACAATAAAATTGAGCATCGAAGAACCTATCACAAAAGGATATACAAATCCAACGTTCCCATTCATTAACATGCCGGAAATCATCTCATACACAAGGAAGGCACCATATACAACACCCAGCCATTTAACCTTGATCGGTATAATAAACATCAACAGCACCTGATTATCTGGGAATGTCGCAGCATATGCCAGAAATATCGACATATTGACATAATATGTGCTGAACACATATGAAAGTGACTCAAAAACAGTGTATTCACTGTATATTCCGTTCAAAAGTTCCGGTCTGAACAAATAGCAGAATCCCATCATAAGAAAGCTTCCGATTAATGTAAAAAACATACCGGCAAACAGATAAAGATTATACTGGAATGTTCCCCATGTCCTCTCAAGCGACGTTCCTATTGAATAATAGAACACCAGCATGATTATCGCAAAGAATATATTATTCTCTCCCGGCGGAATAAGGATCCAGCTTACAATTCTCCACACCTGTCCGTGTACGATTGCGTATGGATTAAGTGTGAGATACCCCATAAATGCCGGTGCCGCAAATTCGATAATATATCCCGCCACATAACACAGAATCAGTATAAGTGAAAGATTACGTATGGCAAACCTGCCGAATTTATGTTCCAGTTTATATATAAAATTCATATTATGTCATCTCCTGCTTTCTAAAACAAGTCTTTTTTACGGAAGATAAATGCTATTATCAACGATATAATAAGTGATATTCCTATTACAATCGGGAATCCCCATTCGCTGTCAGCAAACGGCATTGAAAACGACTTGACATTCATTCCGTAAAAGCTGGCAATCATGGTAGGGATTGAAAGCACAATTGTTATCGTGGTAAGAAACTTCATAACACTGTTCTGGTTATTGGATATAACCGATGCGAAAGTATCCATCGTTCCGTTAAGAATTCCACTGTATATATTGGCCATCTCAATAGCCTGCTTATTCTCTACAATTACATCTTCTATAAGGTCCTCGTCCTCCGGGTATTTCTTGATGGCACTGAACTTAAGCAGTTTCTCAAGAACTATCTCATTCGCCTTAAGCGATGTTGTGAAGAACACAAGGGATTTCTCCAATTCGAGAAGTTCGATAAGTTCCTTATTACGCGTAGCTTCATGAAGCTTCTGTTCTATGCTGTCGCTTCGTCTGTCAATAATTCTGAGGTAATTCAGATACAGCGTCGCATTCCGGTAAAGTATCTGAAAAATAAATCTCGTCTTCATATGTGTATAGAAATTCCTGACTCTTCCGTCCATAAAGGCCGTGAGAACCGGAGTATCTTCAAGACAGACAGTAATTATTGTGTCATTGCATAACACAATCGATAATGGTATTGTACCATACCAGTCCTTCTCATTTCTCTCCTCAATAGTAGGTATATCAACAAGGATAAGTGTATAATTATCCTCGACATCAATTCTTGAACGTTCTTCTTCATCAAGAGGTGCCCTCATATCAGTAGCATCGATATCATATCTGGTCGCAACCTCATGCAGTTCCTCGGCTGTCGGGTTCGTCATAGCCACCCAGCATCCGGGTTCAAAATTCTCAATCTGAAGGACTCCGCTTTCGGCAGTCTTAAAAATCTTAACCATAGTTCCTCCTTATGGCTACGGTTGGATTTCTGAAAGCCCGTCTAACGCATACAGTCCGCAGCCATATGAAAATAGTATTTTCCCAAGGTACAACTGTGATAATTATCAGGTCCGCTTTCCATATGTCCACTTCCTTCCGTTTCAAATTTTTCATTCAACTAATTATATTTTACCCATAATGCTTTGTCAAGAATTCCGTTTACTTTAGTTTTTTTTAATATTTTTTTTACATCATCACAGTTGAAAAAAGAAGTTCTTTCATATATAATAAAGATTTGTTAAGAAATTGTTAAATTTAATTGATTTTTATAAGGAGGTACGGCACTTTACGCCGCACAATATGAGTAATTTATACAAACTTGGAATCGATATCGGTTCCACAACCGTAAAGGTTGCATTGATGAATGATAATGATGACATAATTTTTTCCGATTATGAGAGACATTATGCCAATATTCAGGATACTTTAGCAAATCTCTTAAGAAAGGCCCGCGAAATAACGGGTCCTATTTCGGTACATCCCGTGATTACCGGTTCCGGCGGACTTACACTCGCCAACCATCTTGAAATTCCATTTAACCAGGAGGTTGTTTCCGTATCAACTGCGCTGCGCCACTATGCACCGCAGACCGATGTCGCAATCGAGCTCGGTGGTGAGGATGCCAAAATCATATATTTTACAGGCGGTATCGATCAGAGAATGAACGGAATCTGTGCCGGCGGTACAGGCTCATTCATTGACCAGATGGCGTCACTGCTTCAGACTGATGCTGCCGGTCTTAATGAGTATGCCAAGAATTATAAAGCAATATACCCTATCGCAGCCAGATGCGGTGTGTTCGCCAAGACCGATATCCAGCCGCTCATTAATGAAGGTGCCACGAAAGAGGATTTATCCGCCTCTATTTTTCAGGCTGTTGTCAACCAGACAATAAGCGGTCTCGCATGCGGTAAGCCGATACGCGGACATGTCGCATTCTTAGGCGGCCCACTGCACTTTCTTTCCGAACTCAAAGAAGCATTTATCAGGACACTTCATCTTACCGATGAGTACATAATTGCTCCGGATAACTCGCACCTCTTTGCTGCAATCGGTTCAGCACTGGCTTACAAAGAAGATGCCGAAGCAGACATTGATGCACTTATTGAAAGACTCTCGTCCAACATTAAGATGGATTTTGAAGTTGAACGTATGGAACCGCTTTTTGCTGATAAGAAAGCATATGACGACTTCATTGCACGTCATGACAAAGCAACCGTTAAAAAAGGTGATCTTGCCACATACAAGGGCAACTGCTATATGGGTATCGATGCCGGTTCAACAACAACCAAGGTCGCCCTCGTTGCTGAGGACGGAACCCTTCTTTACTCGTTCTACGATAACAATAACGGAAGCCCTCTTGCCACATCCATCAGGGCAATTACCGACATATATAATAAGCTTCCCGAGGATGTACATATCGTCCGCTCCTGCTCTACCGGATATGGTGAAGCGCTTATCAAATCCGCACTCATGCTTGATGAAGGCGAGGTTGAGACGGTTTCGCATTATTACGCCGCTGCCTTCTTCGACCCGGAAGTAGACTGCATACTTGATATCGGCGGTCAGGACATGAAATGCATTAAGATTAAGGATCACACGGTTGACGGCGTACAGCTTAATGAAGCATGTTCTTCAGGCTGTGGTTCGTTCATCGAGACATTTGCCAAATCCCTCAACTATTCTGTTCAGGATTTTGCCAAAGCCGCTCTTTTTGCGGAGCATCCTATAGACCTCGGAACCAGATGCACCGTATTTATGAACTCCAAGGTTAAGCAGGCACAGAAGGAAGGCGCAACCGTCGCCGACATCTCTGCCGGACTTGCATATTCCGTAATCAAGAACGCCCTTTACAAGGTTATCAAGCTTTCAGATGCAAGAGAGCTTGGCAAAAATATCGTAGTCCAGGGCGGTACTTTCTATAACAACGCCGTACTCAGAAGTTTTGAGAAAATAGCCGGAGTCGAAGCCATTAGACCTGATATCGCAGGAATTATGGGTGCTTTCGGTGCCGCACTCATCGCGCGCGAGCGTTATGAAGGCCAGGAAAGCTCCATGCTTGGTCTTGAACAGATAATGGCACTTAAATATGAAACAAGCATGACAAGATGTCAGGGATGTAATAACCACTGTCTTCTCACGATTAATAAATTCAACGGCGGCCGCCAGTTTATCTCCGGAAACCGTTGTGAACGCGGTCTCGGAAAGGAACGTAACAAGGACCACCTTCCTAATATGTATGAATTTAAGAATAAACTTCTTTTCTCATACAAATCGCTTGACCCTGATAAGGCTCCGCGCGGAACCGTAGGTCTTGCAAGAGCCCTTAATATGTATGAGAACTACCCATTCTGGCATACATTTTTCACAAAGCTTGGTTTCAGGGTTGTGCTTTCACCTAAATCGAGCAGACAGATATATGAACTCGGCATAGAATCCATTCCAAGTGAATCGGAATGTTATCCGGCCAAGCTTGTCCACGGACATGTATCTTGGCTGATACATCAGGGCATCAAGTTCATATTTATGCCATGTATCCCATATGAGAGATGTGAAGATGAGACCACCAATAATCATTTCAACTGTCCTATTGTCACCTCATATGGTGAAAACATCAAAAACAATATGGAAGAACTCAAGGATAATGATGTCAGATTCATGAATCCGTTCATCTCATTTGCCAATGAAGAGGTTGCAAGCAAAGAGCTTTGCAAGGTATTTGAGAAGGAATTCGGCATTCCGGCATCCGAAACCGCAGCCGCATGTAAAGCAGGCTGGGACGAAATGATTTCCTGCCGTATGCAGATCCGCGCAGAGGGTGAAAGAATCCTTAAATATCTTGAAGAAACAGGACGCCGTGGCATTGTCCTTGCAGGCCGTCCTTACCACATTGACCCGGAGATCAACCACGGAATACCGGAACTTATCAACTCCTACGGCATTGCCGTACTTTCAGAGGATTCCATCTGTCATCTCGGCAAGGTTGAACGTCCTATAATTGTAATGGATCAGTGGACTTACCACTCCCGTCTCTACGCAGCCGCAAGTTACGTAAAGACACGGGATGACATCGATATGATCCAGCTTAACTCCTTCGGATGCGGACTTGATGCCGTGACAACGGACTGTGTTAATGACATTCTCTCATCCGGAAGCAAAATATATACAGTCCTTAAGATTGATGAGGTCAATAACCTCGGTGCGGCAAGAATCCGAATCCGTTCGCTTATCGCTGCCCTTAAGGTACGCGAACATAACAAATATGTACGCAAAATCCAACCGGCCGCATATCAGCGTGTTGAATACACCAAGGAAATGCAGGATGATAAATATACAATACTTTGTCCTCAGCTCTCACCAATGCATTTTAATATTTTACAACCAGCACTCAATTCATGCGGGTACCGTTTTGTAATGCTGCAGAACATGGACAAATCGGCTGTTGACACCGGACTCAGATTCGTTAATAACGATGCATGCTATCCTTCAATCATAATTACCGGTCAGATTATGGAAGCTCTCCTTTCCGGCAAATATGATCTGAACCGTACTGCGGTCGTAATCACACAGACCGGAGGCGGATGCCGTGCAAGCAACTACATCGGTTTTATCAGAAGAGCTCTTATAAAAGCCGGTCTTGAACACATCCCTGTAATTTCACTCAGTGCTCAGGGTATTGAACATAATTCGGGACTGAAATATAATTATACTCTTCTCAAGAAAGCCATGATGGCTTTACAATATGGTGATGTAATCATGAACGTCCTCTACAGGACAAGGCCTTACGAAAAGGTTCCGGGTTCAGCCAACGCACTGGCAGATAAAATGCGCGACTTATGTGCGAAGAGTTTTGATGACCCGCATTTGTCGGTCCGCAAATTCAATAAAGTTGTTAAACAGATAATAGATGAATTTGATAATCTCCCACTTCTTGACATAACCAAACCGCGTGTCGGCGTTGTCGGTGAGATACTTGTCAAATTCCATCCTACCGCTAATAACAATATTGTCGAACTTCTGGAAAAGGAAGGCTGCGAAGCCGTTGTACCTGATTTTATGGGATTTTTCCTGTACTGTGCGCAGAATGCTTACTTTAAGACAGAGCATCTTGGAGCAAGCCGTAAGTCATTGATGATCAATAAAACTGTCATCACACTCCTTGAGGGCTTAAGAAAGCGTTCCGGCAGACTTCTCGCACAGAGCAAGCGTTTCCACGCACCGATGCATATCTCGGATTTGCAGAAACTTTCCGTTCCTTATGTATCAAGCGGTAACCAGACCGGTGAAGGCTGGCTGCTCACAAGCGAAATGGTAGAGTTGATTAACAGCGGCACCAAGAATATCGTATGCTGTCAGCCGTTCGGCTGTCTGCCTAACCACATCGTTGGTAAGGGTGTCATCAAGGAAATCCGTCAGGCATTCCCTGATGCCAACATCATCGCCGTCGATTATGATTCCGGTGCAAGCGAAGTCAACCAGCTTAACAGAATTAAACTCATGCTTGCAACAGCAATGAAAAACATATAAAACAAAAGGGATGTAAAAGCCATAAGCTTTTACATCCCTTTAATATTGTATTATTAGTTACTCCGGTATTATAAGTCCGCCGCTGACAAGCTCTCCGGTATATATCGAGTATGCCCCGCTCACTTCATTATTTTCGGAAATATCGCCATCGTACTTTGCGGACACTATATCTCCGGTTTGGATATTTCCGAGTTCAATACATCTTCTCATCCTTATGTCATCAGTGTAAACCTTGTACACTCTGCCTTTTCCGGCATCTTCGCAAATAATGCTGTCATCTATAAGAACATATCCGTCGCCTATTTCAGTCAGCGTACCATCTATTGATGCCTCGTATACGACTTTTTCTGCTTTTCTGCCGTTCTTTCTGGCATAATCAATAATTTCACGCGCTGTTTTTTCCCCGATATAATATGTGTAACCGTAATCCAGAATATTGGTTTCAAGATACCCGCTTTCAGATATATAAATCACTTTCTTATACACGCCAAGTGCGTCTGAACTCACGCAGAATGTCAGATACTCAATGCCATCCCTGTTAAATGCATCATCTGAACACAGTTTTGCGTCCGAATTTTCCGTTAATACATCCCAAATATACGAATCATTCTCTATGCTGTAATTGCCTTTTTCATCATATCCGTAACATTCCGTAAAATTGTCCAAACGCATATTCTGTCTAAGGTTATAGTTTTCTAACAGTTCACCGACGGTAGCCGGATCCTTGAAGTCACTCACCATATATACATAGAAATCTTTGTCATTTCCGGCTGCCACCATATATTCAGGCGCAATTCCTTTAATCTTTCGTACCTTAAATGTTGCCGTATATTTCTTACCTGTTGTATCATCCGTTCCGGACGCCACTGAATCGCCGATTGTTTCTCCCAGAAATTCATCACCGATTATGCGACAATTTCTTATATTATATGTCGTGTTGTCCAGACTTATGGTACGATATTTTTCACCATCGGTAAGGTATTTCCACGGCCACACAATATTGCTCTCAGCTCCGTCGACATGGTATTTGTATACGCGTTCGCCACCACTATTGTTATTATGTGTCAGATGCGGCGCTATCAGAATACCGGCAAGCACCAACACAACTGCCGCAGCAGCCGCACTGCACCACTTTACCCACAAACGCCGCGGTTTCCGGCTGCTTTTTTCCGCTGATTCAATCAGCTTATCATCAATATTTCCTATTGCGTTTACTATTTTCATATCCAGATATCCTCCTTTACCAGATAATCTCTTAACTTCTTACGGGTATGCAACAACATATTTTTCACTTTGCTTTCAGTAAATGAGTATCTTGCCGCAATTTCCTTAACGGAGTCAAAAAAATAGTATTTCCGGATAAAAACATTTCTGGCTTCCGCCTTCTGTCCGCGTAAAAATCTGCTTATGGCGCTTCCAAGCTCTTCCCCGGTAATATCTTTCACACATCTTTCATCCGGAAGGACCGCTTCAAGCTCTTCGAGCGAGACCGACATATCTCTTGAACGCTTATCACGGGTGATAAATTCCAGTTTTTTTAACGATAAATTTCTGGTTATCCTGCTTATAAAAGCCATAAAATTGTCCGGTCTCGCCGGTGGTATTGCATTCCATACACCGACATAAGCATCACTGACACATTCCTCCGCATCTTCTTTGTTGTTTAAAATATTATATGCAATATGGTGACAAAGTCCTCCGTATCTTGAATCCGTTTCCTTAATAGCCTGCTCATCTCTCTGAAAATAAAGCTCTATAATCTCTGAATCATTCACGCTGTTCACCTCCCTTGCCTGATTCAAAAGCGCTTTCACCTATTATGTACGCATTTACACCCCTTTGGTCTCAAAAAAGCAGGATGAATTTTCACCCTGCTTCCAAAAAACATATTCTGTTAAATATTCGGTATCTGCCAGTCAATCGGTTCAACCCCATTGGCCTTAAGAAATTCGTTGCATTTACTGAAATGCCTGCATCCAAAGAAGCCTCTGTACGCCGAAAGCGGGCTCGGGTGCGGTGCCTTGAGCACAAGGTGCTTCGGATTCGTGAGCATAGCCGCCTTCTTACCTGCCGGCGCCCCCCACAACAGATACACAATCGGTCTGTCCTGCGCGTTGACCGCCTGAATGACCGCGTCAGTGAACTGTTCCCAGCCTCTGCCCTGATGTGAATTGGCCTGATGTGCTCTTACGGTAAGCACGGTATTGAGCAACAATACACCCTGATCCGCCCAATGTTTGAGGTATCCGTTATTCGGTATATAGCATCCCAGATCATCATGCAGTTCTTTATAGATATTCTGCAATGATGGCGGTATCTCTTTCTGATCCGGCGGAACCGAAAAACTGAGTCCGTGCGCCTGATTCACATTATGATATGGATCCTGTCCAAGCAGCAGAACCTTTACCTTGTTAAGCGGTGTAAAATGGAATGCATTAAAAATATCATCTGCCGGTGGGTATATAACCTCCTTGGAATATTCATCTTTAACAAAATAAAATAAATCTCTGTAATACTGCTTATGAAATTCTTCCGACATTGCTTTAAGCCAATCGTTATTTATCGCTGCCATTATCAAATCCTCACTGAAATACCTTTATCTTTAAGATATTTCTTTAAATCCTTTATCTCTAATTCCTTATAGTGAAAAAGTGATGCCGCAAGTGCTGCTTCTGCATGTCCTTTAGCAAAAGCATCATAAAAATGCTCCATCGTTCCTGCTCCGCCGGATGCAATTACCGGAATTCCCACACTGTCCGCAATTGTCCTCGTAAGTTCTATATCATATCCTGCCTTTGTTCCGTCTCCATCCATACTTGTAAGAAGTATTTCTCCGGCGCCAAGCTCATATGCTTTCTTCGCCCATTCCACAGCATCAAGTCCTGTATTGATCCGGCCTCCGGCCTTATACACTTCCCAGCCATCGCCATCTATTCTGTGTTTCGCATCTATCGCAACCACAACACACTGGCTTCCAAACTTTAATGCTGCCTCACTTATCAGCTCCGGTCTGTCTATTGCCGCCGAATTTATCGATATTTTATCCGCGCCTTCCCTTAGGAGTACTTTAAAATCTTCAATGCTCCTGATTCCGCCTCCTACCGTAAAAGGTATAAAAACCTTGGCTGCAACTCTCCTTACAAGGTCAACTGTCGTATTTCTTCCGTCAGATGTTGCCGTTATATCAAGAAATACAAGTTCATCCGCACCGGCTTTATCATATGCCGCCGCCACTTCAACCGGATCTCCGGCATCTCTCAGATTAACAAAATTAGTTCCTTTAACTACCCTTCCGTTATTACAGTCCAGGCATGGTATTATTCTTTTGGTATACATATGACAACTCCTACAGATTCGCAAAATTCTCAAGTATCTTTAATCCAATCTCACCGCTTTTTTCCGGATGAAACTGACATGCAAAAATATTATCCTTCTCAATCGATGCGTGCACATGTGCCGCATACTCGCTTGTCGCAGCCACAATATTCTCATCATCCGCCTTCAGGTAATACGAATGTACAAAATACACATATGACTGATCCGGCACGCCCTTAAACAGCCTTGCACCCGGCTTAATATCCAGTGAATTCCATCCTATCTGCGGTATCTTAAAGCCTTTGTCTTCCGGGAACCTGATTATCTTTCCCGGCAATATCCCAAGACCTTCGACTCCCGGTGATTCCTCGCTGCTGTCAAATAACAGCTGCAATCCCAGGCATATTCCCAGAAAAGGCTTTCCCATATCAGCAACCTCGCGTATCGTATCTGTCAAGCCATACTTATTCAGTCTCTCCATAGCATCACCAAACGATCCGACACCCGGAAGCACAACTTTGTCTGCACTCTTAATCAGCTTGCTGTCATTCGTGACAACCGTCTCCTGTCCAAGATACTCAAGCGCTTTCTCAACGCTCTTTATATTTCCGGCATCATAATCTATAATTGCTATCATTCTGTCTATTCCTTTCAAACCAAGCAATACTCTAACATCTGTGTACTACATTGGATTGTAGCACATTCCAAACTCATTGTCTATTTTTTAAATCTGTTTTTCCACTCTGAAATGAATGACAAAATTGCATCAATCGTTTATAATAAGCATTGATATTTATAATCTAAGAACACTTCAGCCATATCAGCTGCTACATCTCCATCTAAATCAACACTGTTTACAGTGAACCCATACCACGATGCCGCTGCTTTATCTTTTAAGTTGTTTATAACATCGTCAGCATAATTACTGCTCTCAATGATTTGCGTAGCCTCGGCGACATATTCTTCAGCATTCTTTGAGCTATCGCCGCTGTTGTAATACTTATTCCTCCGAATATTAAAATAAATAAAAACAACATGCCTATAAATGCATTAAATATCTGTTCCATTTTTTTCACCTTGTCGCTTGAAAACGGCAGGGCGCCGCTTTTTATGGCACTATGTTGTGCTTTAAGCCGCATGAGGGATTGTTAGGGGCTTCTCTTTGTTTTCATAATTACCTCGCTGTATTTGGTATCTGTTGATATCAGTGTATCAGCTGCCGGAGCAAAAGTAAAAAAGGCATAAGTGTGAAATACACAGTATACATGGAATCCGGCAAAAAATTTTTGGGTTATGACCGAGAAATTGCTTATTTCCCCAAAACAGTCGCCAAGGAAATAAATACGGCACAGCGGTTTTTATGCCCTCTGTGCCGTATTTGCGATGTTTCCATGATGGTTCGTTAATTGTTACTTATCTCTGATTATTTGACGGAATGCCTTTTCCTATTATCAAATACCGTTACACCTGTCAGAACACCGCCGCTTACAAACAGCAGTGCGATCCACAGCATGAGGTTGCTTATATCGCCGGTCTGAGGAGACTTCGGCAGCTTCGCCGTTACGGTGTCGGCTTTGGTGATTTCCTTGGTGCCGTCTTTATCACTGTAATACTTTCCACAGCCGCTGCAGTACCAATACTCGATGTTGCCCTCGGCATCCTCGGTCGCCGCCTTGGCCGGGAAATGCTTTAAGTCGGTGTGGTTATTCGGGTCAGGCTCGCCGTAGGCTTTGCCGCAGACTTCGCATACCGCTTTTTCGGTGCAAGTGGCTGTGCCGCCGGTATGACCGTTGTTGACCGTTACGGTCATCTCGGTGGTGTTGCCCGCCCTGTCGGTGACAACGATTTTCTGCCCGCCGTCTGCCGTAGAGAGGACAAAGCTGCCGTTTTCGTCAAGCGTGACCTCCGTGCCGTTTACGGTGATGGTGTTCACATACTTTTCGTCAACGGTGACCGTCTGTGCCTCGCAATAGATTTTGCCGTCCTCAATGCCGGTGATCACAGGGCTTGTTCCGTCAAGCACGATGCCGTCCGAGCAAATGTAGTCCATGTTGCCCGCCTTATCGGTCACTCTGACATAGATAATATATTCGTTATCAGGGTCAATGCAAAACGGTGCGGTGTACGCTGTGAAGGTCATACCGTCAAGCTCAGCTTTTGTCAATTCCTTATCTGACAGCAGATATTCAACCGTTACCATCTCGCCGCTGTTGTCGGCTGCGGTGATCGTCACCGTTTGCGTGTCCTTAAAGAACAGACCGAATGTGATGTTGTTGAGGAACACTTTCCAACTGTTCTCGCTGATTTTAATTTCGCCCGTGGGCTTTTCGCTGTCTTTCCACTGCGCCGTGACAGTCATATCCTCGGCGGGCATGGTCGTGGGAATTTCCCTGTCCCAGCCGATAAAGGTGTAGCCCTCTCTTTCCGGGGCTTCAGGTGCGGTAATTACCGTGCTGTAGTCCTGCGTAATCGGAGCAATCTCGCTGCCGCCGTTGGTGTCAAAGGTAATTGTGTATTGATTGATTTCCCACTGCGCGGTGACAGTCATATTTTCAGCGGGCATAGTCGTGGGAATTTCCTTATCCCAGCCGATAAAGGTATATCCTTCTCTTGTCGGGGCTTCAGGTGCGGTAATTACCGTGCCGTAGTCCTGCGTAATCGGAGCAATCTCGCTGCCGCCGGCGGTGTCGAAGGTAATCGTGTAGGTGTTCGCTGCCCATTTTGCATACAATGTTATGTTATCGGTGACTTTATCGCTTGCATAATCCCACGCCGTGCCGTCGGCCTTGTTCCAGCCACCGAAGGTATAGCCCGGTGTGGCGGCGGGAGCATCGGGACGCGTCGCGAGAGTGCCGGAGGGAAGAACCTGCTTTGCGTATTCACTGTCGCCGTCCTTGTAGGTCACGATGACGCCGGTCGTATTGCCGTAAATATACAGACCGCCGTAGAAGAGACCCCAGTCAACATGGTTTGCATTTACACCGGAAGCTCCGCCGATCACCGTCTTGCCTTTGAAGGCGGTAATACCGTTATCTTCTGCAAGACAGGTGATCTTACATGCCTGATTTAGGTCAACCCCACCGTATACCTCGCCGCCGTTGGCGTAAATTGTGGTCTTATACACAGCATTGATAGCGTATCTGCCGTTGTTTTTGATCAGGCCGCCGGTCAACGTGATCACGCCGGTTGTGTCTCTGTTCGCCATCGGACCAAAAGCGTATATGCCGCCGTGAAAGGCCTCTCCGGTCGTTAATCTGTCCGGTGTTGAGCAGCCGACAATGCTGCCGGCGTTCATGGTGAACGAACCGTCAGAGAGAAACAGACCACCGCCGTTATTGGCTATGCAGCCGACGATATTGCCGCCGTTCATGGTGAGTGCGCCGCTGCCGATGATCACGCCGCCGCCTTCCACCCCGTTGGAGAAGAATATCCGGCTGCCCGTGCCGCCTGTGATGATGCCACCATAGATGGTCTCTGTACCGCTGTCGTCCAGCACCCAAGGTTCTACGCCGTTAACCTTGAATTTGTGCTCCGCCGTGGGATTGCTGTCGATAAGGGTCAGGTCGCCGGTGATGCCGCTCTTATTATCGAGGATAATAACGCTGCCGCTGCCGGTCATTTTCAGAACATAGCCGTTGAGATCGAGGGTGACCTTGCGGAGGACGGTCAGGGTCGTGCCGATTGCAATGTCATTTTTCAGCGTGATGATGTCTACGCTGCTGTCCGCCAGCGCATCGACAAGCTCTTGTTCCGTTTCGACTTTCCTGTTTGTCTCACCCTCGGCAAACGCTGTGGTCGGCACAAGGCAGAACAGCATACATAGGGCGAGCAGGATACTAAGTATTCGTTTTTTCATATTCTATTACCTCCGTTTTCGTGTATATCTGCTCAGTCAAGAGCGGTGATTGTAACAGAGCCTCTGAATGAAAGCAGATAGGTTTTGTAATCACCTTGCTCCAGCGAAAATTTGAGTTCAACATCGTTTCTCGCGCCGGTAAGGTCATATATTCTGTTGAAGCAGAGAGAATTTGATCCCCTGCCGTCTTGTTCTATCAGTGTAATATATCTGCAATAGTCATCATCGTAACCGTCAGTCATCCGAACGGAATAGTTTCCGCTATTATCATTTGTCATCGCATTAACCATGCCGCTTACACACACATTGTAGGTATATCCTTTTTTCAGCCTGAGAGTTGTTTCGGTGCACGATATAAGCCCGCCGCGGTTATGCATTTCCCGATAGTACAGGGGAACTGCACCGTCTGAAAGATGGGTTGACGGTACATACCCCGTGCCGTAAAAATACCAGGAGCTTCCGCCGTTCTGACCAGGGTCGCCCTTGTCGCCTTTGTCACCCTTATCTCCCTTGTCTCCCTTTTCGCCGGGGTCACCTTTGTCGCCCTTATCACCCTTTTCGCCGTCAACACCGTCAGCACCGTCAATGCCTGCGGCTTTTACGGCTGTGTCGATTTCTCCGATCCACCAGTTGCCGTTCTCACCGATAAACGGGGTGTTACCGTCCGCACCGTCGGCGCCGTCTTGCCCGTTTATGCCGTTTGTTCCGTCCTTGCCGTCGGCTCCGTCTTTTCCGTTTATACCATCCTTGCCGTCAAGACCTTTCAAAACCGAAAGATCGTACAGGTTCAGCCATATTTCATCGCCGGTGTAGCGCCACTGCAGGGTGTTTTCGCTTACACGGAATTCCGGTGTCTTTCCGTTTGCTCCGTCTGCACCTTTCTGCCCGGTGGGGCCTGTGATGTCGGCTATCGCCACAAGGTCCTGCCACTCATCGCCCTCGTAACGCCACTGTATGTGGGTTTCAGCTCGCTGCACCTCTATGCTTTTGGCGTTAATGCCGTTGATACCGTCTTTGCCGTTGGCTCCGTCTTTACCGTTGGCACCGTCAATTCCATCCTTGCCGTTTTTTCCATCGGCTCCGTCTTTACCGTCAACTCCGTTAATGCCGTCCTTGCCGTCGGCACCATTAGAGCCGTCTTTACCGTCTGTTCCGTTTTCTCCGGCAGCGCCCCGCAGCTCGGTAAGCGCCACAAGGTCGTGCCAGTCGGCTTCGTCGCTGTATTTCCACTGAATCGCCGTGCCGTTGTTTCGCACCTCCGGCAGTGCGTCGCCTATTTTTGCCGCCTTGCTCCATCCTATTGCAAGCACGCTGCAAAGCACCAAAAGAGCGGTGCAAAGCGCCAAAAGTGTACCTGTGAGTAGTTTTTTTTCTGTTTTCATCTTTTTTCCTCCGTTCGGAATTGTTTATCACGGCGGAGCTTTGCACCGCTGCCCACGCCGTAAATGAGCGGCGGTCGATTGGCTTATGCTTGGTTTGCTTTGTACTTATCCACAAACAGGGCGACCCCCTGTTTTAAGACCTCCATCTGGGTTTTCAGATAATATTCATCCTCAAACATCGCATAATGAACGCAGGCGCGGACGAATATAAAGATCAACGGCGTGATGACCGTATAGGGAATGCCGATCTTCGGCTCAAGCCGCTTGGCGTACTCGGTATAGCGTTCGTTCACGCCCTCAAAGAATTTCTTGCCGTGCTCGATATACTTCGGGTGCGTATATATCTGATACATCAGGCGATATTTTTTTCCGTGCTTTTTTGCTGTCCAATACGGGACCTCCTTCACAAAACGGACAACATCCTCGGGGTCGGTGGGTGCCATCTCCATAAAGTCGTCCTCAACCTTTTCCATACAGTATGCCGTTGACTCAATGATCAGTTCATCAAGGTTTTTAAAATACGAATACAAATTTGCTTTCGTGCATCCGCACGCATCGGCTAGTGCTTTAATTCCTGTGCCTGTGAGCCCGTTTTCCGCATAGCACTCGAAGCACTTTTCCATTAGTTCACGTTTCCGCTCATTGTGCTGTTGCTCAGTTGTTTTCATGTTGCTTCGCTCCTTTTATGCGTACCGACCGTTCGTTTATGATTAGTATAACACAGATTTGCAACAAAGTCAAGAATTGTTCAAAAAATGAAGAAAATAAAGTTTCAACATGATCTTATAAAAAAAGTCCTTACAGCAGAAAGAAAATAGCGGCTTACCTCAACGATCAAAACCGTACTAATAAATATGTCCATAAGACTTATGGAAAGATGGGATAGGCTTATTGACTTTCCATGTTCTCATATGATATAATAAATTCATATTAACACAACATTTCTGTTCAGGGGGTATATCAAATGAAAAAGCAAAATGCAGGGCTTATCGCTCTGAGTATCGTTTTTATTCTTATGGGTGGTTTCTCTACTATCTATAATCTCAGCAAGTATGTTTCAAACAGGGTTTTCATGTCAAGTGCTGAGAAAACCACAGGCTATGTGAAGTGGATAGACCATGAGTTGAAAACTTGGGGACATAACAAAAAGGCAAGCAACAAAGCTGAAACATATTACATAACTGTCGCTTTTGATGTTGGCGGCAAGGAGTACACAAGAGAGATCTTCACAGGCACATATTATGTGAGTCAGAACGAAAAAGTGAACGTGTATTACAACACTGATAAAAATGGTGAGCCTGATAAGGTCGTGACCGATATTGATAATGATAAAAGACCGTATCTTACTTGGCCGCTGATACTTTTGCTTGGCATTGTGCTACTTGTGCTTACTAAGAAAAATATTATCTCAGTGGGGAGAAAAAGATAAAAAAGTAATCATTAAAATAGTAACCAAAAGAAACTTTGTGCAACTAAATAACAGAAAAGCAGAAAGGAGATCTTTATGAAGGTGATCTATAAATGTGCCGCCATTTTGACGGCGGCGATATTGTCAGTGCAGTTTCCTTGCGCAGATTTTGCGGATATGGAGCATGGCGGAGATAATGACAGCCCGAAATTTAAGATGGGCAGGATAATTTTTACTGATAATGGTTATGGCTACGAAAAGGAAGGTCTGGAAAAATCGGAGATCGCTGATGAAGATTTGGTCGGTACGGACGATGGGGCTTCAGCTTATGCACAAAAGGCAACGGCTTCGCTGCCTGCGAAATATGACCCCAGATCTAAGAATACGCTGACGACTATCAAAAATCAGTTCCAGACAGGCACTTGCTGGGCGTTTGCGGCACTTTCCTGCACTGAGAGCAATCTTATCCAAAAGGGGCTTGAAAATCAAAACGTGCAGTTTTCTGTGCCGAGCCTTGCCCTCTCTACATATGCTAACGGCGGATTTGACGAGTCAATATGGGATTGCGGCGGAACGTGGATGGATTCGTCCCTTGCAATGGCGGCTCATAGAGGACTTTGCTATGATGAATATGAGCCTTTCGTGTCCGACGGAACGGAAGCCACTATCGTATCTGAGGAGAAAAAGGGCGTTTGCGAATATCAGCTTAATTACGCTTCCACTATCACAGGCGGACGAAACGCCATTAAAAACAAGATAAAAGAGCTTGGCGGAGTAATGGTGAGCTATTATGCAGACGACCTGTATATGACCTTTGATAACAAAAGCTATTACGATCCGGAAACTACAAAATATAGTGGAATAAATCATGCCGTAAGCGTAGTGGGCTGGGACGATAATTACAGCAAGTCAAATTTCCTTGCAGGCTATCAGCCAAAGAAAAACGGGGCATGGCTTGTGAAAGGCTCTTGGGGAGTATCCAGTGGCACGGACGGTTATTACTGGATATCCTATGAAGAGGCAGAAATGACCGATTGGGTGGCGTTCGACCTCACTGAAAGCTGTGATAATAATTACCATTATCCTGCTAATAAGGATAATTCTATATTTTATGTTAGCAATGAAAACAAAATGAGCGGTGCTGATGTTTTTACAGCAAAAAAAGACGAGCTTCTTGACAAAGTGGGCTTTATGTATCTTGGCTACACCGGAAAGTCTGACTACACCGTGCAGGTCTACACTTCTGTTTCAGACAGCACTCCTGTGGGGATACTTGAATGTGAGGTCAGCGGAAAGGTGCAGAGCGACGGCTTTTATACTGTGGATATCCCTGATGTTGAGCTTGACGAGGGCGAAAGATATTCTGTCGTGATGACATTCAGCGGTGATGACGGCTCAGGCTATGTGACCGTTTATGGCTATTCAGACGGGGTCATGAAGCCTGGTCAGGCGTATATTTCCAATGACGGCGACAGTTGGACGGACGTTACCGACAAGGACGCTTATACTGGTCAGCCTATAATATTTGCCTATACCGATGATATAGATAAGTCTGATAAAAGCGAGCTTGAAACACTTGTGGCAAAGTATGAAAAGCAGAGCGGTTATGAGCGTGAGGTCAACAACGGCAAGAAAGTTATTGCAGACGAAAACGCTTCAAAGAACGATATTACCAATGCCAAGCTTCTTATAAAGGCAAAGGCGAAAGAGATAAAGGAACAAAGCTTTGTTATAAAGACAGCGACGGATTGGAAAAACTTCGCAAAGCGTGTATCAGGCGGTGAAAGCTTCGCAGGAAAGCGTGTTGTGCTTGAAAAAGACATCGACTTCGGCGGTGCAAAGATATCGGCAGTAGGAACAGCTTCAAAGCCTTTTTGCGGATATTTTGACGGAAACGGACACGTTCTGAAAAACGCTGTTATCCAAAATAATTCTTATGCAGGTCTGTTCGGCTATGCTGAGGACAGAGCGCAGATAAGAGATCTCAGTGCTGAGAAAATAACTGTCAGCGGTAAGTACGCAGGCGGGATCGTTGGTGAATTTGATGCGGTATCTATTCAACGATGTACGTTCAGCGGAACTGTAAAGGGTACAAGCTCAGCAGGCGGAATCGTGGGTAAAGCAGGTGGTCTGACCCTGACAGAGTGTGCTTCAGACCTTGCAAAGTCAAGCAGTTCAAATGCTAAAGCTATGGTGGGCAGTATCGATAATGACGCTTTTTATTATGGACAGCAATCTGCCTGTTGCTGGTATAACGGCAACTTTTCTGACAGCAAGGTAAAGAAAACGGCTTTGTCTAACGTTACAAGCTCTGCAGCTTATTCGCTGAATACCATTGGCGGAAAGCAGACAGACAGCGGCAGGTGGACAATGGCAGGCGGAAAAGCAAGGCTAACTCGTCCTGGGGAGCAGGCTTCCCACAAGATAACATTTGAAGCTCCTGACAGCAAGCATTATGCCTGCACTGATAAAGACGGCAAGGTGAAATATCCTGCTGTCAAAGTGCAAAGCGGTTATGCTCTTAAATGGTACAAGAACGGAATTGCTGTCGATGCGAACACAGTTTATACTGCTGACAGCACAGTAAAGGCAAAGCTTGTTGAAGCAAAATTTGTCACTGTCGACTATGTTTTAAATGGCGGCACGAACAGCACAGGCAATCCAGAATACCTCAGCAAAGGCGAAAGCGTGACGCTTTCCGAGCCGACAAAAGAGGGTGCAGACTTTGCAGGCTGGTATGATAACGCTGCACTTTCAGGTGAAAGAATAGAAAGCATCTCATATTCAGGCGGTGCAAAGACCCTTTATGCCGCATGGAAGCCTTATACATATAACGTTACGTTTGTGGATAAGGACGGCAAGGTGATAAGTCAGCAGACAGTGGAATATGGTAAGTCTGCAAAAGCTCCGAAAGCCCCTGCTATAAAGGGTCTGCGTTTTACAGGCTGGGATAAGGACTATAAAAACGTCACAGAGGATATGACTGTCACAGCGGAGTATTCTGACAGCAAGCTTATTGCAGACTGCGAGATATCAGGCTTCAAGAACAGCTTCACATACACAGGAAAGAATATTGAACAGCCTGACGTAACGCTCACCTATGAGGGCAAAGAGCTTAAAGAGGGCGTGGATTACACTGTTTATTATAAGACCAATTGTAACGCAGGACCTGCAAAAATGACCTTTGTTGGAAAAGGCGAATACATTGGCTCTGTTGCAAAAAGCTTTACTATCCAGCCAAAGGACGCTTCCAAGTTCAAGCTTTATTATGCTACACCGCTGTCGTTTACTGGCAAGGAGATAACACCTGATGTGCTTATAAAGGACGGCAATAAGACCCTTGAACGTTATATTGATTATATGGTGATGTATTTCTCAAACGTGAACGTTGGCACGGGCAAGATAACGGTTGAATTTTACGGAAACTATAAGGGCAAGCAGACCGCTTCATTTGTTATAAATCCTGCAAAACAGCAGATACAAGTGCTTGAAACAAGATACAAGGGCTTTTTTGTGGATTTTGTGCAGAAAGGATCTGCAACAGGCTATGAGGTCCAGTATGGCACAAAATCTGATTTTTCAGATGCTTCCACATACAGATCCACCACCAACAAGACGGATAAGATGACGGTACTTGGATTAGGAGCTTCAAAGACATATTATGTAAGAGTTCGCTCTTATACTGTCAAGGGCGGAAAGACCTATTACGGCAATTGGTCAGACGCTAAAAGCATTGTGACGGCAAAGACTAATTTTGCAAACGCAAAGGTCAGCGGTATTTCTTCAAAAAGCTTTACAGGCAAGGCGATAAAGCAGAAGATCACAGTAAAATACGGCTCAAAGACCCTTAAAAACGGCACAGACTACACTGTGAAATATTCTGCAAACACAAAGGTCGGCACCGCAAAGGTGACTATCACAGGCAAGGGCATTTACGGCGGAGTTATTACCAAAAGCTTTGCTATCTATCCTGCAAAGCAGGTGATACAGAAGCTTTATGGTACATATGCAGGCTTCTTTATAGATTATGCACAGAAAGGCTCTGCCACGGGATATGAAATATCATACTCACAGCGTTCCGACTTTAAGGGAGCAAAAAGCGTAAAGGTAACAAACAACCGCACCGATAAAAAGACAGTTTCTGGACTTGCAAGATATCAAAAATATTACGTCCGTGTAAGAAGCTACACTGTCAAAGGCGGAAAGACTTATAACGGAGCGTGGTCCGATAAAAAATGGGTCTATACTCAATGATCCGACAGACGATAAAAATGCCCCTGATCATTTTCTGGTCAGGGGTAATTTTGTGTGCCTAGAAAAGTTCTGCTTTGTACTTGACAGAATCCTCTTCCGTTATTTCACGGATAACTCTGCATGGATTTCCTGCCGCAAGAGAATTTGGCGGTATGTCACGGGTGACAACGCTTCCTGCACCGATAACACAGCCCTCGCCTATGGTAACTCCGCCTGTGATGACAACATTGCTCGCTATCCAGCAGTTGGAGTGTATTGTGATAGGCTTGCCGTATTCATCATCATAAACAGTGCCGTCAGACTTTTTCTTCATGTTACGCTCCTGCCATCTGAATGGGTGAACAGGTGTGGCAATGGTGCAGTTGGGACCGAAAAACACGTTGTCGCCAATCGTCACAGGGCAGGTGTCAAGCACTGTCAGATTGAAGTTTGCATAGCAGCCTGAGCCGAACTTTGTGAAAACGCCATAGTCAAAATACACAGGACCTTGGAGAAAAATCCCTCGCCATGGTCGGGAAGAAGCTCGTCAAGGATAGCGTTTCTTCTCTCATCATCTTCATACAAACTGTTGTACTGCTGTGAAAGCTTGTGAGCCTTTGTCCTCAATTCTGCAAGCTCCTTGTCGGAGGAGTCATATATCTTGCCCGCAAGCATTTTTTCTTTTTCAGTCATTATAAAACGCCCTTTCTGCGTGTAGTTTCATTTGATTTTGTTGAGAGTATAGCACAAGTTTCGGGCTGTGTCAATCGTTTTTTGGGGGGTCGAGTGATAGAATAAAAAATGGTATACAAAAGTGGAGAATGCTTATGGGCAAATCACTCTCCACTTTTTGTATACTATATAAAAAGCTTGGCAGTGTAGAAAAAGTTATAGGTAAAATCCCTGCATATAATTTGTGTACATAAATGTGTCCTCGTCATCAGCGGTATTGTCACCAGCAGGCTTTTTTCTGCCACTAACACAAGAAGCCAAAATTATCAGACCGCCTAGAACAATTGCAACGCTCACTCCAAGGACTACCAAACCCGCACAGAAAATTTTTACTATCATAAACACCGCTCCAATCATATTTCTCATACTTCGCCATAATTACTATTATGATTATATGCTGGTTTTGCCTGATAATCAATAAAAGCCGTGTAAAATGCAGATAAAAATCAAGTCAGCTTTTGTCTGCAACGAAAATCTTGTGGTAAAAAAATTTTTTCAAAACGTTTCATGATTTAACAATTTTAAATGAAGAAAATTATAGCTGTCAGCTTAGTATAAAATTGCACAAACTGATCTTTTTGTAAATGGTTAGCATTGTATATTACACTGAAAATGTACGATTCTTGAAAAAATATACATAAATATGGGGTGAATACTTGACTAGATTAAAATTTTGTGATAAAATTATTAACGTGAATAAGTGTAATTATGGTTACTTATATGAAGTAAATATGGAAGAGGGAAAAATAATGGAAAAAATAGAACCCTTTAAACAAAAAGTATGGCTTGCGTCACCTACAATGCATGGTGAGGAGCTTGAATATGTTACTGAGGCTTATAATACCAACTGGATGTCTACAGTCGGTAAGAATATAAATGAGGTCGAGAAGATAGCGGCGGAGAAGTCTGAAGTCAAGTATGCTGTTGGCCTTTCATGCTGCACGGCTGCGCTTCACTTGTGCTGTAAGCTTGCTGGTGAGAGGCTTTATGGCAAGCCTGCTATATCTCATGGCGCTCTTGAGGGCAGGAGAGTTTTTTGCAGTGACATGACCTTTGACGCTACTCTCAATCCAGTTGTTTACGAGGGTGGTATCCCTGTTTTTATCGACACTGACAGAGATACTTGGAACATGGATCCTGTGGCGCTTGAAAAGGCTTTTGAGATGTATCCTGAAGTCAAGCTGGTAGTAAGCGCTGAGTTATACGGTTTTCCTGGAAGAATGGACGAGATAAAGAAGATATGCGAGAAGCATGGTGCGCTTTTGATCGAGGACGCTGCTGAGGCTATGGGAGCTACCATTGACGGCAGACAGTGCGGAAGCTTTGGCGATTACAGTGCAGTAAGCTACAATGGCAACAAGATAATAACAGGTTCTAGCGGTGGCTGCTTGCTGACGAACAGCCTTGAAGACGCAAACAAGGCTCGTAAGTGGTCAACGCAGGCTCGTGAGAATGCGGCATGGTATCAGCATGAAGAGGTCGGGTACAACTATCGTATGTCGAATGTTATTGCAGGAGTCGTTCGTGGTCAGTATCCGCATCTTGAGGAGCATATTGCGCAGAAAAAAGCAATATACGAGAGATACAAAGAGGGTCTTAAAGGACTTCCTGTTAAAATGAATCCTATCGTTGAGGGAACAGAGCCGAATTATTGGCTGTCTGCACTTATCATAGATAAAGACGCAATGTGCAAGCAGGTCAGAAGCGACAGCGAGGCTTTGTACATTAAAGAAGCAGGCAAGACTTGTCCTACTGAAATTTTGGAAGCGATAGCAAGCATAAATGCAGAGGGCAGACCAATATGGAAGCCAATGCACATGCAGCCTATGTACAGAATGCACGAGTGTGTTGGTCGCAACGGCAGTATCAGATGCCGCACAAATGCTTATATTGCAGGCGGTGCAGAAGATGTAGGCGCTGATATCTTTGACAGAGGCGCTTGCCTGCCTAGCGATAATAAGATGACTGAGGAACAGCAGGAGAGAATTATTCGAGTTATCAGGAGTTGTTTTGAGTAATGTATGCGAAATACATAAAGAGAATACTTGACTTTGTTTTGAGTTTAATGGCACTTATCGTGCTGTCTCCGCTGTTGGTGATATTGATAATTCTTGGTGCAGTGTTTATGAGGGGCAACCCGTTTTTTACTCAGGCACGACCTGGTAAGAATGAGAAGATCTTTAAACTCATAAAGTTTCGGACTATGGACAATCGCAAGGACAAGGACGGAAAGCTTTTGCCTGATGATGTGCGTTTGAATAAGTATGGAAGGATACTTAGGAGTACTTCGCTTGACGAATTGCCAGAGCTTATCAATATTTTGATAGGGGATAGCTGTATAATAGGTAAAACCAAGAAAGGTCTTGGTTTTACAAGCGTTGTCACGGTATAAGTCAGCCCTGTTCTTAGGGTTTGTGCGAATTGGGTGGAATAGCGGTTGAGAACGGTGAAAAGTCAAAATGGCTTCTTGATTGCTTATTTTGACTCAATCTGATAAGAGTACGAAACTTGATAAGGAGGTTGACTTAACCGAGACGTGGTAGCTTTACCATTCTCGGCTAATTGTCGTGTTATAGCTCAAATATGAACCTGTTAACTTAGATGATATTGAATGCGAAAGGTAGAAAAGAAGAGATGTTGATTGATCCGTTTATCACACGAGAAGTCAATGGCAGAGCCAAAACCAATGCCTATATCGAAGGTGGTAGTGAGCATGTGGGCATGGACATTTTTGAGAGAGGTCTGTGCCTGCCGAGTGATAACAAGATGACTGCTGAGGAGCAGGATCAGATTATTGAAATTATTAAAAAGTGTTTTGAAGTATAGGAGATAAACATGAAGCAAACACAGTTTGACGGAGCAAGAACGCATATCCCTTTGGAGAGAAAGTGCGGCTACTATGAATTGTATATCAAACGGCTGATGGATATTGTCTGCTCAGTTGCAGCTATTGTTGTATTTAGCTGGCTGTATATCATTGTGGCAGTTTTGGTTCGTGTGAAGTTGGGGTCGCCGGTACTGTTTAAGCAGCCCCGTCCTGGAAAGATTGATCCTAGAATAGGGCAGGAAAAAATCTTTTATATGTACAAGTTTCGGTCTATGTCAGACGAACGGGATGAAAATGGAAATCTTTTGTCGGATGAGATTCGTCTTGGAAAGTTTGGTAAGGCTCTGAGAGCTACATCTTTGGATGAACTGCCAGAAGTTTTCAATATATTACGCGGGGAAATGACCCTGGTGGGACCCCGTCCCCAGTTAGTTCGGGATATGGTCTTTATGACGGATGAACAGAGAATGCGCCATACTGCGAAACCTGGATTGAGTGGACTGGCACAGGTGAATGGGCGCAACGATATTACTTGGGAAGAAAAATTGAATTTGGACTTGAAGTACATCAAAAAAGTGAGCTTTCTTGGTGATGTGAAGATCATTTTTCAGACAGTTATGAAAGCCTTTGTTAAGCAAGAAGGTATCACCGATGGTGATATGGCTACAGCATATGATTATGGTGATTGGTTGCTAAAGAAAGGAAAAGTGACCAAAGAGGAGTATGAAAAAAAGCAAGAAGAAGCTAAAAGCCTGTTAAAAATGTGAGGTGATGTTGCTTGAAGAAAGTGTTAATTGTCGCAAGTGTTGTGTCTTTTATTGAATGGTTTAATAAAGAGAATGTGGAATATCTCAGAAATGACTTGGGATGTGAAGTACATATTGCTTGCAATTTTGATTATATGGATGACACCGATGAAGATAGGACAAAGGTATATTTAGATAGAATTTGTGCAGAAGGAGTAATTCTCCATAATATTCATTTCGCACGAAGCCCTTTGAGCAAGGATAATATTGCCGCATATTTAGAATTAAAAAGAATAATAAACAGCCAAGGATTTGATCTGATTCACTGCCACACACCGACTGCTTCAATATTAACTAGGTTAGCTGCACGGAAAGCAAGAAAAGCTGGCTGTGTAGTAATGTATACTTGCCATGGATTCCATTTCCATAATGCGGCACCAAAGAAAAACTGGTTGATTTTTTATCCAATAGAACGCTTTTGCTCTTATTTTTGTGACTACATTGTCACGATTAACAAAGAGGACTTTAATAGGGCAAAACACTTCCATGCAAAAAATGTCAGATATATTCCGGGCGTAGGGGTAGACATTGGGCGCATTAAGGAAACTAAGGTAGATAGAAAATTATATAAGAAAAGTATCGGTATTCCTGATGATTGCATCATGCTATTGTCTGTTGGGGAAATGATAGATAGAAAAAACCATGAAGTAATCATTCGTGCATTAGGTACTTTGCAAAATAAAAATATATATTATGTGATTTGCGGAAAGGGACCACTGAAGGAGCATTTACTAAATTTAGCAGCAGAATTAGGCGTTGCAGATAATGTTGTGTTTTTGGGATTTAGAAAAGATATTCCTGAGCTTTGTAACACTGCAGATATTAGTGCATTTCCGTCGAGGATTGAAGGCCTTGGTTTAGCAGGAATCGAAGTAATGGCTGCAGGAGTACCACTGGTGTCATCGAATGTTCATGGAATACTCGACTACGTTATTGATGGAGAAACAGGTTATGCTTGTGATCCAGATGATGTTGAGGGATTTGCAAAAGCGATAGACAGACTGGCAAGCGATTCCAAACTGCGTGAGAGCATGAAGACGAAGTGTATAGAGGCTGTGAAGCCATTTGAACTGAATAATGCTTTAAGGGTTATGTGGGATATATACGATGAGATTTTACGGTAAATACGGAGAATGTACTATGGGACTGGATTACAAAAATAAATATGTAAAGATTTTGACGGGAATTGTACAGCACTATAATCCATAAAAGTATTGGAGAATGAGAGAATTTGTGATTTCCGAGAATTCAGGGGAGGTACTGAATAAGGTAATAAAATATTGGTATCTATATAGAATAAAAAAAATGGACGCATTCAATAATGCGAGTATGGGAACCAATATTGGATTTGGAGCGAGATTTGAAAGCGTTCCTAAATTTCCACATGGATTAAATGGAATAATTGTCTCTCCATATGCAACTATAGGGAAAAATGCGTATATTTTTCAGCAAGTAACAATCGGAGACGATGGGATCAATAAGTATAATGCACCAGTTATTGGAGACAATGTGACATTATATGCTGGCTGTAAGATTGTTGGAAAATGCCATATTGGCAATAATGCAAAAATTGGAGCTAATGCAGTTGTTTCGTTTGATGTCCCCGAAAATGCAATAGTTGTATGTGAAAGGCCAAAAGTAAAAATAAAACAGTAGGAGATAAGAAATATAATGAAATATACTTTTGAGGACATAAAGTCATCACTAACAAAAAAGAAGAATGGTCGTAGTTCTTTGTGGGTGCAATTATGGGTAAGGAAGGCATCATTTCCAGTTACATATTTATTTATTAATGCTGGCTGGACAGCAAATATGGTGTCGGTTTTATCCTGGATTGTGATTTTTGTTGCTGCGGTATTGCTTAGTATTGACAATTTTGGATGTATGCTAACAGGCGTAATTCTGACAAATTTTTGGTTGGTTTTAGATTGTGTTGATGGAAACATTGCACGAGTGAAAAAAGTAAAAACATTCATGGGAGATTTCTATGATGCAGTTGCTGGTTATGGGCCGTTCTCTTTTACAACGGTTGGGTTAGGTGTGGCAGCATATCATACTTCATTTCTCATGCCTGAACAATACAGACACATATTTATTCTTATCGGGGCAGTAGGAGCTGTTGCCAATGTATATATGAGACTTGTTCATCAAAAATATCTTAATTGTTACTTCGCTGGGAAAAAAATACTCGGTGAACTTGATGAGATTACATTACAAGATACAGAAGATAAAAGGAGTTTTGCTTATATCAGAGAGCAGATTGACAAGAACTTTGGCGTTGCTGGTTTGTTTATGCCTTGGTTGTTTGTAGCATTATTTACTAATACTTTTGATATTATGCTTCTATGCTATACAGCATATTATGTCCTTTCTTATCTTGCTATTTGTGTTTTGTATTGTAAAAAAGCAACCGCTTTTGAAAAAGATGCACAGCAGAAGATGAAAGTGAAAAATAGTGAGGAGGCGTAAGCCGTGATTGTCGGTTATACAACAGGTGTGTACGATATGTTTCACATCGGGCATCTGAATATCTTAAAGCGAGCCAAAGAACAATGTGATTACTTGATCGTTGGAGTGAGTACAGATGAATTGGTTCAGCATGATAAAAATAAAACACCAATTATTCCATTTGCTGATCGCTGTGCTATTGTTGAATCAATAAAATATGTTGATCAGGTTGTGGCTCAAGAGAATAAGAATAAGTATGAGGCGTGGGAAAAATACCATTTCAACAAAATGTTTGTGGGTTCTGATTGGAAGGGGACGCCGCAATGGGGTGGATATGAAAAGCAATTTTCTCCTTTAGGCGTTGAAATTGTCTATTTAGATCACACAGATGGAATTTCGTCCACCATATTAAGAGATAGACTAAATAAGGAGTAAACGATGGAATTGTTGTACATATCTTGCTATCAATTCAAAAAGAGTGCGGGGATGGAAAGTCTTCTTGCATATGGAAGTAAGTTTTGAGAAAAGTATCTTGATGTATTTTCTAAGGTTCATGTATTGGGCGAGAATATAAAAGGTTATCTTGATAATGGCACGACATCATTAATTACAAATCTTAATGTTCAAGTGGATATTATTCCCGGAAATACAAATCCTAAAGATTTTGTGAATGATAGGATAATAAAAGAGATTCTTGAAAAAGAGATATTAGAAGCAGAAGCTATTCTGATCAAACCTTCCAATAGAAAAGGAATGATGGCAATTAGAATAGCGGAAAAATATAAAAAGCCATATATGGTAGAGTTTACAGGTGACCTGAATCTGACATTACGAATGCATCGGAATGTTTTGAAAAGAATGTATGGACCGATTATTCATAAGCAGATTCTAAAAACGATAAAAAATGCACCTTTCGGGTTATATGTAACCGAAGAGTACCTACAAAAAATATATCCTATTGGCGGAATGCAATGCAGCGCTTCAGATGTTTTTATTGATAATGTGTCAGTAGATGTACTGGAAGCAAGAATAAGAAGAATTTGTGATATGGAACCGAAAAAGACATTAAACATTGGTTTAATAGGTTCCTATCACGATAACAGAAAAGGAATTGATACAGCAATTCGTGCAGTTGTAGCAATAAATCAAAAGGTAATCAATATTTCACTAAATATTTTGGCACTTGGAATTGAGAGAGATAGAAAAAATGGTATGATTATGCGACAAAATACAATGTCTCAAGTCATCTGCTTTTTCCTCCATCATGTGATTCAACTCAAAAAGTATTGGAATGGATAGATACGCAGGATATTGTGGTATTACCCAGCAGGAGTGAGGGACTGCCACGTTGTATTGTTGAAGCAATGTCCAGAGGTTGTCCATGCATAACAAGTAACGTTTGTGGTATGCCTGAACTAATCAATAACAGATGGTTACATGAACCAGGGGATTACAATAGGTTGGCGACCTTGATTGTAGAAATGGCAGAAAACAAGGATTTGATGTTTGAGGCTGCACAAGAGAACTATCAGAATTCACACAGTTTTTTTACGTAAAAACATCAATGAACGCAGAAATGGTTTTTTCTTGAGTTTAAGAACTATTGCGAAAAAAGGAAGGAAAGAAATAGAATGCAGCTTTTGTATATTAGTACATTTATGTTTCATAAGAGAGAAAAAAAAACATTGGCACTTCCATCTTGTGCTGATTCGTTTTTCGAGAAGTATCTAGATGTATTTGATACAGTCCGAGTGTTGGGGGAAGATACTAAGAGATATCTGGATCAATCTTCCTTAATTGAAATGAAAAATCCTAATATACAAGTTGAGATTATCCCTGCAAATACAAACCCTAGAGACTTCAAAAATGATTTGGTGTTGCGAAAGATATTAACTGATGAAATATCAAAAGCAGAAGCTATTCTAATAAAGCCATCAACAAGAAGAGGGATGATGGCGATTGGTATTGCGGAAAAGTACAAAAAACCATATATGATAGAAATGACTGGAGATATACATAATGCCCTTTTACAGAATCCAAGTCGTATAAGAAGAATGTATGCGCCTGTTTTATATAAACAGATAAGAAACAGAATTCAGAATTGCGAATTTGGATTGTATGTGAGCAATAATTACCTTCAAAATAAATATCCAATCAAAGGGAAAATGTGTGGTTGTTCAGATGCTAATATTTCTAAATTAAAACCAGAGATATTAGAAGAACGTATCAAGCGGATTGATGATACAGAGTTAGAAAAAAGAGTCAATTTGGCACTGGTTGGGTTTTACCAAGGAACAGGAAAAGGAGTAGATACAGCAATCAGAGCACTATCCAGATTAGATGAAAGATATCATTTGAATATTTTAGGAAATGGAACTGAGGAAAACCGACATTATTGGATCGAATATGCAGAGAAGAGGGGAGTTATCGGAAGAATACATTTCCCCCAACCTTTATCATCTTCCAAAGATGTAATTGAATGGCTCAAATCTATGGATATTTTTGTTTTACCCACACGCAGCGAGGGATTAAGCCGAGCTATGTTAGAAGCGATGTCAACAGCATTACCATGTATAGTTACTGATATTTGTACGATGCCTGAATTAGTTTCAAAAGAATGGTTGCACCCTCTTGGCGATGACAAACTGTTGGCAGAAAAAATTGGGGCAATGGTTTCAGATAAATCATTGATGAAAAAGGCTGCTAAACAGAATTTTGATAGAGTAGCAGATTATGAATTTGAAAAACTAAGAATAAAACGGAATCTATTTTTGAAGGAATTCAAGGATTACTGCATCAAGATGGATGAAAAATAGATTTTTTTACCCATGGTACTATTGGGTAGTTTGAAAAGTGCATGGGAGGCGGATAAATAATGAAAATTGTTTTTACTATATCGCAACTTGGAGGCGGTGGGGCTGAAAGAGTTGTTGCTTTATTGAGTAGTAAATTGAGTGAATTAGGTCATGATGTATCACTTATTACGTTATACAAACAGGAAATTGTTTATTCTCTAAATCCTGATGTTAAACTCATAGAGCTAAATTGCAAAAAAAGTAGAGTTTTCGGCTCCATTCAACAAGTAAATTCTTTGCACAAATGTTATGTTTCTGAAAATCCTGATGTAATAGTTTCCTTCTTGCCGGTAGTAAATATGACAGCTATTTTGGCTAAAAAAGGAGTAGGATGTAAAATAATTGTTTCTGAAAGAAATGATCCATATCAGAATCCTCGAAAAAAAGTAGTGAGAGTGATGAGGGATTTTCTTTATCATTTATCAGATGGATTTGTTTTTCAGACAATGGATGCAAGAGATTATTTTGGAAAGTATGCTATTGAAAGAGGTACTGTGATTGCAAACCCACTCACAGGAAAATTACCAGAACCATATAAAGGAATACGAAAAAAGAAGTTTGTTACAGCAGTTCGCTTAGATCCCCAAAAGAATCTTGAAATGCTGATTGATGCTTTTTCGAGGTTTGAAAAACTATATCCGGATTATACATTGGAGATATATGGAGAGGGTTCCCAACGTAGCTATCTAGAGAATAAATGTAAAGAGATGAATGTGGAAAAAAAGGAGTGTCAGATATTACTTTGGAAGTAAGAGAGACTAATGTTCCGGCAATAAGTTTATATGAAAAACTAGGCTTTGAAGAAGCGGGAATACGTAAGAATTTTTATGAAAAACCTGTTGAAAATGCTCTTATTATGTGGAAACATGATTAGAAGAACTTTCCACTAGTATTTGAAAGTGTTTATAGTTAGAATGAAACAAGACTAATTATTAACACAGGAGGAAAGTATGAGAGTATATAAAGATAAAAAACTAACGAAAGTAGTATGTAACAATTGTGGAAAAAATATTAAAGTGAATAATTCCACAATAGAGGAAGGTGCATTTTTCGCAGATTATAAGTGGGGGTATTTTTCAAAAAAAGATGGAAGAGAAGACACTTTTGATTTGTGCGAAAAATGCTATGATGAAATAACAGAAAAATTTTTATACAAAATAAATACAAAAAATTATACAGAATTGTTATGATTTTAATCATTTAGAAAATGGAGAAGGTATGTTAGATGTTTGTTTACTTGGCACAGGGGGAATGATGCCACTTCCAAGAAGATGGCTTACAGCCCTTATGTGCAGATATAATGGAAAAAATATATTAATAGATTGTGGAGAGGGCACTCAGGTTGCAATCAAAGAAAAAGGCTGGACATTTAAGCCTATTGATGTTATCTGCATTACACATTATCATGCAGATCATATTAGTGGCTTGCCGGGTTTACTTTTAACAATGGGAAATGCAGAGA
>ERZ857775.405-NODE-405-length-65085-cov-7.472690_pt1 | contig 65085 bp, 50 predicted proteins | sample MGYA00519698_ERZ857775 | MGnify/ENA primary metagenome ERZ857775 (study PRJEB31778, sample SAMEA3449363) | human gut metagenome | biome: human gut; feature: human-associated habitat; material: faeces | place: United Kingdom | collected 2010/2012 ...
TGTCTTAGGCTCGATAGCAAGCTCGATAACCGGCTCAGGGAATTCCATAGACTCAAGGATTACCGGATGCTGCTCATCACAGATTGTATCACCTGTTGTAGTGAACTTGAAACCTACAGCGGCTGCGATATCACCTGAGTATACTTTCTCAATTTCTGTACGCTTATTGGCATGCATCTGCACGATACGTCCAATACGCTCTTTCTTATCTTTAGATGCATTCAATACATATGAACCGGAGTTACATGTACCTGAGTAAACTCTGAAGAATGCAAGCTTACCAACGAATGGGTCAGCCATAATCTTGAATGCTAATGCTGCGAATGGTTCGTCATCAGAAGATGGTCTTGTTACTTCGTTACCTTCTAAGTCAACACCTGTGATGTCAGGGACATCTGTAGGAGCCGGCATATACTCGATAACGCCGTCAAGAAGCTTCTGTACACCTTTGTTCTTATATGCAGAACCGCAGAATACAGGAACAGCTTCACTGGCAATTGTTCCCTTACGAAGAACTGCCTTTAACTGCTCTTTGGAAGGAGTTTCGCCCTCAAGATACATCATCATTAAATCATCATCTAATTCGCAGATTTTCTCAACGAGGTTCTCTCTCCATTTGTCTGCAAGGTCTTTAAGATCATCAGGGATTGATGTAATCTCGATGTCCTCGCCCTTGTCGTCTTTATAATAGTAAGCATCCATTTCAAACAGATCGATTAAGCCTTTGAAATCATCTTCCTTACCGATTGGGATCTGTACAGGAATTGCATTCTTGCCTAAACGGTCAATAATTGTCTGAACTGAATAGAAAAAGTCTGCACCCATTTTATCCATCTTGTTGATGAATGCCATACGAGGTACATTGTAGGTATCAGCCTGACGCCATACGTTCTCAGACTGTGGCTCAACACCACCCTTAGCACAGAAAACGCCGACAGCACCATCAAGTACACGAAGGGAACGCTCAACCTCAACAGTGAAGTCTACGTGTCCTGGTGTATCAATGATGTTGATACGATGCTCAAGAGCACCTGGCTTTGGCTTGCAGTTCTCCTCAAGAGTCCAGTGACATGTTGTAGCTGCGGATGTGATTGTGATACCACGCTCCTGCTCCTGCTCCATCCAGTCCATTGTCGCTGTACCTTCATGAGTATCACCGATCTTGTAGTTAACACCTGTATAATAAAGAATACGCTCTGTAAGAGTTGTTTTACCAGCATCGATATGCGCCATGATACCGATATTTCTGGTTCTCTCTAATGGATATTCTCTTCCTTCTTTTCCAGCCAATGAATTTTCCTCCTCGAATTAGAAGCGATAGTGAGCAAATGCTTTATTTGCCTCAGCCATCTTGTGCATGTCTTCTTTTCTCTTAACGGATGCACCTGTGTTGTTCATTGCATCTAAAAGCTCATTTGCAAGTCTTTCTTCCATTGTTTTCTCGCCTCTTTTACGAGAGAACATTGTTAACCAGCGAAGAGCCAGTGCCTGACGTCTGTCTGCTCTTACCTCGATCGGAACCTGATAAGTAGCACCACCGATACGTCTAGCTTTTACTTCAAGAAGTGGCATGATGTTGTTCATAGCCTCTTCGAAAACTTCAAGTGCTGGTTTACCAGCTTTTTCTTCGATTCTGGCGAATGCACCGTAAACAATTTTCTGTGCTACACCTTTCTTACCGTCTAACATGATGTTATTGATAAGTTTGGTAACCACTTTATTGTTGTACATTGGATCTGCCAGAACGTCTCTTTTCTGAGTATGTCCTTTACGTGGCACGTTACTTCCCTCCTTAATCATTGTGATTAAATCATCGGTACTCACGCAGATAACTATTGCATGTTCGCACTGGTAAGGTCCTATATTTAACCCGCAACCGGCAGGGTATATGGAATACCGTACAAATTCATAGTTCTAGTCTTCCGTGAATTTTCGATTGATTAATTCCTGCTGTCCTAAACAATAGGATCAGTTCTTAAAATTCTTATGAAACCTTTTTAGAATTATTTCTTTTTCGGTCTCTTAGCGCCGTATTTAGAACGGGCCTGTTTTCTGTTAGCAACACCTGCAGTATCAAGAGTACCTCTGATGATGTGGTATCTTGTACCAGGTAAGTCCTTAACCCTTCCACCACGGATAAGAACAACGCTATGCTCCTGAAGGTTGTGACCTTCTCCTGGGATGTAGCTTGTTACTTCGATTCCGTTGGAAAGACGAACTCTGGCGATTTTTCTAAGAGCTGAGTTAGGCTTCTTAGGAGTTGCAGTCTTAACTGCTGTACAAACGCCACGTTTCTGTGGTGCAGACTGTTCAACTGCTTTCTTTCTTAAAGAGTTGAATGTTTTCTGGAGAGCCGGAGCTGTAGATTTCTTTACAGATGTCTGGCGTCCTTTTCTTACTAACTGGTTGAATGTTGGCATTCCATTTCACCTCCCGATTTATTTCTCCATGGGCTTTCCCATGGGGCCTTGCGGTTGCTATTTACAAATTACGGCATGCGAAAATATAACGTTTCATTCGCACGCTTGCTCATTATAGACCGTAAATACAGGGCTTGTCAAGGTGTTTTATAAAGAATTTTTGCTGATTTTACAGGGGTTTTACACGGTTTTCTCCATAGATGTCACAACCTGCCGGAAATACCCATTTTTCTTCTGCTGATATACCAGAGTATTCCCAGTATTCCTGCTATTAATATAGAAAGAACTGCTCCCGCCTGCAGCCCCGGAGTCCGATATTTCATAGTAACCGTATGTGTCCCGGCCGAAAGCTTTACACCGGTAAGCCCCTGGATACTTTTCCCATCGGTCTTTTTCCCGTCTACATAAATCTGCATATCAGGATCATAAAATATGCTGAGAAGGAGCATTCCATCCTTTGCTGCAGCTATGGTACCCTTTCCATTCTTCAGATCCGTCTGCCGGGAAGAAAGCATTTCATAGATCTCATCCAGGTCCGATTCCCGGTAAGTTCCCAGAACCGCTTCCTGCATTCCGGTTTCCGCAGTTACATGCACAACCGTATCCGTATCATAAGTGCCAAGATCCAGGAAATTATTATTCCAGTAATCGGATTTCTGCTCCTGGCCGTTGATCGTTACAGTTTCCTGCTCTGTCCCCGGAATATAGAGATACCCATGCTCCCCTTTTTTTAGCGAAATATCAAAATCCACAGTCCCGGCCCATACTGCTTCTGAAGACACCGTCTGCATTTTGTACAGTCTTTTTCCCGCAATACCGCTGAGCAGCCGGTTCTGAACCTCAAGTGGATCTGTTCCTTCCATTGCATAGTCCAGTACGGAATCACTGACCATATATCCTGCTTTCAGTGCTCTCGGATTCTCATAGAGATCAAAGGACTGGCTTTCTCCGATTTTTTTATAAACAGTATGAAGCTTTCTTGTATTCCTGCAAAACAGATATCGTATTCCCAGAAGCATATCCGTCACTTCCGTGGATCCCGCATACTGAAAACGATTTTCCAGATTTTCAAAGCCCATGTTTTTTACAAAATCCCACATTTCCTCTGTATTAGTAGAGGAATACATAGATATCCCGTTCAGCTGATACAGCATCTCTTCATTTCTCACAAGAGGATTTACGATAGCGGCACGGTAATCCACCTGATCCACACCGGCAGACTCCAGTAATCCACAAACCTCCTGCTCACTTTCCACATAAATATCACGGTTTGCGGTTCCATTATCTGTAATACTGACGATTCCGTGAATTCCTGTCTCTGCAAGGATCAGTACTGCCAGCACCAGACATCCCAGCTTTCGGATCTCCACACAGCAGAAGACATGACCGGACAGTTTTCCACAGATACAACGTTCCGTCCACATAACCAGAAAGAATACTGCAAGAACCCCTGCTGTAAGCAGAAGTCCCCAGATATTTCCGCTTTTGATCCCCACAACGATACAGAAGCCCTCTGCAGCGATCAGTCCGGCAAAAATTCTTCCTGTGCTTTCATTTTCCACATTTCCCCATGCATCACAGGACATTTTCAACAGCAGAAATATCAGGATGAACACAAAACGATTGGGGATTCCCACAGGTTTATGCAATCCGTGAAAAAGCAGATTCAGCGCTGTGATATGGATCCCCGCAAAATACAAAACGATCAATATACCTGTTACGATTTTTTCTGCTGTGCGGATTTCTTTATTCAGAAAATAAATCCCGGCAAAAAGCAGCACTGCACAGCCACAGTAAAGATTCACATCTCCCTGGTCGCCGGATTTTACAAAGGACAGGGAATCCTCGAATAATGCGCCCAGCTGTTTCCAGATATCTCCGTACACTCCCGAAAGTCCGGTGCCTGCCTCTTCCGCCGCTGCAGTTCTGGATACCGCAGCAATTCCGGGGATCAGTGTGATTCCTGCAAGTCCGGCTCCGGCAACAGACGCCCCGGCAAATTTCAATAATGAAAAACGGATTTTCTCCGGCCGTCGACCGGATTCTGCCGCAGCCAGCTCTGCCAGATAATAAAAAGCAGCAAATGTGCATAACATAAATCCCATATAATAGCTGGTTAAAATACAGTACCCCAGCACCAGACAATACCCTCGCCATTTTCCGGTATGCACCAGCTGTTCAATAAGATATGCAAGCACCGGAAGAAGCATGATACAGTCCAGCCACATCACATTGCTGTAATAGCCGATAAGAAAATCAGACAGTGCGTACATACAGCCAAGAGAAACTGCCATACTTCCTCTGCCCGGATATTTTTTCCCGGAATACCATGCCATAGATACGCTGCAAAGACCTGCCTTGATCAGGATCACCACAGTGACAGCCTCGTTTACATACATGAATTTCATAAACAGCAGTATTAGGAAGCTGAACGGACTGCAGAGATAATAGCAAAACAATCCGTAAAAATTATATCCCATGGCATGTGCGGACCAGGTCCAGCCCGTTCCCTTTCCAAGCTGCTCTGAAAGTTCCCTGTAAAAGGCTGTATACTGATGAACTCCATCTACCACCAGCGCCGAATTCTCTCCAAAAGGATAAACACCCTTCAATGCAAAGCCCAGCGTAAAGATCAGCACCGGAAACAGAAACGCCAGGAGATAGATCCACCCTCTGTTTTCCTTTTTTTTGTTTTTTTCCGCTTTCTGTATTCTTATTGGTCTCATTTCATTTCCTCGTCTGTCTGCAGTAATTCCAGGCCGTTCTGTTCTGAACAGCTGAATTATCTATCGGCTGTTATTTTCTGAAATACTGTTATTTCTTTTCCGTCGTTTTTTCTGATCCTCTGTATTCTGTAAATCAAACATCTGCGTTTTACTTTATCGCATGCTCATAAACTTGAACATTTTTGCAAAACAGATCATAGCATGTTTCCTACTGTATCATGTTTTTGTGAAATTACTGCGAATTTTTCAGAGCAAAAGAAAAAAGCTGTCACATCCTTGGAGACACAGAAAACTCCGCCGACGTAACAGCTTCTTTCTGAAGGAATCTGTGTACGCTGATCCACAGATCTCTTCATGGGTGTAATTATTAACTTTATGTGATGAGTTTTTAGTTCCCAGTCTGTATGATACGGATATTCACATATCCTGAGGTGGCTGTTTACAGGTTAAGAACTATTATGGATATATGATAGCATGGCCATATACATTTGTAAAATTGATATTTCGTGTTTATAATATAGAATATTTTAATATTTATCAAACGGATAAAAGCCTCTACCACACGGTAAAATTCTGTTTTTATAAAACGGTATAGCCTCTGGATTTCAGGCAGGCTCTCACTTCCATGATATCCTCGGTATGGAATACCATGATCGGCTTGCCGGAATCACGGTTAAAGGAGAGGTACAGATAATCCACGCTCACATTACTGTCCTTCAGTGTAAGAAGCAGATCATTCAGATTTCCGGTCTTATCCTCAACCTCCACTCCGATCACCTCGATCACGTGGCAGAGATATCCTGCAGCGATCAGAGCCTCCATTGCCTTATCCGGCTCCGAAACTACCATTCGTACGATTCCGTACTCTGCGCTGTCATTGGTTACAGAGCCCAGAATGTTGATATTCTCGTCCTTCAGGATACCGGTAATGTTCTGCATAACACCCTTTTTATTTTCTGCATAGATGGATAACTGTTTCAGCATGATAAAATCCTCTCTTTCCTATGTGCTTTATTTTGCTGTTCTATCGTATGATAAATCTTCGCACATCTTATCAGGTATGTCAACCAGAGCAAGCCGGATAATAACACAGACCTTCATATTTTAGTTTACCCGGCTCCTTGACACTGATATTTTATGATCAACATTTAACCCGGCCCGCCTGTTCACCGCATGTGAGCATGGAGATATTTTTCCCGGGTAGCGATACCTCCCCGGATATGTCGCTCCTGCTTGTTTACATCCAGTACCTTGCGAACTTCTATGGCCAGAGCCGGATTGATCACTTTCAGGCGTTCTACGCAATCCTTATGTACCGTACTCTTACTGATCCCGAATTTCTTAGCTGCCTGCCGCACCGTAGCCTTTGTTTCAACAATATATCCTGCGATCTCAACTGCACGTTCTTCAATATAATCCTTCACTGCCAAGCCCCCGAAGACGCTTTTTTACAGTGTATGCATGAGGAAAATGCGATATGTGTTTCGTGCTACCTATGTACAGATTTATTTTTTTGTTAGTTGAGGAATATTATCTAATACATTTATAATATTGCTTGTACCAGTTTTATAGTTCTTTTCAGAAAGTTTTCTTGTATTAATATTATTAATTTCTTTTCTTATTTTAAAGCCTGCCGCTTCCTTTTTCTTCTGACTATCATTTACACTATGCCCAAGATATACCTGTTCTACATCTTTACAAAACCAGACAAGTTCTGCTTCGTGGTCATCGCAGTACTTCTTCGCCTTTTCCAAAAATTTCAAATCCTCCGGATTATTAATATACTCATCACAATCAAAGCAATAGATTACTTTTGATTTATTTGTTTTTGAAGTTGCACGATATTGCGAAATATAACCTTTTATCTCTCTTTCTTTTTTATTACTACTATAATTTCCTCTTCCATCCATATACACAACGCTTAATTTGACTTTTATACGATCATATAGATAAAAATGTTCAATAGTCTCTTTAATATAAATCCAGTCTGAATTACATTTTTTATTCGTTTCTACAACAAATATCAACTGCACCCCCACTATTCATCCTCCTCACCAACTCCAAAGACCCCTATAAAATCAATAGAATCTACATTAAAAGGAGATCCTTCTATCATTCCATTTCGATAAAGTTTGGAAGGAGAATAATTTCCATTTGTAACCCAAGAATAAATTTTATGATCTTCGGACAAGAAATCAATTGACTTCTTATGCTGTTTCAAAATATCCATAGGACCAACATTATGTGTCGTAAAGCAAAGCTGTCCTTCTCCATATTCCATCAAATACTCCAATAATGCACACAAATAAACATCATGAAGGTTTGAATCGAGCTCATCAATAAAAACAATACTGCCACGCACCATTTCATTTAAATATGCAAATAATTTAATGAGTTTCTTTATGCCCGTACTTTCAAATTCTGCATGAATTTTATAATCTTCATAAACCATTATCAAATCACAAATCCATATATTATCTTTTTCTTTCCTGTCAATTTCAATATTCTGCAAATCCGATTTGAAAATACGCAAAAATTCATACAGCCTATTAACTGTTTTTTCAAAATGTGAATATGAAGCTTCAGGAACATAGTTTTGGGTAATTTTTAATACATTAAGATGATCACTGTCCATTTCCAGTAAACTATTTATCCATTCATCATTTTCTGTCTCATGTTTTTCTTCATTATAATATTCCATGGAATTTCTGGTAACATATTCTCGATGATCATCAGATTCATCTACATACACATGTAGTTTCATGCCTAAAATATTGAGTATAAGAAGGCTATTCCAAATAAAACTTTTTTCTTGTTTACCTTCCTTTAATGAAGGAATAAAAAACTTTTCATAAAACAATGAACTCATAGATGACATTGCCAATAGGTTCATCGTTTTAGGTATAATATCCTTTTCTGTTTTTTCCTGACTATAGAGGAATTTTACAGTTCCATCAATAATCTCATAAACGAAGGTCATTCCTTCACTTCTTGATGTTGCATTTTTGACAGCTAATTTTTCATAAGAAATATGGTATTTTCCTATAATATTTTTAGACAGTATTATATTATACTTAAAAAGCAAGACATTTTCTGGAATCTTTACTATATATTCTGCCGTTATATCTAATTTATTCAATTTCTTATTAATCATTTCATCCAGATTTTTCTGAGCAACCGGATTAGCCAAATACCCGGGATTAGTCAAAAGATTTCTCAATATTTCAACAGAGGTTACAATACCTGATTTACCCGAACCATTCATCCCATAAATACCTTTAATATTATAATCTTGTGTGTCCGGCTCTTTTGAAATTGTCTTTTTATAAAAAGACAATGAAACCGTCTGATCTAGCGTTTTTATTCCTTTTACTGAATAATTCACCAAATAAACATCCTTCATTTTATGCACCTCCTGTTTATTTATAGTATACCATCTTTGTTTGCAAATATAAATACATTTTGTATTTTTTTGCATTAATCTTTTGTGTATTCCGGGAATAAACTTATCGTTTTCTCTATCTCTCTATTTAATTCATATAACCATTTTCCTTGTCTAAATTCTTCTTCCGACATATCATAATTTGGTTTTGGATTTTTTATCATTGTATCATAATAATTTCTCCAATCACTAAGAATTCTTTCTTTATCTATTTTTATCTCCTTCATTTCTTCATTTTCCGTTATCATTCTGTAAATTCCCTTCCCCTTAAGTTCAATCTGATGTTTTTTATTTTTTAAGCGACTCAATATTACATTCAAATAATTTTCATTTTGAAGTAGAGTCTCATCCTGCAATCTAATTTCATTTTTTAATTCTGTAAGTGAGTGCCATTCCTTATCTTGTAAAACTGAAAAAATTATTGCTTCTATTCTTTTCATTTTACTCATGGCTATTCCTCTCTATCCGAATCTGTAAGTTCACTATATTCACACTCTAAAGCTTTTGCTATTCTTTTCACTGTTTCTATGCCACAATTAATATTTTCTTTTTCTATACGTTGTATTTGACTTCTCGACAACTCTGCTTTTTCAGCTAATTTTTCTTGCGTATAATTTAAAGCAATTCTTTTTCTTTTTACTACTTCACTATTAACACCACTCATCGTAGCTTTATCTCCTTACATTTTTCATTACATTCTATAATACATTTTTTTAAATTTATCGTCAGCACCTTACATGATGCTTTTTAACTTTCTCCTGAAGCTTTCACCCTCATATTATAAATGACATTCATCAGTCCCATATTATCAAGCTATGTCTACAGCATTTCCATTACAAAAACTATGTCCTCTTCAAATTCTCTTCGTAAAAATCTCAGTTACAAATAAAACTGAAAAATACAAATCAGCTCAAGAACTACACTGATTCACCTAGCCAGAACAGTCGTAACTGTGGTTTCCTGTTCCCAAAACTCCATTGATCACATAAACAGAAAATCCAGTCTAACATTCAAAGCACTGTTAAAATCAAAAAAACAACTGACACTTCACTAGTATCTGCACAAAATACAAGCTGCCATACCCAACAGGAGATGAATTTTTTATCTGCATTCACCTCCCATCGTCATACGGCAGCTTTCCTCATCATTACAGAAATAGAAAATAATTTAATTCTTTTTCGCCTGCTTATAAAGCACAAGACAGACGATCACAAACACAACCGTAACCGCTACGGTAAGCGGAAGGATCATAGAAGAGCCCGCCCCGAGCAGAAGGCCAAATCCCTGTCTCAGCGTCAGGATTCCAAAGATGGAAAAAATAACAAATGCAACTGTATTGAGGATTCCCTCCGGTGCCTTGCTTTTCAGAAGATATCCGATCAGAAGTCCGATCACATCCGCTGCAAAAAGTCCCAGTGAACAGGCAAGCCATACCACAACCGCTGAACTCAGTCCCTCATTGGCACCAAATGTAATTGCGGTAAGCTGTGTCTTATCCCCCAGCTCCGCAACAAAAAATGTGCAGAATACAGACAGCGGTGCAAATCTGATCTTACGATCCTTAACATTCTCCTCCTCATCATCGTCACCCTTCAACGTTGTCACCGCAAAAAACAGGAACGCTGCACCTGCGATCAGACGGATCAGCCAGGTAGGGACCACGGTACTGATAATACCTCCTGCAAGCACTGCCAGTCCGTTGAGCACCAGGACAGCAACACCGGTTCCAAGCAAAATATCCTTCAGCTTGAACCTGGAAGTCATTGCCACCAGCATCAGCTGTGTTTTGTCACCCATTTCCGCAATAAACTGGGTAAAAAGCACTTTCATAAATAACAGCATTTTTCTTCTCCTTTGCATATTCATCCGCTCCGGAGCCATAAAAAAAGACCCACGTATACTCTATCTCTGTAACAGAAATAAAATATACATGAGTCTCATTCTTTAAGATTTGCCAGGTGCATGCACCAGTATGTTGACAAACCACGTCTACACGCGAATTACTCCCTCACGGAATTGATTTTCGTCATTGTAGCAAAGTTGAGAAATTTTGTCAAGAGCATTAGAAAGCTCCGCCTGTGCTGTACAAGAGAACCGGCGATTCATGCCGACACCACTAGAAATCCCTGCCTGCACCGCCACCGCCGAAGCTTCCTCCGTCTCCGGAGCTTCCGCTGTCGTAGCTGTCATAATCATCATCTCTGTCATCGTCATTACCGGAACTTCCGCCGCTGCTTTTTCCCCCTCTTCCCAGGATCCAGCTCAGCGGAAACAGGGAATTAAAGAGCCGGTGCAGTACACTCATACGGCTGAAATTCTTTTTCCAGTAGTCTGCGGTATCCTTTCCCGACAATTTCATTATCAGGCCCTTCAGAACCAGAACCATAGTTACGATAAGAAATACAGGAAGCATCACGCACAGCAGATATGCGCCCACCATGAGCAAAACGATCATCACAAGCCCCAGCGCGATCTCCCAGACAGTTCCCTCATCCTCATCGTCGTCCACATCCTGCTGCACCTTCTCATATCTGGGAGCTGTTATCTTCTCCAGACCGTATTCCTCACGGATCTCATTTAGCAGTGCATAATAAAGCTCCACGGTACCTTTTTCAAACTGATTGTCTTTATAGGAAGGAACTGCATATTCATCCAGAAGTCGTCCGGTCTTTGAATCAGGCAGCTTTCCCTCAAGACCGTAGCCGACAGATACCCAGACTTTACGGTCCGAAACCGAAAGGACGATCAGGACACCATTATTTTTCTTCTTTGAACCAATTCCCCATTTGCGGCCGGTTTCCACTGCATAATCACTGATGTCTTCCCCATCGGTGGTATCCACGGTAAGGACAACCAGCTGCGCTGTGGTATCCTCATACAGCTGCTCACCAGCCTTGCAAAGTTCTTCCTTCCAGGTATCGCTGAAAACCCCTGCATAATCATTAACATAGAATTCTTTTGTGGCAGACGGGATCTTCCCGAAAGCTGCCAGCGTACTTCCGGATAGCGTCAATACAAAAGCCAGCAGCACAGCCATCCGTCCGATCCATTTTTTCATAGGATATTCTCCCTCTATCCGTTCTTTCATTTCATCAGAACAATGGTCTGATCTTATCACTCTGCCAGCATATCCCCTACATCCGGCGTATCTGCTGCTGAATCATTGGCCTCAAAATATGACGCCTTCTCAAAGCCAAGCATGGAACCAAATACATTCCCGGGGAATTTCACAAGCCTTGTGTTATAAGCTTTCACAGCCTCATTATAATCTTTTCTCGCTACAGAAATCCGGTTTTCGCTTCCGGACAGTTCATCCATCAGGCCCACATAAGTAGTATTGCTTTTCAGTTCCGGATAATTTTCCACCACAACCTTCAGACCGGAAAGTGCACTGTCCATCTGCTGATCTGCCTCAGATTTCTCTTCCACGGTATCTGCATTCATCAGCTGGTCCCGCGCCTCCAAAACCCTGTCAACAACCCCCGTCTCATGCTTCGTGTAACTTTTTACCGTGCTGACGAGATTCGGGATCAGATCTGCACGTCTCTGCAGCATGGTATCCACATCAGCCTCTGCAGTTTCCACAGCTTCTTTATTTCCGGCAAGCCCGTTGTAACTGAGCATAAGTCCTCCGGCAAGGACCACGATCACTGCAATAACAGCCAAAAATACTTTCTTCATCTCTTTTCCTCCCTTCCGATATCACAGATAACCTTTCAGCCTGCGATACAGGATTTTTTATATCCCCATTGTACCAGAGCATACAGGATTCCACCAGAAAAACTCACCTTTTCGGTCAGAATTTTTCTGCCATTTCCATAAGTCCCTGATATATTTTTTCGGAAAGCGGAATGGAAACACCAAGTCTCTTCGCTTCTTTCACAATATAGCCGCTGAAGGTTTCCAGCTCCGTCTGTTTTCTCCGGATGCGAAAATCTCTCTGCAGGGAGCTGGTTGCATTATCTGCATGTACATAGCGGAATTTATGGATCACCTCATTGATGTGCTCATCCGTCAGCGCAACCCCCTTGGCCTGACCTACACTGGCAGCTTCCCATACAAGCTTCTCATACTGCTGCGCTTTCACCGGATCTCTGCGGAGCTCCCCGATGGTATTATCATAAAAAGCAGTCATCACATTAAAGGCACAGTTGAGGATATACTTTCTCCAGATCTCCACCTCGATATCTCCCTGATCCTTATAGTCAATATCCGCACCTTTCAGGATCTCTGCCACTTCTGCAACTTTCTTCTGCTGCTGTTCATCCGCATCTTTGATTCCAATACAAAGCCACGTAAACGTATCCTGCTGGGAAATGGAAAAATCCTCATTGGCAAAAGCCACCGTATAGATCAGCGAATCCACAACCGTTCCCTTACCAACCAGACGGCGGATGTTTTCTCCCGGGTCCACACCATTCATCACAGGAATGATCACTGTGTCATCCGTGACCATGTCCCGGATACTTTCGCACACCTCAGCCAGAGAATAATTTTTTACACAGATAAAAATATAATCCTGCTGTCCCATATCCTGAATTGGAACTACCCGCTCTGGCTTTGCCACGATCTCACCTTTATAATCACTGTGGAGCACCAGGCCTTTTTTCCGGATGCTCTCTGCCCTGGCGCCACGTGCAACCATCGTCACATGCGGATACGCCTTCGCCAGCAGCCCGGCTATGTAACCACCAACACCACCAATTCCAATCACTGCGATCTTTTTCTTTTCTGTATTCATATTTTCTGTTTCCTTTCCTGCTGTTTCTCCCTGAAAACTTACCCGCCCCAGGAAAAATGTGGATATTCACGGTCCACATTGACAAACAGCATGGATATTCACAATCCGCATTCGCTACCTGCTCATTGTATCAAATATTCCCATACATTTCCAGAAAGCAATTTTCAGTAATATCCTATTCGAAAAAAATACAGAAACTTTTTATCCCGTCTTTTTTTGTCCCGGATTCTGGTGTATACTGGATATAAATTTTTTACGAAAAAAACAAAAATGTGAGGTGACAAAAATGGATACCAAACCCGTTTTTCACGGAAGTGATATAGAAAAGATCTGCAGCTACTACAATCTGAAAAAAGAAAACATCGTTAAATTCGGTGCAAATGTCAATCCTCTGGGACTTTCCCAAAAAGCCGGCAGAGCCATTGCAGAACACGTGGATATCCTTTCCTCCTACCCGGACAGAGAATACACATCCCTTCGGAATACGATTTCCAGCTACTGCAATATTCCCGCTGATTTCATCCTTCCGGGAAACGGCTCCAGCGAACTGATCTCCCTTCTGATCCAGGAGCGTGCCCCGAAGCACACTCTGATCCTTGGGCCTACCTATTCTGAATACTCCAGAGAGCTCTCCTTCTCCGGAAGTACCCAGGAATACTACCACCTTCAGGAAAGCAATGATTTCGAGCCGGACATTCCGGATCTCTGCCGGAAGCTGGAGCAGGGCTATGATTTTCTCATCCTCTGCAACCCCAACAATCCGACCTCCTCTGCCATCACCCAGGAAGAGCTTCGCAGACTTATCGGTTTCTGTGCAGAAAAAAATATCTTCGTGATGATCGACGAAACCTATGTGGAATTTGCCCCGGATATCAACGCCATCACCGCAGTTCCGCTGACACGGGAATTCACCAATCTCATGGTACTCCGCGGCGTATCCAAATTCTTCGCTGCTCCCGGAATGCGCCTGGGCTACGGCATCACCGGAAATATGGACTTTCTTGCAAAAATGCGCGAAAAACAAACACCATGGTCACTTAACAGCCTTGGTGCCTTTGCAGGAGAGATCATGCTGCAGGATCAGGATTACATCAAAAGAACAAGAAATCTCATCCTCTCAGAGCGAGATCGGATGATTCAGGAGCTGAAGGAGGTAGACACTTATAAGGTTTATCCAGCTTACGCAAACTTCATCCTCCTCAAAATCCAGAAAGACGGACTGACTTCCTACGACGTCTTCGAAGCCTGCATCAAACAAGGCCTGATGATCCGAGACTGCTCCTCCTTCCAGTGCCTGGATGGAGAGTTTGTGCGGTTCTGTATTATGATGCCGGAGGATAATGGAAGGCTTTTGGCGGTGTTGAAGACTTTGTAAGACTATGTGTTTTTTCTGCATAGAAACTTATTTGAACATTATCAAAGGATAAAACACAACTATGAAATTATATAAATATAAATCATTACCCCATAAAAAAGAATTAACTGCTGAAGAAAAAGAACAATTAGAATATTGTAAAGATATATTACTTAATCACCGCTTATTTATGGCTCCACGAGAAACATTAAATGATCCATTTGAAGGAATGGCTATTCCTATATCTTTAAGTATATGTGGTTCTGGTTCATTTGGATCATTAGGTTTACCCCATCCACTTGTTGAAGACCGTATGAATCAATACAGAATATTGTCCTTATCAGCTAATCCTAAAAATCCAATAATGTGGGCACACTACGCAAATAATTATTCTGGTGTATGTTTTGAATTTGAATTTAATAACAATTTCGAAAATATTCATAAAGTATCCTATATAGAACATCAATACGATACAATTTATGATCCCACAGAAGAAGAATTTCGTAGAGCAATTGAAAAAAGCCTTCTTTGCAAAAGCAAAAATTGGAGTTATGAAGAAGAATATAGAATAATTTCAAAGTCTAATGAATCATTTTTTCATTTTGATCAGTCAGAGTTAACCGGCATTATTATCGGTAATAGATCCTTATGCGCTCAAGAATTAGTTTCTTGGGCCACCAAAGGAAACATTCCCATATATTACACCTTTACTTCCACCCAAAACTATGAAATAAATATTATTAACAAATCGCCCAATACTCTTATAATTGGCGACGATACATTAGATAATATACCTCATCATTAACTTTTAACTTGTCAAAATGTAAAATCTATATATAATATAGAGAAGACTACGAAGGATAAAACCGTAGAAATTGTGGATACTGAAACTGTTAAACAAGTCTCAAAAAAGGAGTCAGAATGAACAACGAGTTTTTATTGAAAGTAGTTAACTATGTAGCCGATCACTTCGGCAACCTTCCGGACAATTCAAAGCCCGGATTTGAAAATTTTACAAATGATGAATTTGATACTGCCGTGAAATATTTAGCAGAAATAGGTGTACTTAAATTGAATCAATCAAAAGATTTTTCTTATTGCGGTCGTCGCGATATAGAAACCAACGATGATTATGAAGAATATTACGTAACAAAAGCCTTTATTTCGGAAGAAAATCTAAAAAAGTTTAAAGCATCATTAGAACAGTAGAACAACCCGAATTTTTTAGTAAAATTTATTTTCCTACTTTTATTGTTTTTTCTACAGTTTTTTATAGTTCTATTTTTTACAATTTATTACTAATTATACATCATTTCACATTTTTCACTGAAGCTCAAAAACAGGTGACATATAAAACTTTATATCTCACCTGTTCTCTATTGATTTATTTTTTCTTATACAAACATCTGCTGTAACAAACCTTTTTTCAGTTCTTCCCATGCAGCTAATGTTGCTTTCTTTTTTTCGATTACATCATCCAGTGCCGAAAGACAAGCAACAATTTTTTGTTGTTCAATAAAGCAAGGCATTGAAACAACATAACCACCAACTAATTTTAAATTCAATCCACCTCTTGTGCCGTCACCAGATGAAATAAGTCGTAAATTATTATATTGTGTCTGTAAGTATTGATATAAATAATCATCACAAATATCATCATTTGTTTCAATAGCACAAAGCGACTGATTAGTACAAAGAGGAACTCTTGTAATTGCTACCATCCCCCGTGTTTTTCCTTGTCCAGCCAATGCCATTACAACTGTATTCGGCTTCACCATCTTTGTACTGCACTTATCAAATCCTAATTGTGATATTCTTTTTTCAGTTTCATAAATTTGGCCGTTATTTACTTCGCCAGAACTCATCCATTGAATTGTACCATTGTCCCAATATTCAGGGATTTTTGTACTCGGTGTTGCACCTGCAAAGCATGTGGCAATATCATCAATCTTCTTTTCTTCCCATTCTGGAAACTCACTTCCATCATTCGCTTTAAATCTTACTTCTTGACTAAATAACTTTTGCATCACACCTTTTTTACGTTCTTTCCATGTAGTTATAGTTTCTTTTTGTTTTTCAATCACCCTATCAACGGTTGATAAAAATTCTGCTATTTTCTGTTGTTCTGGAAGTGATGGTACATTTAATTCAATTTCCCAAAATGTTGGCATGTCAATATTTTTTCCATCACGAATTCCTACTACTGCTGCTGATAATTTACCTTCGATAAAATTATATGTTCTAAAATATCCTTTGTATGCTTCTGGAATTAATTTATTTGTTCTCAAAATTTTATACGCCGGACTTGAAATTCCATCATAATTTGAACACTCTAAACCGCCTTCAAACGACCGTAAATGAATAATAAAATCACCTTTTTTCATTGCTTTATAACTATCTAAATTGGTTTTATTATAATTTATATTACGGTTGCTTTTGTCACGCAATATAGTACCCATCCCCTGTTGTACAGAAAGAACAGGCATGGTCGGATGTTTTTTATCAATAATTTCCACAAAAATATCTTTCATTTTCATTCTTTTACAATTAGGAAACTCAATTCCCTCATCAGTTTTGAACCTCAGCATTTACCCATATCCTTTTTCTATAATTCTACACTCTTCATTTTACTTATATCATACGAATTCAAATAAGAACCATTCTGATTTATATTCTTAATATCAATTACACAAACCTCTGGTAAATCTGATTTTTCTTCACCCAGTGGAACCTCATAATATTTAAATGGGGCATACCAAATAAGATAATCTATGTTTAATTTTTTTAAAATATTTACAAACGAATTATCCCAGAACCAATAATGAGGTTTTCCCTTTATCACTCCATTATCCATTATTGATTCCATTTCAAAATAAGCTGAAGACTCATCTAACACTAAGAAAATAGTCTTATATCCTGGATGATTTTTTCCATATAAATCAATTTGATTATTATGCTTCATAAGAACACGTTCAAAATTGGAATAATAAAATTTATAATTATGGTCTTCATCCGTCGGTAAATCCGTAACTGCCGTCACAATAACATTTTTTACATTTGGAAAACTATCAAGTAGTCCACTTTTACGGATTTGTTTTTGTATCACACTTTCTCGTTGGTTGGTAGGATTTACAATTTTACCATTTTTGCTTTCAAAAGCATGGTCATCTATTCTCATTACGTCCATCATTAGTTTTAATTTATCATTATAAAAATCAGGTGGGGGATCTGATTTTCCAGATGAATCACTCCATAATTTCCATTCTTCCGGATCATGAATTGAGGCAAATATTTCCCTCACAGCAACACTATCATTTAAAAGCAAAACTTTATTTACTTTTACACTCTGCAACCATTCAATAATTTTTGATTCATCATCAAAAAAGTTCATATATTCACCTACCTTTACAACCCAAGCTCTCTCATAAAACTTTCAGCCTTATCAATCGCAGCTTTTGTCTCAGAATCCAGTGTCTTAATCCGATTTCTCACAGCATCTAAATCCACTGGTTCTTCTTCCTCGAATGTATCAACATATCTTGGAATATTCAAATTATAACCATTTTCGATAATCTCACTCATATACGCTTTATGAGCAAATTTATCTATCTCTGCACGTTTTTCATACGCATCTACAATTTTATCAATATGCTCCTGTTCTAAGATATTCTGATTCTTTCCGGGCTTAAACTCTTTCGATGCATCAATGAACAGGATATTTCCCGAGTTTCCATTTCTATTACTTTTCAGTACCAATACGCATACAGGAATTCCTGTACCATGAAACAGATTTGCAGGCAATCCGATAACAGCATCCAAGCGGTTCAGGTCTTTGATAATATACTTTCTGATTGCTTCTTCTGCACCACCACGGAACAATACACCATGCGGTAACAGTACAGCTACACGACCATCTGTCTCATCCATGTGATAAATCATATGTTCTACAAAGGCAAGATCAGCTGCAGACTTCGGCGCCAATTTTCCTACTCCTCTGTATCGTGGATCATCTTCAAATTTCTTGTCCGCCGACCACTTCAAACTATACGGTGGATTGCAGACCTGTACAGTCAGTCTCAAATCATAACCGTATTTATCATCTTTCAGTGTATCACCTTTATAAATATCAAAATTTTGCCAGTCTACGCCATGCATAATCATATTCATTCTCGATAAATTGTATGTTGTAGCATTCAGCTCCTGTCCATAGAAATGGCCAACTTTATGTGTAGTTAAATGCTTCTGAACTTCCAACAACATAGATGCAGAACCGCAAGTGCAATCACCTACAGTCTTTGCTTCGTCTAATCCGAGTGATGCAAGTGTAGCGCAAAGTCTACTCGGACCAGCAGGTGTAAAAAACTCTCCACCTTTTTTTCCAGCATCCGAAGCAAACAGACCAATCAAAATCATATATGCTGTTCCCAACACATCGAACTGTGAATCCTGTAAATCGAAATCAATATCTGAAACTTTAACCATAACACGACCAATCATATCTGTACGGTCTGCTACTGACTCTCCAAGACGTGCATCCTTTAAACGCATATCATTGAATAGTCCATCAAATGCTTTGTTGGATTCATGGCCCATTGTAGAACCTACAAGATCATTAATTGCTTTTTCAAAATCCTCAACACTAAATCTATCTGCTTCGCTCTCAAATTTGGTAATCTTACGAATCAGGTTACGAAACAGGTTTTCCGGTCTGATAACATATCCCAGTTTGGTTAAAGACCATTCTTCCACAACAGATCTATAATCATCATCTGCAAATGCTTCTTCATATGTTACACCATCATTTTCAAGAATTTCCGCCATATACATTTCTGTACGTTCTGACAGATAACGATAGAAAATAACGCCAAGAATATAGTTTTTAAATTCACTGGCATCCATCTGTCCCCGTAATTCATTGGCGATCGCCCATAGCTTTTGAGAAAGCTCATTCGCCTGTGCCTGATATGTATTTGTGTTCGCCATAATTATTCTCCTTCTGCTTTATATTTATTATACATATCCTCTATAAACGTCTTCACTGATTTTGTCAGCTTTGTCATCTTCAGAATATTCAGCTTGTATTCTGTCAATCTCTTACGAATATCATCATTTGAAATTGTTCCATGAAACGCATATTCGTTAAACAATTCTGATACAATCATGTAGTCAATTTCGTTACCAAATGCAAATTCTTCCATATCAGCCTGCATCTGTTCTTTCTCAAATTGCATAAATGCTTCCATCACATCTGCCCCCTCTGGCAAATCATAGAATCTGGTCAAAATGAACTGTTTCATAACCTCTTTCTTTAATCGCAAAGATTCATTATCAGAACGCTCAATCTCGCGCAGAATTAAATCTACATCCTGCTGCTTTTCTTCCTCTGTCTTATTATAATTATTTGCATTTTTCAGCAAATTCAAAATATATACAACATTGATACGATCTGTTCTCACAAGCTCAATATCAAAATCCACATCTACTGGCACAGATACCCTTGGATTTGGATTGTGAGTCTGATCTTTGTAATACAGATACCAACTTTTAAATCCTTCATATTCATCCTCATCCAACACCTTTTCTAATTTCTTCCAGTCAAACTCTGTAAAAGTTTTTAAAACAGCAAGAGTTTTTGCCATTGAACGAAATGCAATGATAAATCTACGGATTTCATCTTCTGATTTAAGTTGCCCTGCTACATCTACATTTGGTGCAATCCTTCTCAACACAAGTTCCTGATTTTTCCACTGATTCAGGTAATATTCGAAATTCTCAAGCAGATATTCGTTTGGATCTCCGTCACCAGAAAACAAGGTCAGTGCATCATCCTGCCATTTCTTAATGTTTCTGTATGTGACAATCTGACCAAACTGTTTTGTTACTTTATCAACTCGATTTGTACGGCTATACGCCTGTACCAATGAATGCCAGATAAGATTTTTATCCAGATACAACGTGTTCAACGGTTTTGCATCAAATCCCGTCAGAAACATATTAACTACCAAAAGAATATCAATCTGCGGTGAGTCCTGCTGTTTTAGTCTTCTTGTAATATCTTTTCTATATGCATCAAATGTACCAAATGTAAATTCTACGCCAAACAAGTCTTTGTAGTCTTTCATACATCGTTCAAGAAGTTCCTGTGAATGTTCATCCGCTCCATCATCCATATCTTCATTTGTCTGATAAGAAAAAACTGCAGCAATCTTTAATTTTTATCTTCTGGTACCACATCATTCAATTTCTTAAATTCATCATAGTATTTCCCAAGAGTCTGAATCTTATCAACTGCAAACAATGCCGTATAAATGTCTTTTCCCTGTGGATGTGCATGCTGTTCGTGATGTTCGAAGATATGCTTTGCAATTTTAGAAATGCGTTCATCATTATGATATAAAGACTCTATATCGATATTATGACGTCTGCAGTATTCCGGATCATCTAATTGCTTTGGGTCAATACCATTGATTGAAATTTCTTCTGCTGAAACGACGCTCTGATACTCTACTGAAAATCTCAGCACATTCCCGTCTGCAATCGCATCTTTAATCATATATTTATGCAAGCACGCATCCAACTTATCTCCAGCATAAAACACATCTGCAGTCGTACGTCCATCTACACCTTTGTTTCTTTCAAAAATAGGCGTTCCGGTAAATCCAATATAGTTTGCTCTTTCAAAATGTTTCTGAATCAGACTATGCATTTTTCCAAACTGAGAGCGATGACACTCATCAATAATAAATACAACTTTTTTATCTTTGTATGCATCCATTACAGCTGCATATTTCGGATTCTTGACAGCATTTGCCATCTTCTGAATCGTTGTAACAATCATCTTTTTCTCAGATGATTTCAGCATATTGATAAGTACAGCAGTGCTATTTGTCCTATCTACACAGTCTTTCTCAAAGCTGTTATATTCATCAATAGTCTGATCATCCAAATCTTTTCTATCGATCAGAAATACAACCAAATCTACCATTGGTTCATCGCGCAAAATCTGTGCCAGCTTGAATGACGTCAACGTCTTTCCTGAACCTGTACAGGCAAATACATATCCATTCTGATTCACTTCCAGTACACGCTTCTTTGCAGCTTTTACAGCATAAATCTGATATGGTCTCATAACCATTAATACAGGTTCTGTAGTCTTAATGACCATATATTTATTCAGCATTTCTGTAATAGCTGATTTACGAAAAAACTCGCCCGTAAATGTATTCAAATCATTAATACGGGTATTCTTTTCATCTGTCCAGAAAAATACCAGAGATTTCAGAATTGGATTATACTGACCATCCAACATCTCATTTTCATTACAGAAGTATTTGGTCTGTACAGAATTGCTAACCACAAACAGCTGTAAATATCTAAAAATACCTTTAAAAGAAAATTTTCTGTATCTGTTAATCTGGTTGATTGCTTCATTGATTTCCACACCGGGACGTTTCAATTCAATCTGAACAAGCGGCAAACCATTAATTAAAACAGTCACATCATAACGATTTTTATACACTACATCGTCTTTATGAGCTTTATCCATTGTGACTTGATGTGTTACCTGATAAATATTTCTATCTGTATCACCTGAAAAAAACTCAATATACACGGATTCACCATTATCCAGCTGTAAATCATATTTATCCCTTAATACCTTTGCTGATTCATATACAGAGTGATTATCTACATGAATCATAATACGATTGAATTCACTATCTGAAAATGATGCCGTATGTCCTTTTTCTTCCAGTTTCTTCGCATTGAACTTTGCAAGCTGTTCGCGGAAATTGGCAAGCACCTCATCATAATTATTTAATTTTATGAACTTGTATCCGATACCCTCCAAACGGTCAATGAAAATATCTTCAATTTCGTATTCCGAAGTATGTGCCATTATTTCACCCTCCTTTTGTGATTTCCTTAAGATTTATTTGGAAAAATTCCACCGAACATATTATTCAATACTTTTGCTATTTTCATTATAGTTAATAGACAATATGTCTTTTATTTCTTTAATAATTGCTATTTCCTTAAATTTTATCTAACTGAAATATATTTACATTACATAAAGTTTTGGTATAATAGATTTTAACCTAATTATAATCTCGCATATGGATAAAATCAATTTTTGTTTCTTAAGTTAAAACTTTACATTTCCCTTTCATCCCTTTTTATTACTCAATACACATTACAAATAGTTTATTTCATCATCAGATATTGTCTTTCCATTCCATGTATAGTACAATATGTTCATTTCTCATTAATATCTACAACTGAGGATTTCCCATGCATATAATCGGTAAAATAAATAAAAACATATACAAATGTGTAACTGAAGATATTACTACAGAAGAAGTTATCATAACAGATAATCAAATTAACCATATAAAAAACAGGCATCCCAACGATTACGAAAATTTTTCTTCCTATTTTTCCGACATTTTGTCGGATCCCGATTTCATTTTAGAAGCAAATAAGCCTAATACCGCTTTTATTTTAAAACAAATAACTGAAAACGACTTAACGGTTCAATTAATACTTCGTTTACAAACTTCTCAAGATCCCAAAGGGTACAAAAATTCTATTATAACGTTTTTAAAAATTGATATTAAAACATGGAATAAATATCTTCGTAACAAAAAAATCCTTTACAGAAAAGATTAAAGTAGATATAATAATCATACAATAACAAAAGGAATTCCCCGTGGTGGTAAACTTTCGTGTCAACCACGCGCCGCCGGTACTGACAAGAGTTTTCTTTTAAGCTCTGAGAGATGCAGGAGAATGGCACGCCTGCCGGGTGATTTCCTTGTTAATTCGAAAAGGAGTCGTTGCTGAACAGCTGATTTATTCATCTGTCACGCAACGGCTCCTTCTTCACTTCATATGCCAAAATCAATCAAGCATTCACTACTTACTCATAGTCCCATAATATCTCTGCGATTTACTTAACCAGCCCCAACACCTTCAACGCATTACTCTCCGTCACAGCCACAACCTCCTCGCAGCTGATTCCCTTAATCTCCGCAATGGTCTTCACAACCTCCGGCAAATACAGAGAACTATTTCTCTTTCCACGGTTCGGCACGGGTGCCATGTAGGGGCAGTCGGTTTCCAACAGGATCTGATTCAATGGCGCATACTCTGCCACCTCTTTCAGCTTCCGGGAATTCTTAAAAGTAACCACTCCACCGATTCCCAGATAAAGTCCCATATTCAGATACTCTCTTGCAATCTCCTTACTATAGGAAAAGCAATGGATAATTCCACCATACATCCCGTCCTTCATATATTCTTTCACGATATTCAGCGTATCCTCCGCAGCGTCACGGCTATGAATGATAAACGGGAGCTTTTTCTCACGGGCGATGTCCATCTGCTGGCGGAATACCTTCTGCTGGAGAAAATGCTCTTCTTTCTCCTTATGCCAGTAATAATCCAGGCCGATCTCGCCTACAGCTACCGTTTTTTCCATGTCACAATATCTGCGGATCTCATCCAGCACAGCTGCATCCACCTTATCCGCATCATCCGGATGAACACCCACTGCACCATAAACAAAAGGATACTTCTCAACCAGATCATAAACCCGATCAAAATGCCCCACAGAAGCACACACATCCACAATATGCCCGATCCCGTTCTCCTGCATACTATCCAGCATGGCAAAACGATCCTCATCAAAAGCCTCATCATCGTAATGTGCATGAGTATCAAAAATCATAGCTTTATCCACAGTCATCTCATCACCAACGGAAACTTTTCCACCTTTCAGCACTCTTGTAAACACACCTTCCCGGGGCATGATGCACTCACCCATCTTCTGAAAAATGGCACAGCCATTGTGGCACTCCTTTCCGATCTGAGTCAACTCCAGCACAACCTCACCACAGCGAAATCTGGTGCCAACCGGAAGCTTTGCAAAATCAATCCCTTCCACAACCAGATTCTCACCAAAAGCACCATCCTCGACCTCTGCGCCCTTCGCACGAAACGCATCGATCTTTTCACCGGAAAGAAGACTCACCTGCCGGTGCCACTTTCCGGCATGAGCATCCCCCTCAAGCCCCCAGTCCTCCACAAAAACCGCAGACCCAACATTCTTCTTCTGTGTTCCTTTCTTCTCACTGATACAAACCGCAAGTACTTTTCCCATAACAGACTCCTATTAATTACACATCGTTACCAAATTTATTCCTATATATCACACCAGCAATATTGATTTCCAAAACCTACCACATGTAACTCTCAAGCCTCAGGAATTATGAATCGCTGGAGATGAATTTTAATCATAAAACCTACCACATTCAACAGCCAGCCCAACGGAGGCAGGGCCAGTACGGTGACGTTAGCGGAGTGGCCGTCGAGAGGCGAGTATAGCTGCTGCCACCGAGCGCCCTGTTTGAGCCGCAGGCGAGTTGGCGCAAATGGCAGCAAACCAGCGACGCAGCCGAACAGGCCGCGCAGCGTGTCACCGTACTGGCCCTGCCTCCGTTGGGCGTCCGTTCGTTAGTCTAAGTATACACCGCACACTACCGTCCGCATTCTCCAGCATCGCCGGTCAAAATCTCAATCCCATGCCCCAACGCCTCAATAATAACCTCCAGGCACTCCCTGACAGCCTTAGGGCTCCCCGGCAGATTAACGATCAACGTCCCCTTCCGGATCCCGGCCGTAGCCCGGCTCAGCATCGCCCTCTTCGTGATCGTCAGACTAAACGCCCGCATCGCCTCCGGAATCCCCGGCACACGCCGCTCGATCACATCCTCCGTAGCCTCCGGTGTCACATCCCTCTGAGAAAACCCGGTACCACCCGTAGTCAGGATCAGCTCCGCAAGCCCCAGATCTGCGATCTCAGCCATCCGGCTCCCAAGCATCCCACGGTCATCCGGCAAAACATCCACAGAAACAACCTCATACCCGGCCGCCTCCATAATCTCCTTCACAGCAGGACCACTAAGATCCTCACGCTCTCCTCTGTAACCCTTATCACTAGAAGTGATCACAGCAACTCTCTTCATCACTCAACCTCCGATCTGAGCCATACAAAGCTTCTCCGTCTTATCATCCTTCTGTTTCTCCAGGCCTACGCCAAAAGCATGCCCGTCCGGTTTCTCCGCCAGAGCCTCCAGGATCACAGCCTTCAGCACCTCATCCGAACCACCACTGCGGATCACCTCCCGAAGATCCCTTCCCGCCGCATACTGCAGACAGGTCTTCAAAAAGCCCTGAGAAGTCAGCCGGATCCGGTTACACTCCCCACAAAACTTATGGCTCACCGCGCTGATAAACCCGATCTTTCCGGAAAAACCATCCACATCATAATAATGACACGGTCCATTCCCAAGGGGCTCCCCAACATACGGCGAAAACCGCGGAAGCTTTTCCCCAAGGATCCGAAGCAGTTCCTCCTCCGACACCCCATGAAATTCTTTTCCCATCCCAATGGGCATCATCTCAATAAACCGCACATGCACCCTGTGATCCCTGGCAAAAAGCGCCACCCGGCAAAGATCCTGCTCCTGGATCCCAAGAGGCACACAATTGATCTTCAGTGAAATCTCCGGATACTTCATTGCCTCCGAAATCCCTTCCAGCGTCCGCCCCAGTTCATCCCGCCGCGTGATCCTCCTGCTGCAGGCCTCATCCAGCGTATCCAGGCTGATATTCAATCCGTCCAGCCCCGCCCGGGCAAAATCACTCATCTGATCTTTCAGAAGCACACCATTTGTAGTCAGAGTCACCTTCTCGATCCCCGGCATATTTTTCAGTTTTTCCACCAGCTGAGGCATCCGCGGCCGTACAAGCGGTTCCCCGCCGGTCAGCTTGATCTTCCGGATACCCAGCTCTGCCATCACCCGGCAGATCCTCAAAATTTCCTCTTCCTGCAAAATGAGGGAGCGCTCCACATGTTGCACTCCCTCCTCCGGCATACAATAAATACACCGCAAATTACATCTGTCAGTTACGGAAATCCTGAGATAATCAATATTTCTTCCGCACCTGTCTATCATTATTTTTCCTCAAAACGGAAATCTCCGCTTTTGCCTCCTGTTTTTTCTTCCAGATGGATATCAGACATAACCATGTGCTTGTCAATTGCCTTGCACATGTCATAAATGGTAAGAAGCGCCACCTGAACACCCGTCAGCGCCTCCATCTCCACGCCTGTTTTTCCCTCTGTTTTTACCGTGCAGAATACACGGATCACTCCCGCATCCTCATCGGTCTCAAAATCCACAGAACACTTCTGGATGGGAAGTGGATGGCACATGGGGATCAGCTCAGAAGTACGCTTCACACCCATGATACCTGCCACACGGGCCACACCAAGTACATCACCCTTTTTCACATTTCCGCTTTTTACCGCGGCCATGATCTCCGGGCTTACCTGAATGGAACCCGTGGCTGTTGCCGTACGGTGAGTGACCGGTTTGTCGGACACATCCACCATAACAGCATTGCCGTTTTTATCAAAATGATTCAATTCCATATCTGTCTATACTTAGCAGATCTCAGCGCCTGCAGGCATCTCTTTCTCCGGTACCATCAGGGAAAGATTTCCGTCTGCATCCTCTGCACAGAGGATCATACCCTCGCTGAGGATTCCGGCAAGCTTGGCAGGTTTCAGGTTTGTAACGACCATAACCTTTTTGCCCACCATTTCCTCTGCGGAATAATGAGCCTTGATTCCGGATACGATCTGACGAACCTGGCTTCCAATCTTAACCTGAGAGCAGAGAAGTTTTCTGGATTTCTTAACCTCCTCACAGGCGATGATCTCACCAACCTGGAACTGCAGCTTCTCAAAATCATCGAAAGTGATCTCCGGCTTTGCCTCGATATCGATCACGTCCTCTGTTTTCTCTTCTTCTACCTCTTCCTTCGGCTCTTCTTTCTTCGGATGAAGCTTCTCAACCTTCTCAAGAACCTCTTTCAGGTCAAGTCTCGCAAAAAGGATCTCCGGTTTGTCGGTTACGCGGTTTCCTGAAGGATAAAGACCAAACTGCTCCATCTCCTCAAGAGTTCTCTCGTTTGCGTTGAGCTGTACAAGGATACGCTCTGTTGTACGCGGCATAAAGGATTTCAGAAGAGATGCACCGATGCAGATTCCCTCAACCAGGTTATAGAGAACTGTTGCAAGACGATCCTGCTTTGTCTCATCCTTTGCAAGTGCCCATGGCATTGTCTCGTCGATATATTTATTGCAGCGTTTGAACAGAGAGAATACCTCTGTGATAGCATCTGCCACACGAAGCTTGTCCATTTTTGCGGAAACGTTCTTCGGAACCTGAAGGATGAAGTTCTTAAGATCCTCATCAACCGGCTCAGTAACATTCTTATTCTCAACGACTCCGTTAAAATATTTGTTGGACATGGAAATTGTACGGTTTACAAGATTTCCAAGTGTGTTTGCAAGGTCGGAATTCAGTCTCTCAACCATCAGCTCCCATGTGATCACACCGTCATTCTCAAATGGCATTTCGTGAAGTACGAAATAACGGACAGCATCTACACCGAAGAACTCAACCAGCTCATCTGCATAGATTACATTTCCTTTTGATTTACTCATTTTTCCATCGCCCTGAAGCAGCCACGGATGTCCGAATACCTGTTTCGGAAGCGGAAGATCCAGAGACATCAGGAAGATAGGCCAGTAAATGGTATGGAAACGGATGATATCTTTTCCGATCAGGTGAAGATCTGCCGGCCAGTATTTGTTGAATTTATCGCTGCTGTTTCCGTCGCAGTCATAGCCGATACCTGTGATATAGTTTGTCAGGGCATCCAGCCATACATATACAACGTGCTTCGGATCGAAATCTACCGGGATTCCCCATTTAAAGGATGTTCTGGATACACAGAGATCCTGAAGTCCCGGAAGAAGGAAGTTGTTCATCATCTCGTTTTTACGGGACTCCGGCTGAATGAAATCCGGATGTGTGTTGATGTAGTCAATAAGCTTGTCTGCATATTTACTCATTTTGAAGAAATATGCCTCTTCCTTGGCAGGTACGCATGGACGTCCACAGTCCGGACATTTGCCGTCTACAAGCTGGGACTCTGTGAAGAAGGACTCACATGGTGTACAGTACATTCCTTCATAATGACCCTTGTAGATATCTCCCTTTGCATACATTTTTTTGAAGATTTTTTTGACCTGCTCTTCATGGTCTTTATCTGTTGTACGGATGAATTTATCATAGGATGTGTTCATCAGATCCCAGATACGTTTGATCTCGCCTGAAACGTTATCTACGAATTCCTTTGGTGTAACACCAGCTTCCTCAGCCTTCAGCTCGATCTTCTGGCCATGCTCATCAGTACCTGTCTGAAAATATACGTCATAACCCTGCTGTCTTTTAAAACGTGCGATCGCATCCGCAAGAACAACCTCATAAGTATTTCCGATATGCGGTTTACCGGATGTGTACGCAATGGCAGTGCTGATATAATATCTCTGCTTTTCCATCTTTTCTTTCCTCCATAAATATAAAAATAAAAAAACGCCTTCTCATACCATAACGATATGAGAAGACGAGTTATTACCCGTGTTACCACTTCTTTTCGTTCCTGCCTCGCGGCAAAAACCTCATCAGGTACAGCAAACTCTATACCCTTCCGCTATAACAGGCGGTCCTGTCACTGCCTGCCGGTGTCCGTTAAATCGGATATTCGCACTTCGCTCATCGCGTTTAAACCGGTTCAGCAATGCCTCTCCGAAGCCATCTTCCATCTGCGCCTGCACATCCCTCTCAGTCTCGGAACTCCTGCATAAAGTGAACCTTTACCATTCACTCTGCCGCAGATCTATGACATCAACTGCGTCACAGCCTGCATCTAAAAAGTTCTCCGGGGATTTCCCTGTAGTACGGTGTACACATGTACTCTCTTCTTCCATGAGTTTTCCATATGGGAAAATCGTAACACATTTCTGATGGTTTGTAAACGGGGAATTTCGATACTGTATTACATTCTCCTCTGCCTGTACATCCACCGCCACGCCATCCGGAACGCAATGGTTGTCAGCGTCATTCCTGCTGCCATGCTCACCGCAAAAAGGATCGTATAGATTCCGTCTTTCTGGAATTTTGCCCAGTCCTTCATCAACATCCAGTTCATGGTCCGGTAAAGTGCTGCTCCCGGAATCAACGGAATTGTCGCGGAAACCAGAAATACAGTTACCGGTGTTTTATGTACTCTTGCCATACATTCTGCATACAAAGTAATAGCTACTGTTGACCAGAAACCGCACGCATACGGACTTGGCGTTATGAACTCCACTACCAGATATACAGCCCAGGACAGGCAGCCCCCTACAGCCGCAAACCAGAGTTTTTTTCCATGGATATTAAATAATGCCGCAAAGCCGAGGGATCCTGTGAAGGATACGACCAGCTGTATGATTTCCCGCATATTTTCCTCCTGAATAAATCATAACTACTCTCAAATACTCCCATTATCTGCTGCATTTCGCTACTCCGCAATTGATACAGTATGTGAACTACTCATTCATTGCTTGTTGCTTTTCGCAACCTTCAAGAGAATTTCCCTAATTCGGCTAAAACAACAGATTCGCCACCGTAAAACCAAGGCCCACGACCAGTGCCAGCAAAAGCGCCTCCATACATCGGATCAAACCTGTAATGGTATCTCCTGAAAACATATCACGCAATGAATTGGTAAATGCAATTCCCGGTATCAGAAGCATGATATTTCCGATACTGATCAGATCCGCATGATGTCCAAGCCCGATCAGAACTGTAAGATTGGAAAGTACTCCGCCGGCTCCGCAGCAAAGAAGCACTGTCAGCAGCGAGTTTAATGCGCCCTTTTTTACAAAAGCCTCAAATAGCTTCAGGGCGATACCAATCAGCGCAGAAGCGATCATATCGTTGACATCTCCTCCGAAAAACACGGAAAAAGAACCTGAAATTACAGCATAGATCAAAATCTGCGTTTTAAAAGAATATCCTTGTTTATCCCGGATCTTTTCCAGCCCCTTCTGGATCTCCTCCGGCTTCGGCCGATACTCACAGATGTATCTGGAAAGCTGGTTCAGGTCATCCAGCCGTCCCAGATCATTGGACATTCCCGGCACACGCCGCGTCTGGGTGCAAATACCGAAATCCTCTCCATAAATAGTCGTCACAATACTGGATGTGATAGAAAAAACATCTGCCCGGGTGGCTCCATATGCCAGGCAGATCCGCCGTATGGTATCTTCCACACGTCCAACCTCTGCTCCGCAGCAAAGAAGCTGTTCACCAATTGTCATCGCATAATATAAATACTGTTCCGCTTCCTCCCGCGTCATCCGGCATCCCTCACTTTCCTGCTTTATTTCATTTTTATCTATTTTAGGACACGTAAATATTAAAATCAACAAGGATTTTTTGTCTTAATATTCATTTCTTCTATATTTCCTCAAAGTAATAAGCAGATATTTTCGCTCAAAATAAAACACCACCCGGACAAAAAAGATGTCTATCTCTTCTGTCCGGATGGTGTTGGTGTTTGAAAATCCAATGCTCTGCTCAGTTTTTATTTATCTGAAATCTAACAAATCTTATGCGAGTTTTCCGCCAAGTTCACGGCAAGCTGCAAGTCCTTCATCATCAGGAGTGTTGTTTACAATGAGACCCTCATCCTCAACAAGCTCTGCGCCTGCGTCTTTTGCTCTGCCGCACCATGTTCTCATCCACTCTCCGTCGCCCCAGTCATAGGAACCGAAAAGTGCAACTTTTTTACCGGAAAGTTTACCTTCCAGATCAGAAAAGAATGGCTCAAACTCTCCATCCTCAAGCTCCTCATCTCCCATTGCCGGACAGCCAAGTGCCAGAACATCATAAGAGAGAGCTTTATCCACGTCTGCATCTGCAACTTCCATGATCTCAACATCCGCACCGGCAGCCTTGGCACCTTCCTCAACAGCCTGTGCCATAGCCTCTGTGTTACCTGTAGAAGACCAGTAAATAATTCCTACCTTGCTCATCTCAAAAACCTCCTGTTTTAAACTTTATATTATACGCACATCTGAGATGTACAGAGATGCTTCATACCAACAACCTGCAAAATCGAATACCCCGCACGGATCTGCGCCGCCGTAAACTCCCGACACTTATCATAACTGTCAAAAACCCTGCGAGCCTGCTCCACGTTATCATAAACCTTCCAGTAACCACACATCTTGCAGCCACTGCCCCCGAACTTCCGGAAGCCCTTCACATCCTCAATAGGATACCCCAGAAAAAGCCCGATCTCATGAGGAAACTCCGTCTTATGAAAAAATCTCTCTTTCAAACGGACAATCATCTCATCCAGAGAACCATCTATATTATAGCCATCCTGAAGCAAAAGATTCCTGGCCTCATCCTGCGCCAGATATTCCTGCAGCATATCCGGCCGGTACACCAGAAGTAGATAATGCTTCCTGCATCCACAGATGATCTCCATACGGATACCCTCCCGTTCAAGACCCTCCTTATAATCCGAAATGATCTCCGGCAGCTCCGGCATCCTCTCTTTGGAAAAAGAAACAAGATTCGCCGGTTTCATTCCCATTAAAACAGGGGAACAATGATAACCTATGACAGATTCAAATTTTTCACAAGTCATTTGCATTCTCCTTTACGCTTTAGTTAGATTTCTCTAACTATTGTAAATATACTACTGAAGTTAGTCTCTGTCAACTTATTTTTTAAAAATTTTCAATAAGAATTTTTTACTGATAAAATCCCATCATTATGGGCAAAATATACCTGATAAAACAGTCTGACAGATACTTTTTTTATTTCCGATCAGAGCAGACAAATAAAAATATCCTTACTTCATCTGACCATGTAAAGCAAATATACACAAATATATAATAGAAAATTAGTATAGAATTTTATCGCAAAAACTCTTGACAAAATAAGTCCTGTCGTATATTATAATATCAGTAATAATTACTATTACTGATAGGGAGGAAGTATTATGGCAGCACTTAAATACAGCCGTCAGAGAGAATCGATCAAGGAATTTCTGAGATCCAGAACAGATCATCCAACGGCAGATACAGTATACGAGAATCTTCGGCAGATTTATCCGAATATCAGTCTCGGAACTGTCTACCGTAATCTTTCTCTTCTCAGTGACATCGGCGAGATTCGGAAGCTGACCAATTTCGGAAGCGCGGACCGCTATGATGGACGCGTCGCACCGCACTCACATTTCATGTGTACGAAGTGCAACCGGGTGATCGATATGCAGTCAGACAGTCTCAATGGAATTCTGGAGCAGGCAGCCGCAGAATTTGTCCATGGCAAGGTTTTTGACGTAGATGCAAGCTTCTATGGAATCTGCAAGGAATGCCTTAAAAAAGAAGAAAAACAGTCTTGACAAAATAAAGATCACATGTTACTATAAAACAGTAATAATTACTATTATTAATTAAAGAGAAACACAACTAAACAATAAATTTCAATAAGAAAAGGAGATCATTACTATGGCTAAATGGGTATGTACAGTATGCGGTTATGTTTATGAAGGCGAGCAGGCACCGGAAGCCTGTCCAGTATGTAAAGCACCAGCTTCCAAATTCCAGAAACAGGAAGGCGAGCTCACATGGGCAGCTGAGCATGTTGTAGGCGTAGCTAAGGGTGTCAGCGAAGACATTCTTGCAGACTTAAGAGCAAACTTCGAGGGTGAGTGCTCTGAAGTTGGTATGTATCTTGCAATGGCAAGAGTTGCTCACAGAGAAGGATATCCGGAAGTAGGTCTCTACTATGAGAAAGCAGCTTACGAGGAAGCAGAGCATGCAGCTAAATTCGCAGAGCTCCTTGGTGAAGTTGTAACAGACAGCACAGAGAAGAACCTTCAGATGCGTGTAGAGGCTGAGAACGGCGCTACAGCTGGTAAATTTGACCTTGCTAAACGTGCGAAAGCTGCTAACCTTGACGCAATCCATGACACAGTACATGAGATGGCTAAAGACGAAGCAAGACACGGCAAAGCATTCGCTGGACTGCTTAAGAGATACTTTGGTAAATAAGAAATCCGCATAAAATCATAAAATAAAGATTTTTAAAAGAGGGAGCCAGATTATATGGTTCCCTCTTTTCTGTTGCATTCAATCTTCCGCACACTGTCCTCGCGTACCTGATCACGAAGCTCTGTCAGATAATCTGAGAATTTCACCTGCTCATCTCCGTAAGTCATCTGCAGATCATATTCCAGCGGGATCCAGGTTTTAATATCGGATTCATTGTGCTGGATCAGAGCTTCCAGCTTGTCCAGAGCTTTGTAAATCCTGGATTCCAGAGTCTGCTGTGCTTCCATTTCCTGATATAGTTCTGCCATCTCTTTATCAAATGGCTCCGGAAGGGTTTTTACCCACTCGCCCAGTACATCCGCTTCTTTTTCCGAATCTTTATCCGTTTTTTCAAAAGCTGGGATATCCCCGGTAAAAGCTTCCCCCAGGTCATGGATCAGACACATTTTCATAATTTTCAGAAGATCCGCATCCGGAAACTCATCGCTGACAAAATAAGCCATCAGTGTAATTCTCCAGGAATGCTCCGCAACACTCTCCCGCCTTCCACCGGATGTGTAGCAATGACGCACCGCATCTTTTAATCTTTCTGCAACGGAAAGTACTTCGATCAGTTTTTCAGGTTTCATATCCATTCACCCTCCTCAGTCTTTTAAGAATGTCTCTCGACAATATTTTTTTCGCTGAGTCAAGCGGATATTCGCAATCCGCTTCGCTACGTAGCTCTACACCAAATAACTGCTCCGCAGTTTATCAGGAGGAGCTTTCACTCCTCCTGATACAAGCAAGTCCCCACCCACTGCTTATTGCTTTTCGCAATTTAAGCAGGGGACTTACTTGATTTGATTAAACTATACCATACATCCCTTCCGGACAAAACCTCCAATGCGACTGGCATTCACATTTTGATCGACACCCCACAGCAAAGTCTAAAAAAATTTGTTCCAACTAATTTCTAAAAAAACTATAAATTTTATTGCATTTTTCGCTATAAGCGTCATAATGAAATTATAAACAAAAGAAAGAAGGTGATTGCCGATGGATATCACAGTGTCGGACGAGGTCTCACAGGAATATCATGAGCTTGTGAAAAACATCCTCTGCAACAGAGAATTCCTGAAGCTGAGCCTGTATACCCACCACCAGTGGACCACTCGGCTCATGCACAGTATCAATGTTTCCTACCTCTCCTGGTTCATTGCCAGGAAGCTGGGATGTGACGAGAAAGCCGCCGCAAGGGCAGGACTTCTCCACGATTTCTGTCCTTACGATTTCAAAGCAGAGACACCGACCGGTGAGCATCAGGCGTTCTATCACCCGAAAGCTGCCGCAGAAAACAGTGCCACTCACTTTGATATGACGGACAGAGAACTGGACGCAATTCTCTCACATATGTTCCCTCTGGGACCTCTTCCACGCAACAGAGAAGCCTGGATCATCAGCTTTGCCGATAAAGCCTGTGCCATTGCGGAAGGCTGTCATATCGCCATTGCTCTGGCCAGACGGAACCGGATCGTCATCAATCCGGCCTGATCAGATTTTTTCTGACAGAAACAACAAAAAACAGGGCTGTCATTTCTGACAGACCCTGTTTTTTTGTTTCACATTTCTGTGATCTTTAATTTCTTATCAATTTCCTATTTTACAGTAACTTTGCATTTTGCGGTAAATTTGCCAGCTTTTACAGTGATCACAGCAGTTCCTTTTTTCTTTGCTGTGATCTTGCCTTTTGAATCTACTGTGGCAACGCTTTTGTTGCTGGATGTATAAGTGATCTTTGCAATTGCTCCTGACGGATAAAGCTGTGGTTTTAATGTACAGGTTTTACCCTTTACAACCGTTTTCTTTGTCGGAACATTTTTGATTGCTTTTAATGCCGGTGCTTTCTTTACAGTTACCTTTACAGTTGCATAGCGTTTTCCGGATTTTACTGTAATTGTCGCTGTTCCGACTTTCTTTGCTGTGATAACGCCAGTGCTGCTTACTGTTGCGATCTTGGTATTGCTGCTCTTATATGTTACCTTCTCCTGAGTATTGGATGGTGTTACTACCGGTTTCAGAGTGTATTTCTTTCCGGTTGTGATGCTCAGAGTTTTCGGTACATTTGTAAGTTTTGTTGTGCGGATGAATTTTACGGTAACAACTACTTTTGCAGTCTTTCCACTCGCAAGTTTTACAGTGATCGTTGCGTTTCCTTCTTTGGATGTTGCTGTGATCTTACCGTTCTTATCTACTGTGGCAATATTTCTGTTGGAAGATGTCCAGCTCTTAACAGAATCACCCTTTGCAAGGCCGGTTGCCTTTACAGTTGTTGATCGTTTTGTTCCAAGAGTAAGAGATGTTTTTGAAAGTTTAATCGTTGGATCAAGTTTTTTACCTACTTCTCTGGTATCTTTCACTCCGCAAAGAGCACAAAATCTTTCCTGTTTTTCCCGTGCAAAGACGGTCGCACTGCTTACTTTAACCCACTCACCGTAACTGTGTGTATGTGCTTTTACAACAACCTCTGCATTTACAGGTACATAGTATTCATATGGTGTTGCTGTAATAACTGCTGTATAGCTTCCCGGTGCTGATACCTTAAATATTACATCTCCATTTTCATCGGTAATTCCTGTTTCAACTACATTGCCTTTACTGTCACGAAGTTCTACAAGAATATCTTTCTGAACAGTCACCTCATCATTAAATGCTGCTGTAAATCCTTTTACATTCAGAGTAAAGTTTTTCCGGTCTACAATGTCAGTTGCAACGGTATCAAAGTACAGATACTTATCGCTATATCCGGTAGTATCATTATAGAAGAATACATTCAGCACATCTCCGTTTTTAAGAACGGTCTCATTGCACATACTTCCATATCCATTGTCTCCAACCGGCATTTTATTATTTACAAAGAAACTTACGTTTGCAGTAGTAATTCCAAATGCTTTAGTAATCCAGCCATTTTCATTAACTGCCAGATAATCCTGCGGTGCTGCCTTAAATGCATCTCCATACATTGCTGTATGAAGATCTGCAAGTGCATCCAGAACAGTTACTTCTGCCTGTACTTCTTCCGGTTTTGTATATCCGTAAGCTGCTGCGTCTGTTGCTTTTACATTGATCTTCTGAGTCTCACCTGCTGTGTTGCCTTTGACATTTGCAATAACAGTTACGTCTGCGCTCTGTGAAATACGGGAATCTTTGCAGTCCTTCATTGCTTTTGTAAGAGCTGTGATTGCTTCTGTCTGCTGTGCTTCTGTTGCCTCGGCGTTATCGGAAACTGCCTGTGCAGCTTTGATTGCTTCGGAAAGGGCATCTTTTGTTCCTTCCGGATACTGTCCTGCTTCTGTTCCCTCTGTGATGCTCTCAAGAAGTGTATTTGCTTCCTGGATCTTAGCTTTCAGAGCTTCGCCTTCTGCTTTTGTTCCCTTTACGGTTACTGTAACAGATGCTTCCTGTTTATAAAGTTTCTGAAGTTTTGCGTTATCCAGATGATCTTTTGCAAACTGGCCATATTTCTCACTGGAAAGAAGAGAACTGATGGTGATCTGTGTATTGCTCTCCGGTCTGTTTACAACAAGGTTTTCATGCTGGATCACTGCGTTGTTGGAAGATTTGAAGTGATTGTATCCCTGTCCTTCCATGATCCACGGGTTATCAAAATAATCATCTGTGATGATACCTGCGCCTGTTTTGTCATCTACATTGTATACCCAGACAGCTTTTCCTTCGTTGTCCAGATACATTTCCTGGAATGCGTGAAGGTTTGTGGTAATGCTGTCCGCATCGGCATTGTCACCTTTGATACCATCGAAATAATGGGCTTTTGCGTAATCCATCATAGCAATTTCTGCGTCCAGCTTTTCGTTGATATCTTTTACGGAAACTGTGATCGGGATCTCTTTTGTGGCAGTTACGCCTTCTCTTGTGAAGGTAACGATAAGATTTGCTGTCGTATCTTTATCATATGTAAACAGATCCACCGCTGCTCTGTATCCGTTGATCTTCATCAGGTTCGCATCACTGGAGGTTACTGTGATCTCTTTATTATTGAATACATCCTCACCGTTTTCATCTTTGATCCTTGTGTAACGAGGAAGCTGGATGTCACCGGTACAGTTCGCTGTATCAAGCTGTGTCTGCGTTGTAAAATCCTTCAGCTGATCTGCTGTATAATATTTATCCAGAATCGCCTTTAATTCTTCCTCAGTCGGTGCCTGGCTTCCGCTTCCCTTTACCGTTACTTTGAAGGTTTTTTTAATGGTTCCGAAGCTGTCGGCTTTTTCAATATACTCATTAAGGAGTATATCGTTTGCCTTAAAGGTAGCTGTCAGAGTAACCTCTGTGTCCTCTGTTTTCGGGTTGATCTTTCCGGTTCTCGGATAGATCGGGGAATCGATGGACGGATTCTGGATAGAGATCACATCCGGATCAGAAGATTCCCATGTTACGGTAGACCATATATTACGCATGCTGGTACCCATGCAGCCCGGAAGTGTCAGATCAGAAGTTACTTCCTCCTGTGACACATTATTTCCTTTTATGCTGTCCCAGGTAAGCTGGTCAGCCTCTGCCTGCATTTTGCCTCTGAAATATTCCTGATCCCAGCTGACAGTTACTCTACGGCTCTCAGATACTGCAGACGCGTTGTTGCAGGTAAACTTAAAGGTGCAGTCCAGGCTCTTGGAATACACACCCATGCTGTTCAGATCACTCTTTACATAATGAATGGTTCCGTCAGTGCCGATATAATCCGTATCCTCAGATGTCGCAAGAGAAACCTTTACATTGGATACATCTACATCCAGATTGTACTTTTTGACTTTTGCCAGTACCATGTCCGCAATGTTAGAATCGGTTCCGTAAACAGGACGTAAGGTTCCGAATTCTGCGTCAAAGGCTTTCTTTACTGCGTCTACCGCTGCCTGATCTGCAGGATCGATATTGGACTGAAGGGTGACAGGGAAGGTATAATCGCCTGCCTCATCCGGTACGGTGAAGCTTCCGGATGCTTCTTTATATCCGTCTTTTGCGATGGTATATTTGTACTCTTTGCCTGCCTGGAGCTTGTAGCTTCCGTCTTCCTGCGGTCTGAGAGTTGTATACCAGCCTTCTTTTACTGTGATATCCGCGTCTGTGATGGTTGCTCCGTCATTTCCTGTCACTGCGAAGGTTGTATTTCTGTATACGATCGGAGAAAGCTTTACTTCTATATCTCCGCTTGCAGATGGAAGGATCGTCTGTGTATATTTATCGTATCCGTCTGCGGTTACTGTCAGTGTATACTCGGAACCTTCTACCAGTGTATAGCTTCCATCGTCTGCCGGAGTAAGGGAACTCCAGTCTTTCTGAATATCTACGGTTGCGCCTTCAATGGCTTCCCCTGTTTTTGCGTTTACCGGTTTGATATTTACGGTATAGTTCTTCTTTTCCGGAGCCAGAACGATGGTGAAGTCCTGTGTTGCAAGCGCTGTTGCAGTTCCGTCGTTGATCTCTGTTGTGTCTGTATCAAGGGCGAAAAGTTTCAGGGTTGCTGTGAAGGTGTATGGACCCTGCTCTGCGGTAGGTCTTGTGATACTTCTGCTACCGTTTGTCGCCGGAGCTTTATAGCCAACATACGGATTATCCTTATCAATGTACCATCCTGTTTTATAAACAGTATTCACATATTTTAATCTCATACTTCTGATAGCATATCCGCTGGTCGGGATCGTAAGGGCAACATTGTAAGTAAGACCATCCTCACTTTTTGTAACGCCTGTACCGCCACTGGTTATGATCTTATTGCTTCCGTCAATAAAGTTTTCTTTCAGATAAGCCTGGGCTTTTGCCTGCTCGTCCTCTGTGCTTCCTTCGCTGCTCTCCTCAGCCTGTGCAGCCGGAACATCAACTACTTCGTTTTCTCCTGCGCTGCTTTGTTCCGCAGCGGTTTCTCCGTCCGAAAAATCATCCTCTGTGACCTCTTCTGTCACTGCTTCCCCATTATCAGAGAAGGCTTCGGCAGTTAATTCTCCGGGAAGTTCTCCGGCAAAGGTAGTAGCCGGTGCACCTACGGTGGTAAGTGTCACAACAGCTGCCATTGCAACTGCCTGCATTTTTTTCTGCAGTTCTTTTCTAAGCATCTTTTTACCTCTCTTTCTTTTTCTCGGTACAGATTCCTGTGCCATTTATTACATCTTGTGAAGACCTCCGGTGAATTCAGCCTTCACAATAATGTTCACACTTTTTATTTCTTCCTCTTGTAACGGATCTCCCCTGCGATCTGCAATCCCATGGGCAAAAGCAGCAGCACTGCGTAAGCCACATAAAATACAAAAGACATGGGAGTAACCGGATTCATAATGATCTCCGGATTATAATAGATCTCTGTCTGGTCCAGAAGAATGGCCGATGCCACAAAAGTCAGACAGAGAAAGATCATCACAACAAAACTTCTGTCTCTGTTATCAAAACGATAAATGGAAAAAGCCGTTCTTCCCCGGAGCGAATAACCCCTGCTCTTCATGGAAACCGTACTTTCCACAAAATCCTCCAGCGTCCAGGTGATCACAATGGAGATCAGGCTTAATCCGTGCAAAAATCTCTCCAGGATATTTCCCTGCCGTACCCCTTTCCCAATACCCCCTCTGGATATCTCAATCTTCCTGGCACGTTCCTTCACTCTCGGGACACACCGTAAAAGTATGGACAGAAACAGGGATAATCTGGGCGATATCCTTCCGAAAAGATATACTACTTTATCCGATGACACCACAGCGAACACACAGGAAAAAAACATGATCACTGCTGCCACGGTGGTTCCGCGGACAATTCCATATACCACAGATTCCAGGGTAATCTGGTTTCCGATAAAATTCTGACGGAGATTTGTCACTCCGAAATGATTGTAATAGGAATACCAGGCCGCATACAGAAAGATCAGCGGAATCAGACACAGATTGAAGATCACCGCTCTTTTCCCATTGAGTTTTACGGAATATACAAATGCGCAGACATAAGATATCCCAAGGAATACCGGATGATGAAACCATATGGTACATACGATTGCTGCCGCAAAGTAGATCAGGTTTATCACCGGATGGTAACTGTCAAATCTCATCTTCCTCACCCATCATTCCGTATTTGATCCGGATTCTCTCAAGCTTCTCCATCATCGGTTTACACAGGATCAAAAGTGTCAGTGCTGTTGCAACTCCATGTACAATATTTACCGGAAGGCCTGACATATAGATCGCACCTACAGAAGCCCGGGTAAAGTTTGTTACCATAGTAAAAACAGAGCAGGTGTCAAGAAGCGGTCCCACAATACACAGAATGATCAGAAAACCGATCACTGCCGTGCGGATCCTCTTTTTCTCTGTCATGATCCCTTTTCTTGCAAGAAGCCCTGCCAGAAGTCCTCCGATCCCGTAGGCAAACATCTGCCACGGAGTCCAGGGTCCCTGTCCGAAGATAAAATTGCTCACAAAAGCTCCAAGAGCTCCTGTCAGAAATCCCGCTTCTGCGCCAAAAGCCATTCCTGTGATCATAATGATTCCCAGCATGGGCTTAAAATGCGGAAGCATGATAAACGCAGCTCTGGAAGCCACTGCAATGGCACACATCACGGCGATCGTTACTAGCTCTCTTGCCTGGGGTTTCCTTTTTTCGTAACTGAGCAAAAACGGGATTATAGAATAAACGATCAGGATCAGGCTGCACAGATAATATTTTCGATCTCCGAAATGCCAGGACACCATCAGAGTCACCGGCATCAGGATCAGGATCAGTACATAGCCCAGGATCCTTTTTAAAGTCCAGTATTTTACAGATTCTGTCTGCATAATTCAATCACATCCTCATTTGTAATAGCGTTTTCAAAGATATGGCGGCTCATCCTGTTTGCTGCCGTTGTATAGAAACTGTTCTGTGAAAAGAAACGATTTGGTGTATTTGTGGTGATGATGCTGCCATCAAAAAACATACTTACCAGATCTGCGTATTTTGCACAGAATTCCACATCATGAGAAACCATGATGATCGTCACTCCCTGTTTCTTCAGATCCTTCAGGATCTCTGCAAATTCCAGCTTGAAGAAATTATCAATTCCTTTGGTAGGCTCATCCAGCAGAAGGATCTTCGGATCTGTGAGGAGCACTTTTGCCAGCGCCGCTCTCTGCTGCTCTCCTCCGGAAAGATCATAAGGATGATGTTCCAGAAGATGGGAAATATGACAGGTTTCCGCTACTTTTTCAATCCTGCTCTTCTTCTCTTCATCCTTTCCGCGAAGCATTTCTTCCAGATCTTCCCGAACTGTTTTTTTCACAAAAAGGCTCTGTGGATCCTGAGGAAGCATTGCCAGTAAATGGTCAAAAAGTTCTCCGGACTTATATTTCTTCACAGGTTTTCCCTGGATCAAAACTTTTCCGCGATAAGGCTTACAGATGTTGCTGATCGCTTTCAGGGTCGTGGATTTTCCTGCGCCGTTTCCGCCAACAATGGCAAACAGGGAATTTTGCGGTACCTGGAACGTGATTCCTTTCAATACATCCGGCGTGTCTTTTTCGTAACGGAACCAGACTTCTTTTACCAGAACTGCCGGATCTTTTACTTCGTCCGGATCTGTGGTGATCTTTTCCTCGATTCTGGTAACAGCCGGCGTTTTTTCTTCAAACATGTGACTTAACCAGTCACCGCCCTCTCTGACTGTAAGAGGACATTTTATGGTTTCTTTCTCCGGCTTCAGGTTCTTTTCTTCCTGGAATTTTTTTACTCCGTAATAAATCTGTACCGGTGTGGGCATTGCCGCAAACATGTCGTTGTTTCCGTTTTTCAGGAAATCACCGATCTTTCTCGGTTCATCGTCTGCAATGATCTTTCCGTCTTCCACCACCACAACTTTATCGGATGCATAAAAAATGTCTTCCAGTCTGTGCTCTGTAATGATGATCGTTGTCCGCAGCTCCCGGTTGATCTTTCGCACTGTATTCAGAAAATCCGTAGCCGCAATGGGATCCAGCTGACTGGTGGGCTCATCCAGGATCAGGATACTTGGCTGCATGGCCATAATGGAAGCCAGGTTCAGAAGCTGTTTCTGCCCTCCGGAGAGTTCTGTCACGTTTTTATGGAACCAGCCCTGGATGCCGAAATAACTGGCCATCTCTGCTACACGGAGACGGATGGTCTTCTGATCCATGCCAAGACTCTCCAGCCCAAATGCCAGCTCATGCCACACCTTATCTGTGACGATCTGGTTATCCGGATTCTGCATAACGTACCCAATTCTGGACGACTGGGTCCGAAGATCCGCATCTTTCAGAGGTTTTCCTTCAAAAAATATCTCGCCCTCTGTTTTTCCGTGAGGCGCAAGTACGCTTTTCAGATGTCTTAAGAGTGTAGTCTTGCCACTGCCGCTTTTTCCGCAGACTGTGACGTACTGGCCTCTCTCGATCTTTAAGTTAATATGGGAAAGAGCCGGCTTCTTTTTTTCTGTAGGATAATAGAAGCTCAGATCTTTGATCTCAAAATGTACCATATGATTTCCTCCGTAATATTAACTGCTGTAGGAAGAGCCAGAAACGCTCCGTAGGCAACTGCTCCTACAACGGTATATGGGCTCATTGCCACCAGAAATTCCGGTGTGTACTGCGCGCTGCTGCCGCCCATGATACAGCAGAAGATCACAATGGCAAGAAAACCCGCCATGATCGCCAGCAGGATCTTATCTCTTTTTTCAAAACGGTACAGGGAAAATGTCGTTCTTTTCCCGGTACCAAACCCACGGCTGCGCATACTGTCTGCCATGATGATGCCGCCTTCCAGAGCCCAGGAGGTCATCGCGGATACGATGGTCAGTCCATGCTCTGCTTTTTCTTTTGTGGTTCCATTCTCTGCGGACATGCCGATGCTTTTTCTTGCATTGCCGATCTGCGCGATCTTTTTTTCGTAGTTAGGCAGAAGACGCAGGATCATCGTCAGCACCAGCGAAACCGATGGAGCTGCTTTTCCAAACAGGTACAGGAACTTATCGCTGGTCATCACAAAACTGTAGGAAGCAAACCATAAAAGAATGGTCACTACCATCGCAGCAAGGCTTGTTCCGTACGCAAGTGCCTCCAGCGTGTAGGGCCGGCCGTTCCACCAGGTAAACAGAACCCTGTCTCCGTAGGTGTTAAACAAAGGATTGATAAAGGACAGCATGAGAAAAAGCGGAATCATTCCAAACAGAAAACTCTTCGCCTTTCTTCCTTTTACGGTAATGTAAAAAGCCGCTGCTGTGATTGCCGAAACTGCCAGAAAAATCGGATGGATCAGCATCATCCCCAGCAAAAACGCGCCAATATAAAAGGTAAAATTGATTACCGGATGAAAGGTGGAAAAAGTATCTTTTTTTTCATTCATTTTTATTTTTCACCTTTATCCTTCTTTTTTCTGCGACTGTCCGCGATCTGTACACCGCCCAGGATCACTACCAGGATCAGCGCTGCTCCGCCGGCTGCGATCCACGGCCATACCGGTTTCTTCTTTTCCTGCCCGGAAAGTATCTCGTCGGAATCTCCCATAAATCCTACGATTCCGTAAGAAGAAAATTCTGCCGCGTCAAAGGAAATATAGCTGTCTGATATCTTTCCTTTCAGGAATTCCACTTTTCCCTTATCTGTGATATGTACGATCATACAGCTCTTATAATCGCCCAGATCTGCCATTGGAAGCTGCACCTTCAAAATGTCCTTCGGCTTCCAGTCATCCCCGGTAAGGGTATCTACAAAATGAATTTCATTCAGGGAAAGTACCTCGGATTTTTTGCCCAGGACTTTCTGGATGGTCTCCACTTCGCTTTCGTCTGCGATCTTTGGATTTACCACCATTTGGACATACCACGGTAATGCCTCATCCTTGTTGTCATCCAGATTCGTTCCGGTAGCCTGGTCAAAATGATATTTTTCACCAAGAGCGGTAAGAAGCTTTTGGAAGGATTGATAGGTTTTCTCTTCCTGAACTGCTTTCTTTTCCCCTTCGGAAAGTTTCTCATAATTTTTCCAGGTTTTTCCAAGTTCTTTGATCTGCTTTTCGGAATAATCATCAATCTTTGACGGATACGGATCTTTTCTCTTTTTGTCGAAAAACGTCTTCATTTCGCTGACAACTTTTTTGGATGCCGTTGTCTCAGTTGCTTTTGTTTCGGCTGCAGACGTCTTGGAATCTGTTTTATTGGAATTTGCTTTTTTGGTACTTGCAGTGCTCTTCTTGGCGGAAGATTTGCTGCTTCCTGTTTTGGAAGAGGATTTGCTGCCGCTTCCTACAGTTGCTGATTTGGTGGAACCTCCGGCAGATTTTGTTTTGGACGGATTCGCTGCCCCGGGAGTTGCCGTTGGTTTCGGTGTTACCAGGTTTACCTTGGAACCCGGTTTTCCTGACGGGCCGGATGGTTTTGTGGTAGGTGTGGGTTCTGCTGCTTTTTTTAACTGCTGCAGTGCCTTCTCCGCTGCTGTCAGAACAGAATAGTTTGTAACCTTCTTTTTCTGAGCGGAAGAAAGGGAATTATAGGCTGTTTTTGCATCTGTAATCTTTTCTTCACTGGACAATGTTACTTTTCCGATCTTTGAGATCAGACCTTCCACATACTTCACTTCCACATCCTGAGCCTCCGCATAGGCTTTGAGAAGCTTATCCTTATTTGTCTTGGAGATAACCGCTTTCTGTGTGGAATTCAGTCCATTGTATGCGGCATATGCAGTAATCACTTTCTGGAAATTACTCATGGTGATCTTTGACGGAAGTGCCTCGATCAGTTTCGTCACTTCTGCCGCTTTTTCCTTGTCTGATTTGATCGCCACATCGGTCATATCATAAAGGGAATTTTTCCCGTTTTTCATTCGGCTGTATGCAGTCATTGCGTAGTATGCCTGTTCCGTTGCCATCTGGTCATAGCCATTTCCGGCAACATGGAGAAATCCCTCTTTTCCGTCGTAGTAACTTAATAATCCCTGAAGAAGGGACTTTCCGTTTTTGATAAAGCGGGAATCCTTATCACAGTCGATACCAAGTGCCGAAAGTCCGGTCACTACCTGGGAACAGCTCTCGGAGGTGCTGTGTCCCATAGTTCCGAAAGTTCCGTCCGAAAGCTGCATAGAGGAGAGTTTTTTCAGCGCTCTGTCTACTGCCGCTTTTACGGAAGAATTACTCTTATAATATGGTGCCAGAGCCTGCAATGCCATTCCTGTCACGTCACTGTCTGCTCCGCCCATGATGCTCCATCCGCCGCCGGATACTTCCTGCGACAGAATGTTGTTGATCAGTTTTTCCCTGGTTGTCTGCGTTTTTCCGACCGCTGCTTTCGGGATCTCATAATCATGGCTGTCAAAGGCGATCAGAGCCCATATCGTTCCGTTAACTCCCTGCCATACTGTCTGGTCGAAATCGGACAGCGGCTGCAGAAGATTGTATCCTCCTACATCGGTAACATCTTCTCCAATGGCTGTAAGCGCCAGAACTGCCCTGGAATATTCCGTATATTTTTTATCATGGAGTACACCTTTTTTCTGTTTCACCACATCCACAAGATTGGATTTATAACGGCTGTAAACCGATGCGTCCACAGGCTGGCCGCTTCGCATAAGGCCGATCACCATCCATTCGCCGCACAGCGTTCCGTTTACAGGTGCGCTTTTTTCTGCCATGGATGCCAGATGTTCTCCGGTTTCTTTATAAATGGTATTAAAACTTGCCGTATTGGAAGCAGAAGCTGCCTCTGCGTCTCCGGATGAGAAAAGTTCCTCTTCCGTATCCTTTGCCGCGGATTTCTCCTGAGCCTTCTGTGCTTCTGATACTTCCAGTTCCGCCGCGTCTTTCTTTTTCAGAGTTACGGCATAAACATCTCCGTAACCTTCCTGATCCTTTGCGGTAAAAAGATAGGTCTCCTGATTTTCTTCCAGGTGACAAAGGTAAGAATCTCCGTCTACAGGAGTCCAGTCCTCATCTCTTTCTCCTTTTTCGTAATAGGTCAGATCATCTCCGTCCGGATCCTGAAAGATCTCACTGAGAGATACGTTCCAGTAACCTTCGGTTTCGTAAGTTTCACTTTCCGGGATGTCTTCCTGACGTTTGGGAAGATGATTCTCGGAATCGTTTTCGGCGATATCCGTGTCTTTTTTATCGGTATCTTCAGCGGCAGGATCTTCATCTCCGATGTTCTCACCACCAGATTCTCCGGTATTGTCCTCTTCGTTACCGGTGTTCTCACCAGCTTCATTGCCGGAATCTTTCCCGTCATCAGCCGCATTTCCACTGTCTTCACTTCCGGAATTTTCGCCGTCCGGATCCGCATCTTTTTCGTTCCCCGAATTTTCTGCGGTATCACCTGATGTATGATCTGCAGCCGGATCTTCTTTATCCAATGCTGCCGGATCCTTCTGCTCTCCGTCCTTTTTCCCATCTGTAGCATCCAATCCACTATGGTCTTCAGCGGACGGATCCAACACCTGAAGACAGACAGTCTTACTTTCTACGTAAGCGTTTTCGTCTGTTTCTTCTGAATTCCAGATCCGGACTTTGTAGTAGAAGGTTCCGGCTGTATCTGTAGCCGGTGTATACTCCTGTGTATCTTCATACTCCGGCTGGCTGTTTTCCCCCTGCTGTTCCCCGGTCTGTTCTTCTTTTGTCTTTTCCTGGCTGTCGGACTTTCCTATTTTGTAAAAATTCTCGTTGTCATCACTTTTCAGCCACAGATATTTCAGCTTGCCGGATTCTTCCGTCTGAACCTTTAAAGGCTCTGCCTTTTCATTGAGATCATATGTAATGGTCTCCTCCGACAGGTCCTCCGTGATCACCGGCAATTTTTTTTCTGCTGTGTCAGAAGCTTCTGATCCAAACGATCCGAAATCGGAACTTTCGTCTGTTTCTGCCGCCATAATTGAAACAGGAGCTCCCGGCTGCCCCACAAGAGCAGCCGTCAGCATCAGTGCCAGAAATTTTTTTCTCTGCATATCTTTTACTCCCTTTGCTGTCACTCACCGTTATATTCCGCACCGACATCCGCGCCAAGACCATTGCAGGTAAAGCACCACACAATGTCGTCTCCGTCCTCCAGTGTGTACTTGGAACATCCGTAATTCGGGAACCATCCGTTTACTTTATACATCCATCCGGACTGTGCTCCACAGTCAAATTCATACAGGTTGTTGATTCCCTGAATATAGTAACTGTCATACATAGGCGTCCAGGAATATTCCAGCTGGATTCCGGCGTACTCACAAACTCTCTGAAGTACTTCAAAAACGGTTTCTCCCTCTGTAAACTCTACGGTACTGGTATCCAGGATCACTCCGTTTGCCGGCACATAAGCTTCTTTTCCGGCTGTCAGATTGTCCATATTATTAAGGATGGTATCGCAGAGGATCGTGATGGTACACTGCTTGGTATCCTGAGAATCCCCGTCACCGGAACCATCATCAGAACTGCCGTCATCGGATACATCTCCATCACTGCCTGCGGTGTCTTCTCCGGAAGAATCCGTCTCATCCTGAGAAGCATCCGGTGTATATTCCTGTGTTGTGTTCTCTCCGCTGCCTGCAGTGTCTGCGGTATTTCCGTCTGTTGTATCGGAATTCTGTTTCGCAGATCCATCTGCAGACTTTTTATCATCCGATTTTTCTGAAGTCTTCGGAATCTTGTTTGTAGAATTTAAACTCTTCTCAAGAGCTGCTTTCTTCTCTGCGGCTCTGTCATCCAGAACTTTCTGAAGTTCCTCCGGTGTAAAACATAAACTGTCTTTATCTGCGCATCCCAGCAGCTGCTGGATCATATATTCATTTAATGCTCCTGCTGAGATCTTACTTGTTTCTACTTTCCAGCTTCCGTCCTCACTTTTTGTCATCTGAGCACTTTCGCCGGCTGTTACGGTTGTGGTTTTTCCGTCCGCTCCGGCCAGTTCCACTTCATCCTTAAATACATACACAGCGCCGCTTCCGGACTGTGCGCTTACGGAAAAGACTCCTGTCTCAAAGGTAAGCGTATTTTCATCAAGAGCGATCTCTGCTTTTCCCACAGAATCCGTAAGATCCGCAAAAACCTCTCCCTGATCCGCAGTAAGTTTCAAATTGTTTTTTTCTACGGATTCCGCAGTAAGTTTCGTATTTGCGTTAAGTGAAAGTGTATTGTTTTCTCCGGCTGAAAGCTCCGCTGTGGTTCCGTTCTTCGTCTCAAGAATATCTCCGGCTCTCAATGCCACATTTTTTTCCAGGCCGTAGCCCACACCGTTTCTCTGAATATTGGCCACACCTTTTACGTTCTTTGTCATAAGAACGCTGTCCGATCCTTTATCAAACCATCCTTTCAGATTTCCCACTGCCATCACTCCGCATCCGGCAATGACCAGGATCAGTACTACCATGATCACATTAAACAGCGTCTTTTTCCTCTTACTTTCCATTCTTCCTCCTTTTCTCTGCACAAAAAAAGCAACAAAAAAGGTAACGGAAAATAATCCCTCTTTTCCAAGGGGATTCCGTTACCTGATAGATGTTCCTATGCGCAAACCAATGCTACCTTACATGAAAGAAAAACCGCCCGCCGACTGTACGGCATCGCACTTACATGTACAGGAATCACACCTGTTTGCACGTCTTTCTTTTCTATGAAATTTTATACTGAAATTATAGTTTATTTCCTCTTGTCTGTCAAACGAAAACCCGGAAAACAATTGTATCTGTCCTTTTTCTGTGATATAATAATCAGACACCCAAAAATATTAAATATAGACGTTTTCAAGTTCCGGTTTTTTCCTGCAGAAAACCGGATTAAAAGGGAATAAGGTGAGAATCCTCAACAGACGTGCTACTGTATTTGCTTAGTTTATCCGTGAACCATTGTACTTTATCGTATAAGAAGGGGATAAACGTGACTGCATAAGTCAGGAGATCTGCTTGGAAATACTGCCGGCTATTACACGTATGATAAATGGAGAATTCTTTTTTGACATCGTATCTGCCTGTGATGCGGTGTCTTTTTTTATGTTGAAGGAGACTTTTTTATGTCAGGTACTTATTACAGATCCAGTCGTGTCATTTCCAAAAACAACGCAAGAAACTATCTTTCCTCAAATGTAAAGATCCCTGCGCCAATTGAATATATCGCGTCGGAAGCTTTTCAGAAAAAGACCAAGATCTCCTCTGTCTGTTTTCCGGACACGCTTAAAAATATCGGCGCCAGAACCTTTCAGGGCTGCACTCTTCTGAAAGAAGTATTGCTTCCCACCCAGGTGGAAAATATGGGATCCAACGTATTTTCTCAATGTAATTCCCTGAAAAAAGTCATTCTTCCTCAGGCACTTTCTTCTATCCCGAGAGCCGCCTTTCAGGAGAACCGGAAGCTTGGATGTGTGATCTTTCCCCATGATTCACAGATTTCCCGGATCCGCTCCGAAGCTTTTTCACAGTGTACCTCCCTGGAATCCCTTCAGCTGTCTTCCGCACTTACCCTCATCGAAGACCGTGCTTTTTATCGCTGTAAAAATCTCCGTTCCGTGGATTTCCCGGAAGGTCTGAAACGTATCGGAAAAGAGGCTTTTTATTTTTGTGCCATAGAAGAACTTCATCTTCCCCAGTCCCTGGAATTTTTGGACGAAAGCGCATTTTTTAAGTGTATGAATCTTACTTATGTCTGTCTTCCCACAAATATCCATTATATCGGCAAATGGGTATTCCACGGATGTAACCGTATGAAATATCTGGAGATCCGACACGATCCCGATTTTATCGGGCCATGGATCATCAACCGTGCCTGTACCATCCGGTGTTATAAAGGTTCCAAAGTAGATGAGTATTGTAAGGAATTTGATTTTAAAGTTGAATATTTATGATCAAATGATCAAAAGCGGCATTTTTTCACATTTCATTCTGTGAAAAAATGCCGCTTTTATTTTTCAGGGGATAACAGCTTTATTTAACTGTTACCTTGCATGTTACTTTTTTGCTTCCGCTCTTTACGGTGATCACTGCTGTTCCTGCTTTTTTTGCTGTGATCACACCTGTGCTGCTTACGGTTGCCACGTTCTTATTGGAAGAAGTGTAAGTAATCTTCTCACCGGATGTGAACGGTGTACGTACCGGTTTCAGGGTTGTCTTTGCTCCTTTTTTCAGAGTAAGGGCAGATTTTACACCTGTGATCTTTGTTGTTTTTACTGTAGATTTCTGAACAGTTACTGTGATATAAGCTTTCTTTCCGCTCTTTAAGGTTACGGAAACTTTTGCTGTACCAGCTGTTTTTCCGGCTTTGATCACACCTTTGCTGCTTACAGTTACGATTTTTTTGTTGGTAGTTCCCCATGCCTTTACAGCATCACCGTTGGCAAGTCCTGTTACTTTCACTCTGGATGTGGACTGATTTACTTTCAGAGTGATCTTTGTTGCGTTCAGTTTCAGGGTTGGAGTCAGTTTTTTGCCGTAAGGTCTGGTTGTCTTTGTTTTATAACCGCATTTGGAGCAGACTTTTGTCTGTACTGCCGGTTTGAATACGGTTGCTTTTGTTGTTGTTTTCCAGGTGTAAGTATGTCTTGTCTTCGGGATACTTACTGTCTTTGTTGCGCCGCAGACTGTACAGGTATATGTTTTCACACCTGCTGTTGTACAGGTAGCTGCTTTTGTTACTTTACCTTTGTCATAGGTATGTGCTGCATATCCGTTCTTTCTCTCATTGCTGGAGATGTTGCACCAGGAATTTTCGTTTTTGGAATTTGCACATTCATGCCAGTGAGCGTTTTTGTCAAATGTCCATGCTGTCTCCCAGACATGATTCTCTTCTTCCGGATAGTAGTCTGTGTAATGAAGAACGATCTGGTCATTGTTCTTTACTTCCTGCTCGGAAACTCCAAGATCCGGATAAGAGCCGTTTAATGTATACATCCATCCGCTGTATTTTCCGTTTGTAAACTCGCCAAGTGTAACATCACCTTTTGTGATGGACGCAATGTAGTTTCCGGATGGATTCTCGCATGTCATGTTGTTGGCAAGTAATGCTGCGTCAATGACATCTTTTGCCGTAGAGCCTTCTACAACGGTATACTCACTCTGCTCCAGCCAGGTCTCCAGATTTCCTGCATAGTAGGTATGATACTGATGATCTTTATCACTGTCGTGAACCTGGTCACCTAAGATCGTAAGGGAAACTTTGATCTTCGGCACTACCAGTTTGGTAAGCTTATCTGCATCTGCACCGAGAGGATCATCGGTACGGTTATGCTGTGCTTTCGTTGCACCGGAAATACTTGGTCTTCCGTTTTCTGAATTGTAATAAGTTACGCCTTCCACAGGTGTGGGATTTGCATAATTTGTATCAACGAAATCGATCGCTCCGATTCCTTTTACATCTTTACAGGTATACTCATTGTTCTCGATGATGTTGTATTTATCAATACCTTTGATGTAACCGATCACACCGCCGACACGTGTTCCGTTTGTTGCGCTTACCGTTCCCTCAAAGGAGTTGTTCTGAATATACTGGATACCGTTGTCCCAGCACTGTACCATACCGGTCTCAGAACCAAGGATACCACCTACATAGTCATTTCCTGTGATCGTTCCGTTGGAATAGCAGTCCTGAATCGTTACACCTGGTGTGTTCGGCGCAGAAGATTCACCCCACCGTGTTCCGCCGTATCCGCCGCCGGAAATACCACCTGCGTAATTTCCGCTTGCAGTTACGGTTCCGTAGAACTTACAGTTTTTCAGTGCATAGGTTCCCATAGACTGACCTTTGTTTCCGCTGATACCGCCTACGTATTTTGTTCCGTAGACATCTGCGTAACTTACGCAGTTCTCGATAGTTCCGTTGAAGTCACCACCAAAGGAACCGATATTGGACTGTGCTTTGTCATATCCGATCACAACACCTTTTTCTACAGTACTGTTGGTGATGGTGATCTGGTTCTGTCCGGATGCATATCCTCCGATAAATCCGGATTTCAGAGTCTGTGTTCCTGCTTTTAAAGTTACATTGTCGATCTTGATCGGGTTTCTGGAACTGTGATCAACCTCATAATTACAGACAACACCGTCAGACGCGATCTGCTCTCCATAGATATTCAGATTTTTCAGAGTAGAATCTGCTACATAACCAAGAAGACATTTCTCCCCTTTCGGTACTGTCAGCAGATGGTTGTCTCCGTCCAGATTTCCCTGGAATTTGGATGTTTTTATTCCGATCGGAGTCCATCCTTCCGGAAGTGTGATATCCTCTGTAAATTTCAGATACTGGTTTGCAAAAGTACCTTTTCCGTTGTTTACATAATCTGCAACTGCCTGAATGTCAGCTGTGGATGTAACCAGGTACGGATCTGCCTCTGTACCGGTTCCTGCCAGTGTCAGATCTCCGCTTTCCTCACCATCTGCAAATGCTGCTACAGCCTCTCCTGCGGAAAACGGATCTTCGCTCTCCTGTGTGGAAACAGCTGCTGCGTCTTCATCCTGTGAAAGATCTTCTGCGTCATCTGCTTCCAGATCAATGCTTTCTGCGTCATCCTCCTGCTGTTCCGGAACGTCCTCCTCTGTAGCTTCCTCTGTTACTTCTTCTGTGTCAACCACATTTGTGTCTGTGAAATCAGCGGCCCAGGCAGATGCCGGAGCAGTGCCGATCATAGCACTTGCAAGAAGAATACTGAGAATTTTTTTGCGTTTCATAACCTTTCCTCCTTTTGATTTTTCGGTGACAGCTTTCTTTTTTGCTGTTTTAATTGAAAGATCATGATGCCACGAGGGCAACAAAAAAGGTAACAGAAAAAGTCCCTTACGGGATTTCTGTTACCTGATAGACGTTCTTTATGCGCAAACTGACTTCTGTAGTCACTATCTTTTTAAAAAAAGCTCCGGCCCGCCGACTGTACGACAACGCATTTTCCTGTACAGGAATCTCACCTGTTCGCCTGAAAGCTTCCTTTCATTCAATTATTCACCTGACTTCATTATACAAATGAAGTCAGGTGTTGTCAAATCAAATGTTTTTTAGTTCTCTTTTACGATAACCTTATCCAGATGCCAGATATCATCTACATACTCCTGGATAGTTCTGTCGGATGTGAACTTACCGCTGCATGCTGTATTGAGAAGTGCCATCTTAGCCCAGCGTTTCTCATCCTTATATGCTTCCTCAACACGCTTCTGTGCCTCTGCATAGGAACGGAAGTCGCCAAGGATGAAGTACTGGTCAGGTCTCGGCATGTTGCGTTTGTCGAGAAGTGAATTGTAGATGTCACGGAACATCTCTGTATCGCTGGAGAAGGTTCCGTTGATCAGCTGCATCAGTACCTGACGGATCTCCGGATCTGTGTTGTAGATGAAGTCCGGATCGTAACCGCCGTTGTTCTCATAGTTGATGATCTGGTCGGAGCTCATACCGAAGATAAATGCATTCTCCTCGCCAACCTCCTGTACGATCTCAACGTTAGCACCATCCATGGTTCCAAGTGTCGGAGCACCGTTCAGCATGAATTTCATGTTACCTGTACCGGAAGCCTCTTTACTTGCTGTGGAGATCTGCTCGGAAACATCTGCTGCCGCAAAAATGATCTCAGCGTTGGATACACGGTAGTTCTCGATGAATACAACCTTCAGCTTACCGTTGATGGAAGCATCATTGTTTACAACATCTGCCACACAGTTGATCAGCTTGATGATCTTCTTTGCACGTGCGTAAGCTGCGGAAGCTTTTGCACCAAAGATAAATGTTCTTGGATAGAAATCCATCTCCGGATGTGCCTTGATCTGGTTGTACAGATAGATCACATGCAGGATGTTAAGAAGCTGACGTTTGTACTCATGAAGTCTCTTAACCTGGATATCGAAGATAGAGTGCGGGTCAACCTCAACACCATTGTGCTCCAGGATATATTTTGCAAGACGCTCTTTGTTCTTGAACTTGATGGTCATGAACTCCTGAAGAGCCTTCTCATCGTCTGCGTAAACTTTAAGCTTGGAAAGCTGGGAAAGATCTGTGATCCAGTCCGGTCCGATCTTGTCTGTTACCCAGTCAGCCAGAAGCGGGTTTCCATGAGCAAGGAAACGTCTCTGTGTGATACCGTTTGTTTTGTTGTTGAACTTCTCAGGCATCATCTCATAGAAATCCTTCAGCTCCTGATTCTTGAGGATCTCGGTATGAAGGCGTGCAACACCGTTTACAGAGTAGCCTGCAACGATCGCAAGGTGAGCCATCTTAACCTGTCCGTCATAGATGATCGCCATCTTCTTAACTTTCTCGAAGTTTCCAGGATATTTCTGCTGGATCTCAAGAATGAAACGACGGTTGATCTCCTCGATGATCTGGTATACACGCGGAAGCAGTCTGGAGAACAGCTCGATCGGCCATTTCTCAAGTGCCTCGGACATAATGGTGTGGTTGGTGTATGCACAGCATTTGGTTGTGATATCCCATGCCTGATCCCAGCCAAGACCTTCCTCATCAATGAGGATACGCATCAGCTCTGCTACTGCAACAGTCGGATGAGTATCGTTCATCTGGAATACAACCTTCTCATGAAGTTTTGTGATATCATCATGAGTTTTCTTATATTTGGCAATGGCTGCCTGAAGGCTGGCAGATACAAAGAAGTACTGCTGTTTCAGACGAAGCTCTTTACCTGCCATATGATTATCATTCGGGTAAAGTACCTCAACGATGGTACGTGCAAGATTCTCCTGCTCAACTGCATTGTGGTAATCACCTTTGTCGAAGGAGTCCAGGTTAAAGTCTACGATCGGCTCTGCGTCCCAGATACGAAGTGTATTTACAACATCGTTGTTATAACCTGTGATCGGCATATCGTAAGGAACAGCCTTTACTGCCTGATATCCCTCATGGATAAATTTATTCTCGTTCTTCACCGGATCCCACTCAACACGTACGTATCCGCCGAAATGAACTTCTTTTGCATACTCCGGACGACGGAGCTCGAAGGGATAGCCGTTCTTCAGCCAGTTATCCGGTACCTCTATCTGATAACCGTCACGGATCTCCTGCTTGAACATACCATAACGGTAACGGATTCCGCATCCGTATGCACAGTAGTTCAGAGTTGCAAGAGAATCCAGGAAGCATGCTGCCAGTCTTCCAAGTCCACCGTTTCCAAGAGCCGGATCCGGCTCCTGGTCTTCGATGCAGTTAATGTCAAGTCCAAGCTCCTCAAGAGCCTCCTTAACCTCGCCGTATGCACCAAGGTTAATCAGGTTGTTTCCAAGGGCACGGCCCATAAGGAACTCCATGGACATATAATATACGATCTTCGGATCCTGTTTTTCATACGCCTTCTGGCTCTTGAGCCAGTTGTCAATGATCACGTCCTTCACAGTGTAGCTTACAGCCTGAAAGATCTGCTCCTGTGTAGCCTCTTCCAGTGTTTTTCGATAAAGGAATTTTACGTTTTCTTTTACACTTTTTTTGAATTCCTCTTTCTCAAACTGCTTGTCAATCATTAGTTTTCCTCCTGTACTTTGGATACTCCCAGTGTTACAGCCTCTTTATTGATGTTCCACTCCTTGGTGTAACCCTCTGCTTCTCCCAGAATAATGTTTTCTGCCAGTACTTCACGTTTGATCTCATCCTGGTTTGCTTTCATGATATCCATGATCTTATCGTTATCTTTTGCATAGACAATGATCTTGTCCATGACTTCGAAACCAGCCTCTTTACGCATAGTCTGAACCTTGCTGATGATCTCGCGGACAAAGCCCTCCTGGATCAGTTCGGGTGTAAGGTTTGTATCAAGGACAACGGATGTCTCACCGTCTGTCTCTGTCACATAGCCCTCGCTCTGGGCTGTTTCGATCAATAAGTCTTCCTCTGCAAGCTCGACTCTGTTTCCGTCAATGTCAAGAACGAGAACACCATTATCTCTCAGCTCTTTCATTGCTGCGGTTCCGTCGATCTCGGAGAGTGCGGTACGGATGCCGTTCAGAAGCTTGCCGTATTTCGGTCCTACTGTACGAAGCTGCGGCTTGAAGCTGTAGGAAATGAAGGACTCTACATCATCTGCGAATTTCACTTCTTTTACGTTAAGCTCATCTGCGATGATATCTGTGTAGAATTTATCCATAGCTTTCTCAGCCTTTACATACATGGTTCCGATCGGCTGACGGTTCTTGATGTTTGCGGTATTTCTGCATGCACGTCCGAGAACAACGATCTCAAGAAGCTCTTCCATGTTTGCCTCAAGATCCTTGTCGATCCATGCCTCGTTTACCTCCGGGTAATCGCAGAGATGGATACTCTCCGGAGCGTCTGCATCAATGCTTCTTACAAGGTTCTGGTAAATATCCTCAGTCATGAACGGGATCATCGGAGCTGCAGCCTTGGCAACTGTTACCAGTGCTGTGTAAAGTGTCATGTAAGCATTGATCTTATCCTGCTCCATGCCCTTTGCCCAGAAACGCTCACGGCTTCTTCTTACATACCAGTTACTCATATCGTCAACAAATTCCTGAAGTGCTCTTGCAGCCTCCGGAATCTTGTAGGAACCAAGATCCTCATCCACAGTCTTCACCATAGTATTCAGCTTGCTGAGCAGCCATTTATCCATAACCGGAAGCTTATCGTAATCTAAAGTATATTTAGTTGCGTCAAAATTGTCAATGTTCGCATACAGTACGAAGAATGCGTAGGTGTTCCACAGAGTGCTCATGAACTTTCTCTGTCCCTCTACAACTGCCTTGCCGTGGAAACGGTTCGGAAGCCACGGAGCACTGTTGATGTAGAAGTACCAGCGGATGGCATCTGCACCATATTTGTTCAGTGCGTCAAACGGATCAACGGCATTTCCCTTGGACTTACTCATCTTCTGTCCATTCTCATCCTGTACATGTCCCAGAACGATTACGTTCTTATATGGAGCCTTGTTGAAAAGCAGTGTGGACTCTGCAAGAAGGGAGTAGAACCATCCTCTTGTCTGGTCAACGGCCTCGGAGATGAAGTCTGCCGGGAACTGCTGCTCAAACAGGTCTTTATTTTCAAATGGATAATGATGCTGTGCAAAAGGCATTGCTCCGGAATCAAACCAGCAGTCAATTACCTCCGGTACACGGTGCATGGTCTTGCCGCAGTCCGGGCACTTCATGGTGATATCATCAATGTATGGGCGGTGAAGCTCGATAGTCTTCGCACGCTCGTCACCACTCTTCTCATAGAGATCCTGGCGGCTTCCTACGGATTCCATATGTCCGCACTCACACTGCCAGATATTCAGTGGTGTTCCCCAGTAACGGTTTCTGGAAATACCCCAGTCCTGAACGTTCTCAAGCCAGTCACCGAAACGTCCCTTACCGATGCTCTCCGGAATCCAGTTGATAGTATTGTTGTTACGGATCAGATCATCCTTTACTGCAGTCATCTTGATGAACCAGGACTCACGTGCATAGTAGATAAGCGGTGTGTCACATCTCCAGCAGTGCGGATAATCATGCTCGAATTTCGGTGCGTCAAAAAGCTTGCCCTCTTTGTCAAGGTCTGTGAGGACCATCGGGTCCGCTTTCTTTACGAATACACCTGCGTATGGTGTCTCTTTGGTCATGTTGCCCTGTCCGTCTACGAACTGTACAAACGGAAGGTCATACTCACGTCCGACACGGCTGTCATCCTCACCAAATGCAGGTGCGATATGAACGATACCGGTACCATCACTCATGGTAACGTAGTTGTCACAGGTTACAAAATGAGCTTTTTTGCGCTGTTTTGCTGCTGCCTCTCCTGCACATGCAAAAAGCGGCTCATATTCTCTGCGCTCAAGGTCTGTTCCTTTATATTTCTCAAGGATCTCATATGCAGGCTCATCATCCTTTGCAAGCTTGCCGAGAACCTTGTCCAGAAGTGCTTCTGCCATGTAGTAGGTATAGCCGTCTGCTGCTTTTACCTTGCAGTAGATCTCATCCGGGTTTACACAAAGTGCAACGTTGGATGGAAGTGTCCACGGTGTTGTTGTCCATGCCAGGAAGTATGCATCCTCACCGACAACCTTGAAACGAACGATTGCGGAACGCTCTTTAACAGTTTTGTATCCCTGGGAAACTTCCTGTGCGGAAAGCGGAGTTCCACAACGCGGGCAGTAAGGAACGATCTTGAAACCTTTGTAAAGAAGGCCTTTGTCCCAGATTTCTTTCAGTGCCCACCACTCGGACTCGATGAAGTTGTTGTCGTATGTTACATACGGATGCTCCATGTCAGCCCAGAAACCAACGGTAGAGGAGAAATCCTCCCACATTCCTTTGTATTTCCATACGCTCTCTTTACACTGCTGGATAAATGGCTCAATTCCGTACTCCTCGATCTGTTCCTTGCCGTCAAGACCAAGTTTCTTCTCAACCTCAAGCTCAACCGGAAGTCCGTGAGTATCCCATCCTGCTTTTCGCGGAACCATGTATCCCTTCATTGTACGGTATCTCGGGATCATATCCTTGATAACTCGTGTCAGAACGTGTCCGATGTGTGGCTTACCATTAGCGGTAGGCGGTCCGTCATAGAATGTGTATGTCTCGCCCTCTTTACGGCTGTCCATACTCTTTTCAAAAATCTTATTGTCTTTCCAGAATTTCTCAACTTCTTTTTCGCGGTCAACAAAATTCAGATTCGTGTCAACTTTACGATACACAATTTTTACCTCCTGTGTCTGATTACTGGCTGCTGTCTCATTTATAAGATGCAGCGGTTTATTTCTTCACAGATACTTGTTCGTGCCAGTGTTTCTTTCGGGCACTTATAAAAAAAGACCCCATCCTGTAAAAGGACGAAGTCTGATTCGCTGTACCACCTGTTACATTATACGGGCCTGTTGTCCGGTTCCCTGCGCCCTCTTATTCTTAAGCTGCCAGGCTCCTGTGCCATGTCTTCCCATGGCGGACATTATCGTATCTGCCGATATATGTTCCCTGTAACGGAGGAAATCCGTCAGCTCTTACTTAAATGCAGTTCCGCATACATACGCTGAAAAACTGCTCCTGGCTGTTGCCGGCAAACTTCAGAGCTGAAGCTCAGGAGTGATATTCTGCCATACTTATTCACCACGGGCTCACACCATCCCCGTTCGCTGAAAGCATCTGCTGTAAGGCTTTCCGTATAACATACTGTCTCCGTCATTGCTTTTTCTATATACGGTGTATATTATAGGTTGAGAAAAATCCATATGTCAAGTGTTTTTGGCGGATTTCGGTGGTTTTCCTCTTATTATATGTATGTTCACTCTCTCTTAATGGAAATTTCACAGACTGCAAGTGGTTTTTCCAAAAAGAAAGTGGTATACTACTACAGAATCTCGTTTATTATTTGAAAGGTATTTTATGATGAACATTATGAAAAAACGATCCATGCGCCGGATCTTTGCAGGTATTCTCTGTATGGGAGTTCTGTTTACAGGCGCTGTGCCCTGCAGTGCTTCCGCACCCCTGGGCTATGATGAATACGGCGATCCTATTGTCACCGCAACCCCGGTTCCGGATAGTCAGGCCGGTCAGAGTACGCAGGCTGCTGTCACACACTCCGCTTATTATGCCCAGGCTGCCGATACAGATTCCATTGACGGCTGGCCCACAGGCCCCAGCATAGAAGCCCAGGCTGCCGTTCTTATAGATGTAAACACGGAAGCCGTTCTTTATTCCAAGAATGGGGATACGCAGCTTTACCCGGCCAGTATCACAAAGATCATGACCTCTCTTCTGGCCTGTGAAAACATCAGCAAAAAGTCCAGCATCGTTGTTTCCGAAAGCGCGGCTGCCAGCGTATCTGCCGGAGATTCCAGCATCTATGCTGCCGCCGGAGAAAAATTCACCAGAGACCAGGCACTGATGGCAGTGATGCTTCAGTCTGCCAACGAAATGTCCGTAGCTGTTGCCGAGAAAGTTTCCGGCTCCGTAAAAAAATTCACAGAGCTTATGAACTGGCGTGCGAAGCTTTTCGGCTGCAAAAATACGCATTTTAATAATCCCAACGGTCTCCCTGATGAAAACCATTACACCACTGCCTCCGATATGGCAAAGATCGCGAAATCTGCCTGGATGAATCCTCTTTACCGGAAATTCTGCACCAGACGTTACTATGAGATCCCGCCTACCAACAAGTTCCCCGAAGCCCGTCAGCTTCTCAATCATCACAAGATGATCAAAAACGGGGAATATTATTACGAAGGTGTTCTCGGTGGAAAAACAGGTTACACAGATGCATCCGGAAATACACTCGTCACCTATTGCAGGCGTGGAAATACAACACTTGTAGCAGTGATCCTGAATTCTACTTCTGCCGCAAACGCCTATGGTGACACTGCTTCCCTGTTTGATTATGGTTTTGGAAATTTTGAAAAAACAGATATGAAAGTGTCCATGGAACCAATCCCGTTTAAGGTACTTCCATGTGATAAATATATTCTTAAGAACAACGGAAATACTTATCCGTTTTATTATAAGACAAAGGTTTATGTGACTTTACCAAAAGGAATTGACAAATCACAGCTTACCAAACGCCAGGCCGTTCTCCAGAATGCTGCCGGCCCGCTGCGTCTGAAAAGCAAATATTATTACAAAAAACAAATGGTTGGCTGGGGAATGCAATACGAACGGAATGTCGTATCAGATCTTCTTGTCCAGGCTTCTTGAGATTTTTCTGCGGCGGAGAGATTCGTGCTTTTCACGGATTTCATCCGCCGCTTCTGTATCTTCTGCTTTCAGGGTTTTTACCCCGAAATATTTTCCCTCATCGGTTTTTCGGATTCTGATCTTCCCTGCAACGGGTCCATGCTCGTGGCAGAGGGCAAGGCTGTAATATACCTTGGAATTGTTGGTACTGAACCAGCGGATCTTCCGCTTGGCAGGGCATCTGCAGATAGGACACACCGTGCTCACCATAGTGCGGTCCTTCATCAGGCGTTCTTTTGATACAAATTCCCTGGATACAAACTTATCATGATCTGTATAGGAAATATAAATTTCCTTCTCTTTTGATTTTGGATTCTGGTATACATCCAGGGATGGATGACGGATCATGCAGGCTTCATCAATCTCCAGAAGGATTCTTGCCGTATAGCTGGCATCTGCCAGTGCCCGGTGAAAATCCCGGTTCTTCGGAAGTTTAAGATAATCAATGGCATATTCCAGGGAACGTCTGGCAATTCCGTCTTCAAATTTCACACTGAAAAGCTTCTGTACATCATAATAATGGACCGGTCCTGGGATCAGCTTCAGAAGATTATAATATTTCATGTTTCTCTGAAGCTCCATTACATCCTGGTTTCCCCAGGTAAAAAACCGATATTCCGGTCCGCACCATTCCAGAAATCTGCGGATCGCTTTTGGAAAAGGAAGTCCTTTCTCCAGTTCATGGAAATCTACGTGGATCACCTCATGGATGCTGTCGTGGATCCAATGGTACACTTTGGGCTTGATCAGGCACTGGAAGGTGTCGATGATCTCTCTTTTTTCATTTAATTTTACTGCCCCGATCTCAATGATCTCAAAAGGGAGTCGACTGTCCGGATGTTTTCTTCCATCCGGATTCTGGTTCCATTCCAGGTCAAATACAATATAGTTCATGGGTTTTCTGTCCTCTTAACTGACAGTGTGCACAGACATGTTTATGGAAAGCAGACAGTGTATTCTCTCTGCTTCATGGCCTGCTCACGGTTATTTCGCGGCTCTGCATCCGGACACGGAATAAATTGATTCAAACAGTTCCTGCTGAAAATTTCCGGTGTCTGCATCTGTCAGTATTATATCTTTCATTTCGTCTTCTTCGTGTAACCACCAGCGGAAATCACATAATGTGGCACCTCGTCCGGCACCTTCAGAACAGTCTACATCCAGGAGTGCTTTTTCCGTCTTAAAAAACTCCGGATGAAGAAGGTACATAAATGGTACCGCATCATGAATACTTGCCACACAACGGTATTTGGTAGGATTTCCAAGTACATAACCGGCCATATCGCCGCAGGCTTTTGCAACCGGGTTACCGGACTGGCATAATTTCATAATCTGGTTTCTGGTGAGATTGCATTTCAGGGTAGCATCCAGTCCGCACATCACCAGTGGAATTCCGGAAGAAAATACGATCTTCGCTGCTTCCGGATCTGCATAAATATTGAATTCCGCTGCCGGTGTGATGTTTCCGCCTTTCGCCGCGCCGCCCATAAATACGATCTGGCGGATCTTCTCCTTCACCTCCGGAAAAATCCTCAAAAGCAATGCAAGGTTGGTCATTGGTGCTGTCTCGATCACCGTTACCTGTTCACCTTCCGGAAGGTCATTCAGAATATCACGGATAAAAAGCACTGCATTGTCTGATGCGAGCTCTTTTTTTGTCTCCGGCAGAACACAGTGGCCAAGGCCTGTCTCTCCGTGGAATTCTTCTGCATGAAGCGGCTCTTTTACAAGAGGGCGCTCCTGGCCTTTTGCCACAGGAACTTTCAGTCCGTAAAAATCTGCCAGTTCCAGTGCATTCTTCGTTACTTTATCAATGGTAGCGTTTCCTGCAAATGTTGTTATCGCAAGAAGCTCCAATTCGTCCTGATGTGCCGCCGCATAAGCCAGCGCAATGCCGTCATCAATTCCCGGATCGCAGTCCATAATAACCTTGATTCTATCTCCCATATGTTCACCTCTGTAAAAACTCTTTCCCCAATTTATAGTATTACCGAATTTCCGCTGTTTACCTGTTCCAAGTATAACAGAGTGGGGAAAAGGTGTAAAGATATTCAAAAGGTACGTCTGAAGTGCGGCATCTCGATTCCGCTGCGCTGCATCTCGATGTCGGGCGTCCGCCCTATACAGGTATGTAGAAAGCCCAGCTTATGTGCGAGCACAACACTGGGCTTTCTACATACCTGTGCACTTCAGACTGGAACGCAAAAAGCCCCTCTGCCGGGGTTGGCAGAGGGGTGAAAAAAAGGGGGTTTATATTAAACAAATGCAATATGACATTTGGAATCTTCATATCCGTTTGGGTTGTTCCGGATATTGCTGCTATGACATCATCCCGTCACCTGGGGCTTACAGCCTTAAGATGGGGGCTTCCTCTATTAGATCAGTCAATTGCAATAAATTTCTTCTCTTCTACTTCTTTCTTGGTCTCTTCTTTCGGGAATGTTACGTGAAGGATTCCGTTCTCATATTTCGCATGGATATCTTCATGTTTAATACTTGGTCCTACATAAAAGCTTCTGTTGCAGGTTCCTGTATAACGCTCTCTGCGAACATATTTGCCTTTCTCATCCTTCTCATCTTTCTTCTCTTCTCTGGTTCCCTGAATGTTCAGGTAACCATCTTTCAGCTGAATCTTCACATCTTCTTTCTTAAATCCCGGAAGATCGATCTCCAGTTCATAATTACCATCTACGTCACGGATATCTGTCTTCATCATATCCTTCACCTGAGGATAAGCAGCTGCCTGACGGCCTGTTGGATATCCCATGAAATCATCAAATAAATCTTCTCCGAAAATACTTGGCATTAACATAACTCATTCCTCCTGATCTATATTCGCTGCGTATTATGCAGGCGTTTTTAATTTACTGTTTCTGAAAACTCTGTAAGAACTTTCTCCGGAAGATTTCTTTTTCTCTCTTCCTTTGTTCTGTATGTACTATAACACGCATTATTAGCACTGTCAAGAGATGAGTGCTAATTATTTTGTGAAGAATTTGTGAAGCCTTGATTTTATGCAATGTCATTAACTTAAAGCAGACGATATTTATTCTAAAAAAATTAGATGTCTTCTGCTTTTTTTTATATGCTTATATTGTAAAAAAAAACCATGAACCTGCCGCAGAAAAGGATGTGATGCTGATGAAACATTCTCAAAAACGTACATTCATGGACATAGAAAAAATGAGTTCTAATGAATTTAAGGCATTTTGTCGGCAGACGGCTCAGACATTAATATTCCTACCACTGCTGAAACGCTGGAACTGTATGGTTCTGCAAGCCGAAAAAATACAAAACCCCAGGCTCAAATAGGATTAGGCTGTATCTATGATGTAATGAATCGCATGATACTAGAAAGTGATTGTAACAAAGTAAAATTTGATGAGATGCGCCTGGCATAAAAGCAATTAGAGCGAATACCGGAAACAATAGGAAATATTCCATTTATCATTATCATGGACCGAGGATATCCTTCTACACCTGCGTTTATACATATGATGGATAAAGGTATTAAATTTATCGTACGTTTAAAAAGCAGTGATTATAAAAAAGAATAAAGCAGTCTGTCGGAAAATGATCAATTGGGTCAATCGGATATTCGCAATCCGCTTTCGCTACTTGCTCATAACCGAATAACTGCTCCGCAGTTTATCAGGAGGGGCTTGTACCCCTCCTGATACAAGTAAGTCCCACCCACTGCTTATTGCTCCTCGCAATTGAAGCAGGGGACTTACTTGATTCGGTTAAAA
>ERZ857775.417-NODE-417-length-63810-cov-15.302078_pt1 | contig 63810 bp, 39 predicted proteins | sample MGYA00519698_ERZ857775 | MGnify/ENA primary metagenome ERZ857775 (study PRJEB31778, sample SAMEA3449363) | human gut metagenome | biome: human gut; feature: human-associated habitat; material: faeces | place: United Kingdom | collected 2010/2012 ...
AAATAGGAACCGCCGTATGCGGAACCGCACGTACGGTGGTGTGAGAGGTCGGAAACGAAAGTAGGAAGAAAACTGCTTCGTTTTCCTCCTACTCAATTGAGTGGTTAGGCTACTCGGCTGTGGGCCTTACTTCTTAATCTTTTGGAATCCCAGGCCATAGACACCGCTGACGGGAGCCTGCGAGACGAAGGCGTGCGGGTCGATTCGGTTGACGACCTGCATCACCTCGCGGCTCTTGCGTCCGTGGACGATGATGAAGAGCATGCCCTTTTGGGCGCCCGTGTAGAGGCCGCGCGCCTCGATGACGGTGCAGCCGCAGTTGGCCTCCTCGTTCATGGCGTGGCCCATCTCCTCCCATTTGTCGGAGATGATGAAGAACTGCACGCTCGAGCGCATACCGTTGATGACGTAATCGACCGACCACGACATCACACAGAGCGTGATATAGCCGTAGATGACCTTTTCCCAGGATCCGAGGACGAGGTAGCTGGAGGTGATCACACAGAGGTCGCACATCAGGATGACGCGTCCCAGCGAGATGTCGCGATACTTATTGACGATGGCGGCGATCACGTCCGATCCTCCCGTCGATGCGTTGTATTGCAGGGCGACGCCCATCGTCACGCCCATGATGACGCCTCCGACCACGCAGGCCAGGAAAGTCTGGCCGGCAAACGGGACTTGTCCCTCGAACACCTTCTGGAAGAAACCGACACTGAAGGAGAACACCGTGACGGCAAAGATCGTTCGGACGCAGAATCGCCATCCGAGGAGTTTCAGGGCTGCGATCATCAAGATGCCGTTGACCACGGCGTAGGTGTAGGGAATAGGGATGCCCGTGCCCCAAAACAGGACGGAGGAGATACCTCCCAGGCCACCGATCGTGATTTGGTGGGGAAGCAGGAAGGCGCACCATCCCAGACTTCCGAGAATCATTGACACGGCAATGATGCAGAATTCTTTGATTTCTTTTGTCTTATTCATTCTGTTTGAAGTGTTGTTTCGCTGTCGTCAGTAGTTGTGACTTGCTGTCGTTTGTCGCTGCTCTCCGCGCGCTCGCGCAGCCTCTGTAGCGATGCTTTTGGCTCGACGGTGTGCGTTTTTCGTGATGCCGACCGTCTGCTTTTTGCAAATTCGGTGCAAAATTACAAAGAAAAAACGAGACTTCGGCGGTCTCGTCGTTTCATTTTGCTCTCAACGGTCAAAAGCCCCTCGGTTTGAGGGTTTGAGCTGGTGCCAATACGTCCTGCTGAGTTAGGGGAGACAACAAATACAAGTTGTCTTCTATGTGTCCACGTCGAATCACCGTGTCCACGTCGAATCACCCCATTTCCCGGAAGAACCAGTTAGAAGGGCAGTCCCACGGCGAAGTGGAGCGTCTGCGCATCCTTGAAGTGGCCGATGTTGAAGAATCCGCTCTTGCCCGTGTCGTAGGGCAGGTGGAGGCCGAGACCCCAATCGACGCGGAGGATGAAGAAGCCCACGTCGTAGCGCAGTCCCACACCCGTGCCGAAGGCCACGTCTTTGAATATCCGCTTGAGCTGGAACGTCGTCTGCTCCATCTCGTCGTGCTTCTTGAGCGTCCACACGTTGCCCATGTCGAGGAAGGCCGCGCCATAGAGCGATCCCACAAGATGCGGGCGGTATTCTAGGTTGGCCACAAACTTCAAGTCGCCCGTCTGTTCCACATAGGAGAAGAGGGGAGAGACGCTGCGGTATCTTCCCGGTCCTATCTCGCGGGCGTTGAAGGCGCGGATACTGTTGGCGCCACCCACGAAAAACTGTTCCGTATAGGGCGCATAGGTGCTGTTGCCATAACTGAAGATGCCGCCTGCGCCGACGTGCGCCACCAGGGTGGATTTCTCGCCCGTGCTCCACTGCTTTGTGAAGTTGGTCTCAAACTTCACAAACTGTGCGTAGGGATTCTTGAACATCAGTTTGCCCTTCTCGTCCCACTTTTTTCCAGCCACCATGTAGCCCAGCGACAGGAGGTTGGAAGCCTCCGACAGCGTCGTCCACCACTTGATGGGGTTGGGCGTCCCCGCCTTGCTCTGGTATGTGTAGCTAAACTCCAGTTTCGGTATAAACTGGTCCGAGAAACTCATGGCGAGGTAGGGCAGTTCCTCCGTCATCTGGTCAAACCGCTCCGTATGGCTCGGCATGTATTCATAGGTCAGCAGCAAGGGCGAAAACTTATATTCGCTCCGCTCCGTCGGCTTCCAGTTGTACGTCAGTTCTCCCGACACCACATGGCGCTTGAAGTAGGCCTTGCGGTTGATGACGCTCGTCGAGGCGCGCAGCGTGGTCATCGGCGTCTCGTAATAGACCTTGCGGCGCCGGCGCACGGTAGCTGGGTCCTCGCCCCTTGCGATGGCCTCCTGTATCCTGCGTCGTGCCTTCTCATGGCGCTGCTTCGCCGTGCCCCGGAAGGGGATGAGCAGTCGCGGCAACTGGAGGCTCACCTCGCCACCATACTCGTAGCTGCTCATGCCCGAGCTCTCTTGGTTGTCTGATCGTCCCCAGGTCCATTCAAACGCGCCGTTGACGCGGAAGTTGAGGAGTTCGCCACCCCGAAAGGCGTTGCGCTTGGTGAGACCCATTATCAGCTCCGGCCCAAACTTGCCGCTCGTCTTTCCCTTGCCGTAGGCTTCGATGAAGAAGTCGTAGGGCTTGTCAAAGACGCAGTCGGCCACGACGTCGAGCTGGCTGCATTGCTCCGTGCTGTCGATGGGGACGAACGAGAGGCGCGTCTGCGAGAAGATGCCCGTGGCGTTGAGCCGCTGCTGCGTCTCCTCCTGCAGGCTCGCGCTGTAGAGGTCGCCCCGCTTCAGTTTGATTTGATTGCTCAGCACGCGGCGGCGCAAGGGCGAGTGGGTGCCGTTGTAGCGTACGCGCAGGGATCGTCCGTGGCTCGTCGTGTCGATATTCTCAAAGAGGCTGCGCCGCAGGTTGACGTTGATGTTGCGGATGGTCCAGGTCCTCAGGGCGCGCCCATCGATGGAGTCGAGGAGTTGGAGTTTCACCGCCACTGTTCCCGGTCGCGAGACCGAGTCGGCCAGATAGCTTGCCATTCCCTTCTCATAGTAGAAGTAGCCATTGTCGCGAAACAACTGTGTGATGCGCTGGCGCTCGCTTTCGAGCGTCGAGATATCAAAGGGCGCGCCACTTCTCGTCATCGCCTCGTCGGCATGGGCGCTGATGAGGCTGTCCTGGCCCGGCGTGAATCCGACGTAGCCGAGCGTGTCGATCGTCCAAAGCTGGCCCATCTTGACGGCGTATTGCAACTTCATCTTCTTCGGGTTCTTCTGCGGTACGAGACTGTAGCTGATGTCGCCATTGAAGTAGCCGCGCTTCTTGAGCAGGTTTCTGCCCACCGTGGTGTGGAGGTCAGGGTTGGCATAGCTCATCAGCACCGGCTGCGTGCCAAACGCCTTCACCATCCATTTGTCAAAGGACGTGGTCCCCTGAGAAAAAGCGTTCCATATCCATAGACCGATCTTCAGCGGCGACTGTAGGGTAGGGCTTCCGAAGAGCGAACCGTTGGGCTTGGTGGCGAGCACCACGTCGAGCTCCTCGCGCACCGAGGTGGCGTGCTCCGACTTGTCAGCATCCACATACTCCGTGGGCTTCATGCCCGTATATAGCTGCTCGCCGTCCGGTATGGCGCTTGTCGAACTGCAGCCCGTCGAGAGGAGGACCACGCCGATGGCGGCCCATAGGAAGAGGTATATCTGTTTCATGGGAGTTTTCGTTGTGTGGAGTCAGTACGGATGACGGGGATGACGGCGTCGTCGTCAGACTTCAGTTTGAAGATATCCTTGAAATGGCGCAGCTTCCGTCGCCAGGAGAAACCACCTCCGAAGACGCTGATGTTGCCTTCGAGCCAGTCGTAGGCCTCCCGCTCGTAATAGAGCTTGAGATATTGCGTCTCCTTCTGGTTGAGTCTGTACTCCAGCGAGAAGTTGTCGAAGTAGGCCCCGTTGTCGTCCGCCGCCGTGGCTCCTGTCGAGACGCGTCCGCCCATGCTGATGCGCAGTCGGTTGTTGAGGATGCGTTTCGAGAATTTGAACGTATAGTCGGTGTGGAGCGCTCCTGTCGCGTCCGCCGTGCTCTCGAGGTTGGCCGTCAGGTCCAGTCCCATCGACCGGAAAGCGCTGCCCGTGATCTTGTTGACCTCCGTCTGCAGGAAGCTCGCCAGCGCCGAGTTCATGGCAAAGTTGCCCACGTTGCTGTCCAGGTACATTCCCGAGGCCAGCATGGAGACGGCCAGTTTCGACCGCTCCTCCGCACTCTTCATGTTGAGTTCGTTGCGCATCTGCGCGTCCTCCGGTGCGTCGATGACAAACTCCACACCCATGTCGGGGAACGTCTTTGACAGTCTCACGCCGCAGTCGAAGTCCACGATGCGTCCCTGTGAGTTTTCCGACGATGCCACGGCCGTCTTCACGTTCTCCGTGGCCGTGATGTTGAGCGTCGGCTTCATCGGATTCCCCGTCCATTGTATATAGCTGCCGTCCTGTATCTGGAACGTGCGCAGCGGGATGATGGGCAGCGAGTATTTCATCTCGCCGTTCCTCAGCGTGTAGCGTCCGCGCAGCTGCAGTTCGTTGGTGGGGTTGTAGGTGAGGAAGAGCGTTCCTCCGCCGATCAAGTCGATGTAGTTGGAGTGGTCCGCCGTGAGGTAGCAGACGATGCGTGCCTGCTCGTCCACGCTGACGTTGAGGTTCATGTTCAGACCCGTGATGTCGGGACGGTTGAGCGTCTCGGGGATGGTGTCGCTGAAGTTGCTAAACTGCACGAGGTTGTCCAGTTCGGAGTCGGATGTCAGTTGCGCGTCCCTCATGACGTAGGCCATGTCCGTGGCTCCCAGCACGTCGATCTTTCCCCCCAGCCATAGATTGTTCAGCGGTCCGCGCATGAGGCCCCTGAAGTTGACGAACGCCTTGCCATAGGCCTCCGATCGCGCGTTCTCCTTGGCGTCGATGATCTGGAAGTTGTCCGCCCTCATTTTCACGTCGAGATACATCTTGTTGAAGTCGCTGAAGTCGAGATAACCCTGTATGTTGAGTGGTCGGTCGTTGTTGGCAAACATCTCGAAGTTCTCAAACTTCAGTCGGCTGTGCTCGATCGTCACGGGGTCGTCTGCGAAGCGCATGGAGACGCCGTAGGGCACGCTGACCAGTCGTGTGGAGTCGAGGTAGAGTTCGCCGTTGATGTCCAGCTGGTCCAGGGGTCCGTGCAGCGAGAGCGTTCCCTCTCCGGCTCCCTGCAGTCCTACGATCTGATCGGGCACGAAACCGTTGACGAAGTGGAGCGGGAATTGGTTCATCGCCAGTTCCGCGTCGAGCAGTCCCTTGCCCTCGTCCTTGTAGGTACCCGTGAGCGTCCCCACCTCGTCGTCGTCTTTGCGGATGATGGCATCGACGTAGTGCGAACCGTCCTCCTTCGGCATATAGACCACCTCGGCCCCCACGTTGCCCATGGGCGCGTTCTCGTAGATGAAGTTGTGGATCGTCATGTCGCCCGAGACGGTGAGGTCGCTCTCCGTCTGTACGACGTGGTAGTCTCCGTTGAGCGTGCCCGAGATCTTGGGTGCGAAGGGCAGCACCGCCAGCACCTTGTCCAGTTCAAACTGGTGCATGGCGAGGGTGACATCCTGCAGCACCGTCGTGTCGGCGTCGTTGGAGTAGAGCTGCACACCCGTTCCGTCGCTGGCGCGCAGGATCATCTTGGCCGATACGCGGCTGTCCTGTCCCAGATAGACGTAGTTGTCCTTGTTCACGTCGAAAGCCTTGTAGCCGAGGATCGCCGTTGGCGAGGTGATGTCGAGTTTCACGCCGTTGCCCTCCATGGCCGCGCGCAGTCCCAGGTCCAGTCCCGTCTTTCCCTCCTTGTCCTTGACGACGGCATGGGTGACGAGTCCCTTCTCGAAGAACGATCCGTTGATTTGTCCGCTATACGGATAGCTATTGGACGGCAAATTGCTCACCGCCATGTCGTAGTTGAGCGTACTGCCGTCGCTCTGCAGGTTGATGTTGAGCATGTCGATCGTCACGTTGTCCTGATAGACCAGCGAATCGACGCTCACAAACCCGTTGATACCCGTCTCCGGCGACGACGTGATGTCCGCCTGCGCCGCCCGGAAAGCGTAGCCGCTCTGCCGCAGCAGTTGACTGATGAAGTTGCTCGTGCCCGTATTGAGGATGAAGTGGCCGTTGGGCAACTGGCTCAGCAGCGCCTTTTGGTCTATCACGCGCTCCTCCGTCTGCCGCTTGATGGTCTCGGCGATGTGCGTTCCCACCTCGGCCAGATGGCTGTAGCTGCCCTCGAAGTCGGCGTCGAGCTGGAAGTCTCCCCCCGTGATGTCGGCGTGGGTCGTGTCGCGTCGGCTCAGCACGTCGAGCGAGAGGTCGCCCGGTGCCAGCGTCCGGTCTTTCTCATGCAGCAGCAGGTTGCCCACCAGTCCCTTCACCATCAGTTCGTCCTTCTGGTCCGTGAACACCTGTAGGTTCGCGCGGGTGGAGAGGGCCAGCGGCTGCTCCGTCAGTCCCAGTTGGTAGAGATCCGCCACCGACACGTTGGCCCCTACGCGTCCCTCCACGGTCTTGCCCCTCGTGCCCCCGTCGAGCGAGAAGTCGCCCGCCAGCAGGCGCACCAGCGCCGTGTCGCGCCGTTCGGTGAGCAGCAGCCGGTCTATCGATCCCCTCACGCTATGTGTGCTTCCGAGGTTGGACCTCACGCTGATGTCCGTCTCCGCCTGCAGATTATACGCCTTGTCCACCAGGCCCAGCCCCTTGAGGTCCGCCTTCTCCAGTTGTCCTTTCAGTTGCGCCTTCAGCTGGTTGCCCTTCAACTGCGCCATCACGTCAAACGAACCGTTGAGCAGTTCGTGGGGCGCGTGTTTTTCCCTGCTGGTCAGCCGCAGGTGGGAGACGGGTCCTTGGATGTAGTGAGTATTCTTGAGGTTGGAGCCGACTTCCACGTCCGCATAGCCCGAGAGCACAAACGGATAGTCCTTCACGCCCAGGCGCGCCAAGTCCGCGTGCGCTATCTGTCCGCGGAAATGGCCGTTGATGCGTTTCCCATCGACGCGTCCGGAGAAACCGAATTTGCCACCCACCATCGGGTTGCGACTGTCCACCTTGGCCGTCATCCGCCCTTTGTGCAACTGCAGGTCCGCCCGGATGCCGTCGAGCGTATAGTTGCCGTAGCTCATCTGTCGTATGTCCGCCCTGACGAGTGCTGTCGCGCGGGGGCTGAGCACGTCCGTGCCTCGTCCTTCCGCCGTCAGGTGGCCCGTCAGCACGCCCAGTTCCATGGTCGGAAGGAAATGGCTCAGGTCGAAGCGCGTGGCCTCCAGGCGGGCGTCGTAGTGCGCTGTGGTCGCATAGTAAGCTCCGTCGATATGCAGCCATCCGCTGCCCTCCGTCACCCTCAGGTCTGCCGTATAGGCCGAGGGCGTGATTCCCACGGATCCGTTGAATCCGATGCCCTTTGGCAGACGCACCATCTCCCTCACCTCGCGTGGCAGGAAGTGGTAGGCGAAGTCCAGATCCTCCGTCCGTCCCTTCAGCCGCAGGTCAGCCCGCAGCCGATTCGTCGCCGTGAGGTTCTCCACCCGTCCCGTCGCGGTCAGGTCGAAGTGGCGGTCCATGCGGAGGTGGATATTTTGAAGCGTGGCCCGCTGCAGGTTGCCCGTCAACTGGCCCTTCACCGTGATGCGCGACTTCGGCAGTGCCCGCAGTACGTCGGCGGGCAGGGACGCCAGGAAGGGCTGCAGGTCGCCGAGGGCCGTATGGCCCGCCAGTCTCGCCAGCATCTGTCCCGGGTGACGATCGGCGAAGGCGTTCATGTCCATGCGGAAAGTCCCCTTCAGGTCGGTCTCCGGCATGGTGAGGTGGAAGTCCTCCAGGGCGAGGCGCGTGCTGTCGGTGTGGAAAGTTCCCTTGAGCGTGTTTACGCGCATTCCGCTTTGCTCTGCGAAATGGGCCGCGCGGATGCGCAGGTCGATGGTATTGGCGGCATAGCAAAACGAGTCGATGCCGAGGTGCAGGTCGCTGAGGCTGATATGGGCGGCGTCGAAACCCCTTTTGGCGCGGGGCACGAAGTTTTGGTCGTAGGCCAAAGCACCGTCGTGCCAGTCGAGCGCCCCTACCTTGTATGTGTTGTCTTTCAGTTGGAGAACCGCCCGCCGCGCCGTGGCCTCGCCGAAGTGGGCCTTCACGCTCATCGTGTCGCCCGGCAGGTGTAGCCTAAAGTCGGTGTGAGCCAACTGGAGCCGGTCCACGTCTATCTTCCATAGCACCTCCTTCTTGGCCGTGTCCTTCGGCATGGTGTCGCCCAGAGCCACGTCGATGTAGCCCCCCCTGATGTCGGCGAGGTTCACCTTCGCCCGCTCCTCGCCGAGGCTCACGCCGTGGCTCACGAGGTGGAGGCGCTCCAGGTCGGCCTTGATGCGCAGGTCGCCGATGAGCTGGTCCGTGTTCATCCGCAATCCCTTGAAGGTCAGCCAGTCCACCTCCACGCGCCCGCTGAGTAGCGGCAGCATCTGCACATGGGTTGTCAGGCTCCTCACGTCGGCGATGGTGTCCGTCTTTCCGGGCAACGAGTCGTTGGGCTGCAAGGCTTTCAGGCCCTGCAACCGAAGGTCCAGCGGAAAACTGAGGCGCAGCTGCTCGACCGTAATCCTCATCCCCGTCTTCTCCGACGCCACCTGGGCCGCCTTCTCCACCGCCCACTTTTGCACGGGAGGGCAGTAAAGGAGCAGGGTGAGTATCAGAAACAGTGCGATGGGCGTGATGACAACAGCCAAAAGCACTTTTAGCGTTTTCTTCATGTGCGGAATCTATGAACGACTATGCGATGATTGCTTCAAAGTGCAAAGTAACGAAAAAAAAATGAGATGTGCAAAAAATACCCGTACATATCCTTGTGTACTGTCTAAATAACACCGAATGGGTACAAAAACAAAAAAATCGCAGAAAAGATTTTTCTATTCGATAAATTTTTGATACCTTTGCCGTCGTGATTCAATCACACGCCTGGAGTTTTCAGACGTTAAACTAATTAATAACCAAAAAATAGGAGAGAAAGCTTATGAAGAAGACATTACTTTCAATGGTGGCATTGCTCGTAGCAGGCCATGCAGCAATGGCTCAGAACGGTTTGACTGAAATCCCCGATCCGGATGGTTCGCAGTTTATGTGTACGGTACTGTCGCCGAACGGCAAGTATATCGGCGGCGTGTGCTATGGCGAGAACGCGGGATTCATTTTTGACGTCCGGGAACAGAAGATGGTGAAATACGCAGCTCCCGATCCCGATACCGACGTACAGTTGAAGGGCATCGCCGACAATGGCGTTGCTGTGGGATGGAACGGTCCTGCTGCCATCTTCGATTTCGCCAGCGAGAAATGCACCACCTACGGCGAAGCCGACCAGTATCTCTTCACGGGCATCAGCCCGAACGGAAAGCTCATTGTGGGCGCGCGCTACGACGGTACCGACGACGAGGGCACGCCATGCCTCTTCAACGAGGGCGTGCCGACAGACCTGCCGCAGCCTTCCAACAAGTTCCTGGGTGCCGAGAGTGCGGGTGCCTCTGCCCTTTCCGTGTCCAACGATTCCATCATCAGCGGCTATTGGGTTGACGCTATGGCCACCCGTCCCGCACTCCTGTGGGCACCCAACCGCGACGGCGAGACCTTCTCGGCCTATCCGTTCTCGCGCGGCTATTACGCTTCCTCTTATGAGTCAACGATGCCCTACAGCATATTCAGCTGCGACCAGACCATCATGAGCGCCAACGGAAAATACGTCGTGCTCAATGTGGAGAAGCTTCTCGACGATGGAGGCTCCGAGTTTGGCGTAGCGCGCTACAATACGGAGAACGATCTCGTCGAATACTTCATGGCCAGCCAACTTGAGGGCATGGAGGATAGTGAGCTATACGGCTTTGCCGTTTCCGACGACGGTACCATCGTCGGCTGCTGCGGCAGTCTCTATTCCGGCCGCACGGGCTTCATCTGGAAGAAGGGCGAGACGCTTCAAACGCTCGCTGAGGCCTTCCCCAAGGTTGCGAAATTCGCCGAATACGACGCTGGCGGTATGAACTCTCCTTGCGGCATCTCTGCCGACGGTCGCTATATTGCCGGATTCGCCCTTGTCGATAGCGAGACTGCCGATGAAGATTCCGAGGAAACTGGTGGAATGACGACTTGGTTCTTCGACACGCTGTACGAGACCAACGACGTGGCCGCAGCACCGGCATCCGAGGGAGGTGGCAAGGTGGTTGCCCGTTTCTCTGCCGATGGCAAGCGTCTGAATGCTGGTTCCAAGGTGCGCGGCTTCAACATGCTGCTGATGAAGAACGGCAAGACCATGAAGACTTTCAACAAGTAGGGCGCGCAGGCTCTATGAAGCCATCATCTCGTCCGAGATAAAAGACGATCATCTCATCCGAGATATAAGAAGAAGGAGTACACCGGTTTCTTTGCTGGGCGTGCTCCTTCTTTTGCTTTTCCACTCTCCGAGTGTGACAATATCTCTCCGTGCGTCTATTCGGTTGAGGCGGAGTAGGGAAGTTGTCTGAGCTGGCGGCCTACCGCTTCACGAGGTGGTCGAACTGCGTGAGGTGGATGTGAAATCCTTAATGTAACATGTAACAATGTAACAATGTAACAATGGTGGCTGCATCTCCCCATGGTGAGATTTCTTATAAACCCCGCTTTCGAACCTCCCGTCCATTGGGTTCTAATCTCGATGCTTGTCGTCTGCCGCAAAGGCGCCAACGGTATCGCTCTCTATGAGTTGATAGCGTGTGGCCTCGACTGCTCTGTTGATATCTGGTCCCGCCATCTCCAAATCTCTGATGGAATGGGCCGTGACATAAAGATACAATGCCACAACGACCCTGATGCCCGTATTCACTTCCTCGTCTGACGAAGAAGGAGCATTGTGCGCTTCGTCGTTTCTCCAGCTTCTCACCATCTGAAGATAAGAAGATAACTTCTTGCCATCATCATCCGTGGCATACTTCAAGTTCCACAGGCATTTGAAAGCATGGAGGGATTCGGCAAGAGCGGCGTCCCTGCCGTTCTGACCTTCTATCTCGTAGCCGTAGATTAGGAAATAGAGCTTCTTCAGAAAAGCCTCATATTTCTGCACCAGCGAGTTGAAGAAAGTATATCTTACGATCGGGGTGAGGTTGGGGTTGGCATAGATGTTGTTGAGTGCTTCCTTCAGCAGCGTATCAATGCCGTCAAGTTTGGGAAGGCTTACGGTGTTGAGCACCATGAAGAGATTGTCGATGATCTCTGCCAAACTTCTCGTCTTGCTGCACACGCCAGCCATTTCCTCCTGCTGCGCCTCGGCGAGTTTCTCTTTCAGCAGCGCTTCGTCATAGAGAAAACTTGATGTGGCGGCAGCTTGCCTTGCCACAGCCTCCACGAATTTTCCTATCAGCGTCAAGGCAAATCCTTTCTCTTTGTCAAGGGTTTCTTTGAAGTTGAGATATTTGTCTATCTGGTCAACAATAGTGTCGTCGAACTTTTGCTTGCAAATGTTAATCATCACATCGTATGAGTTTCCCGCACGAGCCGCATCCATTACCTCTGGATCTTTTAGCAGCTCTTCCCATATTTGTTTGATGATTTTATCATTCTCGTTCAATAAGTTTGCAAATGGACTATTAACCATGTCTAGCAATTCTGCCACGGTGCGCTTTTCGTCCTCCTTTTTCTGTCCGACCTCACCAATACGGGTTGCCTTCAATTCTACAGGTTCGTCTTCAAGTTCAATAGTACCATCAAAGGACAATTGTATACGCAATTTATCCAAGTCAATCATATCCAACAACTCCATCGGCAATGTCTCCTTAGTATATGGCAGGTACTTGTATAATACTTTGCAGAACACATAGAATTTCTCCAAATCAGGGTCGGTGAAGTCCATAATCTGCGCCAAGAAACCATATTGTCGAACAAAACGATTTACTTGTTTACGATACTTATCCTTGTCTTCGTCAGACAATGGAGCAACTCTTTCCTTCACAATCTTCAATATGATAGACGGAACTCCGCTTACTCTTGTCTTGTCTACCATTCGACTGCAAATATCATTTATCTCGTCTTCATTGGATATGTTCCATTTCTCAACATCTTCTTTCAGAGTATATACGCGTTGTTTGTCCACATCACCGGTAAGGGTTGTTACAGTATAGTACTTGTTGAAAGCTTTTCGTACGGAATCTGCGTCATTGCGGAAGTCAACCACAAGTGTATCTTCTTTGTATGGCCAATAGGTGCGATTGAGACGGGAAAGCGTCTGTATGCACTGTATTCCACCCAAAGTACGATCCACAAACATTGTATGAAGCAGCTTCTGGTCAAATCCGGTCTGAAACTTTTCTGCTACTATCAATATCTTGTAGTCATCTTCTTTGAATTTCTCTGCAATGTCGTTATCTGTCACACCGTCATCATTCATGTTTGCCTCAGTGCACTTTCGACCGTTGCTATCTTTTACTTCGCCAGAGAATGCCACCAACGTCTTGATTGCTCCAGAGTATTCTTCCGCTATGATACGGTCTATGATTTGCTTGTAGTCAGCAGCTGCCTGACGCGAATCGCAAACAACCATAGCTTTTGCCTGATGGTTTATCTTCTTGATTGTGAACTTCATGAACTGGTCAACAATCATGCTCGCTTTACGCAACTTGATATACTTCTCTTTTCCTAACCATGCTGCAATAACTTTCAGAGCCTTTTTCTCTTCAAATTGCTTCTTCTGGTCCTCCGTAGGATCTTTTGCTATCAATTCAAACATGGTTTTGTAACTGACATAGTTGCGTGTTACGTCGAGGATAAATTTCTCGTCGATAGCCTGTTTCATGGAGTACAAGTCGTGTGGTTCTTTGCCATCCTTGCCATACAACACGTAAGTCTTGTCTTTGGGTGTAGCCGTGAAGGCAAAATACGAAATGTGCTTCATCATCTTTCTGTAGCTCTGCATCTGAGCCATCAGGGCGTCAAGTGGACTGTCATACTCTTCAGGATCGTAGTCCTCAATTTTCTCCAGGTCCTCTTTCGTAGAAAGGGCATTTACCAAATCTTTTGCTGCCTCGTTTCCTACAGCCGTATGTGCCTCGTCTACAATGATGGCATATTTCTTAGCCTTCTCATGTTTAAGAAAATCAAGAGCGAATGCAAACTTTTGTACGGTGGATATGATGATTCTGTTTTCGCCGTTCAAGGCATCTGCCAGTTTCTTTGAACCCTTGCGAATGTCTTTCACTGTTCCAGCAGTAGTTTCAAAGTTAACCACATCCTCAGCCATGTTACGATTGAGCACAATACGGTCTGTCACCATGATGATACTGTCGAAAATGGCAGTTCCGTCCGCATTGGTCATATTGGCAAGCTGATGAGCAAGCCATGCCATGGTTTTTGTTTTGCCACTTCCTGCCGAGTGTTGTACCAGATAATTGTTGCCTGGTCCTTCTTCATGTACCAATTGGCGCAGCTTGCGCACGGCACGAAGCTGATGAAAACGAGGGAAGATAACTACAATACGCTTCTTCTGCTCTTTAGTTTCTTTGTCTTCATAGCTTTCCTCGTATCGTTTGATAAAGTTTTCGAGAATATCGAGCAATGAGTCTGCTTGCAGAATGTTCTGCCACATGTATGCTACAGGATATTCATTCTCTATCGGAGGATTGACGGCCTCACGGTTGAACGGCAAGAACGAAGTTTCTACGCCATTCAGTTTTGTAGTCATGAACACATACTGATTGTCCATCACAAAATGCACCAAACAGTTGCGGAGCATACGGTTCTGTGGGTCACGGTTGTTCTTGTATTGGTATATACCGTGGGTGTAGTTTTGGTCTGTGCCTTCATTCTTCAGTTCAAATGTGAATAAAGGTATGCCATTCAGTAAAATGCACATATCCAATTCGTTGCCGCAATCTTCTCCCATAGAATAGCGCATCTGACGTACAATGCTAAAACGGTTGGTGCGATACAAACGATAATTGTCCGTACCTTCGCCTTCAAGCACCGGCTTGAACTGACAGAACTTCACTTTAGCTCCACTGACAGTGAAACCTTTGCGCATAATGGTAAGGATGCTTTCGCCACGGTCAAGGCGCTTGTTATATTCACGAATGACGGTTGCGACTTCCTGTCCAGGAAAACGCTTCGACAGTTTTGTCCACACTACAGTCTGTTGGCGCAGAAACTGCTCCAACATCTCAGCGTCACACAGCTTTTCTATATCAAACTGTGCGCTGCTTCTTTGATTGTAAAGGTCGCTGTTTGCAAGACATTTTGCAATATGCTCCTCAAAGGTTGTTTCGTTCAAAGGATTTAGCATATATCTATCTATTATTATTTCTTTATTATTGCTCGATGAGCTTTGATTAATGCGGTAGAAGACTCCCTCTCCACAGCAAGGAAAAGCTTTACCTTCTCTGCCAAGTTCATTGTAATCTCACCCTGATGTTTTCTCCACCATTTATAGAATTTGACAGGAGTATCATTGTATGGTACTACAGCTTGCACAAGTGAGGGATAGCCTGGGAAATCAATAAGAAGTTTCAACCTCATGAAATCCCTATAATACTCAAAATGATTCAATCTTAGTCTATTTGACAAAACCTTGAAATCATCTTTTTCTATTACTATCTCATATTCTTCTATAGTTCTATGCAAAGCTACGGGGTCGTCAACAAGCCATTTCTTAATTTGCTTTGTTTGATGTCCTATAGTCAACATGTTATCTCTATTGTAGAACTCTTGTTTTCTTGGCAAAAACAATGTTCTATGCGCACCATTACTAGAGAATGTATTATCACCACCATCAGGAACATAAGATTTATTTTCCTTTAGATATTCCAGTATGTCAATATGATTGACCATAGTTCCTGGATACTTCTCAAACAGTTCATCGTTTGACATACCAAGGAAAAAATCCTCAATCATATTCCACCTATTTTCATTGCTGAAATAATTGGTAAAGAAATGTTCAAACAAAGCACAACTTACCTTATGTCTGTTCTTGACAGATTCAAGGATAAAGTTACTATACTTGTTACTCATTGAATCCTTTTCAATCCTTCGAGGATCATTTAGACGCAAGAATATCTTCGGGTCATCTCCACCAGTGGTTTCAAAAGAGCCAAACTCCATGAGTTCCAACAAAGACCCTAATCTGATATGATTTTTTAGAGGTATATCATTGATGGATAGATATCTATCCACAGATTGGCGCACTTTGCCATCAAATAGACTGGAGAAGCTTCTTAGAAGTTGTGTAAACTTCGCACCATAGTTTGTGCTGAACACTTGATATTGCATAGATGTTCCATGATAACGTTGTTGTAAGAAAGAGTCTCCTTCAAGAACATTTGAGCTCTGTAAATAGCCAGAATAAGTGCCAAGCATAAAGGAAGCTATCTTTTCGGCATTGTACTTCGTGCTTATATTCTGTATTAGCTCCTCCACAAATTCCTTATATGTAAAGAATGCGCCTTTCAACTTAAACTTAGCAAAAGATACACTAATAGCATTCAGTACGCCTTGCACTTCAGGCAAAATCTCACGGTATGCCTTATCAATATTTATTGTCACCCTTATCTGAGGTGTCAATTCAATTCCTTCATCAGCCAAGAACTTTTGTCGATAAAATTCACTTTTTATCTGAGGGAAACTACGATCAGAGAAATGTTTAGACCATATTTCATCAAGATTCAGTTCTAATGTGTGATATGTCCCAGAAAGATGCGGTATCTCTTTGAAACACTCTCCATACTTTTCCAACAGCCTATCCAAGCCTACTTGGTTTGTCCGAGCATAAACCTTGGTAAAGAGTTTTTTCGGACGTGCAATCAGAACATTAAATCGTGTCTTTATAAGATAATCTTTCTCTATCATCATCAAAGCTGTTGCTACCTTTTGATCAACCTCATCAGCAGAATCAAAGATATATGCAAAGTCATTTGCTGCAACAAGCATGTTTCTTTTCTTGCCATTACTGTAGAAACAACGAATGATTTTACATAACACTTCTTTTAGTTGAAATGTCTTTAATGATGATATGCCAAATAACTGTTTACTATATCGCAAATCCGACTTTGAAAATGTAAGTGCAGCAAATCCTTGAATTTGTTTCTTACGTGCAGCACGGCCAATTTCTTGTATATAATCAGGAAGTAATCCTGACGGTGCATGATGATACACCACTTGTATATCAGGAATGTCTACTCCCATGCCAAACGCTTTGGTCGCAATCATTATCTTACAAGTGTTACTCTTAAATGCCTGATAGGCGAACTTTTGTTCATCTGCCAACATTCCACCATGAAACGCAACAGCCATCTTAGGGGCTATTTCATCGCATTTGTCTTTCAATCTGTTGATTTGCCTTGTGTATGGTGCATATACAATGCCTTTCATATCCAAATCATGAATACCCTTGATGATGTTCACGGTCTCTGTTTCTTTATTTTGGTCGTACCCGCCAGTTGAATAATCATCATGCGTATCGATGACAAACTCAATATTATCACGTCTCACATTACCTATAAATTTATGAGGATCGTGCATATTCAAGCTGTTGATACTGTCAAATACCATATCGTTCACACCACCATATACGGCAGTTGCTGTCAATGCCACAAGAGGGAACATATAGTTATTGTACTTGCGAACCTTGTTTATATGGTTGCCCAAGAACCAATAATCAACACGAAAATCACGTCCCCATGTAGTAATGAGGTGAGCTTCATCTACGATGAGTAGTCCTAAATTCCTCTCACCTATGAAATAGTGGATATCATATGACAACAACAATTCGGGTGACAGGTAGAGTATATCCACATCTCCACGTTTGCATCCCTCAATAATCTTGTCTCGGTCTATAAGTGTCAAATCACTATTAATGAACTCAACCCTATCGTACTTACGTTCAGACCGTAATATCTCCACTTGATCGGTCATCAATGCTTTCAATGGTGATACAACTATCGTTACGTCACCCTTAGAAGCTGCGTAGAAAGCCGGTAATTGGAATATCAAAGACTTACCTGCACCAGTTGGAGCCGTTATGAAAATATCTCTTGGCTGTTCTCCTTCACATCCTTTCTTGTACTCTTTGATAATAGTGTCCACCAACAAGCCTTGTGATACGGGGATTATATTATTGCCAACCTCTGGGTTTTCATAGACTTGTATGTCACGAAAATTTGCATTTTGTCCCCAGTATTGCTTCAATAAAGTAAGCGACTCTTTAGAAGGTGTATAACCCTTCTGTATAGCTTCTTCCTCCTGTATATAGACACCACCTTCAAAATGATTAAAAAGATGATTTAACTCTTGAAGGGTATTTAAAGTAGTCTTATTCAGAACATTCTTACCAGACACCTTGACATAGACTTTCTTTGAGAAGATACCGCTTTCAAGACATTCATTTACTAACACATCAACTCCATAAGGATCTGAAATAACATCAAGAACATAAGATTGATACGATGTGATACTAGAGATGGTCATCTCTTTTTTTATTGAGAATAGAGGTTCCTTCTTCAATTCATCATTGAAGTGTTTCAGCGAATAAAAATATTTGTTTCCAATTTTCAGCTGTTCTGCTTGATAAACAGGCATACCGTCAGGACGCTTTTCAGTTCCATTTGAATCGGTCTTTTCGATGTACTCTTCCTTCTTGATTGGGTAAAGAGAACGCAAGTTGTCATACACAACAACAATTCTGTCCTTGAAGAAATCCTCGTTTAAATATTCATTGATACTTGCATACTGTTGATGGGAAAGAACTTGGTAAGTAGTTGCAGACATGAGTTTCAGAAACACACCCCCAAACCATGTCTGAGTAAACAAATCAAGGTTTCCTTCTTTATCAAAGGTTGCTTGGTCCGTTATGCAGTCTGCAAAATTCTCCAAGTGAATGTACGGAGAAATGCCTGCCAAAACAAAGATTGTATTAGCTTTAGTTCTTATATGCTTCTTGATGATGTTATCAAAAGCATTGGTATATATGTTTTTTAATTTATTTCTCATTATGCAAATACTTTCGTTTCATTGTTTAGCAAACCTTGCGTTTACCTGTTACTACCTCAGTGATGAGACTCTGCTTGTATTCTTGCAAGAGTTCTACTTGGTATTGTGCTTTGGAGATAGATGAATCTATAGAAACACATTTCTTGCCAAGATAATCAGCTATCATTTTTTGCTCTTCAACCGGTGGAACTGCAATCTTTTGCTTTCTTATAGTATCTTGACTAATATTTGGTTGACCACCACCTATTGCAGAAACCAACAACGCTGGTTTACATGCTAAGAATTCGTAAAAAGAATATTTTGCCACCATATGGTTATTTGCAGGAAGGACACAGCAAGCTTGATTTGTCGCTGTTTTGATTCCTAATATTCCTACTTTACCTATTGTAGCACCATACATTGCAATTACAACCGAATCTTTTGGATAAAATTTCAGATTGCAAACTTTGATTGCAATATCAGATACTTTTTTACTTGTGCCAAGTATTACACCATCATTCAAATCGCCAGTTTGTAACCAATACTTACCTTCCTCATCGTAAAATTCTTTTTTTGAAGTTGAAGGAGTTGTTCCGCTTCCTATTCCTTGGAAGGCAAGTGAAGTTTTCATCACATCCCAATGTTTCGGCACCTCGCCAATCCATTCCACTCCCGAATCTTTCATTTCCACATTCGGGTCAAGACCTTTTGTAACGGCACGAGTTATGACACTCTGCTTCAATTCTTGTAGCAAAGCGATACGCTTCTGTTGAGCAGATATAACATTGTCTATCTCGGAACATTTCTTGTCGAGATAGTTGGCGATAGCTGCTTGTTCTTTTAAAGGAGGCATACAAATAGCATTATTGTTCAAATCTGTTTGTGTCATACTTGGCAATGCCGTAGCTGTTGCATATCTTTCAAAAGGTATATTTTTCGCTTGGTATAACAAATACTTACAATTTGCATTTTTCTTTGGAATGCCATAAAACATAGTATCAACCGTCCAAAATTTCCCCTTATAATATAAAGGCTTGTCAATTGTACCCTTCCTACCTAACAGTACTACTTCACCATCATACATATACTGACTTGCCCAAGCGAACTGACCACCAGACCCAATTACAGGATAACCGTCTTCTTCTACTTGCACATGTTTATAATCACAACCATTATTTATCGTAATGGCACGCTTAAAAGGTAGAATTTCCCAATGGCTCGGCACTTCGCCAATCCATTCCACGCCACTATCTTTATATGAATCATATTGCTTCATATACCCTAATCTTCTTTAAGATGAGACAATTCTTCGTTCAAAGTATTATCGAGCGAAGCCAACTCTGCTAAAATATCCTCACTGCGGCGCAACGGACGATACTTGTAGAACAAACGAGTGAAAGGAAACTCACAACCTACTTTGTCCTTACTTCTATCCATCCAGGCATCAGGAGCGAAAGGCACGACCTCGGTGTCAAAGTATTCCTCAACGTCTCGCTTCATAGGAATCTTCTCCGTATCATTGAGGTTGGTATCAATCACCCACTCACCGCTATTCTTGAACGGGTCAACGTAGGCAATAGGAGCATCCTCATTGATTTCCCCGAACGCATCACGGATGGCCTTCTGCTGCGCCTTAGTGGTCTTCACCTTGTTTTCCTTGAGCCATGCAAAGAACTCATGGTCGCTGCGCTTCTCGTCAACACCTTCCAGTTGGGCTATGTCGCGCAAGATGAGGTTCTTCTTGTCTTCGGCATTGAAGTCTTCACCTTCGCACAATGTGTCATACTTGGCAGTAATATTCTCGAACCAGAGGCGGAGTGGGCGACGAACCGCCACGTTGGTGTAGAGAAAATCATCATAGTCCAGCAACTTGGCTATCTCCAAATGCTCCAACTCACCAGTGTTCTCATATTCGATGTCTCGACTGTAGGATTGATATTCCCTGTAGATGTCCAATATTTCTTTGGCCCCTTCGTCACTAAATTCATATCGTTTCTTACCCAAGTTCTTCTGAAGAAGATAGGTAAACTCCTTGGTATGGGCTGCATCAACGAAGAGAACCTTGTGGTATTTCTCCACGGGACGCTTGTTGTCGAGAATCCACAAATATGTAGTAATGTCAGTACCGTAGAAGAGATTCTTAGGCAAGGCAATAATAGCATCGAGCAGATTGCGTTCGAGCAACATTTTGCGAATGTTACTCCAACCAGAACCGGCATCGCCATTAAACAAAGGTGAACCATTCAGCACAATACCAATGCGAGATCCTGCTTGGTCGTCCATCTTTGATATCATGTGTTGCAAGAAAAGCAAAGAACCATCAGAGGTCGAGGGGAGACCTGCCTCAAAACGACCACCTGGACAGTTGTCCTTCAAAACTGCTTTCTTTACATTCGTGTCTTTACCCCAATCCACACCAAAAGGAGGATTAGCTAACATAAAGTTGAACTTTTTGCCGTACAACTTGTCATCAGCCAAGGTGTCGCCTTGGAAGAGTTGTTGGTCAAGGTTTTGGTCATCGCCTTTCATCAAGAGGTCAGCCTTGCAAATGGCATATGTCTTTTCACTCAGTTCCTGACCATAAAGATATACTTTTAGGTTCTTGTTCTGTGCCATCTCTTGCAAGTGTTCACGTCCCACGGTCAGCATGCCGCCAGTACCGCAGCATGGGTCGTAGATGGTGAATGCCTTGCCTGGGATAAACAACTCTTGCTCCTTGCCACACATCGTCAGGCTGACCAAGAGCTTTACCACTTCTCGTGGCGTATAATACTGACCAGCCTTCGTGTTGGTGGACTCCTTAGAACGACGGATAACGATTTCGAAGATGGTTCCCATCATAGCATTGCTCACCTTGCTTGGGTGAAGGTCTGCTTTCTCCACAAACTGCTGGATAACAGCAAACAGCTTGTTGCCTCTGTCTAAGCGTGAATAGATTTTGGAAAGGTCAACGACATCGCTATCGCCATCCTCATGTACAAAATTGGCAAGAATATCCTTCACATTGTCCGTGAAGCCTTCAAGGTATGTCTTGAAGGAGTCGCCTATATGGTCGGGAGCGTTGAGCATCTTTTTCAGAGACAAGCCAGACATGTTGAAGAATGTGATACCATTCTTTTTCATCAACGACTGAAGTTTGTACTTACGTACTTTCTCGTCAAATGAGTTTAACTCTTCGAGTATATCATCGTATTTATCTTCAAGCACACAATCCAAGCGACGAAGCAAGGTGAAAGGTAATATTACATCCTCCACCTCAGAGTCATCATAAGAGTTTCGGATAACTTCTTTGATGTCCCAAATCACGTTGGCTAATTCTTGTTCTGTCATATTTTGTTTGCTCTTTATTTCTTAATTAATTATTCTTGTTTGTTCTTGCTTCTCTCTCTTGCTCATGCCTGTTTTTCGTAAGTTCAATAGCAGCAATTACTAAGTCTTTTTCAATGTGACTCATCTTTCTGCACCAATACAAGACATTAAGCATCTCAAAGATAAGGCTTCTAAGCAAATAAGGAGCTCTGCCTTTAGCAACATCATCATCCGTTACAGTTCTATGAGAGCCGGGATTGGTTATTGCAACAAGAGAATGGATGCTTCTCTGTATGTATATAGGAATTATTTCTTCCTTGTAAGGTTGACAAATGTCTTTACTACATTGCCCTAAGTTAGATCCATCATGTTGTACGCCACAAAGACCCTTGTCGTAGAGGTAGTTTACAACATTAGTCATTATCTTACGAATATCATTAAGGACGGAGTTGTTCTGCCAATCTTCGTTTTCAAGAACTTTCAGTATTCTTAATAGATCATGTCTTACTTCTGGCCATGTGTCAAAAACTGTTTGATATTTATGGACTATTTGAGTATTGCCCAATTCATCAGCATTACGCTTTATGTCTTCAATCAACTTGTCTTCGTCATGGTCTTTCTCGTAGTAGTGTTCATAATGCTCTTCCGCAAAGGCTGTACCTGATGCAGTATCGGGCTGCCCCGTAAATATGTAATACGGAACCTCCCTTTTGTGAGATAGCTCATGAATCTTTTTCAGACTGTATGTAAGTCCTTTGAGTTGGTCTAACTTGGAGTCTTTATCCATAAGGACTTTAGCATCAAGAATAACGCCACTCCATTCTTCAAGATGTTTCTCAAAGAGTCGCATTCCATCAACGGAGTACTTGCATGGGACGATTTCCATCCCATGCTTGGGAAGTTCGCAGACATCCTTGAAGGAATCCATCTCTTCCCATTTGTCATCTATCCATAGTATTTTATATTTACTCATCTTCTTCTCTGTAAATAGGAAGTTTAACGATAACATTAGTGAAATCCATATTGGCGAATTTAGAGGAGAATATATCGAAGTCTCCTCCATAGTGTTGCGTAATGCTCTTCACTATATAGCCTCCTGTGCCAGATCCGTCAGAGTCAGTACCTTTGGCTCCCTTAGTACCATATCTAGCTTTATCCATTCCTTCTGGAAGTGGTTCGCCATTATTGCTGAAATCAATGACAAAGAAATTCTTCTCAACAGATAGCGTGATGTTTAGTGCATACTCTGCATTATCTTTAACGAAACCTCTTCTGATTGCATTGGAGATAATATTCTGAGAGAGCCTTACAAAGTCCACCTTTCCTATTCTTAGGCGTGGAGTTTCAATTCCTGCTTCTAAAAGCGAGGCATTGTCACGGCGATACTCGATGACGTATCTGTCCGTAGTGGTCTCAAATGACTTCAAGACAGACTCAATATCCACAATCTCTGGAGTCGCAAATTTATCTTCATCTGCGATGTGAGTTACTATGTCCGACAGCACATTCATTGCCTTCTGTTGACGTTCAACATATTTATTAAGCCTGTATGCATATTCCTCAGGAATCTCACCAACCAGTTCTTTTATCAACGTGAGAGTATTTCTCAATTGTGTCATTGGTGTTTTCATGTCATGCTTACGAGCACGAACTTCATTTATGTAGTCCGCCTTCATTTGGTTTATAACCTCTTGAAGTCCCATGTCTCTTGCTTTTGCTAAAGCAAGAGTACGAGAGCCTTCTATGAATAGACTTTTCTGAACAGAAAGCTCTGGGTATACGATTTTTTGTCTCAATAGATATCTTTTCGATATATGAGGCACGCCAACTCCAATTGTGTGAATTGTCAATTCTGCCAATTTCATACATAGATATTCTGCATCAATCGTATTATTGGGACAGATTACAAGAATATTGGGATTGATCCACACAGGGCACTCTTTTGAAGCCTTGATGATGGATGGCTTTAGTGTCCTTATTGTAGATACAAGTATGGCTTCTCTATCAAGACAAGCGTATGCACGTGAAATACTTTCTTGCTCCATATTTTCAAGATGCACATACGGACGTGACCAGTCATCAGAAAGGTCTGAAACCTTTACGACAAGTCCTTTGTCACCGATTGTAGCAGTCTCTAAGTGTGGTAAGGAAACCAAATCCTCTAATAGAGATATGTTAAAACCATCTGGGCAAATTAGAGCCTCTTGTAAATACGCATTGACATCCCAAGAGAAGTCCATGTCCTGTATATCCTTATACAAGACTGTACGTGAAACATTTTTTTTGTCGGTGTGATATGCTTCCATAAGGTCTCCTACTTCAAGATGATTGCGATTCTGATGATTCGTGTAGAATCCCGATGCATCAATCATGCGAATACCTCCATTTTGATATGGGGTCTTGCGTAAGATGATACATGCCAAAGGAATGCTTGTGCCTACCAACAAGCTATTAGGAAGAAGAATAACCGTATCAATAATATTCTTCTCCATAGCCCATTTACGAAACCGTTTTTTCGAAGCTCCATCGAAAAGTAATGACACTGGGGCAAAAGCGACACAAACCCCATTCTCGTTAGTACTTTCAATGAATCTGCAGGGGGCTATAAGCTCAGCTTCTTCTGTAGTGGCAGTTTCATAATTTGTTGATGGAGTTGACATCTTAATCCGCATGCCAAATGGAGGCATTGATATAATGGTGTCATACTTATTGGACGGCCAATGTTCAATATTGAGGGCTGAGAAGCGTACCTTTGATACAACGCCGGCCAATCCTAAACGTAGCATTCCTATCTGCCATGTTTGACGATTGAATTCATATGCATCAATGGTGTCAAAATTTTCTAATTCTGTCGCCAAATTCATAATGCCGCCAAATGGAATGATTGCGTTTTTTGCATCATTACCAATGAACGCTTCTGCCAAAATACTCAATTCTCTTGGAACTGACGGTTGATTGATAAGGCTCTTATACCTTGAAGCATTTTCTATGACATAATCATACCAATACAAATATTCACTTGCATGAAAGTCTTCTATTGCAATTGGAAGCAGTATATGTTTAAGCTCTGTTTCTTCTACAGAACTTGTTACTATTCTCAACACATCCAATATAACATCTCGAAGAGAATCGTCAACCAACAAGTTCTCTAACTTTGCTGACTGATTGAGAATAGTAGTACCAGACTGCACATCGATCAATTCTGCACCAATCTTTTTTAGGTACAAAATAGTTCCAATAAAAGGCAAACAAAACTCTGGGGTAGGAAACATTGCAACTGTCTGACGGAGAATCTCTTCCATCAGTTGTCTGTTCTCGTTGTTCAGTCTCGGACTTTGTCTCATCAACATCAAAATTAAAGTAAAACATCAAATAACGGTTGCAAAGTTCGCATTATTCTGTGCAATCTTTCCGCATAGATAAATATTTCTTGAGATTTTCTTGGATTTTGTCTCGAACTTCATCGCGAACCCACTTCGGAGCTATAACTTCTACGTCTGGAATGAACGAAAATATCTGTTGGAAGAGTTCCCGATTGGGCTTAACCTTTATGCTGATGGTACAAGGTTCTTCCTTTACTTTCTGAGTGTGGTGGATAGGCTTTGAAACAACGTAAGGAAATCTTTTTTCGGAAAACCTCAAAACTATTTCTTCGGTTGCAACCCTGTTGTCATACGGAACGGACACGCCTATCACGTCATCGAAAAAGGTAGAGAAATCTACGCTATCATTCTTGACAAAGGCCTTATCGGACAACAGATAGTCCTCAATTCTGTCCAGCGCATAGCTTTCAATCTTATTTTTTGCATCATTCATGCCAAAAAGAAACCAACGTCCATTATATTGCTTTATATGATAAGGATATACTAATACTTGTCTTTTGTCCTTTCCGTATGATTGGTAAGACAGTTCTATGGTCTGATGGTTTATGGTGGCATCAATCAAACCAGAAAGGTGCTCCAAACCTTTCAGCATGTCATTCTGCTCGAAAGAAATCAGATTCTCAGAGTTTGCCTTTACTCCAAAACGATATTCAAGATTAGAAATGACCTCTTCCAACCAAGCGTTTGCAGGAATACCTCGATACCTGTTAAGCATTTCAATGGTGGAGCGTAGGTCGGAAACTTCCTCTGGCGTCAGTTCATTCTTGAAAATGGAAAAATCGTAGTCTGTATAATGATAAAAACACTTTTTGCCGTCATATGGGGTTGCTTTTATTGGTGCATAATACGGCCCCATCCGCAGGTTCGCAATGTCATCACGAATCTGGCGCGGACTGATGTTGTAGCCCAGTTTATCGCTGACAAAATTTACTAATTCATCAAAACTGAATTTTCTGTGCTTGTTACTGAAGCATTGATCCAGAATTTGATAGCGTAAGAAAGCGTTCTTATTTACAGGCATCTTCCTATTATAGATTATAGATATTAAATAATCCGTACTTTATACTCAGCACGTGTCTCACCCTTCTGTTCCTTCTCTACGACACGGCGGCCTATGTTCCAATTGGTCTCTATCATCTTCTGGCTGACGGAGGAATAGGCTTCGCGTCTGCTTTGCTCTATGATGGAGCAGACATCGGTGTATAAGCTTGTATTTGATAATTCATGCTCGGTCATGTTTTTTGACTTCTATTTGTGATGTTAATAGCTGCTACTTTTCCGTTTTCTTGGAGCGATAGCGACTGCCGCAAGGCAAGTTCGAAGCCTGTCGATGCAGTCCCAGACCCTACAAAGGTACGCTTTTTGTGTGAATCCAGCTCGCTTTTCCCTGTTTTTTTTGAGCGGAGAAGGGCAGGGTGGGGAAAAATTCTTTGTTAACGAAAGTAAATGCGCAAGCGGGTTGGAGACGGAATAGGGCTTGTGACGGGTGGCTTTGTTGCTGCAATGTGTTGAGTAGTAGTAGTTTGCGTGACAATTGGGGGTTGTTAATAGATGTTCATGGTATTTTTGGGGATTGCTACTTTGTTACATTGTTACATGTTACATGTTACATTAAGAGATATGCAATTCGCGAAAGGGGGGAGAAAAAACTGGTCAAAGAATAGTATATATAAAATATATTTTATATATACTATTCTTTGACCCCGAAAATGCCCGAGTTGGGTTTTCCTTAACGTAACATGTAACATGTAACAATGTAACATTAAGATTTCCTACTTCTCACGCTTGCTCACTCTGCAAAGAATATAACTGTAAAGATTGTTTCGAATGCACATAGGCTGTCCACATAGCTTTGCTATGTACTATTGCGCTGCGATGAAAAAAAGTTGGAAAATATTGGTGATTTTATTTGGCGGCATGAAATGTTCTTCGTACCTCTGCACCCAGATGCAAGACTTGCGGAACAAGCCCATAGAGGGCCCGCGATGGGCGTTTCTTACGACAGAAGTGAAGGGTAAGCAACTATCGGCGCCGGTCCTAAGCTACCATCGGCAAGGTCTCCATTTTGATTCATCTTTAAAACCTTCAACGCAATGATACAGAGTTCTTCCATAGATGAGATTGTTTTTCATAGACTTGGGTTCGCCACTCTAAGATGTGAATCTTGGAGGGGAAATCAGCTACCGAGCTTTCCTCGGCAACTGCCTCAGAGATTACCTCGCCAACTGCTATCGCGGTTTCCTCGCCATCGGCCTCCTTGTTCAAATTCTTCGCGGCATGATGATTTTTTTCGATGGGCTCTAAACTTTCTTTCTCGCGATGCGTCCTATATGAAAAAGAAGAAATTATGATGGAGATAGATGAGGCTTTGAAGGCCCGGTACAGTACGGAGCGTCCCTTCACCGTCCCCGACGCCTATTTTGATCGCGTAGAGGAGGAGGTGATGCGGAGCGTGGCTGCCGACGCAGCGCCGCCCGTGGTGCGCGTCGTCCGCAAGTCTTTGTGGAAGCAGTTGTCGCCCCTTGTGGCAGCCGCTTGCGTGGTGGGCGTGATTGTCCTTGTCGGACTCGGCGTGAGCTCGACGAATCCGCAGGGCGACATGGCGGCGACCGTGTCCCACGCCCCCAAGGTCTCGAAGGCGGAATCCTATACCGACGACCTCGACCGGCTCGCCGACTACACGATGATGGACGAGGACGACGCCTACGCCTACATCTCCGGAGAATAACACTTAGAGCCTATGAACCCGTTCAGAAAACGACTCCTCCTCACGCTTCTCCTGCTCTGTGGCCTGACCGCCGCCTCGGCGCAGCACCACTTCGACGCCCAGGCCTTCGAGGCCGAGAAGCAGACCTACATCGTCCAGCAGGCACACCTCACCCCCGAGGAGACCCGCCGTTTCGTGCCCCTCTACAAGGAGATGGTGGCCAAGAAGCGCAAGATCCACGGCCAACTGCGCCAGCTGCGCAAGCAGTCGGCGGACAACGATCGTGCGGCACGCGCCCTCATCGAGCGCCGCGACAACCTCGAGATCAGCATGCGCCAGGTGGAGCGCGACTACCACCTGCGGATGCTGAAGGTGATGAGTGCGGTGAAGCTCAAGGCCGCCCTCGACGCCGAGCGCAAGTTTCACCGCATGAAGTTTCGCAAGGCCGCCAGGAACGGCCATTAGCCTCGCTCGCTCGTGCCCGCAAGCAGGTTTGGCACAATTCCCTCGTATGAAAATCATTGCATGAAAATCATCGTATGAAAACTTCCCAGATATTGAAAGTGATATGGCTGTCGGTGCTCCTTCTGTTGCCCGTCAGCGAGTTGGTGGCCCAGGAGAGCCGTCCGAAGCGCGAGTTTCGCGGCGCCTGGATCCAGTGCGTCAACGGCCAGTTTCTTGGCCTCGGCACGCAGGAGATGCAGCGCACGCTGTCCTATCAGCTCGACGAGCTGCAGAAAGACGGCGTCAATGCCATTATCTTCCAGGTGCGCGCCGAGTGCGACGCCCTCTACGCGAGCCGCTACGAGCCGTGGAGCCGCTTCCTGACCGGTCGCCAGGGCACGCCGCCCTCGCCCTATTGGGACCCGCTGCAGTGGATGATCGACGAGTGTCACCGCCGCGGCATGGAGCTCCACGCTTGGATCAACCCCTATCGGGCGAAGACGAAGGACACGCGCGAGCTGGCCGTCAACCACATCGCCGTGACCCATCCCGAGCGCGTCTTCGACTATGACGGACTCAAGATCCTAGACCCCGGTCAGCGCGAGAACTGCGACTACATCCTCCGCATCGTGGGCGATATCGTCAGCCGCTATGACGTCGATGGTCTCCATATCGACGACTACTTCTATCCCTATCCCGTGGCGGGCGTGGCCATCCCCGACCAGGCCTCCTACAACCGCTACGGACGCCAGTTTGCCTCCGTCGCCGACTGGCGCCGCGACAATGTCGATGTCTTCATCAAGGCCCTCGGCGAGGAGATCCACCGCATCAAACCGTGGGTGAAGTTTGGCGTCTCTCCCTTCGGCATTTACCGCAACAAGCGGTCGGACCCCAACGGCAGCGCGACCAGCGGACTGCAGAACTACGACGAGCTCTATGCCGACGTGCTCAAATGGGTGAACAACGGATGGATCGACTACTGCGTGCCCCAGCTCTACTGGGAGATCGGCCACAAGGCCGCCGACTACCAGGAGCTCATCGGCTGGTGGAACCGCCACGCCGCCAACCGCCCGTTGTATATCGGCGAGGACGTCTTGCGCACGGTGAAATATCCCGACCCGCAGAACCCCAGCGTCCACCAGTTGGGCGCCAAGCACCGCCTCCACCGTCAGTGTGCCAACGTCAAGGGCACGGTGCTCTGGTATGCGAAGGCGGCGGTCGATAACCCCGGCAACTACGGCACGGTGCTGCGCACGGACTACTGGCGCTATCCGGCCCTGCAGCCCCTCATGCCCTTCATAGACGGCGAGGCGCCCGAGAAGGTGCGCAAGGTCAAGGCGCGCTGGACGCCCCAGGGCTACACGCTCCAATGGCTGCCGGCGAAGAAGGCCAAGGGATGGCAGGACGAGGCCCACCAGTATGTGGTCTATCGCTTTGCCAAGGGCGAGAAGATCGACCTGTCCAATCCTGCCCGTATCGCCGCCATCACGCGCGAGCCGCGCTACGTCCTGCCCTACGAACACGGCAAGACCAAGTGGGTCTATGTCGTCACCGCCCTCGACCGCATGAGCAACGAGAGCGAAGGCAAGGCAAAGAAAGTGAAGCTATAATCAAGGGGTATAAAAACGATCCTGCTGAGTCAAGGAAAACAACTCGAACAACTTTTACAACTTATAACAACCTACACGCTTCGCGTGTCGCAATCCTGCTGCAAGGTAAACAACAAAAAACAACGCTTCGCCTTGGACTTATCCTGCTGATTGTCCTGGCGAAGCGTTATCTATAATTGTAAAAGTTGTTCAAACTGTTTCCCAACTCCGCAAGTGGCTTACAGGATCTCCAGCACCATCTCGGCCACTTCCTCGGGCGTGTTGAAAAGCATGCCCTCCTCCAGGTCCGCGTCGCTGAGCGAGTCGAGGTAGGTCTTGGCCGTTTCCTCGTCGGTGCGCGGCGCTCCGTCCTTCTCCTTGGCCTGGAGAATGGCCTGGAGGACGGCCTGCCGATATTCCGCCACCGTCATCATTCGGCGTTGCGCTTGACGACGGAACCGCTGGCCTGGTGGGTGGCCAGGACGAGCACCTCGGCGATCTGGACATGGGCCGGCGCGCTGGCCGCATAGTAGGCCACGTCGGCGATGTCCTCGCCCGTGAGCGGCTTGATGCCCTTATAAACATTGTTGGCCCGCTCGTCGTCGCCGTGGAAGCGGACGTTGCTAAAGTGGGTCTCCACCAGTCCCGGCTTGATATTGGTCACGCGGATGCGCGTGTGGGCCGTGTCGATGCGCAGTCCGTCGGTGATCATCTTCACCGCCGCCTTCGTGCCGCAATAGACGTTGCCGTTGGCGTAGGCAGCGTCGCCAGCCACCGAACCGATGTTGATGATCTCGCCACGGTTGCGCTCCACCATGCCCGGCACGAGCGCGCGGCTCACGTAGAGCAGGCCCTTGATGTTGGTGTCGATCATCGTGTTCCAGTCGTCGAGGTCGCCACCCTGCAGCGGGTCGAGGCCCAAGGCCAGTCCGGCGTTGTTGATCAGCACGTCGATCTCGGCCCAGTCGGCCTCCAGGCTGCCGCAGACGTCAAACACCTGCTGCTGGTTTCTCACGTCGAAGCAGAGCGTCTTCGCACGCACGCCCAGCGCCTCGATGCGCTCGGCCAGCGCCTGGAGCAGGTGGTCTCTGCGGCCCGTGATGATCACGTCGTAGCCCTCTTTGGCAAAGCGCAGCGCGCAAGCCTCACCGATGCCGCTCGTCGCGCCGGTGACCATACAAATCTTTCTCTTTTCCATATCTTTTTTCTGTCAAGGGCGGGAAGGTCGGCCCCTCCCGCCCAAAGGTTATTCTACTCAACTTTCGCATGTAAGCTCCACACGCCCTGAAAGGGCAGTAGCCCCTAGCCCAGGGCATCGCCCTGGGTTATTACGGACGCAAACCTGTCGCCCTGTAAGGGCAAAAGCTTTAAAAATCCAGGCAATATATAAGGCTTTTGCCCTTACAGGGCGCCTTGCTGATTGCTATTATACCCAGGGCGATGCCCTGGGCTAGGAGCTTTTGGGCCTTCAGCCCGTTCTTGAACCACTTGCGAAACTTCGGTTATTCTACATCACGCCGTCCTCGCGCAGTTTCTCCTGCCACTTCCAGGCGCTGCGGAGCACGTCGGCCAGGGGCGTGTCCGCCTTCCAGCCCATCACCTGGTTGGCCTTGGTGCAGTCGCCCCAAATCTTCTCGATGTCGCCCTCGCGGCGCGGACCATACTTCCAGTTGAGTTTCACGCCCGTGGCCTCCTCAAAGGTCGTGACGATCTCCAGCGTGGAGTTGCCCTTGCCCGTGCCGATGTTGAAATACTCGATCGGTTCGGTCTCCTGGTCCAGCACGCGCGCCATAGCGGCCACATGCGCCTTGGCCAGATCGACGACATAGATGTAGTCGCGGATGCAGGTGCCGTCGGGCGTGTCGTAGTCGTTGCCGAAGATGGTCAGTTGCTCGCGGATGCCCATTGCCGTCTGCGTGACGTAGGGGATGAGGTTGTTGGGCACGCCGTTGGGCAGTTCGCCGATGAGCGCCGAGGGATGGGCGCCGATGGGGTTGAAGTATCTCAGGACGATGCTCTTGACGGCCGCGCCGCTATGGATGAAGTCGTAGATGATCTGCTCGTTGATCTCCTTGGTGTTGCCATAGGGCGAGGTGGCCTTCTGGTGGGGCGCGTCCTCGGTGACGGGCAGGTTCTCGGGGTTGGGTTGTCCATAGACCGTGCAGCTGCTGGAGAAGATGATGCCCTTGACGCCATAGGCAGGCATGAGCTCCAGGAGGTTGATGAGCGAGACAACATTGTTGCGGTAGTAGAGCAGGGGCAGCTGGACGCTCTCGCCCACGGCCTTGGAGGCGGCGAAGTGGATGATGCCAGCGATGGCCGGATACTTCTGGAACACGGCCTCCGTGGCAGCCTTGTCGCGCAGGTCTACCTGCTCGAAGGCCGGGCGCACACCCGTGATCTTCTCGATGCCGTCGAGCACCTCTATCTTGGAGTTGGAAAGGTTGTCGATGATGACCACGTCGTAGCCAGCCTCGATCAGTTCCACGGTGGTATGGCTACCGATGAAGCCCGTTCCGCCCGTCACTAAAATTGTCTGTTTCATGTAAGTTTTTCTCTTTTAGTTTCTGTAAATGTCGGCTATGGCGAAGCCTCCCTGGGGCAGGTCGTGTCCCGGGTCCGCCATCGCCACGCTATGGAAATAACGCCAAATCGTGTTTTTTATTTCCTTTAAGTGGCAAAAAGAGCCACAAAGGTTTTGCCAAAGCGCGTCCCGTGGCACCGTTTTGCACGGTTGGCGAGCAAAAAACGGGCTGGAAGTCGTGTATCTCGTTTTTTATTGCTACTTTTGCATTTTGAAATTACAATACAAGAATGGACCATATACGGAATTTTTGCATCATAGCCCATATCGATCACGGCAAGAGCACCCTGGCCGACCGTCTGTTGGAGCGCACCAAGACCATCCAAGTCACGGAGGGTCAGATGTTGGACAACATGGATTTGGAGCGCGAGCGCGGCATCACCATCAAGAGCCACGCCATCCAGATGGAGTACACGATGGAGGGAAAGAAATATTTGCTCAACCTGATAGACACGCCGGGCCACGTCGATTTCTCCTACGAGGTGTCGCGAAGCATTGCCGCCTGCGAGGGCGCGCTGCTCATCGTCGATGCCACACAGGGCGTGCAGGCGCAGACCATCAGCAATCTCTATATGGCCATCGACCACGACCTGGAGATCATCCCGGTCATCAACAAGATAGACATGCCCAACGCCATGCCCGAGGAGGTGGAGGACGAGATCGTCGATCTGCTCGGCTGCGAGCCCGGGGAGATCATCCGGGCCTCGGGCAAGACGGGAGAGGGCGTCGATGACATCCTCCGCGCCGTCGTGGACCGCATCCCCGCGCCGACGGGCGACAAGGAAGCGCCGCTGCAGGCCCTCATCTTCGACTCGGTCTTCAACTCCTTCCGCGGCATCATCACGCTGGTGAAGATCGATAACGGCGTGGTGCGCAAGGGCGACAAGGTGAAGTTTTTCAACACCGGCCAGGAGTATGACGCCGACGAGGTGGGCGTGCTGAAGATGGACATGGTGCCCAAGGCGCAGCTCACTGCCGGCGAGGTGGGCTACATCATCAGTGGCATCAAGGACGCCAAGGAGGTGAAGGTGGGCGACACCGTCACCCACGTCGAACGGCCCTGCGCCAAGGCCATCGAGGGATTCCAGGAGGTGAAGCCGATGGTCTTTGCCGGCGTCTATCCCATCGACCCCAACGACTACGAGAACCTCCGCGCCTCGCTGGAGAAGCTCCAGCTCAACGACGCCTCGCTGACCTTCCTGCCGGAGAGCTCCCAGGCCCTCGGCTTCGGATTCCGCTGCGGATTCCTCGGACTGCTCCACATGGAGATCATCCAGGAGCGGCTGGACCGCGAGTTCAACATGGACGTGATCACGACCGTCCCCAACGTCAGCTACATGGTCTATGACAAGCAGGGGGAGGTGAAGGAGGTGCACAACCCCTCGGGACTGCCCGACGCGACGATGATAGACCATATCGAGGAACCGTTTATCAAGGCCAGCATCATCACCTCCAGCCAGTTTATCGGCCCGATCATGAAGCTCTGCCTCGACAAGCGCGGCGAGCTCGTGAGCCAAAACTACGTCAGCGGCAACCGACTGGAGCTCGTCTTCATGATCCCGCTGGGCGAGATCGTCATCGACTTCTACGACAAGCTCAAGAGCATCTCCAAGGGCTACGCCTCGTTCGACTACCATATCGACTCGTTCCGCCCCTCGAAGCTGGTCAAGCTCGACATCCTGCTCAACGGCGAGCCCGTCGATGCCCTCTCCACGCTGACCCACGAGAGCAACGCCGTGGCCTTTGGACGCAGGATGTGTGAGAAACTCAAGGAACTGATACCGCGCCAGCAGTTTGACATTGCCATCCAGGCGGCCATCGGAGCGAAGATCATCGCACGCGAGACCGTGAAGCAGGTGCGCAAGGACGTGACGGCGAAGTGTTATGGCGGAGATATCAGCCGCAAGCGCAAGCTGCTCGAAAAGCAGAAGAAGGGCAAGAAGCGCATGAAGCAGGTCGGCAACGTGCAGGTGCCTCAGAAGGCGTTCCTGGCCGTGCTGAAATTGGACTAACCGCCGGAGGAACATCCTTCGGCCAACAAGATATATAAAAGGAGAAAGAGGAGACACGATGAGAGAACCGATAGCCACCCCCAGGGAGGTGGCCCGCGAATTGGCGCGCAAGTACAGTACGATGACCCACGAGGAACTCGACGTGCTGGAGAGCGTGCTGGTGCCCATGAAGTTCAGCAAGGGCGAGATAATCCTAAGGGAGGGCGAGGTCTGCCGCAACATCTACTATGTGGAGCGCGGACTGATCCGCCAGTTCTACTTCAAGAACGGCAAGCAGATCACGGAGCACCTGGGGGTGGACCGCACCATCTTCATGTGCATCGAGAGCCTGTTTCACGAAGAGCCCACCCATCTGCAGGTAGAGGCCCTGGAGGCCTCCTATATCTATGCGCTCCCCAAGCATCGCCTGGAGCAGGTGGCCCTCCACAACGTGAACATACAGATCCTCTTTCGCAAGATATTGGAGGAGAGCCTCGTGATCTCGCAGGTCATGGCCGACCTCGTGCGCTTCGAGACGGCACAGGAGCGCTACCGCAAGTTTTGCAAGTTGGCGCCGCAGATCGTCCTCCGCGCACCGCTGGTCTATGTGGCCAGTTTTCTCCAGATGACGCCGGAGACGCTGAGCCGCGTACGCAGCAGCACCCTGCTCGATTAGCCCCGAGTGGGGGAGGGGAGCGCCTGGGCGGGCCCCGGAGAGATGGGGCGCCGCGCGTGCGCTATATAAATTAGGTAGAGAGAGAACAAAGTGTAATCATGACAAAATCATAAAAAGACATGAAACCGACATTACTTCTTTTGGCTGCCGGCATGGGTAGCCGCTATGGCGGGCTGAAGCAGCTCGACGGACTTGGACCCAATGGTGAGACCATCATGGACTACTCCATTTACGACGCCATCCAGGCGGGATTTGGCAAGATCGTCTTCGTCATCAGGAAGGACTTCGAGGAGCAGTTTCGCAAGCAGGTCCTCGCCAAGTATGAGGGCCACATCCCCGCAGAGCTCGTCTTCCAGAGCCTCGACGCCCTCCCCGAGGGATTCACCACGCCCGAGGGCCGCGTGAAACCGTGGGGCACGAACCACGCCGTACTGATGGCCAAGGACGTCATCAAGGAGCCGTTCTGCGTCATCAACTGCGACGACTTCTACAATCGCGACACCTTCATGGTCATCGGCAAGTATCTCTCCGAGCTCCCCGAGGGCAGCAAGAACCGCTATGCGATGGTCGGCTTCCGCGTGGGCAATACGCTCAGCGAGAACGGAACCGTATCGCGTGGCATCTGCACGACCGACGCCGAGGGCAACCTGGCCACCGTCGTGGAGCGCACGAAGATAGAGCGCAGGGACGGCGCCGTGCAGTATAAGGACGACGACGACCAGTGGGTGACGACGCCCGACAACACGCCGGTCTCGATGAACGTATGGGGATTCACGCCCGACTATTTCGACTATAGCGAGGAGTACTTCAAGACGTTCCTCTCCGATCCGGAGAACATGGCCAACCTGAAGGCCGAGTTCTTCATCCCGCTGATGGTCAACAAGCTCATCAACGACGGTACGGCGGCTGTCAAGGTCCTCGATACCACCAGCCATTGGTTTGGCGTCACCTATCCTGCCGATCGTCAGGGCGTCGTGGATCGCATCCAGCGCCTCGTCGATGAGGGCGTCTATCCCGCCAAACTGTTCTAATCGTATCACCAACCATTTCTACATGGAAATCAACCTTCTGGACGACAGTCAGCTTGCTCTGTTGCGGCAGCTGACTGCCGATGCCAGCTCTGTGGTAGCCACAGTTCATAAGTCGCCCGACGGAGATGCCGTCGGATCGATGTTGGCCTGGGCTCAGTATCTGCAGGCCCTGGACAAGGAGGTCACCTGCGTGATCCCCGATGCCGCTCCCGACTTTCTGATGTGGCTCCCAGGATCGCAGACGCTGCTCCGCTACGACAAGCATCCCGACCGCGCGAAGGAGGCCTTCGACAAGGCCGACCTCGTCTGCTGTCTCGACTACAACGACCTCTCGCGCACGGGGGACATGGCGGACGTCATTGCCCAGTCGAAGGCGCCCCGACTGCTCATCGACCACCATGTGGGCCCGACCGTCGAGGCGGCGCTCTCCGTCTCCCATCCCGCGATGTCGAGCACGTCGGAACTCGTCTTCCGCCTGCTGTGGCAGTTGGGCGCCTACGACGAGATGACGCTGCAGATGGCGCAATGTATCTACTGCGGCATGATGACGGACACGGGGGCCTTCACCTACAACTCCAACGCGCCAGCCGTCTATCTCATCATCAGCCACCTGCTGGAGAAGGGCGTGGACAAAGACCGCGTCTATAACCGCGTCTATCACAACTACTCGCCACAGGCCATCAAGTTCAGGTCCTATGTGATCTTCAAGAAACTGCGCGTCCTGCCGGCCTCCCATGCGGCCTACTACACCGTCACGCGCGACGAGATGCGACGTTTCCAGTTTGTCAGGGGCGACCTGGAGGGCGTGGTCAACATCCCGCAGAAGATCAAAAAACTCAAACTCTCCATCTCGCTGCGCGAGGACACGGAGAAGGACCAGGTCATACGCGTCAGCCTCCGTTCGGGCAATGGGTTCCACTGCCGCAAGATGGCGGAGGAGTTCTTCAACGGCGGAGGACACGAAGACGCGGCAGGCGGACGCCTGGAGTGCTCCATCGAGGAAGCCGAGCAGGTGGTCCTCCGAGCCATCATGGCCTACAAGGAGCAGCTGCGATGACCCCTTGCGGGCCAGGATCATGGTCCGTAGGGCAGTCTTTAATGTCAAAAGTAGCTAAAAATGGGCGTCGTCTTATGGTGGAACAGACGATTTGCTATAACTTTGCAGTAAGATATTATTGAACGTAAAAGATTCCGATGAAGAAAACGCTTTTTCTCCTCCTCCCGCTCGCAGCTCTGCTCTGGTCGGCGTGCAGCAATGACGAGACCTATGCTGACCAGCGCAAGCGAGAGAACGGAGCCATCCGCCAGTATCTCAACGACAGCAGCGTGACGGTCATCTCCGAACGCCAGTTTTTCGATCAAGACACGATGACCGACGTGAGCAAGAACGAGTTTGTGCTGCTCGAGTCTTCGGGCATCTATCTCCAAATCGTAGAGAAGGGTTGCGGAGAGAAGATCAAGGATGGCGAGACGGCCACCGTGCTCTGCCGATTCACCGAGCGCAACCTCCTCACCGATAGCATCATCGCCACCAACAACATCCTCTATTTCAGCGCGCTGGTCGATAAGATGTCGGTCACGAACACCTCCGGCACCTTCACGGCCTCCTTCGACCCCACGTCGAGTGTGATGTATCAAGTCTATGGAAGAAGTTCCGGCAGCACCCAGGTGCCCAACGGATGGCTTTCCCCGCTGCCTTACATCAAGGTGGGTAGGCCGCTCTCGGCCGACGACCGCATCGCCCGCGTGCGCATCATCGTACCCTCCACCGAGGGCACCTATGCGGCCACGATGTCGGTCTATCCGTGTCTCTACGATATCACCTACGAGCGCGGAAGATAACATGCAATTACAAAACTAAAGAGAAAATATGACACTGATCAAATCCATTTCCGGCATCCGTGGAACCATCGGAGGCCCTACCGGCGATACGCTCAACCCGTTGGACATCGTCAAGTTTACCACGGCGTATGCCAAGTTTATCCGTCAGAGCGACCCGACGGGCAGCAACTGTATCGTGGTAGGCCGCGACGCGCGCATCTCGGGCGACATGGTCCGACTGGTGGTCTGCGGCACACTGATAGGAATGGGCTATGACGTGCTCGATATCGGGCTTGCCACGACCCCGACCACCGAACTGGCCGTCCGTATGAGTCATGCGGCAGGTGGCATCATCGTCACCGCCAGCCACAACCCGCGCCAGTGGAACGCGCTCAAGTTGCTCAACCACGAGGGCGAGTTCCTGACCAAGGACGACGGCAACGCCGTGCTCGCCATGGCAGAGAAAGAAGACTTCGACTATGCCGATGTCGATCATATAGGCACTTACCGCCAGGACGACAGTTTCGACGACCGCCACATCGAGGCCGTCCTCGCGCTCGACCTGGTCGATACGGAGGCCATCCGCAAGCGTGGATTCCGCGTCGTCGTCGATGCGATCAACTCCGTCGGCGGCGTCATCCTGCCGAAACTCCTCGACCGACTGGGCGTCGGCTATACCATCCTCAATGGCGAGGCCAATGGCGACTTCGCCCACAATCCGGAGCCGCTGGAGAAGAACCTCGGAGGCATCATGGGCGAGGTGGCAGCAGGAGGCTATGACCTCGGCATCGTCGTCGATCCCGACGTCGATCGTCTCGCCTTCATCCAGGAGGACGGCAAGATGTATGGCGAGGAATATACGCTCGTCAGCGTGGCCGACTACATCCTCGACCATGTGAAGGGAGTCACCGTCTCCAACCTCAGTTCTACGCGTGCCCTGCGCGACGTCACCGAGCGCCATGGCTGCCAGTATTTTGCCTCTGCCGTCGGCGAGGTCAATGTCACCACCAAGATGAAGGAGGTGGGTGCCGTCATCGGTGGCGAGGGCAATGGCGGCGTCATCTATCCCGAGAGCCATTACGGTCGCGACGCCCTGGTCGGCATCGCCCTCTTCCTCAGTTCGCTGGCACAGAAGGGACTGACGTGCAGCGAGCTCCGCAAGACGTTCCCGACCTATTATATTGCCAAGAACCGCATCGACCTCACGCCCGACACCGATATGGATGCCATCCTGGGCAAGGTCAAGGAGCGCTTCGGATCGATGGACGACGTGCGGGTAACGGATATTGATGGTGTGAAACTCGACTTCCCGACGAAGTGGGTCCACCTCCGCAAGAGCAATACTGAGCCCATCATGCGCGTCTATAGCGAGGCCGCCACGATGGAGGAGGCCGACGCCCTGGGCAAGGAGCTCATGGACGTGGTCTATGAAATGACGAAGTAGGAGAGGGTAGTACCCCCTACAGCCTGTAATCATCATGAGGCATCTGCCGGGCGTCAAGCGCCGGGCAGGTGCCTTGTCCATAAAACCTATTTTCCTATTCCAACGAGATCTTTTGCCCTATGGATCATCTGTTTCTGCTGCAGTTCGCATGCTTCCTGTTCATGCTGTTCAATGCCTTCACCCTCGCCGTCACCCGTCTCCAGACGCGATGGCTCAATCCGCGCTATGAGCGCGCACGATGGTTGATCTTTGTCGGCATCATGGGCTTGGCGGCGCACTATCTGATGCAGATGTGCTTTGGGTTCAGGGCCGTTGACGATGCGGTGGGTGCCACGGTCAATGCCCTCGTCTATGCACCCTGTTTCTCGCTCATCTCGATGGGCATCTTCCATATCGAGGCCACCCATGTCCGCAGGGGGAGGGTCTATGCGGTCTGCGCGGCGATCAACCTGGCGATCCTCGCCTGTTTCTTCATCGGCTGTCTCCACTATGGCAGCATGCGCATCGGGGCCTGGCTCTATGCTATGCAGGCCCTCTTTGCCGCCAATGGTGGTCTATTGCATCGTTGTCATCGTCCGCGAGATCATCAGGCGCCGCCGTCTGCTGGAGACGATGGCGGGCGGCGACATCATGCCCTATGTACGCTACTCCCGCGCCAGCCTCCTCATCCTCTTCTTCCCCGCCGTGGTATCGCCCTTTGCCATCATCTCCACCAAGTTGCTTTACTTTTTTGCACCTCTGGGACTCATGGCTTTCCTCTTCTTCATCCTGAGTTTCGTGGCCCTGGGCTACAGCTATCAGCCGAAGGAGTCGCTGCTCGACGAAGAGGCGGAGGAAAAGGTTAGTCCTGCTGTCGTAGTCGCTCAGCAGGAGAAGACGGTAGCGCAACAGGCCGTCGCGGCTCATGGTGTCTCTTCTCCTGATGTCGCTTCTCCTGGTGTCGTTTCTCCTGGCGAAGCGGCTCCTGCCAACGAAGCTCATCCTGGCGTAACATCTGCCAATGCGCCTCATGCCAATGCGCCTCATGCTGGCACAACCCCTGATAACGCATTTCATGCCGACGCGGCCCATGCAGCCGACCAGGCGGAGGAGACGCAAACTGCCTCGCTGATGCCTGAGGATCGAAGAAAGCAGATCCAGCAGCGGCTGGACGAATGGTGCGCGGCGATGGGCTATAAGGATGGGGGGGTGAACCTCCTCTCCCTCTCCCATGCGATCCATGTCTCGAAAGACGAACTCACGATATACTTCGACCAGTCTCTGAAGACTACGTTCCGGATATGGCTGAGCGACATCCGCTTCGCTGCGGCCAAGAAAATGATGATTGCCAACCCCGATTACAGCAATGATATCATCTCCTCCGAATGTGGTTTTACTTCCCGCACCCACCTCTACCGCATCTTCAAGGCGCGTGAGGCGTGTACGCCGACCGTTTGGCGGGAGCGCTATTTGGCTGGATCCCACGATTCGGACGCGTCTCTTTCGTAGCAGGGAGACGAGCCCTTTTCTCCGTATCAGAAGATTCCCTTTTCTCCGTATCTGAAGATCCCTTTTCTGATATTTGACGGCTCTTTCCTTGGTTTCTTAAAATATGTAAACGCAACCGCTCCTGGCTATGAACCATTGTCTCTTTGGTAGGAAGGAGACAACTATTTACCACCAAGGAGACACCCGAACAGGACAATGCGACACCCTGTCTCACTACTTTTCCCTACTTTTGCGCTAATGATCGCGTCGGAAAGAAATCCATGTGGCGAAGGCTGAGTCCTTGTCGTGTGCGCCCGACGGACTAATCTTGAAGACAATAATCAAAACAGGAAATAAAAGTATGAAGAAAAAAAAGTATCTCAAGCCCCAGGTTGACGTCGCGCAGACTGGGCCGTGCATGATGATCAACCCCTCGCAGGTAAAAATTTATAAAGGGCACTTTCAGACTCGACAGGAACTGGAGGCCGCCGAATTTACCTTAGACGAGGATGGCTTCCTCTGGGGGGAATAGACAGCCTATTGCCCCTTCTTTCTATCACAACCAACGAATGGTGACGTGGTGCACCCAAACTAAAACAAAAAGACTATCAACATGATCAAGAAAATGACCCAATATCTATTGCAGCGCAGATACGCGCTCTCGCTCTTGCTGATGCTTATGCTCCTGCAGCCCGCGATGGCGCAGAAACAAACGCGAATAATGTATGCGAGATTGGACCGAGAGACTCAGACCCTCACGCTCTATTATGACACGAATTTCGGTAAAGGGAACGACCAAGGTATTTCTGAAAGTCCCTTGTGGATGCAACTAGATGAAAGAATGAAAATAAAAAGCGTGGTCTTTGACGAGAGTTTCAAGGATGCACGCCCCACAACATGTGTATCCTGGTTTTTGTGGTTCGAAGCTTTGACAACGATTGAACACTTGGACTATTTGAACACGTCAGAGGTCGAATATATGAACTCAATGTTCACCAAGTGTACCAGCTTGGAAACACTTGATTTGTCTTCCTTTAATACGGAAAAGGTCACAGACATGCAAACTATGTTTGAAGGCTCTACGAATCTTCGCACAATCAACTTGCCCAAAGGTTTCATAGGCAGCAACGTGACTGATCTCAATGGAATGTTTAGAGGTTGCGTAAGCCTTACCGAACTCGATCTATCTGGTTCTAATGCTGAAAAAGTGAAAAACATGCGCAGTATGTTCTATGGTTGTGTCGCACTTTCCAATCTCAATCTTTCCGGTTTTGAAAGTACATATAAAAAGTGTTTGAGAGAAGAATGAGGAAAGTTTACTGGTTATCAGTTACTTTCCTCATTTTGGTTAAAAGTGGCGAGGACAGACGAAGACGGGAATACGACAAGATGAGACAGAGGAACGTTACCTATCCGTAACCTATACCCCCAATGGTGAATGTTGAGGTTCGGAAGAATGAGGAAGGTTACGAATTGATTTTGAATACTCTGATTTATAGTGAGTTACTGATGAGTAACGTAAGTTTTTTGGTTACGAACCAATTTTGCCGTGTTCTGCCGTGAAATGCGTAGCAAGAAAAGACTCTTCATGTATTAATTTTGAACGCAAAAAAGAATGACGTTATGAAGAGTACATTTTCAATTATCTTCTACCTCAAAAGACAGGTAGTAAAGAAAGATGGTACAGTTCCAGTTATGGGACGTATCACAGTGGACGGAACACAGGCGCAGTTCAGTTGCAAGACAACTGCCAATCCGGATTTGTGGGACACCAAGGGCGGACGCATGATAGGTAAGAGTATGCAGGCCTTGGAAGTGAACCGCAAATTGGACAAGATGCGTGTGAGTATCAGTAAGCATTATCAGGAGATTATGGACAGGGACAACTTCGTCACTGCCGACAAGGTGAAGAACGCCTTTCTTGGCTTGGAGTATCGTTGCCATACACTGATGAAAGTCTATTCTCAAAGCCGTGATGAAATGGAAAAGCAATATAAGGCTGGCATGAAATCTTTGAGTACATACACGAAGTATAGAATCGGGTGTGCCTATGTGGGCGAGTTCTTGCAGACACATTACCATGTGAAGGATATTGCTCTGAAAGAGTTATCGCTGCCTTTTATCACAGACTACGAGACTTTTCTCAGAACCGACAAGCACTTGAAGATAAACTCTGCGATGGTGTTTGTCCGCAATCTCCGTGCAATGGTATTCCGTGCCATAGATAATGAATGGCTCGTAAAAGACCCATTCAGACGATATGAGTACAAGGAAGAAGAGACCACAAGAGAGTTTCTGAGCAAAGAAGAGATTCACCTGTTGATGGAAACACCTATCACAAGAAAGAAGATGAGCATGGTGCGTGACTTGTTCCTGTTCTGTTGTTTTACAGGTCTCGCTTTCATTGATCTGTACAACTTGAAGGAAGAGAACATCAAGGAATTTTTCGATGAAGGTGAATGGATTGTTATCCATCGACAGAAGACAGGAACGGAAGCCAACATCAAGTTGCTTGACTATCCCAAGCAGATTATGGAAAAATACCGTGGATTGTGTGAAGACGGCAGGGTGTTTCCAGTACCCAACTACCAAAGTTGTATGGATTCGCTCAAAAGACTGGGAAAGAAATGTGGTATCACCAAGCCGCTGTCCTGGCACATGAGCCGTCATTCGTTCGCAACCTCGGTTTGCCTCTCCAACGGAGTTCCAATAGAAACCGTGAGTTCAATGCTTGGTCACAAGGACATAAAGACAACCCAGGTGTATGCCAAGATTACCAAGGAAAAATTGAGCAAAGACGTGGAAAAGTTGTCTCAGCAGATTAATAACATTGAGGAATTCACGTTTGGAAATGTTTGCAACGATAATACTAACACTATAAATGGCAGAGTATGAAACGACAAGTGATAACAATACAAGAAGATATGGTCATCTACGCCCCACATCATGGTGAGGTGTGGATGACAGTTTGGGAGATTGCCGAACTGTTGAATGTAACAGGGACAGCAGTGAAAAATACCATCAAGCGCATTTGGAAACAAAGTGTGCTGAAAGATTTCCAGCATTCTCAATACATCAAACTTGAAAATGGATATTCTGCGCATGTCTATGATATGGAAGTGATTATCGCCATAGCACTTCAAATGGATACATACCAAGCCTTGTTGTTCAGACAATGGTTTATCAGTAAGGTTGTGAACCGCAAGGATTGCCAAGCAGAGCAAGTAAAACACGAGTATCCGATGATTATTGTGATGAACGGAACGATGCCAAGAGGTGCAAGTTAGAATCTCTCATCTTTTAATAAGATTCCTACACCTTTATAATATAATAGCGTACAGGGGGAACGATTTTTGTCGTTGTACCCTGTACGCTATTCTTGTTTCGCTATTATGAAGCAGTACCCTCCCCTTGTGAAACAGTGCCGTCGATTATCGGCTTGCGGTAATTACCAGTGAGAAGTGCTTGTATCTCGGATTCCGGATAGAGGGTTTTGCCACATAATGTAATGTAGGGCAAGATGCCTTGCCTGCGATATTCCTGCAAGGTGCGGCGACTAAGCTTCAAATGCTCGGAGAGTTCCTTGTCGGTGAGGTATCGCTCCCCGTCCAAAGGTGGGTTGTAGGACTCGATGAATGAGGATAGCCAGTTGTTGGCTTTCTTCAAGGATTGCATGGCGGTGTCTATCGACTTGCTCTCATGCGTAAGAAGTTGGTTCATGTTCATTGTTTACAATTTGGATTAAGTGGTGAATATAAAATGTGTTGGCTCGCCCAGGGTAAAGTTTTCGGCTTTGCCTTGGGCGAGTTTGGCTTTATGCTATACCGATTTGATTCTGGCGATAAGCGGAACGATGGCTTTGACCTCTTCGGGGCAGTAATAGAATTGGCGACCTATCTGGGTATGCCCCAAGAAACGGCGGTCACGAAGTTTTTGTAAGGTGCGCTGACTGATGCGAAGTTGCTGGCAGACCTCTTGACCTGTAAGCCATTTGTTCAGACGCTTGCCGCTAGCCTTATGCTTCAGCAACTCAACTTTCTTTACCAAGGCATCGTATCTTGCCATCATCAAGTCGAATGCCTTCTTTTCCATTGTTACTACTTCCATATTCTCTGTTTTATTGGTTCAACAAATTCGGGTGCAAAGTTAATGTGTGTATGTAGAAAAACAATGAAAATGAATAACTGTGGCAGTGCTTTTCTGGGGTTTGCCGACCGCTTGGCAAGAAAAATCAAGAAAATTATACGTGGGTCATTAATGAGTTGTTAAACGGGTATTTCGCAAATGGTTAATTTTGCCGCCGAGAAATAAAAACAACGAATTACATAACATTTCAAACGGAATTAGAATGGAAGTAATAACAATGGAAAGTGCAGCCTTCAAAAAGCTGACAGAACAGTTGACAGAAATAGTCCAGTACGTGCGATTGGCAAAAATGGCATTTCAAGAGAACTTGACGGGTAAGGGATTGAAGCCGATGTTGACCAATGACGATGCAGCTAAGATGCTTGGTGTGAGCAAGCGCACCTTGCAGCGAATGCGCTCAGAGAACCGCATTGATTTTATTAAAATTGGCAATCAATGCCGATACCAAGTTGAAGCCATTGAAAGAATGGTTGAGGAACGAACAATAGCAAAGGAAACATGAGCATGGAAGATGGAACATTGAGAAAACTGGAGTTATATCTCCATGACCTACACAAAAAGATAGACGGCATCTACGACATGCTGATGTTGAGACACGAACGAGAGACGGAGCAAAAAGGAAGTTCTGCCATCAATGAAAAATTGCTTGACAACCAAGACCTCTGCCTCTTATTTCAAATCTCCCCTCGTTCCCTTCAACGCTATCGCAGTCTGGGAGTGCTTCCCTACAAGCGTTTGGGGCAGAAAACCTACTACACGGAAGAGGATGTGATGCAGTTTGTAGAGAATAATGTCAAAGAATTCAAGAAAGAGAATGTGGAGCATTATATGACCCGCATTCACCAAAAAATCAAATAATAACAGTATTCACCATTAAAAATTTACAATTATGGTACAAAAGAAAAAGAGTGATGAACAGGACGTGCTGGTAGTCCGTGACGAGAAGACGGGCGAGATCAGCGTCGTCGCCGGACTCAGCAGAGACGGCACACCGAAGCGAGCACCCGCCAAGGCGGAGAACACGTCCGACTTCTTGCGTTTTGACCGCAACAGTGATTTGATGGACAGTTTCTTTAGAAACTTCTTCCGCCAGTGCAAGGAGCCAAGCCGATTCGGATTCTACCGCATAGCGGCAGACCAGGTGGAAAACCTGCTTGGCGTGATGAAGGAGTTGCTGAAAGATCCGGAGGCTAACAAGGAGATTCTTTCCGCCCACAAGGTTGACACCTCCAATTATGAGAAAGAGGCAAAGCAATCGGAAGGTCAGGCGAAAGAAACCGCATCATCGGACGATGCGTCCAAGACGCAAGCTAACACAGAAAAAGAGAATGTATCATCTGAACAAACCAACGAAAAAGAGAACGACATGGAACAGAAACCAGAACAGACCGCAACCGAACAGCAGGCACAGACCGCTCCGGGTGTAAAGCAGAACCTCATTAGTGGTAACGATGTGAACCTGCAGGAACTTGGTGCCAAATATGGCATAGACTTCAACAGTATGAATGAGAAGGATATGAAAGCTCTGCTCAACTACGGCAAGACAGGGCTTGTGATTGTGAAGCCGACCTTCGGCGGTGAACAGATAGAGATACAGGCCCGTCTGTCATTCCGCAAGGACGATAACGACCAGTTGCAACTCGTGCCGTATTTCGTGCGCAACGAGCCAAAACTCGATGTCGCTTACAAAGGCTATACCTTCACTCCAGAGGACAAGAAGAACCTGTTGCAGAACGGCAATCTCGGAAAGGTAGTGGATTTCCCCGACAAGAATACAGGTGAGCTGCGTCCTCATTTCATCAGTATCGACCGTCTCACCAATGAGATTGTTGACATCCCGACCAACAAGGTGCGCATACCCGATACCATCGGCAAGACACCTATTACCAAGGACGACAAGAGAGTGCTCTACTCAGGTATTCCGCTTCGCAAGGAGATTGAGCTTGCCAACGGGCGCAAGTTTACACCGCTGTTGCAGGTGAATGTGGAACAGCGTGGCGTGGAGTTCGTGCCTGGCAGCACAAGACAGGCGCAAGGTCAGAAACAGAATGGAGACAAGAAGCAAACCACCGACAAGCAGGAGCAGAAGGCGGAAGGTGATGCGGGCGGTCAGAAGAAGCAGCAAGATCCCAACCACTGGCTCAATGAGGACGGAACCATCCGCCGACTCAACACCTATTTCAAGAAGGAACTGACCGAGCAGCAGAAGGACGACTATGTGGCAGGCAAGACCATCGAGATCAAGGAAGTGCCGAACAAGAACGGCAGCGGTACCTATACCGCCTATGTGAAGTTCGACTTCGACAAGATGCAGCCACGTTCCTACCGCAACAATCCAGACCTCAAACAGGCGAAGGAACAGATTCCGACCAACGAGAATAAGGTACAAGTCGCCGTCAACGAGCAGGGCAAGACCCATGAGGCGACCAAGCACACCAAGGAGCCGCTGAGTCCGGGACAGTCTGCGCCAAAGAACGACAAGCAGCAGAAGGAACAGAACGCCGAGGAACAGAAGCCAAAGAGAAAGGCAAGAAGCGTGAAGATGTAGTTGCCGCCACTTGATCCACAGAGTTAATCATCCATTATAACAACCGACATCTGCGACCGTCTATCCCACGGTTGCGGATGTCACAAAAACAACAGACAATGAAGACAATCATCGCAGAGAAACCAAGCGTAGCCAAGGAAATCGCCCACATTGTGGGAGCTGACAAGCGTGAGGAAGGCTATATGCAGGGCAATGGCTATTTTGTGACATGGGCATTCGGACATTTAGTGCAGCCAGCCATGCCGGATACCTACGGCATGAAGGGATTCCATGCAGAGAATCTGCCTGTGATTCCCGACCCGTTCGTTCTTGTTCCCCGACAAGTCAAGACAGAGAACGGCTACAAACCAGATGCAGGTGTGCTTGCCCAGATTAAAATTATCGGCAAGCTGTTTGACAGCAGTGAGCGCATTATCGTAGCAACCGATGCCGGACGTGAGGGAGAACTGATTTTCCGATACCTCTATGCGTATCTCGGTTGCAGGAAACCTTTCGACCGTCTCTGGATCAGTTCGCTTACGGACACCGCCATCCGTGAGGGACTCCAGAACCTCAGGGACGGCAAGGAGTATGACAATCTCTATCATGCAGCCAAGGCACGAAGTGAGGCAGACTGGCTCGTCGGCATCAACGGCACACAAGCCCTGACGATAGCCGCAGGACGTGGCACCTATTCCGTAGGTCGTGTGCAGACTCCGACCCTTGGCATGGTGTGCGAACGCTATTGGGACCACAAGCGTTTCGAGTCGAAACCGTTCTGGCAGGTACACTTCGGTGTGGTTGATGCAGACAGTGGCAATATACTGAAGTTCACATCTGCCAACCGATGGGCAGACAAAGGCACCGCAACCGATATATATAATAAGGTGAAAGATACCGGCTCTGCCATCATCACAAAGGTCGTAACCAAGCGAAAGGTGGAGAAGGCACCGCTCCTTTACGACCTTACCACCTTGCAGAAAGAAGCCAACTCCCAGCATGGCTTCACGGCAGAGCATACACTCTCCATCGCCCAGAAACTCTACGAGGCAAAGTTCATCACCTATCCAAGAACATCAAGCCGCTATATCTCGGATGATGTATTTGCCACCCTTCCCAAACTCTTCAAGAATTTGGAGAATCATTCGGAATATGGAGAAAAAGTGAAACTCTTGCCTGGCAGTGAGGACTACTGCAAGAACAGCGTGAATGCAGCCAAAGTGACCGACCACCATGCCCTGCTCATCACAGAAAATGCAGCCATTGGTCTTTTCAAGGACGAGAAGATTGTTTATGACATGATATTGTGCCGGATGATTGAAGCGTTCTCAGCAGACTGCATCAAGGACATCACATCAGTATCGGCGCAAGTGGATCATGAAGTTGAGTTTGGCATCAGTGGCTCCATCATCCGACAGACTGGCTGGCGAGCGTTGTCGCTCAAGGAAAAGAACAACAGGCAGGACAAGGATGCAGACGCAACAGACAATGAGGTCAAGGAGCAAGTCATTCCCAACTGGCAAGAAGGACAGCATGTCACTCTTTCTGGCTGCACCATCACGGAGGGCAAGACCAAACCGAAGCCATTGCATACGGAATCCACATTGCTTGCAGCAATGGAGACCGCAGGCAAAGAGATAGAAGATGATACGATGCGCCAGGCAATGAAGGACAGCGGTATTGGCACACCTGCCACACGTGCCGCCATCATCGAAACCCTGCTCAAACGAGAGTATATGGTGCGCCAGCAGAAGAAACTGGTGCCGACGGAAAAAGGACTCGCCCTGCATTCCGTGGTGAAGAACATGGCGATTGCCAATGTGGAGATGACGGGCAAATGGGAGGCGGAACTTGCCAAGATTGAACGAGGTGAAGCAAGTGCAGACGGGTTCACCCATAGTATCCAAGGTTATACCCGTGAAATCACTGCGGAGCTATTGGGTTGCGACAGACTTTTCAGCCACAAGGATTCCGGCTGCCAGTGTCCTAAATGCAAGCAAGGTACCATGCAGTTCTTCGGAAAGGTAGTAAGATGCAGCAACAAGGAGTGCGGTATGCCAGTGTTCAAGCAGGTAGCAGGAAAGTTGCTCACTGATGACGACATCACCGACTTGCTTACCAAGGGCAAGACCAGAACGCTCAATGGTTTCACCAGCAAGCAAGGCAAACCTTTCTCCGCAGCCATTGCCTTTGACGAGAATTTCAACACGAAATTCGTCTTTGCAGAGCACAAAACAGCAGAAAAGCGAGGAAATGTGAAGAGATACAAGAAATAGTTTGTACCTTTGCCACCGAAACATGGTTCATAAATGGTGTCTTTATTTAGGATGCTTTTATTTACTGTGGATTAAGTGGCGGCACTCGGAGGGATACCGAGTGCCTTTTTCTTGCTTTCATACAAACACCAACCGCCATCCACGGTTTATTATTCACCACTTAATCCATTCAACTGACAAATGAACAGAAAGAAACAGGCACAGACAGAACTGTCCTATTACGGGCTGTATCTCTTGAACCATCTCAGAGAGAACCGTTTTCCACAAGCCAGCGATGCGGACTTTATCCGCGAACGTGCAGACCATGCCGCAGAAGTATATGAGCAGGCACGGCGTGATGCCCTCTTTGCCGATGCGGCACAAGAGCTTGCCATGTCAGCATTGCTGAAAGGTCTCCGCTTTTCCAAGTACAGCATCCTGTATGATGTTGTTGACCGTGAGTTTCCCCTGGAGGTAGCAGTAGAAGATCAAGAAGCGTTTGTCAAGCACCTCCTGCCTTTGGTTGACAACGTGTATTCCATTTACGACCTCACCGATGACGATTTTGCCCAGTCACCGGACTACGACCAGCTCTATACAGAGTTGACGGGAGCCGTAGCCCTTTTCATAGAGTCAAATGGCGTACAATAGAAAACAACGTCTGAACGACAACATCAAGGCGATAGAGACAGCATTCATCCTTGACAGGGAACAGCGCACGCCGACCGCCCGTGAGCGTCTCCTTCTGGAGCGTTATTGCGGATTCGGTGGATTGAAGTGCATCCTGAACCCTGCCAGGGAACTGGCGGATGCCGTCCATTGGGCAAAGTCAGACCTTGAATTGTTTGCTCCAACAGTGGAACTGCATAGACTTATCCGTGAAAACAGCAAGAATGAAAGCGAGTACAAACAGTTGATGGACAGTCTGAAACAGTCCGTCCTCACGGCATTCTACACGCCGTCTGCCGTTACAGAGGCTCTGACGGATGTATTGAAAGAGCACCAGGTCATCCCCGAAAAGGTGCTTGAACCCTCGGCAGGCATCGGTGTCTTTGTCGATTCCGTCTTGGATAACAATCCCAAGGCAGACATTATGGCATTTGAAAAAGACCTGCTTACGGGAAAGATACTCCACCATCTGCACCCGGAGCAGAAAGTGCGCATAGAGGGATTCGAGAAGATAGAAAAGCCTTTCAATGACTACTTCGACCTCGCCATCTCAAATATTCCCTTTGGCGATGTTGCCGTGTTTGATCCGTCCTATACAGCCATGAAAGGCATGAGGGCACTTGTCACCAGACGCATACACAACTACTTCTTTGTCAAGGCTCTTGATACGGTAAGGGATGGTGGGTTGGTTGCCTTCATCACCTCACAAGGCGTATTGAATGCCAAAAACAACAGTGCCGCGCGTTTTATGATGCTCTATCATGCTGATCTCGTGTCAGCGATTCGCCTGCCCAACAACCTGTTCACGGAAAATGCCAATACGGAAGTGGGCAGTGACCTCATCATCCTGCAGAAAAATACCCAAAAGGAGTCGCTGCGAGGAGACGACAACCTGCTTGATACCGTCTATCATGACGAGAACCGCATTCCGACAAACAACTACTTTCTGGAGCATCCGGAACGCATTATCCACACAACGGCAAAGTTGGATACTGACCCGTTCGGCAAACCTGCAATGATATACACGCATGAGGATGGCGTGGAAGGCATTGCAGAGGATTTGCGAAAGATGCTCCACGAAGACTTTAAGAAGAACCTCAATTTGAACCGATACTTGGGGATAGAGGAAACCATGTCTGAGGAAGTTAAGGAGGTTGAAGAAACAGAAAAGATAGAAAAAACAGAGAAGATAAAGCCTTCCATTGAGGTAAAGCAGAACGATACGGTAGTATCCTTGCAAAAGCAGGAAAAGCCTACTGATGATGCTGAGCTATCCCAAAAGTCCAATCATCAGCAGCCACCTGTCCAAATGACACTGTTTGACCTTTGGGGAATGGAAGAAGAAAACCGTCTGACTGTCCATGCTACAAAGAAGAAAGCAGAGGTAACAGTGGGTGCTGCCGCCAAGAAAGTGTCAAGGAAGAAAGCAAGTCCGTTGGTAAAAAGCGTCAATCCGACTTTTGAAGTTGTGACAAAGCCTGTGGAAAAAGAAGAAAAGCCTTCGTTGACAGATGCAAAAGAGCAGGAAACAGCACAGGAGACAAAACCAATCCTGCCTGGTGATGAACCATACGCAAGCATCTCTTGGGAAGAGAATCCGCCAATCAACGGCTTTTACGAGATGATGATGACCATGGCTCCCGAAGACAGGGTGCTGCTGCGCCAAAAGGCGGAACTGCACCGTCAGGAACAACTCAAGGCTCTGGGCGTTGAAGATACGCTTGATCCGAAGTTCAAGCCGCCGATGGAACCGATAGAAGTTCTCAAAGTTCAAATCGGGCATGGACAGTCAAAAGGGAATGAGCCAAAAGAAGATTCCAAGACTCAGAGCACATTGAAAGAAACAAATCATGAGCGGGAACAACAAAAAGAGCCAGAAAGAATGCGGGAAGAGCAGGCAAGGAAGAAAGAGGAGGCTATGAAGCCCCGTCCATTTGATGAGAAACTGGATAGTTTTCATCGTGAGGGTTCTATGGTGCTCGACTCTGCCAGAAATATCGGTGTATTGAAAGACCTTACCAAGTATGGTGCTACCTTCATGCCGTTGGATCTGAATATGGAGCAGAAAGAAAAGGCAGTCTTGTATATCGCCCTCCGTGATGCCTATCAGAAACTTTACACCTATGAAGCGGAAGAACAGACGGAAAACAAGCAGATGCGTGAGAGTCTGAATGTCTATTATGACGCTTTCTTCATCCGCTTCGGCAACCTCAATGCCAAGCAGAACGTGAAGTTCATCCTTATGGATGCCTCAGGGCGCGACATGCTGTCGTTGGAACGGGTGGAAAACGGACAGTTCACAAAGTCAGACATCTTCGACCACCCGGTCTCTTTTTCGCTTGACGAGGTCAGTCATGTGGATTCTCCAGAGGAAGCGCTCACCGCCTCGCTCAACAAGTTCGGCCGTATCGACTTGCCGTATATGACAGAATTATCGGATATGCCGGAACCGGAACTGACGGAAGCGCTTAAAGGGCGCATCTATTACAATCCGCTCATAGACGGCTACGAGATAGCCGACCGCTTCATTGCTGGTAATGTCATAGAGAAAGCGGAGCGTATAGAAGAATGGCTGAAGGAAAATCCCGACCATGCAATCGTGAGGGAGTCGTTGGAAGCCTTGAAGGCAAGCATTCCCGAACCGATAGCCTTTGAGGACCTGGACTTCAACTTCGGTGAACGTTGGATACCTACAGGTGTGTATTCCGCTTACATGAGCCACCTCTTCAATACACAGGTCAGCATCGTCTATTCCGACAGCATGGACGAATATTCGGCAAAATGCAGTATGAAGACCATGGCCATCACGGATGAGTATATGGTGAAGGGATATTACCGCCACTATGACGGCATGAGTCTTCTGAAACATGCCCTGCACAACACCTGTCCCGACATGATGAAAAGCATCGGTGAGGATGAACACGGCAACGACATCAAGGTGCGTGACAGCGAGGGCATACAGCTTGCCAATGCCAAGATTGACGAAATCCGCAACGGGTTCTCTGAATGGCTGGAGGAGCAGTCTGACTCCTTTAAGGAACGCTTGACAACGATGTACAACCGGAAGTTCAACTGCTTCGTGCGTCCGAAGTATGACGGTTCTCACCAGACCTTCCCCGGTCTGGATCTGAAAGCCCTTGGCGGAAAGTATGGTGTCAAGAGTGTGTACCCAAGTCAGAAGGACTGTGTATGGATGCTTTTGCAGAACGGTGGCGGGATATGTGACCACGAGGTCGGCACTGGAAAAACCCTTATCATGTGCATGGCTGCGCATGAGATGAAACGTCTCGGTATGGCTCACAAGCCGATGATTATCGGACTGAAAGCCAATGTGGCGGAGATAGCCGCCACCTATCAGACAGCTTATCCATATGCGAGGATACTCTATGCCTCGGAGAAGGATTTTTCCACCAAGAACCGTGTCAGTTTCTTCAACAACATCAAGAACAACGACTATGACTGTGTAATCATGTCGCATGACCAGTTCGGGAAGATACCGCAATCGCCAGAACTCCAGCGGCAGATACTGCAGGCGGAGCTTGATACCGTGGAGGAAAACTTGGAAGTGATACGCACGCAGGGCAAAGACGTGTCACGGGGAATGCTCAAAGGCTTGGAAAAGCGAAAGTTCAACTTGGAGGCAAAGTTGCAGAAGATAGCCTATAGCATAGAGCAGCGCACCGATGATGTAGTGGATTTCCGCATGATGGGCATCGACCACTTGTTTGTGGACGAGAGTCACCAGTTCAAGAACCTCATGTTCAACACCCGTCACGACCGTGTGGCAGGACTTGGCAACAGCGAGGGAAGCCAGAAGGCACTCAATATGCTCTTTGCCATCCGAACCATACAGGAGCGGACAGGCAGAGACTTGGGAGCGACATTCCTGTCGGGAACAACTATCAGTAACTCACTGACAGAGTTGTATCTGCTTTTCAAGTACCTGCGCCCCAAGGAACTGGAGCGTCAGGACATCCGCTGTTTCGATGCGTGGGCGGCAATCTTCGCCAAGAAGACTACCGACTTCGAGTTTAACGTCACCAACAACATCGTGCAGAAGGAGCGTTTCAGATACTTTATCAAAGTGCCGGAGCTTGCTGCCTTCTACAACGAGATAACCGACTATCGTACGGCGGAGGCGGTTGGCGTGGACAGACCGGAGAAGAACGAGATCCTTCATAACATACCGCCGACACCCGAGCAGGAGGACTTCATCCAAAAGCTGATGGAGTTTGCCAAGACAGGTGATGCCACCATCCTCGGAAGACTGCCACTGTCAGAAACGGAAGAGAAGGCAAAGATGCTCATTGCCACGGACTATGCCCGAAAGATGGCTCTCGATATGCGCATGATAGACCCGACTTGTGAGGATCATCCCGACAACAAGGCAAGCCATTGTGCCAAGATGATAGCGGACTATTACAAACGCTATGACAATTACAAGGGGACGCAGTTCGTATTCTCAGATCTTGGCACATACAGACCTGGGGAATTCAACGTGTATTCTGAAATCAAGCGTAAGCTGATAGAGGATTATGGAATACCTTCATCTGAAATCCGCTTCATTCAGGAGTGCAAGAACGAGAGGGCAAGAAAGGCGGTGATAGCAGCCATGAACGAGGGTTCGGTACGAGTATTGTTCGGCTCCACATCCATGTTGGGTACAGGTGTAAATGCACAAAAAAGGTGTGTTGCTATTCATCATTTGGACACACCGTGGCGACCGTCAGACTTGGCACAGCGTGACGGTCGAGGTGTGCGTGCTGGTAACGAGATTGCCAAGCTGTATGCCGACAATAAGGTGGATGTCATCATCTATGCGGTGGAAAAATCGCTTGATTCTTACAAGTTCAACCTCCTGCACTGCAAGCAGACATTCATTTCACAGTTGAAAAGCGGAGCCTTGGGAGCGAGAACCATTGACGAGGGAGCAATGGACGAGAAATCGGGTATGAATTTTTCCGAGTATATGGCTATTCTCTCCGGAAATACCGACTTGCTCGACAAGGCGAAGCTGGAGAAGAAGGTTGCTTCTCTGGAGGGTGAGCGCAAATCGTTTAACAAGGGCAAGCGTGACTCAGAAACAAAATTGCAGTCAAAGACGGCAGAGCTGGGCAACAACAAAGCCTCTCTCAAGGGAATGACCGAGGACTACGGCAAGTTTATGGGCAAAGCCAAGAAAGACAAGGACGGCAATATCCTCAACCTCATCATTCTTGATGGTGTGGAGTCCACGAACTTAGAGGTTATAGGAAAGCATCTGCAAATGTTGGCGGAGAAAGAGACAACTGGCGGACAATACAAGCGGATTGGGGAAATCTACGGATTCCCTGTCAAGATTGTCAGCGAGACAAGTTTCGAGAATGGTCTTCCATTTGTTGACAACCGCTTTTTTGTCGAGGGCAATTACAAGTACCAGTACAACTACGGTCACATTGCCAAGTCGGACCCGATAGCAGCGGCAAACAACTTTCTGAATGCCTTACAGAAGATACCAAGCTACATTGAGCAGTATGATTCAAGATGCAAGGCTTTGGAAAAGGAAATACCGCAACTGGAAGAGATAGCTGGCAAGACTTGGAAGAAAGAGGAAGAACTGAAAGGTCTTAAAGCGGAACTGGCGGCGTTGGACAGGAAAATACAGTTAGAATTGGCACCACCACAGGAGCAAGATACTGCTGAAAAACACGAAACAAAGAATATAGAAACAGAACAAAGCATAGTTGGAAAACAAGCACGCTCCGTCTGTCGGTTATGACACCTAATTATATATAGGGGTATCTTGATGTTTTTATCATAATAAGATACCCCTGTTTTTTACATGAAATCTCAAATTTGTAAACATAGCCCCATCATAAAAAAATGAATAGCAAGTATTCCTGCTGAGTTTATCAAATCATGGCCATTGTTGTTGATGACGACTCTACCATCAGCTCATATATACCTTTCCGACACAAGCATATAGTGTTTTCATTTGTACTCCGAGTGTGTACAGTTTCAAACCATGATTCACATTCTAACATAAGAAACTGAAGCCGTGACCATTTGTGTATTTTTGCCAAACTAACTCCAGTACATACAACAGATGTAAAAGATTTCTGCAAGATCGACCGAAATCATAAGAAAAAAACACCAAATCAGCAAATTTCTTAAAGATTATATCCGTTTATTAAGATTATTTTTGTATATTTGCAGCATTAGTTTGGTGGTAAAGCCTATTGGCCTGCCACGTGACAATAGGACTTTACGGAGCAAGCCTATATCACAATTCTTCTCCGTAGTAACAGTCCGTTCTCTCTCTCACTGGTCTCTCCCTGCGCGGCAGAGGCATACGTTTTTATATTTTTCAAACACTCCAAATTGACAGCGCATGAGAAAGTTTACTTCTTTGTTACTGTTAGGCTTCGCTATCGGCAGTTTCGCACAAACGCCCGGAGGAGTCAGCGGAAGCGAACTGTGGTTCAAGACTGCGCCTTTGAACTCAGACCTGCAAGGTTATTACCGTTGGCAGGATTTCTCTGGGGATTCCATACGGCTGATGCTATTGGACAGCCGTGGCGTCAAGTCTGAACTTACTCTTCCGAACAGTTCAGTCCATTACTTCAATTTCAATCCGAGTCTCTGGCTCGCAGACGGATTTCGTAGTCTGAGTGCCAAACTCAAACACGGCAACCTCTCGCAGGCTACCGTCATTGGTGTCTTTGCCCCCGAAATGGCGACCATTGGCAAAGACATGGTGCTTTATGCCCTTGATGGTCGCAAGGGCGACGGAGCCATTCTGAGCAAGGACAAAGCCGTAAGGGGTAGAGGTGTTGAACCACTGGACTATGGTTCAGCATCGGGTGAAGACCTGCTTTATCAATCAAGTGATTCTTTGTCCGAGAACGGTTTTAAGGAAAGCGCTCTGCGCGTTGTATCCTACTTCAAGGTAAGCAATCCTTCAACAACATTGTGGGGAGACAACTCTAATACCACATTATTCATCGGAACACCTTCCACCTCTGGCAGTTTCGGTACGGATTTCCCGACCTCGCTCTTCGGTAATGCTTCCATCCGAGGATATGCCCCTGAGCTTATTGTTTTCAGCAGGATGCTTACACCCGATGAGCGCAGAAAAGTGGAGAGCTATCTGGCGGTAAAGTACGGCATCACCCTCAAAGGCTCGTATCTTGACAGCGACGGAAACCTGACTTGGGATATGGCGGAGAACCAAGCCTACCACCATAGGGTCACAGCTGTTGGAACCGACATGGCAGGAAGTCTCTCCCAACCGCTTTCCGCAACATCATATGAGGAAAGTCCGGTGTATGCGGCCTTGAAGGAGAACGGAACTTATCATGACGCAAATCCATACAACCCTTCATCCGCTTCCCGTCTGCTTGTCATGGGACGTGAAAACGGCAATCCGATGCCGGACAGAGGCTTCACTTTCTGGGGCGACGATGATGTGGCACTTGCAACATATACCTCACCTACAGATTCCCTGTGGCATGTCATGAAACGTACATGGATGGTCAAGACCAACGTGCCGTCAAAGCCCGACAGTACAGTGGCAAGATGGACTGCGCAAGGATTTGAAGTGTCAAGGAATGGCTTTACTGACAATATCATCCAAGAGAAAGCCGCTTCCGGAGCTTATGCCACGACCCCAGCCCTTGTTGGAGGTGGCGGTGCTTTTGAGTTCACCTGTCCGACAAGTCACCCGACTTTTGACGTTGGCTTCGGAAGCATCGGTGGCAGCACATGCAAGTATGGATTCCGGTTCACCAATGCTGGAGTTGTTTATCCGATCATCAACGGAGCAGTCTCAAATTCATACATCGCCACGGATGTTGAAGGAACGGACATCTCTATCCGCAAGGAAGGCAAAAACATCTATCTGCGTGTTGACGGAACAGGAAGTGCGACAAGAACCATATCCCTTTCGGATGCAACTGACACAGACACAAATGTGGGCATTATCCGAACGGAAGGAGCAGAGTCCGCCTTGAACATGGCAGGCTTGAGGACAGGAGGAATAGATGATGTCGGTTATATGGCAGAGTTGAGCTATGACCTCACACCGGACGGGGAGTTCTCGGACTATTGCCGCAAGCGTACCGTCATGCTCATAGACCCAAGCGGTGAAGGTGATTTCGACATCAACAGCAATAGCAACATAAGATGCTCCAAGCCTGATATGACGAGGGGCAAGACCATATTCCGCAATATCCTATGGGATGCAGACGGAAGCGGAAGCGATGTGTTCACATTCGCCTATTATGACGGCATTTCCTATGATGCCACTCCTACGCCGTCAAGTTGCGAGAATGGAGTTCCACGCAATGACGGGTATATCGACATAGGCATCAACATCGGTACACCAGTCTATTCCTATGTGCTCAGCGTTGACACCGTTGCAGGAAAAGTAAAAGGAGAAACCATTGCCAGAGGAACATTCTTCGGTGACACGCATAGAATCACGAATCTTGCCCCCGGAGCCTATGCGCTGTCCGTATCACAAGGTGGAGGCAACGAGATTTATGCCACTGGCAACGCACTCTACACCTCATACTCGCATGACACCAGGACCTATCTGTCTGGCGACATCTCATGGACGGTGAACGATACAAAATCAAACTACCGTGTGGGATTGGAGCCAAGCCTCACGGACGAGATCACCCAATATGGCTTCGACGTGCGGGGCGACAAGGCGCATATCATAACCGGTGGATATACAAGCCTAACCAAATATGTCACCATCAAGCCTGGCGATGTGCTCAGTGTTACAGTCCGCAATATGCAGGTCACATACAAGTTGAACGGACAGACCGTGCATCATGAATATGTCTGGTCACTTCGTGCATGGCGGTTCTGCATCAAGTACGGAAAGGGCGAGACACATATCACAGATCTTACCGTAAACGGTACGCCTGTAACCTCATTCACCACAAGGGGCAACGTGCAGATAGAAACACCCAAGAAGTGTACGACAACGATGACCGTCTATGTCGGCAGCGAGTGTGATGCAAGTATGCCTAACGGAACACAGGCAAGGGAGAACCATGTGGGCAGCTCGGACAGACAGGATGACAACTCCTTCATTTCTGGAGAAGACGAGAATTTCACTGTCAATGGCAACGGTTCTACGACAGGCATCTACGAGGCTAAACTCACACAGGACAAGCCTGCTGCAGCAACATTGATGGTGTTTGACGTATCAGGCAAACTGGTAGTGTCACGCCAAATGACAGGCGAAAGCGTCAAGCAAGCCGACTTCAAGGTTCCCGCATCGGGTGTGTATGTCGTGAAGGCAATCTCCGAGAATGGGGAGCATACAAGGAAAATCTCAGTAAAGTAACTTAAAGGAAGATACGCATGAAGAATTATATACAGAAGGTGGCGTGGGCATTGGTTTTACTGCTTGCCGCCACACTGTCCCTTTCGGCAAAGGACGGGACAGCCGTGAGAAAACTCTTCAAGAAGGGTGTCTCTGACAGTATCTCCGTAGGAGGTAGCAAACTGGTCGTTCTTCAGAAAGACCTCATTCGGAACAGAAGCCTTTCCGTGAACTCTATCGGAGAGGAGAATGTTCCTGAGCTTGACTTTGCCATGACCAACGTCACGGCAGGAGGACAGGGCTACCGTTTTCTCCCTCACGGAACACACTTCACAGGCGAGGGCGCGACTGTCAAGATAAAGTATGACCGCACGAGAATACCAAGCGGCTATACCGAGGACGACATCCGTACCTATTACTACGACCCGGCCGAGAAGCATTGGGTTGCGTTGGAGCGTGTGCGTGTGGACAAGAAGGAAGAGTGTGTCGTTTCAAAGACGACCCACTTCACTGACATGATCAACGGCGTGATACAGGCCCCGGAGTCACCGCAGACCGAAGGCTTTGCCCCGACGATGATGAACGACATCAAGGCGGCAGACCCGACGGCGAAGATAAATGTCATTGCGCCTCCAAGCGCAAACAACCGTGGCTCTGCCAACCTGCAGTATCCGTTCGAGATGCCGCCAGCACGAAACGGTATGCAGCCAAGCCTTGGCTTGCAGTACAGCAGCGAGGGCGGTAGCGGTTGGCTTGGCGAGGGTTGGAACGTCAGCGTGCCAAGCATAACGCTTGACACCCGGTGGGGCGTGCCTCGTTATGACCAGTCAAAAGAGACGGAGACTTATCTCTTGTCCGGTTCAATGCTCTCCACTATGGATGACAACGGACAGATGGGAGTCGCACACCGTGGCGAGAAGATGAACAGAAAGGCTGACCGCCAGTTCTACACCCGCCAAGGCGGTGATTTCAGCCGTATCATCCGCAAGGGTGACAGTCCTGCCAACTATTATTGGGAGGTTACAGACAAGCAGGGTGTCAAGTACATCTATGGTGGTGACGGAGCTGTTGTAAAGGGCAATGTCACTGATGCTTCGGGCAGTACCCGTGAGGTGATTGCCGAATGGAAGCTGAAACGTGTCGAGGAACTCCACGGTGACTATATAGAATATGTGTATGACATCGTGGATGAGGATGTGCGTGGCGGCTTGAAGGCCAAGGCGGCATATCTGAAGGAGGTTCACGCAGGTAATGCAGGACAGGAACCGCACACCGTTGTACTCTTTGATGGCAACAAGGTAAAGCAGGTAAAGACCAACAATGCCCGCTATGGATTCCTCGCCTCCTCCAACAGGCTGTTGGAGAAAGTGACCGTGAATTTCCAGGGCGAGACATTGCGCAGCTATGCCTTTGACTACAAGGAAGGTGCATTCCACAAGGAAATGCTCACAGGTGTCAGACAGTATGACAACACAGGAAAGGAAGTGGCTTTCCAGAACTTCGACTATTATGATGATGTGCAGGCTGAAAAGGGATATGTTCCGTTCAAGGACGATTCCGAGAAATGGAACACGCACGATGACGGACTTGACGCTGGTTTCGTCAATCCTTTAAAGACTGTCAGCAAGCGCTTCAGCGACAAGCCAACTGCACTTGGCGGAACGACAAGTTCTTCTGTAAGCGGTTCGTTCTATGCAGGTGTGGGACCTTGGGACGGAAGCAAATGGAAAAGCAATACAATAGGAGGTTCTTACAGCTACTCCAGCGATACCAGCAAGGGACTTTCCGCATTCGTTGACTTGAACGGTGACGGACTTCCTGACAAGGTATACAAGTCTGGTGGTTCCGTATATTATCGTCCACAGGTCAAGACTGACAACGGAGAAGTAGTATATGGTGAGCCTGTCAAGGTAAAGGGTATCAGTAACTTCTCGACAACCAAAAGTTCTACGAACTCTTTCGGTGCGAAAGCCGTTGTCGGTTGGAATGTTCTGACTGCCGTTGTCGGAACGGACAAGTCAACCACTAAGACCAAGACCACTCAGTATTTCAGCGACATCAACGGTGACGGACTTGTTGACCTCGTTTCCAATGGCAAGGTATATTTCAACCATTTGGAGTTTGATCAGTCTGGCAATGCCGTGCCTACGTTTACATTGAGCAGTGCCGACACGCCAAGCCCAATCATCTATGGTGGCAAGGTTGACACTTCTGTCATGGAGGTCAGTAAGGATGAGCAGGCGGAAGCCATCAAGAACTCACCGATGGAGGATATTGTGCGTGTATGGCAGGCTCCTAAGGACGGAACTGTCAGCGTAACTGGTCAAGTAAGCCTCATTGCACCAACAGATGACTATGATGCTGACGAGTATCAGAAGGCAGACGGCGTAAGAATTGCCATCCAAAAGGGAGGCAATGAACTTTGGAACAAGACGATAGCCAAGGGTGACAACAGTCCATACAGCGCAGCCGTATCATCTGTTGCCGTCAAGCGTGGTGACAGAATCTATTTCCGTGTCCAGTCTGGCTCTGAGGAAACAAGCAACGGTTCTTTTGACAAGGTGAGCTGGTCGCCTACCATTACATACGCTGGCGAGTCAAATATCTTGCCTAACGGGCTTTCTTCAACAGAGTACAAGCCTGAGGATGGTGCCATCTATGATGTGAACACCTCTGCCAATGTGGAGAATGGTTCAAGCGTGGAAGTTCGCAGTGCCTTCCACAAGCCTGTAACAACCGACGATGTTGTTCTCTGCATCATCGGCAGCAATGAAAAGAAAGACAGTGACGGAAACGACAACCCGAACTATATCGAGAAGACTGTCTTTGCTCGTACATTGAAGGCTAATGAGGCTTTTGGTGGCGATTCTCTCAACATCAGTCTGGAGAATACAGAAAAGCTGACCAACTTCAGCTTTGAGATTTCATCTACCTCAAATGTTGATTGGAAGAATATCGGTTGGCAAGCGTCTGTGACTTATAAGGACTCTGCCAACATAGAACAGACGGTAGCCGTTCCTGCACACTATAAGATATTTGCAAATGCCTTGGCAGAGGGCAAGCCATACTTGACTACAGCGACTGATACCGTTTTGGTCGTGTCACCAGTACTTATCCTTTCTGACAATTCCATCAATGGACAGATTACTTTGACCGCCAAGACAGAGGATGCACTCATCGGCAAGAAGTCTTTCAACATCGAGAATGGCATCTTGAAAGCCGATACTCTGCGATTTGCAACTTCTGCAGGAAAGAACATCTGGTTTGAATACAGCTATCCGGCAGCAATCTCTAATGAAACTGTTACTTCAGCCTCTGTTTCCATTCTGAAAGATGCGGCAGGTCTCGTAACAGAGAATGTGCTTGCTGGATTCTATGCAGAGAATGACAATCTTGGCTTCGGTATGCTTTACCGTGGCTGGGGAGGTTTTGTCTATAACTCGGCAGAGGGCAGATATGCAAAGCCTATTGACGAGTCCTTGCTGAATTTGCCTGAAAACGAGAACGACAAGGTTGATCCTCTCACGATGGCATTCACCCCATTGGGTACAGACCAGACTTCTATGGACAAGTGGGTCGGTCAGCGACAGGACATCTATCTTACTGCAACCGAGGCAAGTACAGCCCGACTGACCGAGCAGGATGTTCTTCTCTCCAATCCGTTGGAGAACGATACCGAGGTAGCAGGACTTGCAGGTGAGTATTTGCAAGGTACTGGTGCTGCGGCAGTAAGCCAAGTGATGTCCAGCAAGAGCACGGTAGTGCAAGGCGGTGCGCTTGGTATCACACACAACGATGCGAGCGGTAATGCCAAGACAGAGGTCACCATGATGGACATGAATGGTGATGGTTTCCCGGACATCATCGCTGGTGGTACGATTCAATACACCAACTCTCTTGGTGGACTGAGCGGCGAAATCTATAAGGGCATCGGCTCCAGCAACTCCGACAATGCTTCACAGGCATGGGGATATGGCGGTAACCCTGTGGCTTCAGCGTCAAGCATCACAAATCTAATCTCCAAGGGCAAAGCAACCATACTGAACCAGCAGACTGCATGGCTGGCTCAATTCTCCATTTCTGGCAGTGCGCCAAAGAATACGGATGAGGCAGTTGAATCTTTCATTGACATCAATGGCGATGGACTTCCCGACAAGATTCTTTCAGACAAGAAAGTAAAACTGAATCTTGGCTATGCTTTCACTGAGCCTATAGATTGGGAACTTGACCGTGTTCAAGGCGGTAAGAGTCTTTCTTATAACATTGGTGCAAGTGGTAATACTCCTGAGGCAGGTTGGGGTAAATTTCAAGATGAAAAGTATAGGGATATAAACAAGGCCTCTGGTAGTTTCTCCGCAGGCTTTGGTCTCGTAACCTCAGAGAGCGAAGAGGAATACA
>ERZ857775.423-NODE-423-length-63071-cov-15.534452_pt1 | contig 63071 bp, 51 predicted proteins | sample MGYA00519698_ERZ857775 | MGnify/ENA primary metagenome ERZ857775 (study PRJEB31778, sample SAMEA3449363) | human gut metagenome | biome: human gut; feature: human-associated habitat; material: faeces | place: United Kingdom | collected 2010/2012 ...
AAATTTGGCAGCAAAGTTACACCTTTCAAAATTGAGCCCTAATTTGAGTGCTTACTGTTCTTTGGACTGGCGCTGCTGGCAGCGTCGTTTATCGAGCCGCCGACGGGGGTCATCGACCCGAGCGTGCTGACGGCTTTCGGTGAGATTCTTACCTTTGCAGGGGCGATCATTGGCATCGACGCCAAATACAGGCATAGTAGCCGCAGGGGGAATCGTAGTGAAAACAATAACAACAACGAATCATGCGAATGCCGGAACAACACGCTACGCGTGACACAAACCTGCTGCAAGGGAAACAACAAAGGACAACAAAGAGGACAGTAAAGCTGTCCTTTTTTGCTGAGAGCAAGGGTTGGTCCTAAGAATGAGTTGCAAACCAGTCGATGGTCTTCTGCAGACTGACACTACCATCTTTATCACGAACATCATCTCGTTCACTCTTGGGAATGAAGGCTGCGATAAGACGCTTTTCAAGAGCGATCCTTTCATTGTACACCCGCACCTGAAAGTCTTTTATACCCCATTGGCGTATGACACCACGCATTGCTTCGCGAAAAGCATCTTGAAGTCCTCCAAGCCAATCTATCTGATGACCATGCACAATCAAATAAATCAGATACTCACCAGGGGGCATCGAGAATTGCTGCAAATGGATGGGTAATCGCAGGAAGGCTACCTCTCCATGCTTTTTGTTCTTGAGATCGTCGAATAGTTGCAGCGAATCTGAAAACTTTTGCGTTATGTCGGTGATGAAGACTTTAAATTTGTCGCCACAAATATCTTTTGGTGACGAGGACTTAGCCTCTATCAACGCCACATGGGGATTGATAAAGACGACACATTCACAGGCTTTTATACCATCCGTACCAGTTACGAGCGGATCTTTTTCTATACAGAAGACATCTTCGTCGGGGAAGCTGAACTTCATGAACGATTCATAGAACTCCATCGCTACAAACTGATTTCATCCATATACAGGTTGATGGACTCGTCAACGATGGGGTTCTTGGGCATCTCCCGCTGAAGGTCGCTCACTTGGCAGGCTCCATCCTCGAAGGACAAGACGGGGATGCTCATGGCTTGTTTGTGGGCCATGATGTAGAGACGCTTGACGACGAAATAGGAATGGGACGCTATAAAGAACTGGACGCCAGCATTGGCAAGGCTCAATATGGTGTCGAGCAAGCGACTGATGAGCGAAGGGTGGAGGTTCGCTTCCACCTCGTCGATGAGGATGATTGACTGGTTGTCAAGATAGTGATTGCCAAGAAGAAGGTCGAGGATGGAGAGTTTCTTCACACCCTCTGATGTCGCGGCGATGTCATACACACGACGGCTCTTATCGCGAAACTGCCATTCTTTCTTGTCCTCATTATACTCAAGGCGACCACCAACCATATCACTCACATTCTGGCGCGCTTCGGCAAAACTCTTATAGTTCTTACCTTTCTGTGTACGGCTCAGGGCCTTGGCCAAATCGCTGTATGGCTCTTCAAAACCGAATCGGTTCTCGTCCTTGGCCTCTAAAATAATGTCCTTGATGGAGATGATTTCTTTGGCTGGGATGAAAACGCTATTTGACGACCGCGGATTGAACGTGTTTTGGTCTATATTTGCCTGCTTGGTGGTGGACGGACCAAACGAATAGGTAAACACCTCTCCCGCGTCGGACTCCATCGTGAAGGACAGATTGCTCTCTCCTTTCTTCACAATGTTTCCCAACGCGGATGTTTGGAAAGTCCAGTACAACTTATCCGAGAGTATTTCTCTGTCAGTACGGTTCTCCTTGCCTCGCTGGTAGGTCTCCACTGCCTTGATGGCAGAGAAGAGTGCTTTCAGAAGGAACGTCTTACCCGACTGGTTGGGGCCTATAATGAGATTGATTTTCCCAAGAACGCCCGTGTCCAGCTGAGAAATGGCACCAAGATTATCGACAGTAATACGCTTGATCATCGTTTAAATCTTTAATTCGTGTATTGACAATTGAAATCGGATGGTGCAAAGGTAAGTATTTTCTGTGAGACGAAGACATCTTTGACAGAAATTATCGGTCTATGCAGGCGGGATTTAGTCGCGGCGGAAGATGTCGCGGGTATAGACCTTGGAGGCGACGTCGCGGAGGGAGTCGTCGAAGCGGTTGGCGATGATGGCCTTGCTGCGGGACTTGAAGGTGGCAAGGTCGTTGACGACGAGGCTGCCGAAGAAGGTGGTGCCGTCGGGGAGCGTGGGCTCGTAGATGATGATCTCGGCACCCTTGGCCTTGACGCGCTTCATGATGCCCTGGATGGCGGACTGGCGGAAGTTGTCGGAGTGGGACTTCATCGTCAGGCGATAGACGCCGATGACGGGGGCCTCTCCCCTACCCTCGCTGCCATACTGGTTGTTGGCGCTGTAGGCGTACCAGCCGGCCTTGGTCAGGACGGCGTCGGCGATGTAGTCCTTGCGCGTGCGGTTGGACTCGACGATGGCGGTCATCATGTTTTGGGGCACGTCCTGGTAGTTGGCGAGCAACTGCTTCGTGTCTTTCGGGAGGCAGTAGCCACCATAGCCGAAGGAGGGATTGTTGTAGTGGGTGCCGATGCGGGGGTCGAGGCCCACGCCCTCGATGATGGCACGGCTGTCGAGGCCCTTGACCTCGGCGTAGGTGTCGAGTTCGTTGAAGTAGCTGACGCGGAGGGCGAGGTAGGTGTTGGCGAAGAGTTTCACGGCCTCGGCTTCCTTCATGCCCATGCCCAGGACGGGGATGCCCTTGGTCTTTTCGCGCGGGCAGACGCCGTCGGCGATGGGGAGCGGGCCGTCGAAGGTGAAGGTGTCGCCATTGCCGATGGCGCCCTCTACGAGGAGGGCGGCGAAGGTGCCGGCAGCCTGGCGGAGGAGATCGACGTCGGCGATGGAGGCGATGGCCTGGTCTTCATCGGCGAAGTCGGGATGGTTCATCTGCTTCGGATAGCCAACGATGATGCGGCTCGGGTAGAGGTTGTCGTAGAGGGCCTTGCTCTCGCGGAGGAACTCGGGAGAGAAGAGGAGGTTGAACTGCTTCACGCCCTGGCGCGCGTAGCGGAGGTAGAGGCTGCGCGTGTAGCCCACGGGGATGGTCGATTTGATGATCATCACGGCGTTGGGGTTGACGGCCAGCACGAGGTCGATGACTTCCTCGACATGGGTGGTGTCGAAGTAGTTCTTCACGGGGTCGTAGTTGGTGGGGGCGGCGATCACCACGAAGTCGGCGTCGGCATAGGCCGATTTGCCGTCGAGGGTGGCGACAAGGGTGCCACGGCCTGGCTGCTCAGCCTCATCGGGGCCCACGCAGGGCAGGAGGCTGCGGTCGCCAAGGTATTTCTCGATGTAGTCGTCCTGGATAGGCGAAACACGGCGGTTGAGTTTCTCGACTTTCTCGGGAATGACATCGACGGCCGTCACATGGTGGTGTTGGGCCAGCAGAGTGGCAATGCTCAGGCCAACGTAGCCTGTGCCGGCCACGGCGACCTTGATATTTTTGAAATCACGCATATTTTTGATTATTTTTTATTCGATTTGTTATAATTGTACCAGGACAACTTTTAGGACATATAGAAAAACAACTTAAACAACGGGGACAACTTGAACAACTTTGTCATCAGACAGATGAATCTGTCTTTGGGAAAAGACGGAAAATTACCTGGACAAAGGGAAACAACTTGAACAACGTTGGGAGACAGATGAATCAGTCTTGTAGGGGGAGTAGAAGAGGCTACGCGTAGGCATACAATTTTACCTCTGGGCTGGATTTGCGTCCTGTCCAGGAAGATGGTTGCCCTTTGGAAAAGAGTTACTTTTCATGTCGATAGAAAAGCAGTCGTTTCGTCGGCTGTAGAACGAGCGTCAGAACTATCCAGTGTCTAATACTCCCCTACTTTATGTCTTTTGACCAAGCCTTTGTCTCACAAAGGAATTGCGTCCGTCTTGCAAAGATCATAGTCATGACATTCATTGTTTACCAGCCATTTAGAAAAGCAAACATGTGGCCTAAAAACTTCAAGCGGATCAAAGTTCAGCTCCTGCTTGCAAATCCATGTGGCTAATTTCCTAAGATTTTCTGCGGGCCTGCTTTTACACAATGCCCGACTCTGCCCGCAAAGGTAATGCTTTTCCCGCATTTATTGCCATTTCTCACGAAAAAAAATCGCGTGGAGGCTGATTTTTGAGGAAAATCGTTTCGGGGCATGAGGGAAAGCAACACTTGGGACATGGGAAAAACAACGCTTGGGACAACAAGTACAATAAATAAGGTTCTTCGGGAAAATGGAGTAATTCGACGTGGAGACATAGAAGACAACTTGAACAACCTTTACAACAAGTAACAACTCTTTTTGCGGGGGGAATAGAGAAAATGGGGAATAAATTTGGTGCTTCGTGGCGATTGTGGTATCTTTGTGTCCTCAAATCCCTGCGTACAGACGGGGGCAGACAAGCACAGAAAAAGCAACTATGCAACAACAAGACTACTTCATACGCATCATCGAGGAGTTTATGGCCGCCGTGGCCCGGTTTTTGGAAAAGGCCGAGGGCAAGCGCAACGACGACGAGCTGCGCGACCTCTACCGCCAGTATGTCGGCGACTACGAGTTGCTGCGCAACATGACCGTGGAGGAGGCCATCGGCTACGCCCACGACCAATGGGCCGAGGGACAGCGGGTGCAAAAACTGGAGATGCTCGCCGAACTGCTCTATGCCGAGGGGAGCTATAAGCAGCAGCCCCTGAGGGGGATGTTGCTCGACAAGGCCTTCCGCCTCTACGACTATGTGGATGGTCACAGCAGCGACTTCTCGATCGCCCGCAAGCAGCGGATCGCAGAGATACAGGGGATGATAGCCCGAGGAACACAAAAATAGATTATGGAGAACATTGAAGACAAGCGCATCGCCGTATTGCTTTCGGGCGGTGTCGATAGTAGCGTGGTGGTCTATGAGTTGGCCCGCCAGGGCCTGCACCCCGACTGCTTCTACATCAAGATAGGACCGGAGGAGCAGGAGGAATGGGACTGCAACTCGGAGGAGGACATGGAGATGGCGACGGTCGTGGCACAACGCTACGGTTGTCGGTTGGAGGTGGTGGACTGCCACCGGGAATACTGGAACCAGGTGACGCGCTACACGATGGAGAAGGTGCGGGCGGGATTCACGCCCAACCCCGACGTGATGTGCAACCGCCTCATCAAGTTTGGCGCCTTCGACGAGAAGCGGGGCCACGACTACGACCTCATCGCCACGGGCCACTATGCGCAGACGGAGTGGATAGACGGGCGCAAATGGCTCACGACGAGTCCGGATCCCGTGAAGGACCAGACCGACTTCCTGGCCCAGATACACCCATGGCAACTGAAGAAGGCGCTCTTCCCCATCGGCCACTACATGAAGGACGAGGTGAGGCAGGTCGCCGAGCGCGAACATCTGATCAACGCGCGCCGCAAGGACTCGCAGGGCATCTGCTTCCTGGGCAACATCGACTACAACGAGTATGTGCGCCGCTATCTCGGCGAGCAGCCCGGCGATATCATCGAGCAAGAGACGGGGCGCATTATCGGACAACACAAGGGGCTGTGGTTTCATACCATCGGACAGCGGAAGGGCCTCGGACTGGGGGGCGGACCATGGTTCGTGATTCGCAAGGACGTGGAGCAGAACATCCTCTACGTCTCCCACGGCTACGACCCAGCGACGGCCTATAAGCGCGACTTCGCCATCCACGACTTCGACTTCCTGACGGAGGGCGTGACGAGCGTGCCCGACCGCATCACATTCAAGATCCGCCATACGCCCGAATTCCACTGCGCCACGGTAGAGACGCTGCCCGACGGAAGGATGGTGGTCCACTCCGACGACCCGATTCACGGGGTGGCCCCGGGCCAGTTTTGTGTGGTCTATGACCAGGCGCACCACCGCTGCTACGGTTCGGGCGAGATCGCGTGGGCACAGGAGACGCCGAAGGCATGATCCAACGGGCGCATCCAACAGAATAGCCCAACCGGGGTCTCCAACGAATGGAGCTGGGACTACGGACTACGATCTTCTTCAACCAACACAATGGAACAAGACAAGGAACAAGACAAGGAAAAGGAGCACCGCCCCCGGAGCAGCTTCGGCAGACGGCTGCGGAGCAAGCGGACCTGGGGATCGGTGATTCTAATGGCTATCCTCGCCGTCATCATCTGGCAACTGACGCCCGTCTCGGACGCGGAGGTGCGCCGCAACGAACTGGTGGTGGAGGTGAGGTCGTGGTATGAGCTGCGCAACGACAGCGGCGTGGTACTGACGGTCGGCGAGATCGAGGGCGACACGGCCTTGACGAATATCAGCACGAACACCCTGCAACCCGCGGCCCACGTGCAGCTGTCGGCAGGCTACTGGGTGAACCGTTTCCGAAGGTTTCCCTCCTGCCACGGGCGCATCGTCACGAAGGCTGCCTCTGCCTCCTCGCAGCTGGTGGATAGCGGGAGCCAAGACCTCCACACGGTAGTGCGACGCCAGGCGGAGCGCATCGAAAACGAACTGGCCAGTCTGCAGACGCAGCAGAACGAGCTCCACTACTATCGGCGGACACACAACGTGCAGGACTACGGCTATGGGGCCATCGCCACCTACTCGGTGGGGATCGACCACCGCATCGATTCGCTGCGCACGGTAGCGAAGCATCTGCTTGCCATCCAGCCCGGCGAGCGGCTCAGTCTGCGGCGCGTGATCCGCTACAAACTGGTCCGCAGCGCGCAGGGCAAGCGTATATATAATAAGGAGTGTGAGCTATGGAGCGATGAGGAGGACGGCTATGTTGTCGTGCAGTTGCCCCGCCACCATACGCCCGTGGGGGTCGTGACCCACATGGGTATCGGCGACGGCAAGGAGGCCATCGCCCAGCGCCAGGCGAAGCCCAGCAAGAAGAAGGTGGGCAAGCACGACGACCGCACGATCCGCGACTCATTAGGCATCTATACCGGCCAGCTCGACTCGCTGAAGCGGCCGAGCGGCTACGGGCGGCGCTGGGGACACCAAGGGGAATACTACGAGGGCCATTTCGAGGCAGGACTGCCCGACGGCTTCGGATTCTATATCGCGCCACGCCAGTACTTACAAGCGGGAGAATGGCGCAAGGGCGTGTTCAAGGGGGAGAAACTGACCTATAACAAGGAGCGCATCTACGGTATCGACGTGTCGCGCCACCAACACGAGCGGGACGGGAAATGCTATCCCATCGACTGGGCCCGACTGCGCATCACCCACCTCGGCACACTGAGCGACAAGCGGGTGAGGGGAAAGGTCGATTATCCGGTCTCCTTCGCCTACGTGAAATCGACGGAGGGCTGCACGGTCTTCAACGCCTACTACGATGACGACTACCGCGACGCGCGCAAGGCGGGAATCAGGACGGGCACCTACCATTTCTTCTCGCTCACGTCGGGGGGCAAGGCGCAGGCCCGCCACTTCCTGGAGAAGAGCCACTACCGCAAGGGGGATTTGCCGCCCGTGCTCGACGTGGAGCCCACGGACTGGCAGATCAGCCAGGCGGGCGGAGCGGAGGTGATGTTTCGGCAGGTGCGGGCCTGGCTGCAGGAGGTGCAACGGGAATGGAAGGTCTATCCCATCCTCTACATTAGTCAGTCGTTTGCGCTGAAGCACATGCCGCTGGCTCCCGACCTAGGCGACAACTATTTTGTCTGGATAGCGCGCTATGGCGAGTATATGCCTCACTTCAAACTCACCTACTGGCAACTGTCGCCGGACGGAAGGGTGAGGGGAATCCGCGGAGATGTGGATATCAACGTCTATAATGGCTACGAGAACCAGTATCACCAGTTTTTGGAACGCCACGGGAAAAAGTAGCTTCGAGGGGTGCTAAAACCCCTATTTGGAGCCTCCGAGACGGTCTTGAGGGCGGTCTCGGAGGCTTTTTTTGAAAAAAGACAGAAAAAAGTGGGAAAAAGTTTTGGTAGTAAGAAAAAAGTGCGTACCTTTGCACTCGCAATCAAGCAATGACGGTTGCTAAAAACAATGGGATATGGTGTAATGGTAACACTACAGATTCTGGTCCTGTCATTCCTGGTTCGAGTCCGGGTATCCCAACTGCTTTGAAGTACAAGTTGAATTTTTCAACTTGGATTTTTTATTTTACCCGCCCCCACTCTTATTGGGCACAAAAGGGAAAACAACTTGCTAATAAGGGAAAACAACTAAAACAACAAGTACAATATATAACACAAAATGCTGCTGAAAGGGAAACAACAAATAACAACACAACAGGACCGTAAAGCTGCCCCTACCCTACTGTCTTTTTTCTAAACAACCCTGCTTCTCACCCCTTTCTTGGACTGAAAAGGGGTAAGATGAACAGAAAAATGTAGGAGAAAACAGAAAAACGAACCAAAAATTTGGAAGTACAGAACAATCTACATACCTTTGCACCCGTTTTTCACCAACGAACGTAAAATAACGAATGCAAAGAAAGAAACTTGCATGCATTGCGATGGCAATGCTTTCGCAGACCGCCGTCTTCGCGGGTGGTCTTCTGACCAACACCAACCAGAGCTTCATCTTCGGTCGCAACTTCGCCCGTGATGGTGTGATTGCTATCGATGGAGTCTATTCCAATCCTGCCGGCGTGGCCTTCCTGGGAAAGGGCCTCCATCTCTCTCTCGGTGGTCAGAGCGCCTCACAGACGCGTACCATCCGTAGCGGCATGACGCTCCTCAAACCTGCTGGTCTTCCCATGACCGACGAACAATGGATGCAGTCGCCCTACGCCCATCCGCTGAGCCTCAACGGAGGCGATGCCAACGGCATCAAGAGTTTCAAGGGTGAAGCTTCTGCCCCGTTCATACCTTCGGTACAGGCGGCCCTGAACTACGACAAGTGGGGATTTCAGTTTGCCTTCGGCCTCGTGGGCGGTGGCGGTAAGTGTACCTTCAACCGCGGTCTCGGATCCTTCGAGCGCCAGGTGGCCCTGCTGCCCTCCATTCTGCAGTTGGCCAACACCACCTACCAGCAGCAGTATGGCATCGACCTCGGACTGGGAAGCAACACGCCGGGCTACTCCGTAGAGAGCTACATCCACGGTCAGCAGTACGTCTTCGGATTCCAGTTTGGTTCCACCTACAAGGTCAATGAGAACCTGGCTGTCTATGGCGGCTTCCGCTTCAACTACATTTACAACAAGTATGAGGGAAGCATTTCCAACATCACCGTGAACATCAACGGCCAAAACGAAAACCTCTATAGCTACCTCGGCACCAAGGCGGACGCCCTGGCCAATCAGGCGCTCTCCTATCAGGAGCAGGCCAGCAACTATACTCGCTTGGCCCAGGAGGCGACACTCGCTGGCAACGAGCAGGCCGCACAGCAGTATGCCGCCGCTGCCGAGCAACTCACGAAGGGTGCGCAACTGGCGCAGGGTGGCGCGCAGGCCATTGGTGGCGTGCGGAGCCAGGTGGCCGACCGCAACCTCGACTGCACGCAGCGCGGATGGGGCATCACGCCAATCATCGGTGTTGACTACCGCTGGGGCAAACTCAACCTCGGCGCGCGCCTGGAGTTCACAACACATCTCAACATCGAGAACGACACGAAGGTGGACGACACGGGCCTCTTCGCCGACGGTGTGAACACGCCCAACGACATCCCGGGCATCCTCACCGTGGGTGGTTGCTACGAGATACTGCCGACCTGGCGTGTGATGGCGAGCTACCACTACTACTTCGACAAGGACGCCCGCATGGACAAGGACAAGCAGAAGTTGCTCAGCAGCAACACCTGGGAGTGGGCCTTGGGATCGGAGTATGACATTTCGGACGCCCTCACGGTGAGTGCGGGAATGCAGCGCACGAAGTATGGTCTCGGCGACGGCAGTTACCTCACGGACATGTCATTCACGACGAGCAGCTACTCCTATGGCTTTGGCGCAAAGGTGCGCGTCGCCCCGAAAGTCACGGTGGAGGCCAGTTATTTCTGGACCAACTACGAGACCTTCGACAAGGAGTATGACCAGGAGTATAGCGCAGCCGGCATGTCGGCCACGGCCCACAACACCGACCAGTTCACCCGCACCAACAAGGTGTTTGGTGTCGGCGTAAACCTCGATTTCTAAGAAAAGCACACACATAGACGCCCATTGCCCAGCAATGGAACAACGAAAGCGGAGAGAGACTACGGGTCGGGGCTCAGCCCTCCCACAGTTTTCGCTCCGCTTTTTTATTGCGAGCTATTTGAGGGTGAAAAGAAAAAACACGCGATTTTCTACCCAAATCAAGCTATTGGATACTCAGTTGTCATCACCGTGTCAGCCTTTTCGATCATTGCATTTTGTAGTGAAAGACCGTAAAAGGCGGAACGGCACACACAAACCAATCTATCACACGAAGGAGGCCTCCATAATATGAATATTGAGGCACCGTTCTATCTCCGCAATACTTTTGAATGAAAAATTGGTATGTCCAGACAGAATTTTGCTAACATATTGCGGCGTACATCCAAGACGCGCCGCAATGTCAGCTCGTGAAAGCTGATGTTCTTGCATATAGTCAATAATCTTCATGGCTATGCCTTGTGACCATTTAAGCCAGACTTCATTGTCTTGCCTCCACTTTGCTTCCTCGGCAAAAGTAGAAGGTTCGCTACTGAGATTTCTCTCAAGAAATTTTAACGTTTTCTCTTTCATAATCAATCCTCCTCTAAAAAATCTACAAAACTGTCTTTATCAAAGATACCATTCTGCTGCAAATAGTTTCGACACGCATTGAGTTTGTTCAATTCTATTTGAGTATGCTCTCTTTCTTGCATTGTCGCTGTGAGTTTTATGGTACCACCAGTAACAATATAGACGTTCGGTTCTATCCTAATGGCATATATCCGAAGCCAACTTGCATGCCTATCTCTATCCCAATTGCGCGCCTTCTCGCGCGTCAATTCGCGTACTCGGTTGTCCGCAAGACTCAATGGATGAAAAAGACCGTCCAACTGTTCAGTATATGGAAAGTCTAATATTAAACGTTCAAGGGATTTTGCATCTTCCATTGTATCTTTAATAGCATCGCTTATCTTCTGAACATGAAAGAATCCTTGCAAATCGTCCAAATTGGCAAGAAAGAAATCAAGCAAATAGTTGGCATTACTCCACTGGCGAAAAAGCATCGTCAACTCATCCGCGTCTTTTGCTTCATCTCGGACCGCCCAAAGATGATTATAACCTGATATGGATCTGACAAAATTCATCCTAATAGTTGATTCTTAATGCAAAGATAGCTATTTAAAACGATACATGCAACTTATAGGTTGCTTTTTTTTAGGCTCATCCAAAAAATGGCGTGATGGGACAGTCCGTGTTGCTTCAACAGAACATGCTGGTAAGGGATATTCCTTATATGAAAAGTTGCTCCATCGTAACTTCACTATGCACCAAACTATGATGCAGCCCGTCAGCGATGCCATAGGTCGTAACAAAGGTGATGACCAAAGAGTACTTGGTCTTGGTAGAGCTTTGGAAAAGTTCTAAGCGCTGCCTTAGCAACTGTTCGTATGCCTCCGTTATGCGGTATTGCGATTTGCTGAATTTCATCTCGCACAAATGGATGATGCGGTCAGCACGTTTGATGACCAAATCGATCTGTCCACCATTTTGACCTTCAGTTGCTGCCTTGCGCCATGATGAGACTTCGGTCGCCATCCCCGAAATACCCAAGGCACGCTTGATGCTGTCCGTGTGCATAAGGCATACTATCTCAAATGTAAGTCCCTGCCACGTAGAAACTTGACGCGACTCAAAATGATGACTCCACCATTGTTCGTCGCCCGAAACATCGGGCAAGATGAACTTATAATAAAACAAAGTATAGAAATCCACCAAACGATAGATGGTATCTTTCACCTTATGAGCGAAATTCTGATTTCGGGAAATGAAGTCGCATCGTTCAAGATTGGTCAGTACACGCGTGAGAGTTCCACCGGTAATCCCTGTAGCCTTGGATATTTCCTCACGAGACATTCCATCATGATGGGCAGCCAAACCCTTCACCACACTGATATATAAGTCGGCGTTTGAAAACAAAGCATTGTAGAGTTCGTCGAACTCGCTTCGCATAATACCTCCTTGGGCAAAGAACAGTCTATCGACATTCTGCACGAGACTTTCTTTTGCATTGATGAGACTTAAGTAAAACGGGATGCCACCAAACACCATGTAACACTGCAATATTTGGTATCTATCCCATTTGCAGTGTTTTCTCAGAAGATACACCTCTGTCTCATGCAAAGTGAAAGGTCGGACATAAATACTGCTTGTAATGCGAGCATGCAGTCCCCCTTGATTTTCTATCAGATTGTCCACCATCCATGAGGTAGCCGATCCACTGGCAATAAACACAATATCACTACGACGAGCAGCCCAGCCATTCCAGAAGTTCTCCAATGCCGCAACAAAGTCAGACTTCTGTGTGTCTATCCAAGGCATTTCATCTATAAAAACCACCTTTTTTCTGTTGGCATCGAGCGACTCAAGGTATTCTTCAAGCGCATCGAATGCGTCGAACCAATCGGAAAACTTATCAGGTTTCGTGCCAGAGAACTTTTTCAATGCTCGCGCAAAACTCGTAAGTTGTCTTTGGCGCGATAGATTATGGCCTCCGACAAACGTGAAGTCGTATTGTCCCTGATAGTATTGATCCACAAGAAAAGTCTTGCCCACTCTTCGCCGACCATACACTATGACAAATTCAGAACGATCGGACTCCATCACTCTGTGGAGTTCTTGACACTCTCGCTCTCTACCAACAAGTTTGCTTCTCATGCCCATACCGTTTATCTATTAACCTTGGCAAAGGTAGCGTTTTTATGGCAGCAAAAAGAAAAAACACGCGATTTTCTACCCAAATCTATGCCAAAAAGGGAGATTTGGGTAGAAAATCGCCCATTTTTGACCTAAATCAAGCCGTCACTCACCCTGTTGCTACAGGACGAACAGTAGTATCATCACGCTATTAATCTATGACAACATGCTATCTATAGTGAGCAGCTTGCCAAGCGATAAAGGCTATAAAAGCGGTATGGGAATCTTGCTGCGAAATTCCCATACCGCTTATATTCAATGCTTCGAGCTGAGATAAAGAAAATCAGCTTGTGAGCGATTAGTACTCGTCCTCGTTGAAGAGGAAGTCCTCCTTGGTGGGGTAGTCGGGCCAAATATCCTCTATGCCCTCATAAACCTCTCCTTCGTCCTCGATCTCCTGCAGGTTCTCGAGCACCTCCAGAGGTACGCCCGATCGTGTGGCATAGTCTATCAACTCATCCTTTGTTGCGGGCCATGGCGCGTCTTCCAGCTTTGAAGCCAATTCAAGAGTCCAATACATAGTCTTCTGTCTTTAAGTTTATAAAAATTTGCGTGCAAATATACTATATTTTATTTGAACTGCAAGCGCTATGGCGTATTTTTTCGCACACACTGCAAACAAAGTTGAAATAACTACCTATATAAGCAGGAATAACTACCTATATCAATAGAAATAGCCACGAATCTTGGGAGCACACGGGAGCCTCTTGCACTAAAAGTTGATCTTATAGTGCTGCTTATACTTCTTCTTGTCGAAGAAGAGAAGGCCACAATAGTAGAGGTCGAAACTGACGCGTACGCGCTTGTCCTGCAAGATGCGCGCCCAGCTTCGGCGGGTCTCTCCATTGCGGTGGATGCCCTCCACGATGAGCAGGGAAGCATCTGTGGCCCGGTTGATGAGCGACAAGACCTGCTGCTCCATATCCTGTCCATGGGCCACGACAGCCAGCGAGAAGGAATCCTCAGTAAGTGAGCAAGCCCCCTCCCCCATCGAAGAAAATACCATCCGGAGGCAACCCGCATGAAGGTAGGCCCGCTTGGCCTCCGAGACATCGCCCACCAGCACGGCCTCGCCGGCCTGCTGGTGGTTGGCGATACGGAGGTAGAGTTCGCAGACCCTCCGTTCCCGTTTTGAAAGATGCGGAAACAGGGGGCGGAGGTCGTCGTAGGCATAGTAGGGATAGTGCTCATTGACGACATAGCGCACGAAGCGGTACGCCCAGGGCGACTGTATACCGAAGCCACGACAATACTTTGCCCGGCTCATCCACAACACGCCACGTCGCAATCGAGACAACATTGCCATGGTTTCTGAGACAAGACCTAAGGTTACGCCTCGATGGGCTTGCAATGATCCTGGAGCCAGGCCAAGTCTTCGCCATCGAGGTGGGGAGCTAGCTTCTCGCAGACCATCTGGTGGTAGTCGTTGAGCCACTGCTTCTCCTCGGCGGTGAGGAGGGAGCAATCGACGGGCGCAAGGTCTATCGGACAGAGCGTCAGCGACTCCATCTGCAAGAAGCGGCCCAGTTCGGTCTCCATATAATCCTTGATCAAGCACGTGTTTTCAATGCGCACACCAAAGCGGTCGGACAGATAGATGCCCGGCTCGTTGGTGACGGTCATTCCCGCACGCAGGGCAGCCGGCATATACTCCATGCGCACCTGATGGGGACCCTCATGGACATTGAGATAGGAACCTACGCCGTGGCCCGTGCCGTGGAGGTAGTTGAGCCCCGCACGCCATAGCGGTTCGCGTGCCAAGGCGTCGATCTGCGTGCCACTGCAACCATCGGGGAACTTTGCCAACTCCAACTGGATATGGCCCTTGAGCACCAGCGTATAGACGCGGCGCTGCTCTTCGGTGACAGGGCCCAAAGCTATCGTGCGCGTGATATCGGTCGTGCCGTCCTGATACTGCGCGCCACTATCGATCAAGACCAAGCCACGGGGCTCCACGGGGATATCCGTCTCGGGAGTGGCCTCGTAGTGGACGATGGCACCATGGACCTCATAGCCCACAATGGTATCGAAGGAAATGCCACGGAAGAGGTCTTGTTCCGCACGCAGGGCCGTGAGTTTCTTGTCGAGGGAGATCTCCGTCTGTCCTCCTGCCTCCACAGCAGGCTGAAGCCAGCGCAGGAACTTCACCATCGCCACGCCGTCGCGCGTCATGGCACGGCGGTAGCCCGCTATCTCGGTTTCGTTCTTGACCGCCTTCATGGCGGGGATGGGCGACGGGGCAAACCTCACCACCGATTTCTCGAGGGCACAGGAGGCGAGATAGTAGCAAGTCTTCACACTGTCCAGCAGCAGACCGCCCTCGAAGGCATGAGACCGCAGGTAGTCGGCCACAGCAACATAGGGCTGCACCGCCACGCCAAGGTCGGAGAGGTAGCGACGCACCGCGTCGTCGAGTTTCTCCTCGTCGACAAAGAGCGTGGCACTTTCCTGCTCTATCATCAAGTAGGAGACGAAGACAGGATTGCAATAGACGTCGGAGCCACGCAGATTCAAAGTCCAGGCAATGTCGTCGAGGGCTGAGACGAGTATGGCCTCGGCATCACAACTGCGCAGCGACTCACGGATGCGGGCAAATTTGCTCTCCGTTGTCTCGCCAGCAAACTCCAGGGGATGGAGCTCCACCTTCGCCGTCGGGATGGAGGGGCGGTCCGTCCAAATCTCGTTGAGCGGGTCGAAATCGGTACGCACCTGGATATCGTAGCCCTGGAAGAAGGCCTGCATCCTCTGCACCTCGTCCGTGCCATTGACCCATCCGTCGAGACCCACCACAGGATGGGAGGCCCCACGGAGTTGTTCGGCCAGCCAGTCGGTGATCGTCGGCGTGCCCTCCACCTTGAGTTTCATCAGCATGATACCCGTGCCGCGGAGTTGCTCCTCGGCAGCAAGGAAGTAGCGGGAGTCGGTCCAGAGCGCGGCAGCATCCATCGTGACGACCACCGTGCCGGCCGAGCCATTGAAGCCTGAGATCCACTCGCGACCCTTCCAATGGTCGGCGACATACTCACTATTGTGTGCATCTGTGCTGGGGAAGATGAAAGCCCCCAGTCCCTCGCGCTCCATCACCTGGCGGAGCGCGGCTATTCTTTCTACGATCTTAGTCATTATATATAGGGTATTTGGTTGATGGTTTCTGAAAGTTATTATCGGTCCTACTCACACATCGCCCGGCAGATGCGGTCCTGCAGCCCATTGGCCTGGCTGGCGCGGATGGTTCCCTGGTTGAGGATGCAGAAGGCCAGGCGGTGGCCATTGCTGGCCGTGCAGAATCCTGCAAGCGTCTTGACACTCGTCACCGTGCCCGTCTTGGCCCGCACATTGCTATCGGCCGCCGTGCCACGAAGCCGCTTGCGGAGCGTGCCGTCGCGTCCGGCGATGGGCAGCGTGGGAAGCAAGGCCTCGTAGGCCGCCGTGTTATGGTAGTTGAGGCGCAAGAGGTGGACGAGGAGGTCGGCCGTGACATAATTGTAGAGCGAGAGGCCACAACCATCGGCCGCGTAGTACTGCGCAGGATCAAGGCCTGCCGCACGCACCACCTGGTTGATCACCTGTCGGCCCTGGCGCGCACCTGCACGCCGCACACCCGTGCTCTTGGCCAACTGGTAGAAGACCGACTCGGCATGGAGGTTGTCGCTCTTCTTCATCATCCGCTGCAACACCCGCTTGAGGTCGTGGGTCTCCTCGGCCAGCAGCGTGGATCCTGCGGGGAGCGTGGCGTCGCCCAGCGTTCCCTCCAGGACAATGCCGGCCGCTCGCAGGCGCGAAGAGAGTTCGGCCAGGAAGCGGTCGCGACGGTTATAGAGCAGGGGCGAGAGCGGCGGATTGCTATCGTCGTCGTCCCAGCACCAGCCCTCTCCCATCGGTTTGTCGTCCTTCATCGACTTGTCGGCCAGCAGGTCGCCCGTGATACGGCGGATGCCTTTTTCACGCAGCGCACGAACGAAGGCGCGCATATTGGCGTCGCCAAAGAGGGGGTCCATGCCACCGACACAGTAGAGCGAACCGTGGAGCACGCCCGTGGAGTCGATGTCGCCACGGCAGTAGAGGCGCGTGGAAAACTGATAGTCCACACCCAAGCGGTCGAGGGCCGTGATGGCGGTGACACACTTCTGGACGGAGGCCGGGCGCATCCGCTGGGCCTCGTTGAAGCGATAGACACACTGGTCGGCACTGAGGTCCCAGACCATCACCGCCATTTGGGTGCTTTGAAGCAGTGGATCCTCGATGATGGCGGCCATGCGGCTGGCAAAACTGTCGGTCCAAAGGCGGTCGAAATCGGCGCCATCGGCTACGACGGGACGGTCCGCCAAAGGAACCGTGTCGGTGTCGGCCACTTCGGCGACGGGTGCTGCCACCAGCCCGGCGTCCTCGGCCAGGAGACGAGCCACGCGGGCACTGTCAACATAGACGAGATTGACCTGCGCCTGCATGGGCAGAGCCAGCAGGGCGGCCAAAAGGAAGAAAAGTTTTCTACGAATACTTGTCATTGTTTTTTTTAGGTTTTTAAGATTAAGATTCTGTTTCTTTTTCTTGGCAAGTGTTCTTGGCAAGAGAGACACGCTTGCCGACTGCCTCGACAAACGAGGTTTCGTTCTCCGGGGTGAAGATACTGATGTTGTGGTCGCCATGCTCCACCATCACATAGCTGCCCGTGAGCAGGTGGCGGGGCATACGGCGAAGTGCCGTGATAGTCTGCAATGGGATGGCCTGTCCCCGTTGGCGCCCTATCCTGCCACTTTGCGTGGTCAGTTGGTCGTCGTCGAGGACATAGTCGGTATGGATGCCACGGTCGATGCCCCGCACGGCCACGGCCACAAGCAGCGCGCCAAGCACAGCCATGGGCCACGTGCCGAACCAAAAGCAATAGAGCGAGGCAAGGGCGAGGAGCAGGATGCCACACAGTTCGCCCAGCGTGAGTCGATGATGAAATACTCTTGTCATAGTCGACTGCAAAGGTACGAAAAAAATGGGGAGCCACTCCCATTTCGATCCAAGAAAAATAGATATACACCTTGCCTTGGGCGATAAATTCTCAAAAAACATGCAACTTCCTGCCGTCACAAAGGAACTAAGCACAAAAATCGGGAGAAACATTCGCCCATCTGCCAATAAATGAGTAATTTTGCGGGCGAAACGTTATTCCGCTCCCCATAGGGAGCACAACTGTTTGCTTAGAAATGATTCATAAATACGATTTCCTGATCATCGGCGCTGGTATCGCCGGAATGAGCTATGCCTTGAAGATAGCCAAGGCGCACAAGGGAAGGGTTTGCATGATTTGCAAGACGACGCTCGACGAGGCCAACACCTCGTTCGCGCAGGGCGGTGTGGCTTCGGTGACGAACCTCGCCGTAGATGACTTTGACAAGCACATCAAGGACACCATGATAGCAGGTGACTATATCTCCGACCGCAAAGCCGTGGAGCAGGTGGTGCGCAATGCGCCGGCACAGATCCAGGAGCTGGTCGAATGGGGCACCCAGTTTGACCGCAAGGAGGACGGCAGTTTTGACCTCCACCGCGAGGGCGGCCACAGCGAGTTTCGCATCCTGCACCATGCCGACGACACAGGCGCCGAGATCCAGCGCGCCCTGATGGAGGCCTGCCGCAACCATCCGCGCATCGAGATCAAGGAGAACCACTTCGCTGTGGAGATCATCACGCAGCACCACCTCGGCGTTGAGGTGACGCGGCGCACGCCCGACATCGAGTGCTACGGAGCCTACGTGCTCAATCCGGAGACCCAGAAGGTGGACACCTATCTGAGCCGCGTGACGCTGATGTGTACGGGCGGTTGCGGAGCGGTGTATCAGACGACGACCAATCCCATCATCGCCACGGGCGACGGCGAGGCCATGGTCTATCGCGCCAAGGGCACGGTGAAGGACATGGAGTTCGTACAGTTTCACCCCACGTCGCTCTACCATCCGGGTGAGACCCATCCGGCCTACCTCATCACCGAGGCTATGCGCGGCTACGGCGGTATTCTGAAATTGCCTACAGGCGAGACCTTCATGGAGAAATATGACGAGCGCCTCTCCCTGGCCCCGCGCGACATCGTGGCGCGGGCCATCGACAAGGAGATGAAGACGCACGGCCTGGACCATGTCTGCCTCGACGTGACCCACAAGGACCCGGAGGAGACGCGCCAGCACTTCCCCAACATCTACCAGAAGTGTCTCAGCATCGGCATTGACATCACGAAGGAGATGATCCCCGTGCGCCCGGCGGCTCACTATATGTGTGGCGGCATCAAAGTGGATCTCAACGGCGAGAGCTCCATCCATCGTCTCTATGCCCTGGGCGAGTGTTCCTGCACGGGACTGCACGGTGGCAACCGACTGGCCAGCAACTCGCTGATAGAGGCCGTAGTCTATGCGGACGCGGCAGCCAAACACAGCCTGCAGGTGGTGGACAGCTACGATTGGAACGACCGTGTGCCAGAGTGGAACGACGAGGGCACGATGACCAACGAGGAAAAAGTGCTCATCACGCAGAGCATCAAGGAGGTGGGACAGGTGATGTCCAACTATGTCGGCATTGTCCGCTCCGACCTGCGACTGAAGCGCGCATGGGACCGCCTCGACTTGCTCTATGAGGAGACGGAAGCACTCTTCAAACGCGTGAAGGCGACGAAGGACATCTGCGAGCTACGCAACATGATCAACGTCGGCTACCTCATCACACGACAGGCCATCGAGCGAAAGGAAAGTCGCGGACTCCACTACACCATCGACTACCCGAAGCACGCCTACGACCTCGAGAAGTAGGACTTCGGGGCCAGAGACTCAAGGGACCTAACGGCTTTGAGAGAGAAACAACACGATTTTGAGAAATACAATAAAATAGCAAATCCTAATATCTATCCCCCCGCCCCCATCGGCAAGTGCGGATGTGGGGCGGGGAAACAACCAACCAAAGTATGAGAAAGAACCAAATTTTAGCGGCGGCTCTTCTCTGCCTCACGATGCAGGGCCATGCGCAGACGCCGACTAAGGGTGGCGGCATCTCCAGCGAGATGCTCACACAGATCGAGCGCAATGGCGTTCAGAGTAGTGACCGCGTGATCAGCAATGCGCTGGCAACCAACAAGATCGACGACTTGGCCTTGAACTTCAAGGAGCAGGGCCGTCTGGACACCTACTTCAGCGTGGAGACCCCCGCACAGAGCATCCACAACCAGAAGAGTTCGGGACGCTGCTGGCTGTTCTCGGGCCTCAACGTGCTGCGTGCCAACTTCGCCCGTCTGCACAAGGACAGTATCCGCGTGGAGTACAGTCAGGTCTATCTCTCCTTCTACGACCAGCTGGAGAAGGCCAACCTGATGCTGCAGGGCGTGATCGACTGCGCCGATAAACCCATTGACGACCAGCGCGTGCAGTTCTTCTTCAAAAATCCGCTCAACGACGGCGGTACGTTCTGTGGTGCTGCCGACCTGGCTGAGATGTATGGTGTCGTGCCGATGGAGGCCATGCCGGAGCCCTACTCCGCAGAGAACACCTCGCGTATGGCGGAGCTGATCTCCTCGAAGTTGCGCGAGTTTGGTTTGGAGCTGCGCAAGATGGTGGCTGCCAAGAAGTCGAAGCGCGACATTCAGGCCCGCAAGACTGAGATGCTCGGCACGGTCTATCACATGCTGACCGTCTCGCTGGGCAACCCGGTGAAGGAGTTCACCTACGCCTTCAAGGACAAGAACGGCAAGACCGTGGGCAAGCCCCGCAAGTACACCCCGAAGGAGTTCTACGACGAGACCGTGGGCCATCCGCTCAACGGCACCTTCGTGATGGTGATGAACGACCCGCGCCGTCCCTACTGGAAGACCTACGAGGTGGAGTATGACCGCCACACCTACGACGGCCACAACTGGAAGTATCTCAACCTGCCCGTGGAGGAGATTGCCAAACTCGCCATCGCCTCACTCAAGGACAGCACGAAGATGTACTCCAGCTACGACGTAGGCAAGCAGCTTGACCGCAAGCGCGGCTACCTCGCCATGGACAACTACGACTACGGATCGCTCTACGGAACAACCTTCCCCATGGACAAGGCCGACCGTATCAGCACCTTCGATAGCGGTTCCACCCACGCCATGACGCTCGTGGCCGTCGATCTCGACGAGAACGGCCAGCCGAAGAAATGGAAGGTGGAGAACAGCTGGGGCGCCAGCTACGGACAGAACGGCTGCCTGATCATGACCAACGAGTGGTTTGAGAACTTCATGTTCCGCCTGGTGGTCAACAAGAAGTACTGCTCCAAGGAGATCATCAAGGCCGAGCAGCAGAAGCCGATCATGGTGATGCCGGAGGATCCGCTCTTCCAGGCTGACAGATAAATTCTTTGGCCTGAGAGCCAGGGACCGAAAAAGGGGATGGGAAGCACTTGCTTTCCATCCCCCTTTTCTATATCATAGCCTCCTGCGGCTTTTCTATATTAGGCCTCGCTGCCTTCGATACTGTCGCCGACGTTGGTTTTGGACGCTGTGCTCGCTGCAACCTTCTGTTCCTCGGAAGGATTGGTTATGGCCTGCATGATGAGCGCTTCCAGCTCCTCGCAGAGTTCGGGATTGTCCTGGAGCAGTCGCTTCGTGGCGTCGCGGCCCTGCGCCAGGCGCGTGTCCTTGTAACTAAACCAGCTACCGCTCTTCTTGATGATATTGTAGGTCACACCCAAGTCGATAATCTCACCGGCCTTGGAAATGCCCTCACCGAACATGATGTCGAACTCCGTCTTGCGGAAGGGCGGCGCCACCTTGTTCTTGACCACTTTGACGCGGACCTGGTTGCCGATGACCTGGTCGCCATTCTTGATGGAGGAGATCCTGCGGATATCCAGTCGGACGGAGGAGTAGAACTTCAGGGCGTTGCCACCCGTGGTGGTCTCAGGACTGCCGAACATCACGCCGATCTTCTCGCGCAGCTGGTTGATGAAGATGCAGCAGGTGTTGGTCTTTGAGATCGTACCCGTCAGTTTGCGCAGTGCCTGGCTCATCAGGCGCGCCTGAAGTCCTACGCTGCTATCGCCCATGTCGCCCTCAATCTCCTTCTTAGGAGTCAGGGCCGCCACACTGTCCACCACCAGGATGTCGATGGCGGAGGAGCGGATGAGCTGGTCGGCGATCTCCAGGGCCTGCTCTCCCGTGTCGGGCTGCGAGATCCAGAGATTATCGACATCTACACCCAACTTCTGGGCATAGAAGCGGTCGAAGGCGTGCTCCGCATCGATAAAGGCGGCCACACCGCCCATCTTCTGTGCCTCGGCAATGGCGTGGATGGCGAGCGTCGTCTTACCAGAAGACTCTGGTCCGTAGATCTCGATGATGCGGCCACGGGGATAGCCGCCCACGCCCAGGGCAGCATTGAGGCCAATGCTGCCCGTGGGGATCACATCGACGGGCTCCACATGCTCATCGCCCATGCGCATGATGGAACCCTTGCCGAAATCTTTCTCTATCTTGGCCATCGCTGCCTGAAGGGCCTTCATCTTGTCGGCCTTCGGGTCCTGCGCGGCATCTTCTTTCTTTGCCATATTTTTTTCTATGTGTTATCTTGCTAAACCTCCCTCCTCCCCTGCTTGACCGGAAGCCACGGAGGGTCTTCGGCGAAGCAGGGGGAGAGAAAAGGGATGATTACAACTCCAAGTCCTTGTCAAACTCCTCGTGCCAGGGCAGTCCCTGCGTGTTGAGCAGCTCCATGAAGGGATCCGGATCGAACTCCTCCACGTTGTGCACGCCCGGCTTCTTCCAGACGCCCTCCAAGAAGAGTTTCGCACCGATCATGGCCGGGACGCCCGTCGTGTAGCTCACGCCCTGCATACCCGTCTCCTTGTAGGCCTCCTGATGCTTGCAGTTGTTATAGACGTAGTAGGTGTGCTCCTTGCCATCCTTGATGCCACGGATGCGGCATCCGATGGAAGTCTCGCCCTCGTAGTTCTCGCCGAGGTCCTGCGGATTGGGGAGGACGGCCTTGAGGAACTGCAGCGGCACGATGTTGACCTTCACCTTCTTCGTCGGGTCGTCGGCGAGCGGCGCCTCGTAGGTCACCTCGTCGATGCGTCCCATACCAAGGTTCATGATACAGTCGAGATAGGTGAGATACTGCTGTCCGAAGGTCATCCAGAAGCGACCGCGCTTGATGGTCGGGAAATTGAGCACGAGGCTCTCCAGCTCCTCGTGGTGCATGAGGTAGCTCTCGCGCGGTCCCACGTTGGGATAGTTGAGCGTCTTGTGGACGGCCAGCGGGTCTGTCTCAAGCCATTTGCCATTCTCGTAGTAGAGACCCTTCTGCGTGATCTCGCGAATGTTGATCTCCGGATTGAAGTTGGTGGCGAAGGCCTTGTGATGGTCTCCAGCGTTGCAATCTACGATGTCAAGGTAGTGGATCTCGTCGAAGTAGTGCTTGGCGGCATAGGCCGTGAAGATGCTGCAGACACCCGGGTCGAAACCACAACCGAGGATGGCTGTGAGGCCCGCCTGCTCGAAGCGCTCACGGTAGGCCCACTGCCAACTGTACTCGAAGTGGGCCTCGTCCTTGGGCTCATAGTTGGCGGTGTCGAGGTAGTTGCAGCCGCAGGCCAGACAGGCCTCCATGATGGTGAGGTCCTGATACGGCAGGGCGAGGTTGATGACCAATTCGGGCTTGTAGCTCGACATAAGGGTCTTCAACTGCTCCACGTCGTCGGCATCGACCTCGGCCGTCTGGATGGCCATCTTGTAGCCTTTGTCGTGGATGGCCTTCACGAGTCGGTCGCATTTCTCCACATGGTGGCTTGCAATCATCATCTCGGTGAAGACGTCCGTGTTCTGCGCAATCTTGAAGGCGGCGACGGTAGCTACGCCACCCGCGCCGATCATTAATACTCTGCTCATTCTATGTTTCGTTTTATCTTGTTATTTCATCTTTTGGTCTATCTCTGCCTGGGTGATAGCGAGGGCGTCCATGAGGGAGAATCCGAGCATCTCCTCGCGGCAGCCAGCAGTCTGTGTGGGCTGCATGGTGAAGAGCGTGACGTGCTTCTTCTCGTCATCGACATCGCGGAGGGCATGGCGCAACTCCTGCCAGAGCGAGGAGTCACTGCCATCGGGGACTATCATCAGGCGCGTCACTTCCTCTTCCGAGAGCAAGAGGCGGACCAAGTCGGTCAGCACGGGACCTTTCGCCTGTCCCTCCTCGCCCGTGGCGATGCAGTTGATGATAAACTCGCCCAACTGTTCTGAGCGGAAGGCCTTGCCGTCGAGTTCGGACTCATAGTCGGCGGGGGAGAAATGGAGGAGCTTCGGGGTCTTGCGGTCGTGGAGCAACACGACCTGGGTCTCGTGGTCGCCCGGGCGAAGGCGTCCATCGAGGGCGACGTCCACCAGCCATTGGCTGAGGTCGGCCTGGGGGATACGACGTCCCAACATGCGTTCAAAGTTGACTATCAGGTCGAAGGCGACGTGATCGACGAAATCAGCATCAACGATGATGATATTCTTGCTCCAATTGACGGGATTGATTCCTTGCTTTTTCATTGGCACAAAGATACGGTTTTTAGCTTAGTGGGCCAAACTTTTCCTTGTTTTTCTTTTGGTTCATCCGATAAATGGAGCGACTGGGTTGTTTTGCTCATCGCTTGTTATTGTCCCAACTCCTCTTCGCATTCTCAGCCTCAACGAGCGGGATTTTATCCTCGGCGGGCTTTACCTCGGTAGTCTCGGACTTTACCTCTACAGGCTTAGTCTCTACCTTGGTGGGGGCGGGCTTGACCTCGGCGGGGTTGTCCTCGTGCTTGGCGGGCTTGACCTTGACTTCTCCCAGTTTCAGACAACGCTCCACATCGGAGAGCAGGCGACGGTAGGGTTCCGACTGCATGAAACCCATGTTGCGGCGGAGCGTCGGCACAATATCGACCGTGCTATGGTCGTAGCAGGACAACTCGTTGAGGCGCTGCGTGTTGTGGACCGCCAGACGGTTTATCTCATTTTCACGGGAGCGGATGAGCTGGTCGCAGACCTTCTGCATCATCGGCACAACGACACCGTCGAAGAGATGATGGCCCTGGATGTAGAGATAGGTGGTCTCGGGCGTAACACCCAGTCGGCACAGGTCGCGCGACAATTCACCGAGCTTCTCCTTCGTCCCCGGATTGCCCTTGCGCAGGGCAGCGAGCTTGCGGTTGACCTTGCGCTGCAGGTTGTCGAGCAGGACGGAGGCCTTGCCCGTAGAAAAGGCGCCGAGAGCCACGACATTGTTGAAGTCGGCGATGGTGAAGAGGTTGTTCTTCCTCCTCCGATAGAAGAAGATGTTCCACAGAAAGAGGGGGTAGATGATCTGACTATAGCGACGCAGGAAGGCGTCGAAGTCGAAGGTCTTGCGGTCGTTGAGGGTCACAGAGACACACATATCGTGGAGGCTCGGTCCGTAGCACTGGTAGTTTTCTATCGCATAGACGTAGGTGTGGAGGACGTAGGGGTTGTCGCAGACCTGCTTCGAGTCCTCCGTCCGCCCCTGGAGGAGGTAGTCGTAGTCGGCATCGACGCAGGCCAGCATGTCCTTGCCCGTGCCGTGGAGCAGCAGGCTCGTCAGCACCGACTTCTTGCCGCGCGAGAGTTTTTTGCGCGTGGGTAGCATCACCTCGAAGTAGCGGTGCTCGTTCTCGTAGCGGGCAAGCACCATGCGCCAGAAGAAGACATCGTCGTAGGCCTCAACGTAGGCCACGATCCTGCGCCTCGCCTTGCGCCCGTTGAGGCGGTTGGAGGCAGTGACGTAGTCGGAGGTGATATTGTCTTTCAGCCGTTTTGCCATATCGCAGCCTTCCCTATTATTCGTCCTCCGTTATCTCCGACACCTCCGTCACGTTGTCGAGCCAGCCGTTCATGATGACAGCGGGACTATGGGTGGTGAGGATGATCTGTACGTTGGGGTTGAGTTCGAGTATCAGGTCGATGAGCCGTTTCTGCCATTCGACGTGGAGGCTCACCTCGGGCTCGTCCATGAAGAGCACGTAGTTTTGTCCGTCCTCGATGAGCACGGTAAGCAGGATGACCAGCATTTGCTTCTCGCCGCTGGAGAGTTGATAAGGCATGAGCGTCTCGCCGATCTGTTCGAAGCGAATTTCGTTCTCCGTGCGCACGATCTTCTTGCCTGTCTCGGAGAAGAGGTCGTCGATGAGATCCTGAAACTTCCGCTTCGGTTGGCTGATGCGCTGGGCCTCCTCGGCAGCCTCGGGTGTAGCCTTCTGCAGGGCCTGGATCATGCGGTTGCCGATATTGACCTGGTAGTCAAGATACTTCCGCTGCAGTTTGTAGATCTGCCAGTCGAGTTCGGTGACGAGGGAGGCGTCGATCTTGTCCGTTATCTCCGTACTCATCAGCGGGCGGTCGAAGGACCGGATGATGTCGAAGCGTACCCAGCGGGCTTCCTCAGGCGCCACACGCAGGCGGACTCCCTTGACGGGATGGCTCGGCAACTCGCCGCCACGGGCCAGGCTCCGCACCACCTTGTTGAGGATGGTACTCTTTCCCACACCGTTGATGCCGCTCAGGATGTTGACCTGTCGGTGCAACTCCCAGCAGACGTGTTTCTTGCCGCTCCAGAGCGAGTCGATCTCTATCTCCTTGATGTATTCAGCATATTTCTGCATAACGTTCAGGTATAATTGTTTGTTGGGAAGCGCGTGCCATGAGGGCTGGCTTCTCTTGCAAAGTTAGTCATTTTTCTTCATACCAACACGCTGCGAACGGTCTTTTTTCTTCAAAAACACGTTTAAACGTTTACTATGCTATTTTTCCTCATCTTTTATCGTCTCTCTTACTTACTTTTTTCTTTAGCATCATTTGCGCAATCAGTCCTTTTTTGCTACTTTTGCAACGTCAATTTCAACCATCAGCAACCAACGACACCACCAAATAGATGAAACGTATCTTCCTCCTCGCCCTGCTCGCCACCGCGCTATGGGCTCTCTCCACGTCGGTCCTGGCGCAGAGCCAAGACGGTCTGAGACAATATGTGGAGCCGCGCATCGGCACGGCCCACTGTCGCTACTTCCACTTCGCGCCCGGCGCGCTGCCCTTCGGCATGGCCAAACCCGGACCCTCCACCAACGGCCACTACGGCAACGTGGACGGCTGGCAGGCCACGGGCTACGACTATCGCGACCGATCGATCGAGAGTTTTCCTTGCACCCATGAGTTCCAGGTGGGCGGCATCAGCGTCATGGCCACCACGGGGCGCCTCATCACCGTGCCCGGAGACACCACGGAGGCGGGCATACAAAAGGGCTACCGCTCCCACTTCAGCCACGACGACGAGGTAGCGACGGCGGGCTACTACAGCGTCCTGCTGCAGGACTATGGCATCCGCGCCGAGATGACGGCCACGCAACGCGTCGCCCTGCAGCGCTACACATTCCCCAAATCGCAGGAGAGCCACCTCATCTTCGACATCGGCCACCGTATGGGAGAGAGTGGAGCAATCAAGGACGCAGAGGTGCGCATCCTCGACGACGGCACTATCGAGGGCTACGTCGTCACCTATCCCGAATACGTCAAGGCTTACCAGCCCGGGGCAGTCGTACCCATATACTTCTCGGCCACGACCAGCAAACGACCAAAACGCTGGGGCACCTTCCACGACGCCACCATCCATCGACAGGTGAGAGAGGCGCGCGGCGAGGGCGCGGGAGCCTATCTCTCCTTCGCCACGAAGGAGGGCGAGCAGGTGACGGTGAAGGTGGGCATCTCCTACACCTCCGTGGAGAACGCACGGCAGAACCGACTGGCCGAGGCGCGGACGCTGACCTTCGACGAGGCCAGGGAAGAGTCGGCGCGCCAATGGGAAGAGATGCTGGGGCGCATCCGCGTCGAGACAGACCGCAGGGAGGACAAAGTGAAGTTCTACACGGGCCTCTACCATGCGCTGCTGGGGCGCGGCGTCTGCAGCGACGTCTCGGGCGACTATCCGAAGCACGACGGCACGGTGGGCCACCTGCCGACGAAGGAGGGGCGTCCGGCCTTCAACCTCTACAACACCGACGCCATGTGGGGCGCGCAGTGGGGACTGACGCAGCTCTGGATAATGGCCTATCCCGACCACATGAGCGACTATATCAGCAGCCACCTGCAGGTCTACAAGGACTGTGGCTGGCTGGCCGACGGACTGGCCTGCAGCCGCTTCGTCTCGGGCGTGGGCACCAATCAGCTGAGCAACATGATCGTGGCGGCCTATATGGCGGGCATACGCGACTTCGACCTGCCGCTGGCCTACGAGGCATGCCTGAAGAACGAACTGGGATGGGAGGAACGCCCGCGGGGAGCTGGCAAGGCCGACACCAAGGACTTCCTGCGCCTGGGCTACGTGCCCCACGTTCATGCTGCGGACGGAGGGCTCTACAACTTCTCGGCGTCCCACACGATGGAGTATAGCTACAGTGCCTACGCCGTGGCGCAACTGGCCCGGGCCTTGGGCAAAGAGGCCGACTACGATCGGCTGATGGGCCTGTCGCACGGCTGGGAGAACCTCTACGACTCGACGTGCAACTTCGTGCGGCCGCGCTACGACGACGGCACCTTCGTCGAAAACTTCGACCCGCTGGAGGTGTGGCGCGGATTCCAGGAGGGCAACGCGTGGCAATACACTTTCTACGTGCCCCACGACCCGCAGGCGATGATCGCCAAGGTGGGGACCGAGGTCTTCAACGCGCGCCTCGACAGCATCTTCACACTCTCGCAGCGGCGCATCTTCAGCGGAGGCACGGAGGTAGAGGCGTTTGCCGGACTGCGCACGCTCTACAACCAGGGCAACGAGCCTTCGCTCCACATCTCGTGGCTCTTCAACGAATCGGGACGCCCGTCGAGGACGCAACACTGGGTGCGCGCCATCCTCAACGAGTTCTATGGTACGGACGGCATCCACGGCTACGGCTACGGACAGGACGAGGACCAGGGAATGCTGGGTGCCTGGTACGCCGTCTCCTCCATCGGCCTCTTCGACGTGAAGGGACTCGACGACCTCCAGCCCTCACTGGGCCTGGGCAGCACGATCTTCGACCGCGTGACCATCCAGTTGCACCCGCGCTACTACCCCGGAGGCCAGTTTGTCATCCAGGCCGTGGACAACAGCCGCCACAACGAGTACGTGCAGCGCTTCTCCCTCGACGGCACGCGACTGACCACTCCGCGCATCCCCTTCCAGCGCTTCGCCCAGGGCGGCACGCTCACCGTGAACATGGGCTCCACGCCCGTGGACAACTACGAGTAGCCATTGGACAGCACGCAGAGGAAACAAACAATCCAGCGCGACCTTTAGTTATCACGAAGTGTGGTCATCAGCAACCTTCGGCAAGGTAGCGGAACACGCCACGAGACTGCAAGACAACAACTTCACCGCTCGCCACCCTGGAGCACCCACCAGACAACCAGCAAAAACGGGGCTCTCGGGGGGGGTAAAGCTCAGATTACACCCACGAGCGTACGGCGATGCAAAAAGTGCAATAAAAAACAAAATCGGAGCATTCTTTTTCAGTTATTCCCGCAGTTTTTTCAAGAAAAACTCATAACTTTGCATCTGTCTATTCATACTCACAACGTGCCTGTATAGACTACAAGACAAGCGGATTAAAAGTCGTGCCGACCGGCAAGGGAAGGGACTGCCGTTGGCGGCTCGCGCTAAGTCCCTGCGTCGGCAGGGAGTGTAGCAACGCGCCACAGTCCATCCTCCTCGCCATGCTGACACGGCAAGCATAGAAAAGGCTCATAACGGCAGAAAAGAAGGGAATGCTCCGTTGGAACATCAACAAAAGCACCAGCCTTCACACTGCAAAGACGATCAAAGAACAAAATATGAAAAAACACACCATCAACTCTCCACTGAGGCGAATCATACTATCGGTCTGCGCCGTGGCATTGTGCGCATGCTCGTCGGAGACAGGAGAAGGCGAGCAGCCGGACACGCCGCCCACCCCACCCGATCCGGCAGCGAAATGGCCGATACGCATCAGCAGCGTGCAGGAAACTCTCGGCTCGGACGACGCCTTCGAAGAGGGCGACAAGATAGGCGTGTACGTGGTGAACCGCAACAGCGACGGATCGCAGGTCGCACTGAAGACCGAAGGCAACTATATAGACAACAGGATGTATGTGCTCCGGAGCACCTGGACCTCGGCAGTGCCGGAATACTGGAAGGACGCGGCTACCCACGCCGACTTCTACATGTACTATCCTTACACCACGACCATAGCGAATGTCGAGGCACTGCCATGGAGCGTGAGGACCAACCAAAGCGCAGCGTCGGACTACAAGGCCAGCGAACTGCTCATCGGCAAGACGCTGGACGCAGCTCCGAGCGAGAACGCCGTGAGCATCAGCGCGCAGCACGCCATGGCGCAGGTCGTCATCACCCTGGCGGCGGGCAAAGGATTCTCCACGGCCTCGCTGGCGAGCGCCCAGGTCAGCGTGAGGATCAACAACGTGAGGACGCACGCCACGGCCAATCTCGCCACAGGCATCGTGACGGCCACAGAGGGCAAGGGCTATGTCACGCCGATGAGGGAAGGCAGTGTGTACAAGGCGATCGTAGTGCCGCAGCAGTTGGACAAGGGCCACTTGATCACGGTGACGGTGGACGGCACGGACTTCAACCTGCAGAAAGACCCACGGCTCACGGCCTTTGAGCAGGGACACCGCTACCAGATGACCGTGACGCTGAGCAAGACCAGCGGCGGCATGAGTGTGGGCATAGTGAACTGGAGCGACGACGGCATCGACTATGGAGGCGTTGCCGAACCGAATTAAGGCGTTGCGAATTCATCATCAGAAAAAAGAAAGATCCATGAGAACTATCATCAATAACAGTCTGTTCTGTCTCCTCGCCATCGTGGCAGCGACGCTCTGCGGTTGTAGCGACAGCATCTTCGAGGACGAAGCACAGAACGATGGCGGCAGCATCCGCCTGGCGGCAGACATCGAGCAACTCGCCGTGATGAGGGTGAACGACTGCGGCTTCTGCGACGGCGACATGATGGGCGTGTACGTGGTGGACTACGAGGGTGGCAACCCGGGCACGCTGAAGCTGAAAGGCAACCGTGGCGACAACGTGCGCTACACCTTCGACGAGGCGGCCAACAAGTGGACCGGTGCCTACGAGTTGTACTGGAAGGACGGCCACACGCCGGTCGATGTGTACGGATACTACCCGTTTGCTGCGCCCGAGAGCATCGAGGACTACCAGTTTGAGGTGCAGAAAGACCAAAGCAAAGCCTCCTCCAGCGACGAGATGGGGGGCTACGAGGCGAGCGACTTCCTCTGGGGGAAGGTGGACGAGGTGGCTCCCACCAGCAGCGTGATCCGCCTGCCACTGTCGCACCGCATGTCGAACGCACGCGTCACCCTGCTTCAGGGATCGGGATTCACGGCCGAGGAATGGGCGGCCACGGAGAAGATCGTGCTTGTGCAAAACGTAGCGCGCAAGGCAAGCATCAACCTGGCCAACGGCACGGTGCGCAAGGCGGGCGAGGTGGAGCCCACGGCCACCCTGCCCTCATGCGTCGGCAACGAGTGGCGCGCCATCGTGGTGCCACAGACCGTGCCCCAGGGCGCGGCGCTCTTCAGCATCACCATCGGAGGCACGCCGTTCAAGTTTACCAGGCCCAACGACTTCGAGTACAAGGCTGGCCACATGATGAACTTCAGCATAAGGGTGGACAAGCAGCAGGAAAGCGGACAGTATAAACTGACGCTTGTGAGCGCGAGCGTCAGCGAGTGGGAAAGCGACCTCGTGAGTCACAACGCCACGGCAAAGGAGTATGTCGTGGTGAACGCCACTCCCGGCAAACTGAAAGAGGCCATCACCGCCCTCGGCAAGGACTACACGACGCTGAGAAACCTGAAGATCACGGGCGAGATCAACGCCAAGGACTTCTACTTCATGCGCGACCACATGCCGCGGCTCACGGCCCTCAACCTCAAGGAGGTGCGCATCAAGGCGATGTGCAAGCCGGGCGAGGGCGAAGAGGGATATGACGACCAGATACCGGGTAGTGCGTTCTATGATCAGCACACCAATGGTGGCAGCCAGTCTCTGACACGCATTATACTTCCCGACCGGCTAAGAGCCATTGGTGGCAACGCGTTCTATGGATGCAACAATCTCACAGGATCCCTTGTCATTCCGGAGGGTGTGACGGAGATAAGGCGTGGTGCCTTTAATGGCTGCTCCGGACTGAACGGTACGCTCACGCTCCCATCCACATTGAGGAAACTGGGCAACAACTGGGACAGTGACACTGCCGACGAGGGCACAGACTATTATGGTGGCGTGTTCCAAAACTGCTCCAACCTCACGGGAAATCTCGTACTGCCCAACAATCTCGAACTGATCAGAGGTTATTGCTTCGCTGCCTGCTCAGGACTTAGTGGCGAGCTGCGACTGCCCGAGAAGCTGAAGCACATGGGGCGTAGTGCCTTTTCATTCTGTCCTGGACTGACAGGTTCCTTGACGATACCACAAGGATTATCCACAATTCCGGTTGAAGCCTTCAGCGATTCTGGTTTCAATGGTACGCTAACGCTTCACGACGGGATTACAAATATAAGTATTTTGGCTTTCAACAATTGCCATTTCAAGGGAGAGCTTCGTCTGCCAAAAAATCTGAGGACAATCTCCGAGCGCGCCTTCACCAATAATGACTTTTCTGGCGAGCTGAAATTACCGCCCAGTGTGGAGCATATAGGCAGTTATGCTTTTACCAACAACTGGCGCATCACGGGCATCCTCAGCATTCCAGAGGGCGTGGTGAGCATCGGCCAGGAGGCATTCGCGGGATGCAAGATGCTCGAGGGCGTCATCTTCCCCGAGTCTATGGAGACGATACGCCAAAGGGCGTTTGCAGAGTGTTTCGGCATCGGGTCGATCGTCTGCCGTGGCACCATACCTCCACGGATAGAAAACAACGCCCTTGACGGCGTGGCCAAGGACAACTTCACCGTGGAGGTGCCAGTTTCTGCCGTAGCCAGTTATCAGACGGCGCAAGGCTGGTGTGAGTTCAAGCGCATTGCCGCCCACCACGAACTGACCTGCCGCCCCTCGGTGGCCTGCGCCCTCAGCACAGAGCACAAGCAGACGATCACCGTCCAGGCCGAAGGCGAATGGGAGGTGGCCAGCAAGCCCAGCTGGTGCGACGTCTCGCCCATGAGCGGCAACAAAAAGACCGAGGTCACGCTCACCATCAAGGCCATGGCGAAAGGCTCCGGCAACGACCGCAACGGCAAGGTGGTGTTTCGGCTGAAGGGCAAGGACTACACCCACGAATGCAGCGTGGCGCAGTATGGCTACCAGTATGGAGAGAACGAGTGGCTGACGCTGCAAAAGGCCACGCGCGGCCACCGCGGCGGTATCAATATCGTGTTGCTCGGCGATGGATATGACGCCGAAGACATTGCCTCGGGCGAATACCTGAAGACCATGAAGCAACAGATGGACCATTTCTTCGACATAGAGCCCTACAGGACCTATCGTCAGTATTTCAACGTCTTCACGGCCTTCCCGCTGTCCACGGAGTCGGGTATCGGCACGGTGAACACCATCCGGCACAACCGCTTCGGCACAACATTCACGGGCAGCGGACTAAAAGCCACATACGACGAGATCTTCTCCTACGCCCTCGGGGCGCCGAGCGTGACGAAGGAAAACCTCCACGAGACGCTTGTCATCATCGTGCCCAACTCCACCGACTATGGAGGCATGACGCAGCTGTGGGCAGACGGATCGGCCATAGCCTTCTGTCCGCTCAGCACCTACGACTATCCGCTCGACTCGCGCGGCGTGGTGCAGCATGAGGCGGGCGGCCACGGTTTCGGAAAGCTCGGCGACGAGTGTATCTACCACAACGCCTTCATAGACGCCTGCGGATGCGCTTGCTGCGGCCATGTGGACGAATTCAGCACCGCCAAGAGCTACGGATGGTACGACAACCTCTCGCTCTCGGGCAAGGCCCACGGCGTGGGGTGGAGCCATCTCATCTACGACCGCCGCTACAGCGACCTTGTCGATGTGTATGAGGGCGGCTTCATGCACAGTCGCGGCGTGTTTCGGTCGGAGCAAAACTCGTGCATGAACAACTCCATCCCCTACTACAACACGATCAGCCGCGAGAGCATCGTGAAGAGGATCAAGAGATATGCCGGCGAGACATTCTCCTTCGAGGACTTCGTGCGGAACGACCAGACCGGAAGTGGCGCCTCGCGAAGTCGCGCCCTGCGCCAGGCCAAGGCCTGGGCGGCACGATCGGCCAGCTCGAGCCAGTACAGGCCCGTGATACACAGGGGGAGTCCGCTGCGCATGGCGAAAGTGAGAAGGCACAGATAAAAGTGAGAAGGCACAGATAACAAATAGAGGAAGCCATGGGACAAAAAATGAATGGAAAGATGAAGAGACTCCCTATGAAGATGAGAGACCTTATGAGGAAGAGCCACCTTATTATATATATGGCGCTGACCGCCTTGGCACTGGCTTCGTGCGGCGAGGACACGCTGCCGACGGACGAGACTGCGACGGACAAGGGCGTTGAGATGAAGCTGCTGATGAGCCATCCCAGCACCAAGGCGCCCACCACACCCTCCTACTTCGAAGCTGGCGACAAGGTAGGTCTCTTCGTGAGCGAGGACGGCAAGCCCCTGGAGGTGGGTGGCAACGTGGTGAACAACGAGGCGTTGACATTCAACGGCAACGAGTGGACGGCTGCCAAAACTCTGTATTGGAACGAGGGCCTGTACAATGTCTATGCCTACCACCCATACATCGGCAGGGTGAGCAGCATCGAGGACCAACCATTCAGCGTCAGCCTTGACCAAAGAACGGAAAAGACGGCAACGGCGCTCGGCGGCTACAAGGCGAGCGACCTGCTCTTTGCCACCAGCAAGGGCGTGAGGGCCTCGGACGAGCCTGTGCAGCTCGCGTTCAGACACATCATGAGCAAGATCACGATAAGACTCGTGAAGGGAGAGGACTTCGAGGGCAAAATGCCCAAAAACGCCACGGTATATGTGCACAACACCGTGACGGAGGCTACGATAGACCTCCAGGCGGGGGTGGCCACGCGCCATGCGAAGGCTCCGCGACAGACGATCACGGCACACCACGACGGCGACAACCTCTACTCTGCCATCGTTGTGCCGCAACGCATCGAAAACCGCATGCCGTTCATCGAGGTGATCATGAACAACATGAGCTATCTGTACGAAAGCAAGTTTCTGTTTAAGCCCGGCATGGAGCATTTCGTCAACCTCATCATCCCCAACAACCCCAATAGCACAAAAATAGAAATCGGCGGGGGAATCAAGAACTGGGAATAAAAGACATTTCAGAGCGAACAAAAGATATAACATAGCAAACAAAAGTGCTACCATTGCAATGAAGAAAGCTATCTGCATATTATCAGTATTGGCCATCTTGCTCTGCGCTTGGCTCGTCCTGTTGTGGCTGCCTGCCCTCACCCACGAAGGGAAGCCACAGAGCGAGACGCGCTATGGACTGAGCGAGGGTCTGCAACTGGTAGAGCAGACGTTTGCAGACAAGAAAAAGAGGTATGTCGTGGAGGACGGCGAAGGCAACGTGGTGTTTGACGTGCCCCTGCGCGGCTGTATCCTCGACACACGCTTCCGCGGCGGCAGGCTCCGTTTTCGCGAGCAGCAATCAGGGCGTGAGGGCTACATAGACCGCCAGGGCATCGTAACGCTTTTGCACGAGGGCAAGACAAGCATTCCGGAGGAAGTGGCTACCGGAAGGACGACAAGGTTTGCCGCGTCGGCCATGGCTCCGGCCCAGCAACTACAGGGCGAGGCCGGCGCTCCATGGCCTGGCGAAGGCGGGGGAAAGCCGTCGGCAACAGCGCGAAGAAACCAGTCTATAGCACAGGTGCCACTGAAGTCTATCGTGAAAGACGATCCTTTCTTCAAGGAGGCGTCGAAGATCATGCAGGGCAAGCTGACGGAGCAGGACGCCAAGCGGCGGCACACCATACTCAACTACTGCGAGCATTTGCGCACGGCATATACGACAAAAGACATCGACTTCTTGCGACAGGTCTTTAGCGACAAGGCGCTGATCATCGTAGGCAACGTAGTGAGGCCGACGTCGGCCGACGGCCGGTGTGTAGCGGACGCGCGAGTGAGCTACGCCATCCGATCGAAGCAAGAATACATAGCACGCCTCGCCAAGGTGTTTTCCACGAACAGCAAGGTAGATGTGAGATTCTCCGACTTCCGCATCCTGCGCCACCCCACGATGGACGGCATCTATGGCGTCACGCTGCGGCAGCGGTATAGCAGCGACCGATACAGCGACGATGGCTACTTGTTTCTGCTGTGGGACTTCAGAGACAGGTCGATGCCCGTGATCCATGTCCGAACGTGGCAACCAGCCTCCTCGGTGGCTGATGGCTCAGAGATCATCAGCATACAGGACTTCAACCTGCAATGAGCCATAGAGCCAATGGCGCCTCGCCTGCTCTCAGAAAGAATATCATCGGAAAGAGGCAGGAAGTATTGCGTAGGAAAGATATAAGAAGTATATCGACGGAAGATATAAGAAACATATCACAGGAAAGAAGTAAGACAAAAGTGTTGACAATAGACATGAAGACAACGACTACCCTTGGCAACGCCCGCCCTCTGCTGCTCGCCCTCTGCCTATGGCGGCAGTGCGCGCTCGCAGGAGTTCACGGTGAGCAGCTTCCGCCTGCTGCCCAACGACGTGAGTGCCTTTGTCAATAGCGTGCGCGACCTCAACGACGAGGCGTGCGCCTTGGTGAAGGTAGAGGCACCGTCAGACTTTGCCTTCTCCACGCCCTTAGGCATCGTGAAGCGCAAGGACGAGGTGGGCGAGATTTGGCTCTACCTGCCCCAGGGCACGAAGATGCTCACGCTGAAACATCCCGTATGGGGCGTGCTGCGCGACTATCAGTTGGGCACGACGCTGGAGAGCCGCATGACCTACGAGCTGAAAGTGGACGTGCCAAGGCTTGCCCTGGCGGAGCACCACGACACCATCGTGCAGGTGAGAACCATCATCGACACCGTCACCGTGGCTCTGTCCAGGCCCAAGGAGCCCTGGACGGCCTATGCCTTGGCCACGATCGGCGCACACGACAACGGACCGTCCTATGGCGTGTTCTTCTCCCTGATGCGGCGCCATGGTTTCTTTGTACACGTCAATACGCTCTTTGGCAGTATCGGCAAGACACGCGGCAGTTGCGCCAAGGACGGCAGCCTCGGCGAGGGCACGGAGCGGCCCTACTATTCTGGCAAGACTGCAAAGAGCCACTTCACCATCACGGCGGGCGCCACACACCGCCTGACGAGGCAGCTGTGCCTCTTCGAGGGCGTAGGCTATGGGCGCAGCGCCGTGGCGTGGCAGTTGGCGCAGAGCGAAGGAGGAGGATATGTGCTCAACGACGGACTGACGCACAAGGGCGTGGCGGGCGAGATCGGCGCGCTCGTGGCATGGGGACGACTCAGTGTGTCGGCCTCGGCAGTCACCATCGGCGGAAAGCAATGGCAAGGCCACCTGGGCATCGGAATCAAGTTATGGAAGACAAAGAAAATGAGAAAGAATGGGAAATAACAAGCACCTACACACGACGGGCCACCCACACGCAAGCCATCGAGCTCGCGGACTGCTGGCACGCCCCAGGGTCTGCCGACTGGCCTGGAGGCTCTGTTGCGCAGCCGTGGCGGTTTGCCTTTTCTCCTGTGACAGCGACCAACCCGACTACCTGGAACCGCGCCTCACCACGCTGCCTGCCACAGATCTCACACGGACGGAGGCCACGCTCCACGGATCGGCCACGGTGGCGGGCGAGACGGAGATGCCGCAGCTGTACTTCAGATATGGCGCGACAGAGGCCATGGAGCAAACGGCCCCGGCAGTCTTCGACGACCAGACGATGGTGGCAGCACGCATCACAGGGCTCACCGCCGCCACCACCTACCACTATATGCTCGAGGGCACCAACGGCAGGACCACCGTGCGGGGCGACAGGATGAGCCTCACCACGCTGCCCAACGCCAAACCCTCGCTGGGCGAAGCGAGCATCGTCGGCCATGGTCCTATGAGCGTGATCATAGGCTACAGGATCACGGACGACGGTGGCGAGACGATCACAGAGACTGGCTGCCTGTATGCGCTGGCCTCCGCTGCCGCCGACCAGCAGAGAGTGGTGCTCAAGGACTACCGCAAAGACCAGGAACGGCAGACGCTGCTGCTGCCCGACCTGCGCCGCAACACCACCTACATGATATGGCCCTACGCCACGAGCCGCATGGGCGAGACGGTGGGCGAGGCGATCACCTTCACCACGGGCGACGCCCTGCTGCTGGGCGAGCCAGGCCAACTGCGCTCGTTGATGGGCAAGAACTTGTACGACTACTCCCACCTCTCCATAGCCGGGCCTCTGAATGGTGACGACTTGCGCTGCCTGAGAGAGATGATGGGGCGCGGACGCGACAAGGTGGCGACTGCAGGCAGGCTCTCGGACATAGACCTGACGGACGCGACCATCGTGGCAGGCGGCGAACCCTATGACGACGCACGATATGCGGAGGACGACGTGGTGGGGCAAGGCTTGTTTGCCGATTGCGCAAGCCTGTCGAAGATCGTCCTGCCGTCCCAGACCACAACCATCGAGAAGGACGCCTTTGCCCGATGTACGGCGCTTGAGCTGATCGACATTCCAGCCGCGGCTGCGTCGGTAATGCCCTCAAGTGGCTGTTCGGCCTTGCAGAGCCTCCGTGTCTCGGAAGCCAACACCCACTACGTCGGCAAGGACGGCGTGTTGCTCAACGCCGACGCCACACAAATCGTGTGGTTCCCGATGGGCAAGAAGGGCAGTTATGCGCTGCCTTCCTCCGTGACCTCGGTCGGCAGTTATGCCTTCAAGGAGTGTAGCATCGAGCGGTTCGTGTTTTCAGACCATGTGGCCAAGTTGGGCACGGGCGTCTTCATGAACAGCAAGGTGAGGGACGTGACCATGCCGGAGGCTCTGCGCCTGGTGCCCACGGCCACCTTCCAAGGCTGCGCGCAACTCCAGGTGGTGCGCCTGGGCAGCAAGACGGAGCTGATCTCCGACTATGCCTTCACAGACTGTCCGCTGACCGATCTATATGTAGAGGCCCGGATGCCGCCTGTCTGCCAACCCACAGCTTTTGCCACCCTCGGGGCAGACGTCCTCGCCTCTTGCCGCGTGCACGTGCCCAAGGGACGGGCCAACATCTACAAGGCGAGCGAAGGCTGGAATTTGTTTAAGAACATCATCACAGACTGATTATGACAACACCGGAAATAGAAGAACTCAAACAACTCGTCAAGCAGAAATACGGGAAAACGCTCGCTACGACAACAGACTTCGAGGAGTTTTCCCTCTATCTGAAGAAAAAGGAAGACAAGAACGTTTCGTCCTCCACGCTGAAGCGCCTCTATGGCTATGTGAGCGACGAGCACAAGCCGAGACTTACGACGCTCGACCCGCTGGCGCAATACATAGGACACGCGGACTACAAGGACTTCGTGTGCTGGCTGAAGAACAGCACGCTCTACAACTCGTCCTTCTTCATGGCAGACCAACTGACGAGCAGCCAACTGACTGCCGGCACGGAACTCGTGATAGGCTGGAGTCCCAACCGTATGCTCACGCTGCGCTATCTGGGCGAGAGTCTATACGAAGTGGTGACTACGGAAAACAGCAAACTGCTTTGTGGCGACCGCTTTGTGACGGGCTGCTTCATCAAGGGGCAACCGCTTCTGCTGCCCTATGTCGAACGCGACGGAGCGCGCACCATGCCGTTTGTGGCAGGACGCCACGGCGGGCTCACGGTGGTAAGGTTGAAGAAACGCAGCGCCAAGGTGGAAGAAACAAAGAAATAGAAACAAAGGGGATTCTGAGAGGATTCTGAGGGGGCTGCTTGTCGTGCCTGTCAAGACGAATCCGCCCATAGCCTTATAGCTTATGCAAGACCATACTACACCTATCCATGACACGATCGGCCCTTCGGACGACGGGCTCACGTCGGGGTTCACCGAGTCTATAGACCAAGAGCGGACCGTGGACTCCATGTCGGAGGAGAAAGGCTTTGGCAACGTCCAGGAGTATTATGTCTCCAAGTCGGGCCCGACGCGTCTTTTCACCGCCACGCGGTATGGCAAGCGCTATGTGCTGAAATGCTTGAAGACGGACTACCTGCTCACCCCCGTATATCAACAGGCGATAGTGAAGGAGTTTGAGATCGGCCTGCTGCTGGAGCATCCCTATATCTGCCGCACGCTGGCCATGGAGCAGCTCGCCGGCATGGGCCGCACCATCGTGATGGAACAGGTGGACGGCGACACGCTGCAGACGCTTCTCTCGGAGAAGAGGCTCTCGCCCGACCTTGCGCTCAGGATAGCCTCGCAAACGATGGACGCCCTGGACTATATGCACAGCAAGCAGATCACGCACCGCGACCTGAAGCCGTCCAACATCATGGTGACCCACAGGGGGAAGAACGTGAAGATCATAGACTTCGGACTTTCCGACAGCGACCTGTTTGGCGTGCTGAAGATGCCGGCAGGTACCTACAGATACCTTGCGCCGGAGCAACTGCTGCAGGGGGCGGTCGCCGACCCCAAGGCCGACATCTACTCGCTCGGCATGGTGATGGAGGACATGGCGGAGGCTACGGGCAGCAAGCGGTTGCACAGGATGGCACGGATATGCACCGTGAAGGATGTCTCGCTGCGCCCCGAGAGCATAGAGGCGCTGCGCAGGCGCCTGGCAGGGGGCAGACGCCTCAGGCGCATCGTTTCCTTCCTCGCCGCGCTCGTCATGGCCCTGGCCGCAATGGTGGCAGTCTCGCTCTTCGTGCGCAGCCACCAGGATGCAGAGGAAGCAGGAGGCAGGGAGCAGACAGACGACCACCAGGCGGCTCGCCAAGAAGACAACCAGGTCATCGACTACCATCTATGGGATAGACGATAGACGATGACCTGGAGAAGGGAGGCCCGAAGGAGGAAGGGCCAGGAGAAGGGAGGCTTGGAGAAGGAAGCCTGAAGGAGAAGACCTAAAGGAGAAGGAAGCACGAGGAGGGAAGTATGAGTGGGGAAAAGGCTTGCTCACTCCCCGTTCGTACACTCGCCCGTCTCGTAGCTCTTGGTCATGTCTTGCAGGATGGCTATCATCTTCTGCCGAAGACTTTCCGGCTTCAACACCATCAGGTTGCGTCCGTGCCATAGCAGTTCCTGCAGAAAATCGCGGGTGGGGCGCACACGGAGCGTATACTCGCGGTAGAGGCCGTCGGCCGATTGGCCCACCTTCTGCTGGCTCTCGTGCAGCGGCACCTCCTCAAGGTAGTTGTACTCGGGATAGAACACGCGCAGGCGCACGGTCTCTATCGGCTCGTCCTCCATGCGCATGATACCGAAGCAACCATCGTAGTAGTTGTCGGGCGTGAGCATCTGCTTCAGCTTGGGCGACAGAGGACGCTTTGTGCACTCCTCATACATCAAGGAGATGCGGTCGAACGGCAGGCAGCGCACCTGCTCTTTCTCGTTCACGCCGACGACGTACCAACGCTGCTTGAAGAACCTCACAAAAGCGGGCGTCAAGGCGACGGACGTCTCCACCCCGTAGGCCGTGGTGTAGTCAAACCTCAGCCGATATTGCTTGTCGATGGCTCTGAGGATGTCGTCGAGCAATTCTGAGTTGCGTGGCGCAGGGTCGAGCATCACCTTGGTGTGGTATTGCAGCATATCGCCCAGCGAGGCCAGCCGCAGGGAACTGAGCAGCCACTCCGTGACATCGTCACACTTCACGCTGTCTTTCTTCAGATAGTAGCGATAGCCGCCGCTCCTGCCGCTACACTCCACCTTGATGCCAAACATCTGCTCTATTTCGTCGCGATGGCGGTGAAACGTGCGCTTCTCCAGCGACTTGCCTTGAGCGTTGGCCGCAGCCTCCAGCCATGCGGCAGCTATCTCCTCATACGTCATGCGCCTGCGTTCGAGCTGGCCTATCAGCCAGGCAAAGAATCTCATTCGCTTGTCCATACCCTGTAGCCCACTATTTCAAGAAGTTTGCTATCACCCGATGCCAGTAGTCCCACGAGTAGCCCACCGAGGGATGGTTTACCGCCATCGCCCTCACCGTCCTGCCGCTTGCCAAGGAGTAGGCGCCCGTGGCTGTGCGACAGCCGTCCACGACGATGTCCTCCCCATCAGTCCAACGCTCGCCGGGCAGTTTGTCCCACAGGCGGTTGCCCCATACGATGAGGCATTCGGGCTGGTATTTTTCCATCACGTCGAAAAGGACCTCGCCAGCCTGGCGGTATTGCGCGGCGGTGCCAGCCTCGCGCGGACCGCCCATGGCCACTTGCAGATAATTGTAGAACACCACCGACTGCCATATCCGCTGACTCTGCGCCTGATCGGTCTCGCAGCCCACGAGCGAACGCTCAAACTTCAGCAACGTCTGCATCCACCTCTGCCGCTCCACGTCCCGGTCGAGATATTGCTCCACTACGCCGCTGGTAAACTCCATGCACTCCCGATGGCGCAGGCAGCTGCCGCAGTCGGCGCAGCCCTCGTCGCAGTAGTGGCTCTCGCCAAGCACCATGATGCGCTTGCCAAACAGTCCTCCGCCAGCGTATGACGCTCCGACGAAAGGACGAAAGAATACTCCGTCTTTCATATATTATTGCTCTTCTGTGTTGTTTCGATACTCATCCTGGGTCTTCCAAATCTCCTTGTACACCCATTTCTGCCACCACGACCAGGCAGGACGGGTGTGCCAGCTGCCACAGGCCGGACATTTCAGCGGCGCTGACAGGGCCGTGCATTGGTATTCGAAGTCCATGCCCACAAACTTGTGTCCGCATTCGTTGCAGACAAATTTACTCCTTCCTCTTAACATAGCTATTTCGTTTTTAGACCAATTGGCAAGACAAAGGTATGGAAAAGTTTTTATCCCTGCAAGTCCATGATGGTTCACTGATGAAATCCTCACGCCACCGGTCCCAGCCTTAGTCTGCCACAGTCGTTTTTTTGTTTACGTCGGCAAAGTTACTTATCAGCCATGCCAAAACGTGTCGCAGCTGAGAAGAAAAGTAAAAAAAGTGGGGAAAAAGATGCTGCATCGCTTATGGGATTTGCGATGCAGCATCTGAATAGTGGTTAAAACTATGAGAACCAGGTGGCCACCATGAGGGCCAGTTTCACGACAAGGCAAAGCAATGCGCACACAATGGCGATGAGCACAGCCGTGGCCAAAGCTTTCTTTCTCACTTTGCTGATGATCTCCTTGTCGTCTTCTATATAGCCCGTGATCAATCTCAGGTTGTTCAAATACGACCGCTTGAATATGTCCAGCACGTTGCCTACAAAGGGGATGGCTCCTATCAGGACGTCCAGCAGCACGTTGTATATCACTGCCAGCGTCAGCGGTATGGACCTCACCACACACAGACTGTAGTAGATGAACGGCATGGCCAAGGAGCTCGAAAGCACGTCTCCGACACCTCCCGGAATGAGTCCGATGAGCGGATCGAGATAATATTGGTCCATATACTTGGCCGTCTTCACCATGATCCGGTAAGACGAGCGGTTCATCATCTTCTCGCGCTTGGCCTCTTTCTTTGCGACGCGCTCCTGCTCTTTGGCAAGGGCTGCCTCGCGGCGGAAGTCTTCTCGCTCAAAATTCAGCCCCAAGTCGCTCTGGGCTCGTTGTCTTCTTGAACTCTCCATAGTCTCTTACAATTCTATTTGCTTGTTTCCGTTCATAAAATCATTGAAGTCTTGCATGCTCAGCGTGTATCCACTGAGGTCTGAGAGCATCTCCATCGCCTGCTTGCGCTCCTGCTCGTTGTCGGCCAAGTTGATGCGAGTGAAGACCTGGCGCAGGTAGGCGCTCTTGTCGTCGATCCGGTCCAGATAGCCCTTGAACATCTTCTTGTAGTGGTCGAGCTGCTCGTCGTAGGCTGCTGCCGCGATTCTTCCGTTGAGTTGCTGCAACTTGAGTTGCGCCACGCTGTCCAGCAAGGCCACGCCGCGCTGCAGCACCTCCTCGGCCTTTGCCTCCACCATGCCCAGCTCCTCGTCGGTATAGGTCGTCGGCTGAGCCTCTTGCCGAGATGTTGGCCCATACAGTCTGTTGTCGACGTCGCCAGCCACCTGCTCCACCCCGTCGAGCAAGCTGACGGCCATGCGGCGATCGGCATGCAGATGGTCGGCCAGGAGATTGGTAAACTCCGACAAGTTTTGCTCTACGTCTGCCGGCAACTTGGCAGTCTCCTTGAAGTCGGTAATGTCCACGCTGTGCAGCAACTTCTCGTCCAGCCTGCTCTCGGCAATCTCTCGGCCCAGCTTCAGCATCGCCACCACGTCGCGGAGATGCTTCAGCATCTTGAGTTTCAGCTCGTCAGAGCAGACGACCTTGCTTCTTATCTCGCGCGACACGGCGTCCAGGCGGGCCGCCAGGCGGGCGTGTTCGCTCTTCGTGGCCTTTGCCGCCTCCTGGTGCGAGAGGAGCTCCTCCCGGTCGAGTTTCAGATCCACCTGCATATTGTCAAACTCCCTGATCAGCGGGGTGCAGACGGCGTCCCACTCCGAATAGTTGCGATAGTAGTTGCGGCGGGCCGTGCCCAGCGTCAGCCAGTTGAGCAGGAAGAAGGGCTTTGAGGGCTTGCGCCGTTTGGCGTCCTGATAGCTGGGGCGCTTCGCCTCCAGCGTGGTGGTGAGCTCGCCGACCAGCGACTGATACACGTCGATGTTCTGCAGATGGTCGTTCATCTCCATCTCGGCAGACCTCATCTGGCGGAGCAGTTCCCTGCGTTCCTCTTCGAGCGGGCGCACGCTGGCCTCGCCATACAGGGCGTCCGTCATCGAGCGGAAGTCGGAGTCCATCAACTGCGAGGCAAAGCGCAGATAGACGTTCGACTTCGGTATGACGACGTCGTTGAGCGTCTTGTAGATCACGGTCAGACGCCCCATGTCGGCCTTGATGCGTGTGGCGTCATGCTTCACGCTGGTCTGCAACTGCTGCAGGTCGCCGCGCAGCCGGTTGGCCTTCTCGCTGGAGACCATATAGTGGTCGAGCATCCCCAGTCCCGCCATGGCGAGCCCGAGCGTCTTGCTGCTGCCCGCGGCCGATCTGTAGGCACTCATGGACCCTTGCAGCGAGGTGCGAAAACTGTCTGCTATCTCGGCGATCAGCACGCCACACTTGTCTTGTATCTTGCTATACTCCAGCTCTATTTGCCGCAGCATTTGGTCCACGTCGAGAAATTCCACTTGATTGAAATCGAAGAGTTCGGGCGACACCATCTTGATGGAGTCTCCGTAGAGGTCTATGAGCCGGAGCGCATACTCGCGGTAGGTAGCCTCGATGTCGCTGCGCAGCGAGGTGAAGTCGCTGATATTGGCGCGAACGCTGTCGCCGGCATAGCGGTAGGCCTCCACCAGTTTCGCATATCTGTCGAACATCACCGAGGCCTTGCCTCTCACCTCCTTCACTCCGCTCGTCCCTGTCAGCCAGTCCGCCGCCTTCGACGAGCCCTTGGCCAAGGCGGCGCCCAGGTTGAGGGCTATCACGTCCTGCAGCTTGTCCAAGGAGTGTTCCGTCGCCTGCAGTTCGTTCTCGGCTATAGCCAACGCGTCGCCCATGTCTCCCTGCTCAAGACAATGGTTCAACTTGTAGTCGGCCACGATCGTCGTGCGCGCATTGTTCGTCACGAAAGCGATGCTGATATTGCTGTCGTTTCCGTAGAAGCAATACGCGTCATAGACCAGGCTCCCCACCTCGGAAGAGTCGCCCGCGACGCCATACTTCTTTAGTTCATAGGCCAGGTCGGCCCGCAGAAACGTCTTGCCGTCGCTGCACAATTCGTCGGCAATCGACTTGATGGCTTTGTAAATTTCTCGATTTTCCATATCAATACTATCGTTTGGATGTGTATAGGGTGAGGCAAAGATACTGACAAGTTCCGCCCCCTGCAAGTCCATGATGGTTCACGGCCTGCAGGCGCTTGCTGTCTCTATCCCCTTCTCCTATATCCATGCTGAGATTCTTGTTTACGCCGGCAAAGTTACACATCAGCTGTGCCAAAGAGTGTCACCACTGGAAAGAAAAGCAAAAAGAGGCTGAAACAAAACCAGCATCAGACCACGTTATTTGTCGGAATTGAGCATTTTGCAGCAGATTATTTGTCGGAATTGAGCAAAAGTTGTCGTAGTTGTTTTTTCTTATTATTCTCAACACTAACACAATTTCATGTGTCACTCCAAATCTCGGATGAACAAGTTTTGGTACATTTTTGGTGGCGAACACCAATGCATGATACAAATAGCTGGGATTCATATTACTATTCTTTAGTTAGGGGTAACCAAAAACTGCTCTTTCCAGCCGACTTGCCAATAGAACGCCTTATGCAGGAACATGACTCCAAGCCACAGAATCCAATTATCGCCAACGTACTCTATAAGAGCAAGATATTGAAGAGTTGGGGCCGTGGGATAGGTACAATGGTCGATGAATGCAAACGTGTTGGCTTGCCTGCTCCGGAATTCAATACTGATGGTAATTTTGTGTGGGTCGTATTCAAATACAACAGGAACAGTGTGGTAGTTACCCCACAGTTACCCCACAGTTACCCCACGGTTACCCCACGGTTACCCCACAGTTAATGAAAGTGATTACTGTAATAAGAGATAACATGATGGCCACCAAGGAGATAATGAAATGTATAAAGTTGAAAGACAAGACTTATTTCCTTGACAAATATCTATATCCTGCAATGGAAGATGGCTATGTTGAACAACTATATCCTGATAATCCGAAACATCCGAAACAGAAATATTTGCTTACAGAAAAAGGAAAGGCATTATTGAGATAGAAAAGAAAAGGCAGTGGCGATTTATTCCACTGCCTTTTCTTTTCCTATTTCTGTATCAAATGCTTCAAGTTTGCTTCTTTGACAAGACCTTGCTAAACAATCCCTACAAAATGGTAGAAAAGAAAAGTATGCTGAGTACCTATCCAGTAGAACGCAAGTGACACTATAGTCCAAGCACACTAACACTCCAGTACCAGGTAAGTGAAACTCCAGTACCAGGCAGGAGGTACAAAAAGTGGTACTGAGAATAGCGTATCGACTGATACGCTTACGCCAATTCCACAATCCTTAACGGCATGATGACATTACGGCATGATGACATTACGGCATGATGACATGATGGAGCGTTCGCCTTTGCCGCCGCAGGCGGGCAACACGCGGCTCTCATACAACGACCGCGGCGCGTATTGGGAAAGCAGCGGAAGAAGAAATGAAAAGATGATGATCGGCGGGCGGGCAAACAGCATGAGCCCGCCACTGGGCGTCAGCAGCAAAAATGGCGGAGGACTTCTGCCCCCCCGCCACACCAATGTTTCGCAATCAGCGCCTGGCCGCTACAGCAAAGCGATTTCCGCCTCGATGCTCTCCGGAGCAAAGCGGATAGCCCTCAGCACCACCTTTTCAAACACCTTCTGCAGTTTGACGAGATCGCCAAGGCGCAGTTTCACGATGTTGCCAGGCCTTTGTTCCACCCATCCAGCCTTCTCCGGCACGAGCCGCTTGGCATAGGAGATGGCAGGCGACACAAGCAGGTCGATACCCATCTTGCCGTCATACGACAAGTACAGGTCGGTGCCCTCTATCTTCTCCACCCCGACGTTTATGCTCACAGACTTCGTAAAGGCCAACACCTTGATGGGCAAAGAGACAGACACGGTTTTCCCATCCACATGGCCTACATTGACCGTCTTGTGAAAGTGGCTGGCCACATATTCCTGCAGCTCGGCATAGCTTATTGTCAACTTCATATTATCTCGTACTTTAGCTGTTTATTTGCTCTTCTTGCGTTTCCACATGTTTCGGAAGAATTCTTTGCATGCTTCCTTGCACATATCAAACAACAACGATCCCGTAACACTAGTATTCAAACTGCCACACTTTGGGCATTTTACAGGAGCTGATTCCGCCGTACAATTCAACTCCATGTCCACTCCAATGAACTCATGTCCACAATCGCTACATTTATATTTATATATTCCTCTATCCATCGTATGATACGATTTATATGTTATTAATGTTATATATATAGGTATGGCTTCTGCGCCATACCTACCTTCTATTATTCCTGTATTTTATTTTGTTATTTTCCAGTTGTTGCATCCTTGAAATTATTCTCCTTGAATGCTTTCTTCATATTCTCAATCTGCTGCTTGCAGGATTTGGAAATGCTTATAGTCTTGCTTGCGATATTCTTCAAAAGACGCTCGTCAAGAGTTGTACCTTTATTCTCCAAACTGTCTATAAAGCACTTCTCCACTGCTTCGTTCACTACAGATTCTATGTCTGCACCGTTAAAACCTTCGGTTATCTGACTGACAGAATTCAATACCGTTTCGTCAAGGCTTTTCTTCTTGTTTTCAATATGTATTTTTAAGATCTCCTTTCGCTCTTCCTTATTCGGCAAGTTAACGCAGAATATCTCGTCAAAGCGTCCTTTACGCTTCAGTTCAGGAGGCAGATTGTCTGCATTGTTGGCTGTTGCAATAACATAAACGCTACTCTGCTTCTCCTGCAGCCATGAGAGGAAATACCCGAACATACGTGTCATGATATCGTTGTTGCCACCGACACCCGAAAAGGCTTTCTCTATCTCGTCAATCCAGAGAACGCAAGGAGCAGCAGCCTCAGCAATCTTGATAGCCTTACGCAAGTTGCCCTCGCTCTCACCAACATACTTTCCCATCATACTGCCCATGTCGAGTTTCAACAAAGGTGTGTTAAACAATGCTGCTGATGCCTTTGCACAAAGTGATTTTCCACAGCCAGGCATACCAACAATAAAGACACCTTTAGGTATTGACACACCAAAATCCTGAGCCTTTGGCAAGTCTGCAATAACCCTTGACTTATTCTTCAGGTAATCCTTCAGAGCATTCATACCTCCTATTTTATCCAGAGACGCAGGAGTGTCAATCAATTCCAACAACCCGGACTTTTTTACCATCGATTTCTTCTGCTGAAGAATCATCTCCGTATCCTCTGCACTCAACGAGCCATTGCTGCTCATCGCCATGTCAAGCATTCGGTCTATCTCAAAGCTTGTCATACCCTTCAAAGACGGCATCAGTTTCTTTCTGTCCTCATCTTTGAAATTGTCATAGCAGTTCACCTCTATATGCTCGTCTATAAGCTGATTGATTTCCTCTTCTTCTGGGAATGGAATATCCAAGTAGGACACATACTTCTCCAATTCTTGCGGCATCTTAAGAACAGAGGATACTATAATGACGGTAGTATTATATTCTCTGTCATACAACTTCCGTTGAGCTATCAACTGAAGCAAAGTCTTGATAGACGGCTCTTCTATATAATCTTGAATATCCTTCAACACCAAGAACTTTTCCTTGAGATTAGATTCAACAGTATACTTCTCCTTCAAGAAAAACTCCAATGTATCTTGATCTCCCAAACCTTGACATTCCTTAGTCTTGAAGTTGGTCGTACCAGTTGCTGGATTCCATTCAAACACCTTGCTTTTGCCAACAATTTCTGATATGATTTCGTCTATACGGACAAAATCATAGTCGTTGATATAGATGATAGGTGTATTAACATCTATCATCTTCTGAAAATCAGATATAATCTTCTTGTTCATCGCTCTGTATTTAATAATCAAACAAATGATCAACGATAAAATTCAATTGCTCAGGAAACTTAGCTTTAATGAAACAGAATCCATCAATGAGATTTGACGGGTGATGGAAAGAACGGAAAGGATTGAAAGGATTGCCCCCTATCGGTAGGGTTGTAAAGCCTATCATACTATTCAATCCATTACCAATCATATATTGTGCTAATGGGTAATGATAATCTTCAGCTAACTTCACAAACAAACCTGGTGTTTCTTTACTATAAGAGTAACGTACCAAATCCAGCACAAACTTACGTTCTTTGAAAAATACATCCGATTCATCAAGGTCATCATATTTAGCTTCTGCTTCAGCTATAACATATTTCCAATCAACAAACATCGAAGCTTTCCACAATGAGGTAAATTCCTGTAGTAATTTCTTGACATCTCGAACAAAATCCTCATCATATACTGTTTTTTTTGTTATAAAGCCTATCTTATCATTCTTCCATCTGCAAATCAAATTATCTATTTTCTCTTTTACTTTAGGAGTCAACATCGCTCTCTTCCGAGCAGCACCAAAGGTGTTAGAATTAACAAAATCAACAGCCTTCTGATTGTGAAGCTCTGCAGCCTTCTCTATCAGTTCTATGCCACGTATAATGTCTTTACTTCCATCACTTTTTGAAAATCCCTCAAATGCAAGTTTTCCTTGTTCAAACAAGAATTCAGGGTCTTCTTCATTTTCGAATGTACAGAAAACATCCCACCATTCACCATCAGAGACCTCCTCTGGATACTGCTTAAATATAAACTTGGCACCTTCATATTGGCTAAGCAAGTACTTACGTAAAGAATAATAATTCTTGGAATTTCTCTTTTCGCAATCATGCCAATACTCAAACAGAAAGTAGATATCATGAATTTGAGAATTATCGAATCGTTCTTTCAAGAATAGTTTAAGCACATAAAAATATGCATATTCATCAAGTTCTTCATTTATTAAAGACTCTACAGAATGTGCTAATTCTGTTTCTCCCAACTGCATCAACCATCTTGACAAACGTTTGTCTTTTATCAATGGCCACAAATCTTGTACGTTGAGGTTCTGACGCAAAGAATCAAGCGAGAAGTGTTCCTCCCCGCCTGATTTTATTCTTATTCGTATAGGTTTTGCTTTAGCTATTATACGCATAATATTATAATCCTAACCAAGAAGCCAGTTTCTTACTGGCTTTAACTAAACCTTTAGCAACAGAACGTACTACCGTTTTTGCGCCTTCAGCCACATAGTTCAATCCTTTTCGTACTGCCGCTTTTGCTGCTGGCACGATAAACTTTTCTGCATTCTTTATAACTGGAACGAAAACCGAAGCAGGAGGATAGACCTTTGAAATCAGATCACAAACGCGGTTCAATACTATCGGTACTCCACGCTCTATAACTTTATCAGCTACAGTTATAACACGAGCCACTGTTGCGTCAATCAATTTGTCTGCTACTTCAATAGCATCCAAATCCTCATTGGCAAGCTTATACGAAAACTTTACACGGTTCAGACCTTCGTCTACTGCACTCGCAATAGCAATCGGACTCTTGTCTTCAATAGAAAAAGGTAATGTTCCTTGCTCATTTGCTATTATAATTGCAGCTGCAAATACCTTCTTCAACTTTGCTTCAGAAGCATCACCTACGGGGGAGTCCAGGAATTGCTGAACCTCCTTGAACTCTTTCAGGCTTTCTACTTCTTCTTGTTCTAATTTGCGGCCAGACAACAATGACTGGAGAGCTGAGTACTTGCGACTTTCACCTTCAACATGAGAAACAAACTCATTACGACCTTCATCTTCGTTATATGCTATAAACTTCATAATCTTAGTCCTCCTCATCGTTTAAGGTTTCATTATTCACATTCTCACCAGCATCAGAAATGGCAGAGACGATTTCAGCCTTCTCTTGCTCGCCGCGTCCCTCCAATATTCTGTCCATTTCTTCAAGCATCCATTGCTTGCGAGACCTGCCTTCCTCCTTAGCCTTTTGCAGTGCAGCCATTCTCTCTGCAAAACCATCTATATACTCGTTAGTCTCAGAGAGTAATGCCATGCTTTCCTCTGAAACTCCCATTTTCTCACACTCACCCTTAACCAGCACATCAATATCCTGGTCAGGATTGTTTTCTAATTGTTCTAACATCGAGGTCAGAATCTCGTCAAAACTTTTTGCCATATTATATTCTATTTATTGAAACTCACCACTGAGTTTGTCCTTCATTGAATTTATTTCAACAAGAATATCTCCATCTGAATAGTCTGGATGAAGTCTTGATTCCGTTTCTTCTATTGCATCAAACACTTCTTTTTTAGATTCGCCCGATAATTCGCCACGAAGATAATCCGTTAATTCACAAATCAGGACTTCTTCTTCGAGAACAAGTCTATCAACTTGCCTATAAAGCTCGGACAAGGATCTATCATGATAGGACCACGGCGTATAGGCTCCTCCAAGATTTTGTTTTCTTTGTTTTCCATACTTGTCTACATTTTTATTTTGTTATTTCTCCAGTTGTAGCATCCTTAAAGTTATTCTCCTTGAATGCACTTGTTCTGCTACATAATAGTAGCTTCGACAACTATATCTTCCTGCTCAAACAATATATTGTTGAGTTTCACCTTTTCAAACACCTTCTGCAACTTATCGATATCACCAAGACGAAGTTTCACTATGTTGCCAGGCATCTGTTCTACAAAGCAAGCTTTCTCCGGTACAAGTTTCTTAGCATAAGAGATGGCTGGCGACACAAGCAGGTCGATACCCATCTTGCCGTCATACGACAAGAACAAATCCGTGCCCTCAATCTTCTTTACAATAAGATTTATGCTTATAGACTTTGTAAAGCCCAGCACCTTAATGGGCACGGAGACAGACACAGTAGTCCCGTCTACATACTACAGATTATCAGTCTTATGAAAATGATTGGCTACATAATCCTGCAGCTCAGCATAAGTAATTGATAACTTCATATATTAACACCTACAAGGGTGAACTCGAATTCCGTTTTTCGGCTCTAGTCTTTCAGCATAGTAGTCTCCTTCCCATACCAATTCATAAATCTTCATTTGAATTTTATACCATACAAAAGGTATGAAAAATATTAAAAGTAAAAGGAACATTGCAATCGCACACTTACTGTACTGACATATGATTTCACTAATGGAACTTTGACAACAATCAGCGAGTACCGTTATTAAATACAGAAGACAAATAAGCCATATATTTCTAAGGAAATTCTCATGAGCCTCAAGTGTTGGAATATTCATTAAGAATCCATTTTTTACTACATTATAATAGGCTTTCAGATAATCATCTGTATCATAAGAAGCTTTCTGATAATCATCTTTATATATATATTTATTTTTCAGTATAACATTTTCATGTGCTTTTTTTATCATGTGAAAATTGTTAGTCAGGAAACGTGTTCTATCTTTTATAATTGTTTGATAGAAAATACCAATGATAAAAGCTGTGACGAAAAACAATATATTCGTTTCTGCTTTTTCTCCAATCATTCCTCCTAGCAGAAGCAAAAGCAATGTTCCAACAGTCAGCTTATTTAAGCTATCATAAAATGTAAAACCAGTTATTGTATTCATATTCATTATCTGTTTGTTATCGAACATTTCAGGCTAAATACATCATTTAAAAGATTCTGTATTTCGTCAATTCGTTTCACTGTTAGTTTCTTGTTCATATAGAAATCAGCAGAAAGACTATCGGGAGAGAAACTCCCAATAGTCAAATACTAGAATTATTGCTTCTTATTCATTTCTTTAGCTATTGTTACTGCTAGCCCTCCAATGGCTACAGCCGCCATGCCAAGACTCTTCCAAACACTCTTGTCCTTTTTCTTTGTTTTAATTGTATCTTCACTCATGATTCTAAAATATTTAAATGGTTAAACTTCTTCAAAATCGACATATTCTGCAGAATTCTTCCATGCATCAATATCACGTTTGTATTTCTCCAAATCTTGGACTTTCTGCTTTAAGGAGGCAATTTCTTCATCACGCTCCTTTATCTTTTGGCATAAGAGTAAATAAGAAGGTGCAAAATTCTTATAATACTCATTGTCTGACTCAAAAGTTTTGAACACATTGCATATGCAATCATTTACCGCATTAGTTAATGAGTTCTTAAGTTCACTCAACTTCTTCTGGTTTTCATACTTTTTATACCAACCATATAGTTCAAAAGCGACTCCAAGTCCTGCTCCTATCCAACCAGCCCATTTGGTGATATTCTTTCCCATATTGATAGCACCCCAAGGCTTAAACTTATAACCTTTGGCTATTACATCTCTGACAGCCTTAATCTGCTCACCTGAGATATTCAGGTTTTTCAATTGTCCAACACCATACTTCACGGCATCATTCAACATGGCATCTTGCATAGAATAAGCTTTTTCTATTTTCACGGCTGCAAGATTTACATTATTGGCGTTAGCTTCACAACATTGCTCAATTTGAGCAGACAGTTTGTCTTGGAAGACATAAAAAGTCACCTGATTGTTCTGTACTCCAAGTTGGTTAGAAATAACTTCGCCAATAGTCTCTAATGAAGCGCCATTGATTTCACGAATAGCGTCGTTCTTTATTTCATTAATAGCTTGACGAAGCTCATTACGGGATAATGTAAGTTCAGACTTCAAATGCTTTCCATCTTCTTCTATTTCTGTGCAATCTCGCTCCATTTTAGCAATTGCCTTCGACACAGGTTTTTCTGTACCTGCTATTGCTTTGTGCAATCCATCAACAATTTCAGAAACGGATGTTTCATAAGAAGACGAAGATAATTTGTCCGTATCGGCATTATTGACCACCGCATTTACACATTTTCTCAAATCCTTAATATGTGAACGCTCATAATAACTGTCTATCTTAGAGAACCAATGTTGCAAACCCTTTCCTTTGGGATCCGCAGCAATACATACAATATGCAAACGTTTCTCCTCGTCAGGAGTCAAGTTTATAGTACTACGCAAACGAGAAATAAGGTTCTCCTTCTTTATTTTACAACCATTATTAAAATCGTATTCGTCTAATAAATCATAACCAGCTTCATCCATTTTGTTAATGACAAAAATGGTATTGTCAAGTTTATGATAATCACGCATAACACGACGAATTATCTCAACATGACTCTCCTTCAACGGAACCACAGCATCACAAACATATATAATAATATGAGCCTCAGAAATATAACGTTCTGTAATTTCAGAGAACTTTATATTCTGACCGTTTATTTCCCTTTCTTTTGTTCCAAACAGTCCTGGAGTATCAACTATCTTGAATCCCTTTTTCAGATCCTTAGGGCGATAAATGGTAAGTTCGTCGGAAGACTCGTCATTATCAATCTTCATGTTGTCTTCCAATCTACCCAATAGGCCAGCAATAGCACTCGTCTTTCCATCAGAGAAACTACCCAACAAGACAACGCTTATTTCTCCATCGTTTATGGAATCCACTATACTATCTATCTTACCAAGATAAGATTGCAATTCGGGTATATACTCCACGCCTTTTTGCAGAAGTTGTTTCAACGCGGTTAGTTTCTGCAATTTGTTGCTTTTTATATTAAATTCTTCCATAGCGTTTATGTTTTAATTCACCTATAAATTCAGACATTTCAACATCAAAAGCATCAAGAGTTTCTTGTAATTCCTCAATATTTGCCAATTCAGTCCTGACAGAATTACTTAATTGGCGCTTTTGGGTTTCTACATCTCTAATAACTGGTGCCAATATTGAATTTACATTGCTTTTAGCTCGCTGAGTTGCTTTACTTATTGCATCAGATACACTTTTTCGAGCATCAGCCTTTCCTCCATCTCCAGAACATGCATGAGCAATGCCACCGACAACAGCTCCTACACCTGCACCTATTAAAGTACCCACAACAGGTATGAAAGAGCCTACAACAGCTCCAGCTGCAGCAGTCCCAGCAGTTTTAGCTGTCCATGAAAGAACATCGCTAAAATCAATATCCAATTCTTCTAACGCACCAGAGAAATCAATATCAGCACCAACCTCAACAGTTCGATTGAATTGTATTGGCTTTATGTTTACACCATCCAAATCTTTTATCTTTCGATTTGCAGTATTACGAACTTTTTTTAATTCATCGTTAACAATAGACTTAATACGATTCTCTAAATTCTCTATAACATCTTCTTGGTACTGTTCTGCTAATTGATTAATATTACTTGGTTCATTATCTATAAGATCAAAAATCTCTGATTTCAATTCGCCATAGGCACTTGAAATAGCATTTTTTGTCTTGTTAGTTATGTTTCTTAAAGCCAAATCCATACTATTATTGCATACCTCTCGATTTATAGTTCGAAGATTTGACTCCAAGTTGGCCAAATAGTTCTTCTGAGTTTCCATTACCTGTTCAACATCGGTGGCAATATTACCAGCTAAAGATACCAATTTCTGTTTGTTAGCTTCGATGATTTCAGACTTGAAATTTGAAGCCTTCTGCTCAACGAGAGTTGTCAAAGTCTTGAATTGGCTAAACTCCAAAACTTTATCAGCAGAACCACCAAAATACTTCAATAACTTTTGTTGTCCTCTTATCAAATCTTCTCGTTTAGACGAAAATGATGCTTTAGCAGACATAGCCAACAGACCCTGCAAGGTTACATGCCCAGCATAAACATCACCCAATATAGTTTTAAACTCTGCCTGTATTAAGCTTTCTGCCTTTAAGACACCTGAAGTTATCAATGTTTCGCGTTCTTCTTCTTCGTCATAATTGCCGACGCTACCACGCACATTATAGATTGAATATACCTTCACCCAATCTCCTAAATATTTCTTGATTTTTTCAGCTGTAGCTCGATCTGGCTTCTTATTATGTCCTTGAACATAAAAGACACAATGAGCCTTATGCAAAGCCGTTTTTATCACATCTTTAAACTCTGCTTCGTTTCCTTCAATACCAGGAACGTCTATCAAAGTAAAAGGATGACCCGCAATAGACAAATGATACTCTTCATATGTCTTTGTAAAGTCGTGTCTGCCATCACCCACTATAAGACCATCCTCTTTCTTACGTTTATCATCGAAAAGAATTCTAAATGTCTCAATGATTGTGCTCTTACCTGCATTTGTTTCTCCAAAGAAAGCTATAACAAGATTATCCCACACTGTATCTTTTAAAGCTACATCCAATTCTTTCTTTGCTTCTTTTATTTTCGAATCAAACGCGAAGGCTATTTTTTCCTTCACAGTATTAAACTGTGAATTTACTCCGTTTAAATCAAAGACGTCCTCCTGAGTACTTTGCAAGATATCTTGCAAAGTCTTATAAGCCTTCTTGATATCATTTTGAGAAGACAAACTATGATTAGACTTGTTCTTATCTGATGATGCATCAACCGACTCATGCGTTACATTGGAAGAAGCCACTCTACCTTCTTTTTTCTCTTTGGTTTTCTCATTTTTCAGAACGGCTCGTTCTTCTTCATACGACAACCGTTCGGATTGATCATGAGTTATTTTTGCATTTTGTGCTTTATTCGTTGAGACTATACCCTTTAAAAACGCAACAACCGGGCTTGAATTTTCAACTTCTCTGTCAAACAATGCATAGTCGCTAATCTTCAAGTCAGAGCGTGTTGTATTTAATGACTTTTGGATGTAGAAACTATTCACAATGTGCTTTATTGCTGCGACCTCACTCCAGGCTACGCTAAAGCTTTTTTTCTTATCACATAGATCGAAATAGCAAATGCGTTGATCTGTGATGATACAACCTGAAGGTGTTTTCTCATCATCGTCTTTCACCTTCCAATTAGCTTTATGACGCGACACCCATAACAGATGTTCACCTCTTCTCAATGTAATATCATTAAGAAGTTTATTCGAAATAGCATCTACATTGTTCAATCCCAAGTGTACATAATCGGGCCATGAAACAAACGGTTTAAACAACTGTTTGTTTGACATAAATTCTGTATATATGTTATTATTTTCCACAGGTTCTTGTTTTATTGGATTATTAGCCTCACGGATTGCATCATTTAAAAAGTGAATCCACAAAGAGGATATTGTCATATCATCAAAACGACCTCCTAACAGCTGCGCATGCAAATAGCATGCTTCATCATCTTCATTATCATTCAAGACAACGATATCGTCGCCATCGTCATCAGTAGACCTTTCGGCAGAGGCCAGTTGACTCCATTCACAATAGTAATAATACTCAAAATCATGCTCTTGATCATCTGTAACATACAAACGAACAAAAATACGCTCATCAGTAATCAACAGACCACTAATTAAATGTGAGTCAGTATCTTGATATGGTTGCAAACAAATAGCACCATAAACAAGGGTCTGATTTGAGATTTCATCAGAATTGAAAACTGAAAGAATGAATTTTTCCTCCTCATCAAATCTAGATTCATTCAGATAATTAGCACAATAAATACTATACCCCTCGTCTGTATTATCAAAGTATGCACGCGTATTTTTCACAACACTTTCAATAAAGTCGTAGAAACGACAAGACGATTCGGAAATTTTATTAACGAACTTAACCATAAGTGCTCATTTTTCATCATTGCTTAATAAGCAATGATTTATAGATTTCTTTTTAATCTAACTTCCTAAATTCAAAATCACTTGGATAGCAGCACGCCTTCTTGTAGTCGAAGGCGTAGATGCGCATATAGACTTCTTGCACCTCCTTGGCTCCATTATAAAAAGGGGTGGTGGTGTGCTGCAAAGTCGTTACCGTCACTTCCATATCGGGAGTGAGAACGGTGCCGTTGGAGCGCTTGATGCGCTTAGGCCATACTTGAAACACTTTACTCATAGGCAATAGGCAATAAAACTTGTTGGTCGCATCTGATGTTGCCATTCAGGATACGATAGGTAATGATGTTGCAAAAGTAAAGAATAGTTTTGAGCCATACAAGTTCATAATGGTTCACAAATTGTAATCGTCGAATCGCAAGGCTGTTTATTTTACCCCACTTGACTCAACGACTGTGGCAACACGATCCCGAGGCAGGGTTTGACCACAAAAATGGAGACCTTGCCGATGGTTGCTTATCATCGACACCGATGGTTGCTTATCCCTCGTCGTTGTCGTAAGAGTGGGCCTCAGGGAGCTCTCTCATGGGCCTGTAGCGCAAGGATCGCATCTGATTAGCGCAAGGATCGTAACCGATTATCGCAAGGATCACAACTGATTAGCGCAAGGATCACAAGCGATTGGTAAGTTTTGCCTACGATGCAAAATGCCATCATGCCGTAATGTCATCATGTCATCATGCCGTTAAGAAAAAAGGGGATATGAGAAGTCAAAGAAATAGTATATATAATATTTATATTATATATACTATTTCTTTGAGCCCATATACAGCGTTTTCCAGTAAAATCCTTAACGGCATGATGACATAACGGCATGATGACATAATGACCAGACTGTATGATGCCCTGTAAATCGATGTCGCGCTGGCGGGCTGTTTGTGAGTCCAAGGCGGGGAGGCGCAGGGGTGGCATCCTGTTTTTTTGGCAAACTTCAGCGAATTCTCTTCAAAAGTCCACCACCCTCTCGGCGAATTCTCACAAAGGTTTTCACCAAACTTTCACCAAACTTTCACCAACTTTCACCAAACTTTCACCAAACTTTCACCAAAAGGGCCAAAAAGGGGTGAAAAATGGCCTTACTTTCACTTTTTCTTTCACTTCCTTTCACCCGAGCCCATTTTCCTTGGCGGCGTTGAAAGATTCGCCTACCTTTGCACCGTCAGTTGAGACCAACGAGGCCCGCTGACGGTGCTGGTCTTTTATAGCCCTCATAGCGCCGTCTTGCCTCCTGCGCCCGCCAGCTGGCAAAGTAACAGGTCAATAACAATAGGTCGCGAAAAGGCGCGACGTAAAACAAAAAAGAGAACTATGCGTATTTCACATTCACAGGGTCTCACGGTAGTGAGACTATTGCATGAATCTGACTTTTGTTTTCACACTAATCATCATTCATCGAGACATTAAACTGACGTTCATCGAGACATTAATCATCGTTAATCGAAACATTAATCGGTCATTAATAGGATTAGCCCAAGGGCCAATTTTGTAAACAAAAAAAATGGTAAACACCTGAGTTGAGTACGAGGAGGATATTCCATGGTAAAGCGCGCAACAATCCACGTATCTTCTCGCACAAAAAAGAATCATCCGAAATATGGAGGAATCAGGCGAATAAAAAGACCTACTCAGCAGGCTGCATCGAAACAACACGACACAACTTTAGACGCCCTCCATTTGAGGATAAAAAAATATACCGTTATGAATAAGGACAATAAAACCAACAATGGCAACGAGAACCATGGCAGCCATTGCCAGCAGATGAGCGACGGGACGTTCGACTTCGTGCCACGGACGAAACCAAAGAGCCGCAGCGTGCTGATCCGCAAGCTCGCTCACGGGCGCAGAAGCAGGACGCAGGACGACGTCCTGCAGCTGACGTTGAAGTTTTTCCGCACGGAGAACGTGGCCATCGCCCATGCCATCATGGATGAGGCGCAGGACGCCATCGACGCTCTGCTCAATGAACAACTGACGAAATAACAAAGAAAGGAGAAAGAAACTATCATGAGTGTACACGTAATATATTATCAGCAGGGCCACAAGATGATGAAGGCCGTGGAGACCGAGGAGGCCTACCGTAGATACAGAGATAGCCAGACGCAAGTGCGCAATCTCACGCTGATCCGCCATCCGCAGGAGGATACGGACGTGGCCGCGGCGAAGCGCAAGCTGGTGCAGTTCAACTATAGCTGCCTGCCTACGGAGAACGAGTGCCTCAAAGGCGCGACGCGACTGAGCAAGTCGGTGGGCATGGACATCGACCATCTGAGCGACGACGAGGTGAACGCAATAGCCGCTACGGCCATCGACAAGAAGGAGGAACTGGGCCTGCTCATGCTGGAGCGCAGCGCGCGCGGAGGCGGCTTGCACGTCGTCTTCCGCCGCCATCCCGAGATGGATCAAGAGGCCAACCTGCGCTGGGCCTCCGACCTGCTGGGCGTGGAGTACGACGCAGGGGCGAAGGACATCACCCGCGTATTTTTCGCCACCACGTCCGAGGACTTGCTCTACCTGCACGAGGACCTCTTCGACAACGGGGAGTGTGGGGCTTTCACGGGCCAAGAGACTGCTTTCACGGATTCAGAGACCACTTTCGCGAGCCAAGAAGCAACTTCAACGGACCTGGAGACATCCCTCGCGGGCCAGGAAGCATCTTTCGCGGGCCCAAAGACAACGACCCAACCAGCAAGCGGCTCGCCGGAGGAAGGCGAGGACTGGGAGGAGCAGGAAGGCAAGCAGGCCGGGAAGACGAGCGAAGGGGCGAGCCCCTTGAACTACGATGGCGTCCCCTACGACCGCATCATCAAGAAGTGGTGGGCCTTCTACAACCAGGGCAAAACGCCCTCGAAGTCCAATCGCAACACGCTGACCTTCGAGCTGGCCGTCAATCTGCGCCACATCTGCGGCTTCGACCGCTCCGTACTCGACCGCGTCATTCCCTGCTACGACGGATTTGCCGAGGCCGAGAAGCTCTCCTGCATCGACTCGGCGCTGGGCGAGAGAAAGACGCAGATGCCACGGCGCCTGAAGGAGGTGGTCGAGGCCGTGCGCCAGGACATGATCGTCGAGGGCAGGGAGGTGGACTCCATCGACGAGGCCATGGAGCAGGACGACCTCTTCTATTATAACGAGCTGCCCCAGATGCCGCTGGGCGTGAGGGAGAGCATCAACGCCGTGGGGCCGCATCTCGCCATGCCCGTCCTCTTCGCCATCACGCCGGCCATCGGCATGCTCGCCACGGGCGTGCGCGTCGACATCCACGGCAAGTGGTCGCAGCTCAACCTCATCAGCTACATCGCCGGCGACTTCGCCTCGGGCAAGGGCAGTCTCGACCCCATCGTGGCAGCCTGGCTCGCGGAGGTGAAAATGGTGGACAAGGGCTACTTGGAGGCGGAGGAGGAATGGCGCGCACGCAAGCGGGCGGCCAAGAACAAGAAGGAGCAGCCCAAGGACCCGAAGTATCCCGTGCGCTGCCTGACGCTCAACACCACCGTGGCCAACCTGGCCGACCGTCTGGCCAACACCCAGGGCAAGCACGCCTTCTCCTTCACGCCCGAGGCCGACACTGTGGCGCAGAAATGGCGCACGGCGATGAGCGACTTCTCCGTCATGCTGCGACAGGCCTACGACGGCACACCCTACGACCGCGAGGCGAAGTCGGCAGAGGCCGTCAACGTGCATATCGACAAACTGCTGTGGAACGTCGTGATGTGTGGCACGCCCGACGCGCTCTACCGCGTCATCACCAACTACACGGACGGTTTTCAGAGCCGTGTGGCCCTGGCACGCACGCCCGACAACACCTTCTCGCCGCTCTCGGAGAGCCTCTTCTTGCTCACCGAGAGCCAACAAATGAAGATCCAGCAGGTGGCCCATCTGTTGCCCCTGATGAGTGGCGACGTTGACCTGCCCAAACTGGAGAAGAAGGGCCGCGACTGGCTGGAGCGCATCCGCATCGAGACGCTCAAAAGCTACGACAAGACCAAGGCGCGCCAGCGCTTCCGCACCTGCCCCACGGCCATGCGCATGATGACCTGCCTGATGCTCTGTCGTGTGGCGGAGCAGATGATCCAAAACTACGGAGAGCAGGGAGCGGAGACGCGGCTGAAGGCCGAGCCCGACCTGTGGAAGACCATGCTGCAGCGCCAGCAGACGCCGCAGATGCTCGCCGCCTTCGACGTGCTGGCCGACTACATGATCGACAACGCCATGCTCTTCTTTCGCGAGCGCATCGAGACGGCATTTCGATCGGGTTCCTATGTCTCGTCGGGGAAGGCACGCTCCCGCAAGAGCAAGAACGACTCCATCTATGAGGAACTGGCCGACAGATTTACCACCGAGGAGGCCTATGGAGTATCCGTCGGCATCAGGGGCGGCGATATCTCGAATGGCAGCGTGCGCACCATGCTCAGCCGATGGGAGCAGCAAGGAATGGTCGAGAGGATCGAAAGAGGGGTTTACAAGAAATCTCACTATGGAGACGTGTAGTCACCCATCGCCAGCAATTGCCAGCAATCGCCGCCATCGCCACCATTGTTACATTGTTACATTGTTACATGTTACATGTTACGTTAAGGCGATTCCACACTTCGCACTTCTGCTGCCTCGGGCTCTGCCAAATCATCAAAACGGTCATCAAAAACATCAAAACAACGATCATCAAAACGATCATCATCAAAACGATCATCAAAAACATCAAAACAACGATCATCAAAACATCAGACGATCATCAAAACATCAAACAAACGATCATCAAAAACAAAACATCAAAAAGGAGAACAAAACCATGTCACTTATACTGTCAGAACACTTCCGACTCGCGGAGTTTACCACCTCCCTCGTCGCCGTCACGCGGCGCATAGACAACACGCCGCC
>ERZ857775.430-NODE-430-length-62171-cov-10.013410_pt1 | contig 62171 bp, 63 predicted proteins | sample MGYA00519698_ERZ857775 | MGnify/ENA primary metagenome ERZ857775 (study PRJEB31778, sample SAMEA3449363) | human gut metagenome | biome: human gut; feature: human-associated habitat; material: faeces | place: United Kingdom | collected 2010/2012 ...
TCGTTTTATCGACTGCCGCTCCTTTATCCCACAAAACCTCTTGGGTTTTGTGGGAACCCTATTCACTTGTAAACGCATTCGCAACGTTTCGCTGTCACTACCACCTTTTTGCGAGGAAAGCGCCTTCGGCGCAAACTTATATTCAAACTTTTACCACGTTCGCGCATAACCTTATAAGCGTAATATTTGTAAATACTTGTTAAATATACGAAAAAACACAAAAAGATATGAACAAAATATAAATTCTTAATAAAGCGGAAAAATAATACTTGATAATTGTCGTAATATGATGTACAATATATAAGTATAATAGTATATAAAAGTTTTATGAAACGAGGATTGAAACGCAGCAATGAAAATTCTTTTTATGGGAACGCCCGATTTTGCCGTTCCGTGTTTGGATATACTTGTGTCGAACGGTTTTGACGTATGCGGCGCGGTAACACAGCCCGACAAGCCAAAGGGTAGAGGGCACAAGCTTACACCGCCGCCCGTCAAAGAGTACGCGATAAGCAAAAACATTCCGGTTTATCAGCCGCAGACCCTGAAAGACGGGGAGTTTGAAAAGGTTCTCGATGAGCTTAAACCACAGCTCATCGCCGTTGTGGCATACGGAAAGATTTTGCCCGAGTATATACTCGATTTTCCCGAATACGGATGTGTAAATGTTCACGGCTCGGTTCTTCCCAAATACCGCGGCGCAGCGCCGATACAGTGGGCGATAATAAACGGTGACAAGACAACAGGCGTTACCACCCAGTATATGAAAATGGGAGTTGATACCGGAGATATAATTTTTACCGATGAAACGGAAATCCTGCCCGATGAAACATACGGCGAGCTTTATACGCGCCTGTCGCAATCGGGGGCTAAACTTTTGTTAAAGACGGTGAACGCGATAAAAGACGGAACAGCGCCGCGCACTGAACAGGACGAAAGTGAGGCAACACACGCGCCGATGCTGACCAAAGAAACGGGTCACATCAATTGGACAAAGAGCGCGGATGAGGTTTTGAGCCTTATAAGGGGAACAAACCCGTGGCCGATGAGTTATGCAATGTACGGCGATGAAATGATGAAGGTTTTCGGTGTGAAAAAGGGCAGCGGCTTTGATGCTCCGCCCGGCAAAATCCGCATTGTGAACAAAAAACTTGAAATCTCATGCGGCAAAGACAGCGTTGTTGTTGACGAGATTCAGTTCAAGGGCGGCAAGCGTATGACCGTTGCGAGCTATCTCAACGGTCATGATATTGACGAAAATATAATATTGAAATAACAAATAATATAACGGAGATGATAATAATATGCCATTCCTTTTTTATGACCCGACATGGATAATATTGCTTCCTGCAATAATTCTTTCGATTTGGGCATCGGCAAACGTAAAATCAACATTCGGAAAGTATTCGCGTATGTATAATCGTTTTGGGTTGACGGGTGCGGACGCGGCAAGAAAAATTCTTGATATGAACGGACTTTATGATGTGAGAATCGAGCGTATCTCGGGCGAACTTACCGATAACTATGACCCGCGCACAAATGTTGTACATCTGTCCGAATCGACATATTCGAGCCAATCGGTGGCTGCGGTAGGTGTTGCCGCGCATGAGGTCGGACACGCGATTCAGCACGCAACGGGGTATTCACCGATAAAAGTGCGAAATGCGATTGTTCCGGCGGTTAATGTATGCAATATGCTTTCGATGCCGATAATCTTATTGGGTATAATCCTTTCGTATAACCAAACTTTGGTTGATTTGGGAATAATACTTTTTTCGGCAACAGTATTGTTTCAGCTTATAACTCTGCCGGTTGAATTTAACGCGAGCAGCCGAGCCCTGCGTACGCTTGAAGGTCAAAACATACTTGCGCCCGATGAAATGCAGGGTGCGTCCAAAGTTTTGCGCGCGGCGGCATTGACATATGTTGCGGCGGCGTTGAGTTCTCTGCTCAGCCTGCTCAGACTTATTCTGATATTCGGCGGCAACAGAAACAGCAGAGATTAGAGAATATGAGGCAGGCTTTTTGAACGAGTAAACAAATAATGCGGATAATTGTAAATGCGCATCGGGCGGTCGGGGTCGCAGATTGCCTGTGGCAATCGTTTTGCGATTGACCGAGTCGGCAGACGAGAGCCGCCCTTACAGACTCATGCCTAAATTCATAAAGAATTAATTCATTCAAAAACCGTGGAATTATGAGGTGATTTTTCTTGACGAAAAACCCGAGAGAGGCTGCTGCTGCGGCTCTTGTTAAAATCGAAAAAGACGGTGAATACTCAAACCGCGCACTTTTGGAAAGTGTGCGCGGCACCGAACCGCGCGACACGGCACTTGCAACCGAGATTGTTATGGGCGTTTTGAGAAACAAGATATATCTTGATTTTATCATCCGCTCATATTCCAAAATACGGCTGAAAAAGCTCAGCCCGTGGGTGTTGCAGATATTGCGGTGCGGAGTGTATCAGCTTGTTATGACGGATAAAATTCCGCCGTCCGCCGCCTGTAACGAGGCGGTTAAGCTTGCGGCAAAATACGCACATTCGGCGGCAAAAGGCTATGTCAACGGCGTTTTGAGAACCGTATCGAGAAACCTCGACAGCCTTCCCGAGCCGACAGGCACAAAAGCGGAGGTTATGTCAACCGCGTATTCGTGTCCGCTTTGGATAACCGAAAAGCTGATTGAGCAATTTGGAGCTGAGGAAACGGAAAGTATCCTGACCGACAGCCTTATTCCGCATCTGACGATGCTCAGGGTGAACACTCTTAAAACAACGCCGCGTGCGCTTTGCGAAAGTCTGGAAGAATCGGGGATAAGGACGGAGGAAGATGTTGATGTTCCCGAATGCCTGCGTGTTTTCGGCGCGATTGATATTGCGCGTCTGAGTCAATACAAAGACGGACTTTTTACGCCGCAGAATATAAATTCGATGCGTGCGGCGCTAATACTCAATCCGCACAGCGGTGAGACGGTTATGGATTTGTGCGCCGCCCCGGGCGGCAAGACAACGCATATTGCCGAACTTATGGAAAACCGCGGCAGAGTGATTGCTTTTGATATTCATAAGCATAAAATCGCACTTATTGAGAATGCGGCAAGTCGGCTCGGTATAGATATAATTGAGGCAAAATGTGCCGATTCGGAAAAACTTTCGGAAGAATATATCGGCTGTGCCGACCGTGTTTTGGCGGATGTTCCGTGTTCGGGAATCGGCGTGATACATAAAAAACCCGACATAAAGTATAATCGCAGACCCGAGGACATCGAACAGCTTTGCAAAATTCAAGAGAAAATTTTGGAGAACGCGGCGCGGTATTTAAAAGACGGCGGAGTTTTGGTGTATTCGACCTGTACGATTTTTAAAGATGAGAACGAATATCAAATCGAACGTTTTTTAGAGCGGCACGATGAGTTTGAAAAAGAATTTGAAAAACTTTATCTCGCTCACGAAACAGGCGGCAGCGGATTTTATATCTGTCGAATGGTTAAAAATTCCGCGCGTGTATAAATATAGAGTATAAGCAAAGGAAGAGATTGAAATTAAGACGAATTTAAGAGATTTTACGCTTGCCGAAATCGAAGAAATGATGGCTGAATTCGGCGAACCGAAATTTCGGGCGAAACAAATCTTTGAGTGGCTTTATAAGACCGAGAGCGGTTTTGACGCAATGACAAACGTCCCCAAACGCTTAAAAGAGCGTTTGGCGGAAAAATATTCGGCGAACGGCTTGAAAATTTCAAAAAAATTTGTTTCATCTATTGACGAAACACGTCGTTATCTGTTACAATTAGAAGACGGACGATTTATTGAATCCGTACTTATGAAATATCATCACGGGTATACGATATGCGTATCATCTCAGGTCGGCTGTGCAATGGGCTGTGCCTTTTGCGCATCGACAAAAGGCGGTAAGATACGAAATTTAACGGCGGGCGAGATAATCGGTCAGGTTGCCGCGGTTCAAAATGACCTCGGTGAGAGAATTTCGAACATTGTGCTTATGGGTATGGGCGAGCCGCTCGACAATTTTGACAACGTTATGAAATTCCTTGAAAATGTGAACAATCCGCTCGGGTTGGGTATAGGGCAAAGACATATATCTCTTTCGACCTGCGGAATATGCGACAGGATATACGAGCTTGCCGACAGGGATTTACAGATAACCCTTTCAATATCGCTCCACGCGGTGACGGATGAAAAACGTTCGCGGATTATGCCGATTAACAGAAGGTATAATATAGAAACGCTGATGTCGGCGTGCCGATATTATATAAAAAAGACAAACAGACGAATATCGTTTGAATATACTCTGATAAGCGGCGTGAACGATACAACCGATGAGGCAAAAGCCTTGCTTTCGCTTATATCGGGAATGTTGTGCCACGTTAATCTTATCCCCGTCAACAAGGTCATCGGCACGGGATTTTCGCCGACGGTGGCGAGGTCGGTCGAACGCTTTCGCCAAACGCTTGAAAACGGCGGAGTTTCGGCAACGGTCAGACGTGAGATGGGCGCGGACATAAGCGCGGCGTGCGGACAGCTCAGAGCCGCGGCAGAGGGAATACAATAAACATTTTGTAAAATAAGATAAAATATATAAACAATTTATTCAACGCAACAGACATATCCGAATTTTAGGAGGATAACCCCCGATAAATTCGGAAAATTATGAGTTACAGGGGGTGTGTTGATTGGTCGAAGTATTTGGTTTAAGTGATGTCGGATGCATAAGAGAGCTGAACGAGGATTGCTATTGCATATGCGGATTCGGTGATAATTCCGAAAGAGGCTTTTGCATTCTGGCGGACGGAATGGGCGGGCACAATGCAGGAGAGGTCGCCAGTCAGAACGCGGTCAAGCTCATCGCGGAAGAGATGAACAGGCTGCTTGAATCGGGCGAAAAAGAGATACCGGGACAGCTCAGCCGAGCCGTGTCGGCTGCAAACACGGGCGTTTATACGATGGCATCCGAAAACCCGATTCATCGGGGAATGGGAACAACGGTTGTTACGGCGTTTATCGATGACGGAACGGCGTATGTGGCAAATGTCGGCGACAGCCGCGCATATGCGGTCAGAGATGATGAAATCGTCCAGATTACCACCGACCATTCGGTTGTGTCCGAACTCGTTATGAGAGGGACGATAACAAAAGAAGAGGCTCGGCTGCATCCGCAAAAGAATATTATTACACGCGCGGTCGGAACGGACAAATCGGTCAGAACGGATATATTTGAATATAACTATTCGCCGGGTGACGTGATGATAATTTGCAGTGACGGGCTTTCGACAATGCTCGATGATAACAGGATTCTCGAGATTATCAAAAGTAAAAAAACATCGGAAGATACGGTCAATTCGTTGATTGCCGCCGCAAAAGATGAGGGCGGACTCGATAACATAACCGTTATTTGTATCCGCTTTATATAGGAGGAATGATTTATGGATTTAGTAGGAAAAATGCTTGCGGGGCGTTATGAAATATTAGAGGAGATAGGAAAAGGCGGTATGGCGTATGTCTATAAGGCGCGCTGTCACTTTTTGAACAGACTTGTCGCAATAAAAGTCTTAAAAGAAGAGCTTAGAGATGACAAAGAGTTTGTTCACCGCTTTAACACAGAGGCACAGGCGGCGGCGAGAATCACCAATCCGCACGTTGTGTCGATATATGATGTCGGTTTTGAAAACGGGCTTTATTATATCGTTATGGAATACGTTGACGGTATAACCCTTAAAGAATATATTGCCGAAAAACACGTTCTTCCGTGGCGACAGGCGGCGGAGTTCGCGGCGCAGATATGCGAGGGCTTGTCGGCGGCGCACAAACAGAACGTGATTCACAGGGATATAAAGCCTCAGAATATAATTATGACCGATAAACAGGTGCTTAAAGTAACCGATTTCGGCATTGCGCGTGCGACCACGCAAGCAACAACGACAACCTCAACATCGACAATCGGAACGGTGCATTACCTTTCGCCCGAACAGGCAAGGGGCGGTTATACAAATGAGAGAACCGATATTTATTCGCTCGGCGTTGTTTTGTATGAGATGCTCACGGGGCGGCTTCCGTTTAATGATAACACAGCCGTTGCGATTGCGATTAAGCATATCCAGGAAAAACCCGTTCTTCCGCGGATATTGAACAGCGATATTCCCAAAGCAATGGAGGATATTGTGATGAAAGCGCTGAATAAAGAACAGAGTTTGAGATACGCAAGCGCGGACGAATTCTTATCCGACCTTAAAAAGGTCATAAAGAATCCGAATACAAGCATCAGAGCGGCAGCGGCGGAGGATATTGACGCAACAATAAAGCGCGACCCGATAGGCGATGAAGATATTGATAACTATCGCCGCAGTCATAACCAAATGCAGGCGAACGGTGTTCAAAACGATTCCGAACCGAATCGGTACGCGGAAAAGCTTGACAGAGATATAGAGGAAAACAGGAGAAGGCGTATGGACAGACAACGACAGATTCGCGAACAGAAAAAGAAAGAAAAGAGAATTACATTTGCCGCAATCCTTGCTGCTATTGTGGTGCTTGCCGGAGTGATTTTCCTGATTAAAGGTCCGATGTCGGCGATTTTCGGCGGTGGGGACAAGGTGACAATACCAAACCTTATTGATATGAAGCTCACCGACGCACAGAATCAATACAAGCCCCAAGGCTTTAGCATTGTCAAGAACGGCGAACGCGAAAGCGACAAAGAGGCAGGAACGATTCTCGAACAGGACAAAGCGGCAGGAACGGAAATCAGCGGTAAGGATATTCGGATATTCGTTGTGGTAAGTTCGGGTTCAAAGACAGCGGCGGAATTAAAAAATGTTGATGATTATGCAAAGCTTAAAGTCGATGATGCAAAGGCAAAAATTTCGGCAAGCGGTTTCCGTGTGAACGTTGTCGAGGAAGAGAGCAGCGACACGGCAGCGGGAATCGTCATCAGACAAGAGCCTGCGGCAGGTTCAAAGGCTGCAAGCGGAAGTCTTGTAACGCTTTATGTAAGCAAAGGCTCGGACAGCAAGACCGATAATAAGTCGAACACAACAACCGATAATTCGTCAAAGACGAATACCGATAAAAAGAACGAACAACAGACCCCTTCGTCAACGGATAATTCGCAAAGCGGAAATTCCAATAACGGCACGGGCAACGGCGGTTCGTCACACTCATCGAACAGCGGTTCAAACAGCTCATCGTCAAATAATGGCTCAAACGGAAGTTCGACCGGCGGCTCTAACAGCGGAACAACCGGCGGTTCGTCCAACTCATCGAGCGGCGGTTCAACGGGCGGCTCGTCGGGCGGCTCATCGGGCGGTTCTTCCGGTTCGGGCGGAACAGGAAACGGTGCTCCCGGAATTACCAACTGATTTGAATAAGAACGGACGGATTGTAAATTATGTCTGATAAAAAGTATAAAGGAAGAATTATAAAAGGTGTCGGCGGTTTCTACTATGTAGATACCGCCGAATATGCAAGTGAGGGCGGTGAAAACGCCGTTTTCGAATGTCCTGCGAGAGGACGGTTCCGAAAATATAAACAGACACCGCTTGTCGGCGATATTGTGACGGTTATTGCGGACAACCTCTCAAAAAAAGGCGTAGTTGATGAGATTCTGCCGCGCAGAAACGTGCTGCTCAGACCGCCCGTGGCAAACGTAACACAAATGGCGGTCGTGATTGCGGCGGCGAATCCGCGCCCGAATCTGTATTTGACCGACAAGATGCTTGCCGCCGCACAGGCGGCAAGGATTGATGCGGTTGTCTGTGTGAATAAAACGGATATAGAAAACGCCGATGTGATTTGCGAAATATACAAATCCGCAGGGTATTGCACAATACCGATGAGCGCGGCGGACGGCACAAACGTTGATATTCTCAAAGAAAAACTGAACGGAAATATCACGGTTTTTGCCGGGAATTCGGGTGTGGGTAAGTCAAGTATATTAAACTGTGTCAGCGGTACGGAACGTTTTGAAACAGGCGAAATAAGCAGCAAAGCGGAGCGCGGCCGCCACACGACTCGGCATACTGAGCTTGTAAGGCTCGATAGCGGCGGATATATAATCGACACCCCCGGCTTCGGAACGATAGATTTCAGCGGAATTTCGCCGAGTGAATGCGTTTCGTTTTTTAAGGAATTTGAAAATTACACGGGGGATTGCAGGTTTTCGGATTGTCGGCATATGACCGAACCCGATTGCGGCATTACATACGCGGTTGAACGCGGCGATATTGCAAAGTCGAGGTATGAGAGCTATGTCAGAATGCTGACCGAAGCCGAGTCCGCCGGCAAACGCTGAATTTCAGCGGCGACAGGCACGTATTGAAAGATAAATGATAATGGGTGATAACAATGAATGAAACAAAAACAATTAAAATTGCGCCGTCAATTCTTGCGGCGGACGCGGCACGCTTGGGCGCGGAAGCCGAAAAGGTTGAAAAAGGCGGTGCGGAATGGCTGCATCTCGATATAATGGACGGACATTTTGTGCCTAATTTAAGCTTTTCGGCACAGGTTGTCAAGGCTCTGAGACCTCTGTCAAAGCTGTTTTTTGACGTGCATCTTATGATTTCCGACCCGTCAAAGTACCTCGATGATTTTATCGATGCGGGGGCAGATATTATAACCGTACATAAAGAGGCTTGCGGCGATGACGAGCTTAAAGAAATATCCGAACGCCTGCACAAACTCGGCGTAAAAGCAGGGATTTCGGTTAAGCCGGGTACGCCGCCCGAGAGCATAAAGGCGCTTATGCCGTACTTTGATATGGTTCTTGTTATGACGGTCGAACCGGGCTTCGGCGGTCAGTCATATATAAGCGATATGAATGACAAAATCAAAAAAATTGCCGAATATTCGGCTGCGGATTTTCCTAATATGATAATAGAGGTTGACGGCGGTATCAACGCCGAAACCGCGGCACAGGCGGCGAAAAGCGGCGCAACGGTTCTTGTTGCAGGTTCATCGGTTTTCCGTGCCGCCGATGCGGCAAAGGCGATTTCCGAAATACGTACTGCGGCAGAAAAAGCAATTGTGGGATGATTGAATATGAAATATTTTGATACGGACACAAAAACAGCGGCAATATTCTGCGGCGCGGAAATAGAAAATTATGATTTTTTAAAAAGAATCGATTTTACATCGATGTATATAATATGTGCCGATTCGGGGTTAAGACACGCAAAAGCGTTAAAGCTTGAACCGAATTTGGTTGTCGGCGACCATGATTCTTGGTGCGGAGAGTATCCCAAAAGTGCCGAAAGAATCGAATGTAAACCCGAAAAGGACGATACTGACGCAGGCTTGTGTATAAATGGGGCAATAGAGCGCGAATTTAATAAAATCCTGCTTTTGGGGGCAACGGGCGGCAGACTCGACCACGAATTTTCGCATTATTGCCTTATGGCAAACGCCCTTGAGCGCGGTGTGAGGATAACGATGATTGACGAAAATAACGAGATTTGGTTAGAGAATAAGCCGTTTGAGCTGAGCCGTGCCGAGGTTGACAGGGATGGAAAGAGGTATGTTTCATTTTTTTCTTACGGCGGTGACGTTCAAAATTTTTCGGTACACGGTCTTAAATATACCGCCGAAAACATAAATCTCAAATGCAGTGCGGCAGTTGCGTCAAGCAACGAGTTTGACGGCGGCGATACGGCAAAGATTGATTTTTCGGACGGAATGGTTTTGGTTATGATTTGCAAAGACCCGAGCGATTGAGTTCGGGGTTTTATAAAACGGCAAAAGAGGTTTTATGATGAAACACAAAATGATTTTTAACTTTAAAAAGATGATAGCGATTGCGATGATTGTTATGACTATGACTGTGCTGCTCTGCGGCTGTTCCGAGGTTGAAAGCGAAGCGAGGGACGCGTTTGAACAAACAATGAACGCCTTTAAAAGCGGTGACAAAACCGCAATCAGCGAATATTACAGCTTTGACCGCATAACCGCTTACATAGACGAGTCAGACGGCGAGGAATTCCGCGATGCGGTATTGGCAACGCTTGCAGATATGAATTATACCGTCAAGTCGTCAAAGACGGTAAACGATGATTCCGTGGTTTTGAACGCGGATATAGAAACGGTTGATTTTTCGGCAATAGTGGACAGCTTTATAAGCAAGGTGATAGAGATGTCAAACAGCGAGGAATATCAAAAAAGCGTTCCGACAATGACGGATGAAAAATACAACGCGGTTATGACCGATTTGATGAAGCAATGCATAACCGGCGGAAAACAGAAAAAGACAACAACGAATATTGACATAACTATGATAAAGACATCAAACGGAAAGTGGGTAATCGGCGGAAATTCCGATGAGGTTCTCGGTATTCTCTTTGCCGATTTAAGCGAAGCGACAGACTATTTGACTTAAATCCCATAGTCCTTTCGGTGCATTCAAAACGGAATAAATTAACGCTCCTTTGCATAAAATTAAAAGCAAAGGGGCTTTTTAATTTTATAAAGCCTGTCGGAACGGAGAGATTTGTTATGATACGAGCGTTTAACTTAAAAAAGTTTTTGTCAAGCGTTGCATACCCTGTCGGCGGAGGAGTACTGTCCGCAATTTTGACGAGCGGAGCGATGAAAAGCTATGCCGATATGTCCAAACCGCCGCTTTCGCCGCCGGGGTGGGTTTTTCCCGTTGTGTGGACGATATTATATATTCTTATGGGAATCTCATTGTATATCATTCGCGAATCGGCGATTTCACGTTGTCAGAAAAATGACGCAATACTCAAATTTGTGATTCAGCTCATCCTGAATATCCTATGGCCGATATGGTTCTTTTCATTCAGGTTTTGTGCGTTTGCGGCGGTGTGGCTTGTCGCATTGATAATCTCGGTTGCGCTTATGATTAACGCTTTTTCAAAAATAAGCCGCACGGCGGCGTATATCCAAATTCCGTATCTGCTCTGGTGTATATTTGCGCTTTATCTCAATATCGGAATATGTGTCCTCAGGTGATTTCGGGCATATAAAAACCGCGGTTTGCCGTCAGGTAAACCGCGGTTTTTTAAAGATTGACAAACAATCTTTTTGTATGCATTCGAACTACATGATGCCCATAAATTTGAGAACAAAGTAGATAGCGAACAATGCTGTTGTTACCCACATAACAGGCTTAACGTCTTTAACTTTGCCTGTGATAACTTTGAGGATAACCCATGTCAGCATACCGAACATAATACCGTTTGCGATTGAGTATGTAAGCGGCATAAATACGATTGCTGCGAATGCGCCGAGAGTATCGGCGATGTCACTGTCAAAGTCAACGTTCTTGATTGAACCGAGCATCAAAAGACCAACGAACATCATAGCCGGAGCCGTTGCGAACGAAGGAATAGCCAGGAATATCGGCGAGAATACGATTGATACGAGGAAGAGCAGAGCTGTTACAACAGATGCAAGACCCGTTCTGCCGCCGGCGGAAACACCTGCGCTTGATTCAACATAGCTTGTAACCGTTGATACACCGAGAGCCGCACCGACACAAGTACCTACTGCGTCAGCCATAAGAGCGCCCGTTGCGTTCGGAAGCTCGCCTTTTTCGTTGAGAAGGTTACCTTTTTCTGCAACGCCGATAAGAGTACCGACAGTATCAAATATATCAGTATAGAGGAAGGTAAACATAACAACGAGGAACGTTGAAATGTTTGCTGTGATATAGCTGAAATCAAAGTTACAGAAAACAGGTGCCTCAATGTTAAAACCGTTGCTGAATGACGGAATAAGTGAGTAAACTCCGTTTTCAATATCAACAACGTACCAGCCGCCGAGTTCCGCAAATATACCGAAAACCCAGGTAATAAGGATGCCGAGAAGAATGCTTCCGGGAACCTTAAAGTGGTGCAGAACACCGATTACCAAAAGACCGACGATTGACAGAACGAACTGAGGTGAACCAAAGTCACCGATGCCGACCAAAGTCGCGTCGTTGTTGATAACGATACCTGCGTTTATCATAGCAATTATTGTTATGAACAAGCCGATACCTGCCGTGATACCGAATTTAAGGTTTGCCGGTATCTGGTTGATGAGAGCCTCTCTGAACTTACAGAGTGAAAGCAGAGCAAAGATAATACCCTCGATTAAGATTGACGTAAGCGCAACCGAATAAGGGATTCCCATAGCGCCGCATACCGTAAATGCAAAGAACGCGTTAAGACCCATACCTGATGCCAAAGCAACGGGATAGTTGGCAAAGAATGCCATACACAGTGTTGCAATAGCCGCCGAAAGAGCCGTACCGGTGAGAATTGCTCCCGGTGTTGCACCCGGAATAGTACCGAGCTGTGCGGGGTTTACGGCAAGGATATAAGCCATTGCCAAAAACGTTGTGATACCGGCGATGACCTCAGTCTTTACGTCAGTACCGTTTTCTTTGAGTTTGAAAAGTTTTTCCATTACTCTAAATCCTTTCTTTTGTAATTTACCGGTTTTTCAACCTATAAATTAACATAATATTAACAATATGTTCATATTATACTATTATTTTTCAAAATATGCAATAGTTTATTCAAAAAAAATAATATTTGATTATTTAAGACAAAAAACGAGGGGTTTTGCCCGCCGATATTTATATCAAATTATCAAAAATAAACAAAAACAAATAAAACTATTGACATTCGGCGGCAGATGTGAGATAATTTGAGAAAATGAAAATTGAATATTGACTTTTATTATGTTGATAGAGGTGCGGTATTTAAGAGTAATCCGAGCGCGCAAGGGCGGACAGCCTGCGGCGGATAAAAGGAAATATCGCCGAAATGTACGGGGGTCTGTCCCGAACCGTATGTTGGGTCGCAACAGAATATGTTGCGGACTGTCACACCGGTGGAGCGCTATCTTGATTTGTATTTTGGTTTGAATAAAAAGACCGTGTACGTTGATTGGTTGGCGTGCGCGGTCTTTTCGTTTTATCCGATTAAATTCGGTTTATGCTGTTGTAAAAGAATTAAAATTAATATATAAAAAAGGTGGAAAAAACAATGAAGATGAAAAAGATTATTGCAGGATTACTTGCGGCGGCGTCGGTTATCGCGCTTACCGCTTGCGGAAACAACGCGGCGGACAACCAAAAGGTTGGCGATGAAACCACGGCAAGCAACGTTTTGCGCGTTGGTATGGAGTGTAACTATGCTCCGTATAACTGGTCACAGGCGGATAACTCAAACGGCGCGGTTGCCATTTCAAACGTTGATAATATGTACACAAACGGCTATGACGTTCAGGTCGCTCAAAAGATTGCGGACGCACTCGGAAAGGAACTTGAAATACAGGCTCTTGAGTGGGACAGCCTTGTCCCGGGCGTTCAGTCGGGCAAGCTCGATATGATTATCGCAGGTATGAGCCCGACGGCGGACAGAAAAGAAAAAATCGACTTTTCGAATAACTATTACACATCGAACCTCGTTGTCGTTACCAAAAAGGGCAGCCTTTCGGATGTAAAAACGATTGCCGACCTTAAAGATAAAAAGATTGCGGCACAATCGGGTACATTCCATCTCACCGCTTTGACCGAACAGACCGAGGCAAAAGCAAGCGAAATGGCTGACTTTTCGGCAATGCTCATCGCTCTCAAAGCAGGAACGATAGACGGATACATCGCCGAGGAACCGACCGCAATGGCGGTAATCCAGGATTCCGCATACGATTATGTTCCGCTTGTGAACAACGATACGGGATTTAAAGTTGCCGATGACGAAGTAAGCATCGCTGTCGGTGTTAAAAAAGGCTCTGACTTAACCGAAAAGATTAACGCCGCAATCGCGTCATTGGACAGCGCGGCACAAAAAGAGCTTATGCAAAAAATGGTTAACATCGCTCCCAAGTCAGAGGAATAAGACACAGACTTAACAAAATAATCGGGTTAGCAGGTAGATAAATTATGCAGGCATTTTTCAATGAAGTATTATCAATCGTTGCCGAGTACAAGGGTTATCTCTTACAGGGCATAGGCTTTACAATGCTTATTGCCCTTTCGGGAACGATTATAGGATTGGTTATAGGACTTATTACGGGAATCATACGCACGATTCCCAAGTCCAAAAACCCCGTGATTCGGGTTATATTAAAAATAGTTAATGTTTTAATCAGCATTTATGTCGAGGTATTCAGAGGTACGCCGATGATGGTACAGGCAATGGTTATATACTGGGGCTATGCTTTTATGAACGGCGGACAGACTCTGCCGCTTATACCGGCAGGTATGTTTATCGTTTCGATAAACACCGGCGCATATATGGCGGAAATAGTCAGAGGCGGTATCATCTCGATTGACAAAGGACAGTTCGAGGGTGCGTATTCAATAGGTATGAACCATTGGCAGACAATGATAAACGTTATTGTTCCTCAGACAATGCGCAACATCCTTCCGGCGATAAGCAACGAGTTTGTCATAAACATAAAAGACACATCGGTTTTGAATGTTATCGGTGTAACGGAACTGTTTTTCTTTACAAGCAAGATTTCAAAAATGACGTGGGCAATATTTGAATCGTATTGCGTGGCGTGCGTGATATACTTTGTGCTTACGTTCACGATAACGCGTATCTTAAAGGCGATAGAGCATAAGATAGACGGACCGTCATCATATCTTATACACCATTCGTCCACAATGCCGGACGCGAGCTTTTCAGCAGAGGAGGCGAGATAATGAATACGGCTAACAACACCGAATCAAACACAATAATAAACATCAGAGGACTTAAAAAATCTTTCGGCGAGAACGAGGTCTTAAAGGACATCAACTTTTCGGTAAAGACGGGTGATGTTACCTGTATCATCGGCTCGTCGGGGTCGGGAAAGTCAACGCTTTTGAGATGCGTCAATCTTTTGGAAGAACCGACGGGCGGCGAGATTGTGTATAACGGTCAAAATATCCTTGAAACAAAGGATATCCCGGCATACCGTGCTAAAGTCGAAATGGTTTTTCAGAGCTTTAACCTTTTTGAAAATATGACGGTTTTAAAGAACTGTGTCATAGGTCAAAGAAAGGTCTTAAAGACGGATAAAGAAACGGCGAAAAAGAGGGCGATGGAGTGTCTTGACAAAGTTGGGATGCTTCCGTATATCAACGCAAAGCCGAAACAGTTATCGGGCGGACAGAAACAGAGAGTGGCAATTGCGCGCGCTCTTGCGATGAAGCCCGATGTGATATTGTTTGACGAACCGACATCGGCGCTTGACCCTCAAATGGTCGGCGAGGTTCTCGAGGTAATAAGAGAGATTGCAAAAGAGGGTATGACAATGATTATCGTCACACATGAGATGGCTTTTGCGAGAGATGTGTCAAACCACGTTGTGTTTATGAAAGACGGCGTTATCTGTGAAGAGGGTACGCCCGAACAGATTTTTACATCGCCGCAAAAGACCGAAACAAAGGAATTTTTGTCGCGGTTTATGAACGGCTGATACACACAAATGAATACCTAAAAAGGGCTGTTGCCAACTCGATTTTTCAATAATCGGGTCGGTGCCGGCTCTTTGTTTTTGAACGGGTTAATTTTGTGAATTTCGGCATCTCGGGATGTCGGGGACGCCATCCCCTGCAAATATACGTTTTATTCATTCAAAAATCGTGAAATCATAGTCGTCGGTTCTTTACTAATCGACAAAAATGTGGTATAATAGACATATTATTACTTTATATATAAAAGTTTGCATTAAATATATGAGCATATTTTAATAAGAAGGGAACGATTAGTATGATAAATATAGCTATTTGTGATGATGAAACGGTTTTTGCAGAAAGCCTTTCCGTACAAATAAAAAATGAAATTATTCAAAACAACGAAACTTGCACCGAATACATATGCTCAAACGGAACAACATTAATCGAACTTTGTCAAAACGAATCGATAGATGTAGCTTTTGTTGATATTTCTATGCCCGAGATGAATGGTTTTGATATTGCCGAAAAGTTGAAAGAACTAAACAAAAATATATTGTTGGTATTTGTTTCGGGAAACGACCGCCTTGTGTTTCAGTCATATGAATATCAGCCGTTTTGGTTTATTCCTAAATCACAAATGCAATTGCTTAAAATTGTGATTGTGAAAATAATAGAAAAAATGAATATGCGTGATGAGGAAAAACGAACGATAAATGTATCTTTAAACAAGCGAATGATAGGAGTAAACCTTAAAGAGATTTATTATATTAAAAACGATGACCATTATATCAGACTTGTAACGGGCAAAAGCGAACAGTCCGAAAGCTATCGCTGTAAACTCGATGTTTTGGAAGAACAGCTTAGGGATTATTGGTTTGTACGAACACATAAAAGATTTTTGGTGAATTGCAGAGCAATCAAAGAAATAGAAAAATCTAAATGTATATTAAAAAACGATGAAGAAATTCCAATAAGCCGAGCAAAAATAGCCGATGTAAAAAATAAATTTCAAGATTATATGAGGTGGGTAAGATGAATGCGGACAGATTATTCGAATTGTTCATAACATATATCCAAGTGGTGATTTGGGTATGGTTTATATCAAGTTGTTTCGGTTTTAAGTATAAAAAACTTTATAACGCAATAGGATTTTTGATAAGCAGTTCCGTAATATTTGTTGAAATAGCATTTATTAATCATTTTGTTGCATATGACGGATTTCTTGCAATAATTCTTGTTCTGACAATGATTTTATATGCGCGGATTATGCTGAACGGCGATTGGTTTATGCAAAGCTTTATGTCTGTTTTTTCATTGGCGATAATATTTATCGTTGCAAGCTTGACTATATTTTATGTATGTTATTTTTCGGGGAAACAAGCAAGTGATGTTATTATCGGTTTAAGTAAAGAAAGAGTATGTATTGCATTTATTTGCCGCATTTCGGAACTGGTTTTGTTTAAAATAATTTTGTACATAAAAAAGGAATATATTATTTCAAACAAAGAGTGGATATTGTTTATTGTATCGGCGCTTATGACGTGGTGCGCAACCGTGTTCATCACCAAAGCGGCGCTCGACGATGAACATTTTATGCTCAATTTGATATGTATTGCTACGATTATAATATTGATTAATTTTATGATTTATTATTTTATGCTTAAAATTAACAAGGCGAATAAAGACCATCTTGAATATAAACTTATTAAAATGCAATACGATAACATAAAAGAAAATGCCGAAAATACAAAGGTATTATATGAAAATATAAGTGCGGTTCGTCATGATATGCGAAATCAGCTGCTTGCAATACAGACGCTTGCTCAAAACGAACAGAATAAAGAAATAGTTGATTATATTAACACAATAACAGATGATATATTTTCGGTAAGTCAAAAAATTGTTTTTACGGATAATGAGATTTTTAACGCTATCATTAATTCAAGACTTGAAAATTGCCGAAAACATAAAATTACGGTAAGTATAAATATCGAGGACGATATTGTTAAAAATATACAGACCGATGTAATAACGATTGTAATATCAAATGTTTTTGATAATGCAATAGAAGCGGCGCAAATGTGTGAAAATAAATTTATAATATTTAATGTTAGGGCACAAGGAAAATATATATCAATATATACAGAGAATACATATGACCCCAAATATTCAAACATAAATCTGGAAAGCTCGAAATCAAACAAAGCGGAACATGGTTTCGGAACAAAAAATATATCAAAAACGGTTGAAAAATATAACGGTATGTTTAAAACTTTTGTCAATAAAACGGGTATGTTTTGTTGCGACATTTTGATAGATACAGACCAATAATTACCAAACTCGACAAAAAACATACCAAACTCGACAAAACTATTGCTTGTTATAGGAACATATGCTATACTTTCAGACATAACACGAGGTGATTTGATTGCACGGTTTATCTGAATGTATAGCATCTTTTTATGTAAAAAGAAAAATTATACCGACCGAACATAAAGAAATTTACAGCTATGGAATTGAACTGATATTGAACGAGGCATTGACGTTTATATTGGTGTTGATTACGGGGGCGGTGTTAAAGAATTTTATAGGTAGTGTAATTTTCTTAATTGTTTTTTGCGGTACAAGGATATATACGGGCGGTTTTCACGCCAACACAACGGCTGTATGCAGGATGACAATGATTATAACCGCGAGTTCTGTTATAATTTTCAGTCGGCTTATAATAAATATTCCGTGCACAGTCTTGATAACAGGCATAGTTTTTTCGGGAATTATTTTGTTTCCGCTTATTCCGGTCAAACATCCAAACAAGAATTTGACCGAGGAACAAAAACGAAAAGGAAAAAGAAGAGGAATATTGCTTTATTTGATTTTTTCAATTTGCTCAATTTTCCTGTGGTTTTTCAATAAACCAACAGGCATTTTGATAGCCCTGTCTTTGCTGTCGGTAACGATTTTGGCAATAATAGAGACGATAAAAACGAAAGGAGTGCCAACGCAATGAAAAAGTTTTCAGACAAAGTTTTGTCAGCAAGTGCAGATGTAATTCTTGAAACAATTCTTGCATCTGCGGGACTTCCGTCAATCGGTGGTTCATACCAGCCGAAAGAACCGGCAGGTTTACAGAAACTGGCGGAAGAAAGCAAAAAATCGGAAAATGTGATGAAATAATAGCGTAAAGCTATAGCTTTACAAAGAATACTTATAGTATTCTTTGTAGGAACATCACTGACTTCGGTGGATTAACTTTACTTTACTTTACTTTTAACGGATGCAATGAGAGTGTGTATTCGTGAACAGCAACAAAGCGGTACGGTATTATAGTATAATGCCGTACCACACCCCTTAAAAATTTATCGGATATTACTATGTTTATTGAAAATATGATTTGATACAAGACCTATCGGGGATGCCGAACAATTTATAAAAATTTGATTTATATAATCATTGACAATACGGCATATAATATTTCGATAAAAAATGAGTTCTCCTAAAACATATAAGCAAGGTGAATCGCAATAAAAGTTTTAAAAAGAACTCAATACATCTATATTACACTAAATTTAGGTGTATGTCAAGGCTTTTCTATAAACGCTAAATAAGTTTATAAATTAGCAATAAAATACCAAAATAATGCAAAGTGATATTTATCTAACTTTATCGCTATGTAAAGAAATCGGAGGTAATGATATGAAAAAATTTAAAAAAATTATGGCGATAGGATTATCGGCAATTATAGCGTTATCTATTCTCAGCACGTTTGCATTCGCAAGTGAAAATGCGGAAGAAGATACGATTTATTTTGTACAAACAGACAAAGACGGAAATTATATTAAAACTGTTCCATTGGTAAAAACAGAACCCGGTATGCGACAAGCGGAAATGTTAATGAAAGCAAGAGCGACAAAACCTATTTGGGATTTAAGCGCCAAAGATTATTCAATGTCAAAAAAAGGTTTTGCACTGTATACTTTACCGTATCGTTTTACGGGAAACAGAGGTTATAAGGTAGGCGTATCAGCGAATATGACTGTTCCCGACGGAGAATGGGCTGAAATAGCAATTAATAATGTAACAAGCGGAACTGCGTATATGGGTTCGGTTGAAATGGTGCAAAACGGGTCACTGTTCAGCATAACAGGTCAACTGCACGGAATTGTGTCTAACAACTATTACACATATACAATGCAGGCAAGTTCAAATTGCACTTATGCGGATATAGAGTTATTTCAAGACTAATTCGATTCGGAGGAAACAATTATGCGTAAGTTAAATATTAAATTAATCGGTCTGTGTACGGCATTAACACTTTTGACGGTAAGCAGCTGTGTTTTTGCGGCGAACTATATCGGAAGAAGTACGGAAGAATCGGAAAAACGGTTTGAAACTTTCGGGGTTATCAACAACGAAAGCCAAACATTCAATTCGGACGGGACTGTAACCAGAGGAGAAATGTGTGAAATAATATCCCGGATATATGGTTACAGCAAGCCGCACGGGTATGTGCCGTATGAAGAAACGTATGCGGATGTATCAAATGATACAGAGAATTATATATGGATAGTAATGGCGAAAAACAACGGTTGGATAAACGGCGATGAAAATTCAAATTTCAGACCGAACGATAATATTACCGAAATCGAAGCGGTAAAAATGCTTTTGTCAACAGCCGGATATGATTGGCTTGCGGATAAGTGCGGCGGATATCCCATAGGCTATTGCGAGGCGGCAAAAATACTCTTGCTCACCGAAGAAACGGGAGATATTTCGGATGTATCCATAACCAAAGACAAACTCTTAAAAATTTTGAATGCATATCTTGAAATATACTCGACCCGAATAGATGATAACGGAGTAGTGGTGGTCAGCCAATCATCGGAACGGTCACAGACTGACGGAAAGATGTATGACGGCTTGCGATTAAAACAAAAAAATATAGCCGACCCGTTTAATTAATGCTATCGAGTTTCCACTTTAATAGATTTCACCAAACGCCCGAGGATTTTCCCCGGGCGTTTGGTGAAAGAACACTTTTATCGGATTAAAACAGAGGGTTTTTGAAATAGCGATACATTTTATAGTGTAGAGGACGGACTCCCGGACGTCCCGAAAAATTATTGTGCTGTAACTTCAAAAACCTCTTTACAAATTGGTAAATATATGTTATTATGGACTTATAAAATCGGTCGATAAGAAAATTACGCCAAATTTATTATAAATATTAAGGAGTTATAATTATGAAAAAATTATGTTTGGTACTATCATTGTTGTTTATTTTGAACTCAACCGCCGTACTTGCCGAAAGAATCCCCACTGATGAATACTTAACAAGAATAAAAGCAGAGCCCGGTCTTGATTGGTCCGATATTGATGTAGAAAATATAATTTTTTGGGAGGTAAACGATTTTGTAAACGCGGGTAATGTAAAAAGAACCGAAACCTCGGGTTCGTATATGATTTTATTGCCTTCTCTGACAACGGATAATGTATACGCTATCGGATTTGAAGACAATGAATGCGTAATGGAGTTAAGAGAAGTATCCGATGATTCTTCGTCTATAATTAGATATATAAGATTATTTGACAAAAACGAAGCAAAAGAATATGCGCAAAAGAACGGGTTGAGTGAACCGACCGAAATTTACAGTATGTTTTTGCATGATTCGGTATGGTTATATGCATATTATCTCGTGTGCGATGACGGTGATTATTTAATTCCGTATAAGTATTGTGAAGGAAAGAGGTATTATAATATCACCAACGACCCCGAATTTGATTTTGAAATAGGAAAGGCGTACAGCATTGCCGAATATTCGGACATACGCCAAAGAGAAAGAGTTGTATACAATGAAAATAATAAATCCGATTCATTTAAAGATGATGTGAGATACTCCTATAGCATAGACGGTGATGAATATGAATATTATCATCCGTCCGATAAGTCAAAGCTTCCTCAAACCGATGATGAAAAAGATGAGGACAAAACCAACAGCTTGGCTGATAAAGTAAAAGAGCAAGAATCAAGTAAAGATGATTCCGAAGTTAAAGATAACGATAAGACAACCGATAAAACCGAGGACAAAGACAAAACCCCGGAAGACAAAAACACGAACAAAGACGACCAAAAAGATATAGATAATACTAAAGATGAAAACAAGGCTTCCGACTCGGACAAAAACACCGATGCGGACAAAAAGGACGAGACAAAGACCGAGCCGACCGCCCCGGCGGACGATACTCCAAAAGCCGATAAAGTGTTTGAGGACGTACCCAAAACACATTGGGCGTATGACTATGTTACCGAGCTTGCGAATAAAGATGTTATACTCGGCTACGGCAACGGATATTTCGGCGCAGACGATTCGGTGACGCACGAACAGCTCGCCCTGTTATTAAAGCGCCAATTCGGATATAATTCCGTGCTGACCGATGCCGCTTTCGGCAAGAGAGAAGAAATTATCGTTGATTTGGTAAAGGCTGTCGGCGCGGATGTGTCAAAAGTTGATACCTCTGTTATTCAAAAGAATTTCACCGATGGAGCGGATATTGCAAGCGGCAATGAAAAATATATTGCGTATGCCATAGAGAACAAGCTTGTCCTTGGCTATGACGGCAAGCTGAATATAAACGATAATGTTACGCGTGCCGAAACGGCGGCGCTTATCTGCCGCGCGACGGATTTAGCCAAAACAAATAATTAATGCTATCGAGTTTCCCCTTTAATAGATTTCACCAAACGCCCGAGGATTTTCCCCGGGCGTTTGGTGAAAGAACACTTTTATCGGATTAAAACAGAGGGTTTTTGAAATAGCGATACATTTTATAGTGTAGAGGACGGACTCCCGGACGTCCCGAAAAATTATTGTGCTGTAACTTCAAAAAATGCTTTAACCAAAATACAAAATAATAGAATTACAGAATAGGAGAATAACTATGAAAAAGAGAAGAATTTTATCAATTACGGCGGCGGTTGTTTCGTGTATGATATTTATATCTGCGGCGGCTTTTGCCGAAGGCACGGACGAAAACATAGGCTATGAAACATTTTGTACCGAACTTGCCGATGTCCTGCGTGAAAAGCACGTTGACGGCGGCTCGGCGCAAAACACGGACGAATATCTCAAAAACGTTGGCGTGTTTGACAACATTGCCGATTTAAATACGAACGGCGAAATGCGCTATATCGATGCAAAGGCAATGCTTATAAACGCTCTTTCGGATGACAAAGAAAAAATAATGCAGCTCGGTAAATATCCGACAGGTTATGCAATTGCGTATAAGGCTCTGTTCGGCGAAACCGAGGACGAAAGAAATCTTCCGTCAAACTCGTTATTGACGAGAGCAAAAGCGGACGAAATACTGCGGCTTGCAAAAAGGTATGTTTGTGACAAAACGTGGTTGGCGGCATATAACGTCGTTAAGGATTCGGGAATGTTTGTCCCGACCGAATATTCGGCTGAAAATATGAGCCGAACGCTGACCCGTGCCGAAGCGGCAATGACTATTGCCGCCGTTAAAGCCGATGAAATTTCAAAGCTGTCGGATTACGCACCCGATTTTGTTGATGTTACCGCCGGTACCGCGGCATCGGGTGCAATCGGTGCATTACAGAAACTCGGCATATTTAACGGTTATGAGGACGGCACATTCCGACCTGATAATAATATATCGATACTCGAATTTTATAAGGCGTGCATCTGTGCCGCCGACCTCGAACAATACGGACGCGGCGAATATCCCGACCGCTATACCGCGCTTGTCACATATTTTGATTTATGCGGCGGAATGGGCAACAAAACCGAATTTTTTGAAAAACTCGACACACCGATAACTTACGGACAGGCAATCCAAATCGTATATAACATTTGGCTCGATAAAGAGAATGTTATGCTCGGCGACCTTTCAAAAACGGCGGCAGAGTACAAAATTTTGTATATGACAAAAACGGCAGGCTTATAAGCGAAACAGATACAGCGGACAACAGCGCAATAAGTTATACATATGACGCATTCGGAAACGAAAATTCGGATAATACCGATGATTCAAATTCGTTCGGATATAACGGTGAGTATCTTGACCGAGAAACGGGACTGATATATTTAAGGGCGAGATATTACGACCCGAGCATCGGCCGTTTTATCAGCGAAGACCCGATTAAGGACGGTTCAAATTGGTATGTATTCTGTAACAATAACCCCGTTACATTCATCGACCCAAGCGGAATGAAACCGTGGGAATATTTTTCTACACGTGATAAAGCTGCAAAGGATTTTGGCTTTTATATTGGACAAAAGTCAATAGATGTAGAAGAAGAGTTTGCGTCTTATATTTTCGAAATTGAGGAAGAAGATGGTAGAGTATATTATTTCTATGATGTACCAAGAAATGACTTAGAATCACATGAGGAACGCTCTATTAGTTTTTCAATTTCATGGGATGGAACATACGGAACACCTGTCGCGGTAACTCATACTCATGGCGCTTATGATGCTGATACAGAGAATTTAAAAGAAGGATTTTCGTCTACAGGAAACACTGCTTCTGGGGATGATGAAATGTCAGATGCGTATTGGTCTGATAAAAATAATATTGATTATTATGTAATTACACCAAGTGGAAAAATGAGCCTATATGTTGCGAATAGTGGTAACTATTCGGGTGAGTTAATAAGTTCTAATATGTTGGTTGATTCACGCATTCAAATATATCAACATATGAGGAATACGCTTTTGTGGGGGCTATTGCAGAGCAATTTCAAAAAAGGAACGGCACAGGATTATGTTAATGCAAGGAGAAATAATCCGGATAGTTTATCTGATACAATAAAAGAATTGGAGAAGTTTAGGTGATACATATGAAAATAAAGAAAATTGTAATGATGACCGTTTTGATTATAAGTATTATTTCGATAATCACAGTATTTGCGGCAGATAGCGGCTTGTTTGAAAAGGTTGATTATAGCATAAAAATAGGGAATGCGTCTGCCGAACCGAAATATCCCATATACTTAAAAGACGACAGAATATATGTTCCGCTCAGAAGTTTTTGTGATGAGCTGAAGATTCTGATAAGCTGGAATGATGAGGAAAATGCGGCGATATTGGATATAAACAATAAAAATATTTCGGTTTCCGATAAGACGCAACTAAAAAAAGATGGGGTTATTCCCGATGAACAAACAGCATTGGCAATCGGAAAGATAATATTGGAAAGGTATGCGGAAAAATCTTTGGAGTATGAAACGGATGATAAAGTTTATTATTTAACGGCAAAGTTTGATGAACACTGCAATTGCTGGAGAGTTCGTCAAATGTTCAAATATAAAGACAAAAACAGAGGTTGGAGCGCAGGAGATAAATTTTATATACCAACGGTAATTTTAAACAAACAGAACGGTGAAGTGTTATACATCAATACAAATTCTTCGTTTGAAGAATAGACGATACATTAATCAATAATAATGAACGGAGTGATAATACAAATGATAAAAAAGAAAATTGCAACACTGCTGATAATATGTATAAGTATAATGCTGTGCGTAAACATTACCGCATTTGCGGATGAGGCAAAGGTTATGACGGTAAAAGAAATTGAGCCGAATCTGACGATAAATGATATAGTAAAAGTCGAAATAAATGTTGTTATAATTCCAATTAGGGATTCACAATATTGCTATATGTTTGAGACGAACAAAAGAGAACAAATTGAATATTTAATGCATATGCTCGAAACAATGGATTTTATAGATGACGGAAAGACTCGTTATGGTGCGGATGTGCCAATGGTCTATATCTACTTAACTGATAAAAATGATACAACATATAAATGCGGTTTTTATAATGGCCGTTTTTGTGACGATTCTGAAAAGCAATATGCTGTGAACAGTGATGATTACAGAAGATTTTTAAGTTTTGTTTATGCATTGAAAACAGGGAAAATCGTTCTTGATAAGGATGTGACGTTCACTCCGTCCGATTGGGCATATAAAGATATAGAAAGCGCAAAAGATATGGGTATTGTGCCGAAACGGAATCAAATTAATTATACCGGCAAAATCAATCGGCTCGAAGTATGCGAGATTTCGGCGGCAGTGCTTAAAAAAGCGGGATTTGCATTATCGAGTGGGTATGAAAAGCCATTTTCCGATACCGCAAATTCGGATGTATGCCTTTTGAACGAACTAAATATAGTCAACGGAAAATCAGACACCGAGTTTTGCCCGTATGACAATATCACGAGAGAAGAAACCGCAAAGATTTTGTCAAACTTGTATGACGTAATAATCAACAAAGCAAGCGGAGCCAAAAACGCTGCAACGCAATCGGTAAGTATGAAATATGATGATATTGACGAAATATCGGATTGGGCGCTGTCGGGCGCGGATAAGATGTTTAAACTTGGGATAATGACAGGTGATGATAACAATCATTTCAATCCGCGCGCGGACATAACAAAAGAGGAATTTATAACCGCACTTTTGCATTTATATGAAAAAACAAGCCGATAAATTAATTCCGAAATGAGGTAAACGATGAATAAAATAATTAAAACCATATCGGCAACAGCGATTATTATCGGAATAATCGCTGTGTGCGGAATAGGAGAGATTAATGCACAAGATGAGTGTGTATTATATGATTTGGAAAACAGGTCTGTTATGGAAAGGTTTATAAATGAGCCTGATAAAAGATTGGACATTATAAATGGAGCATTTGAGTATAAAATAACCGATACATATCCAATTTATGATTTTTTGGACAAATCGTATGGTTGGTATAATGTATTAAAGAGCGATTATCTTATACCAAGATATATCACCGTGAATAATCCCGATATTAAAATCTATGGCAAGAAAGCGGTGAGACCCGATGCTTTTTACAGATTCAAATATGAGGTTGGTGACTTTATATACGTTGTAACAAATAAGGGTGAAAAAATAATAGAGTATAAAGAACGGCATAGATACGAAAAGGCAGACGGAGCGGACAGAATATCAAGCTTTGATGTATATTATTATGATGATATAGAGAGTTTTTTCAATAAATATAAGGCTGAACCGGCAGACATATATATTAATGGTGAAAAGCTTGAAACCAAAGGAAAACTGTGTTCAAACGGAAAATTTATATTACCTGTACTTGAGGTTTTAGAGCATATAGGTATAACGGTTGAAAAGATACAAGAACCCGAATGCCTGCGTGTAAAAAATGATAAAGATGATGTGTATTTATACGTACTCGATAAAGAACTCGATGGGTATGACGGACACGTGGATATTCTGTTTTTGCGTGAACCCTATTATACACAGTGGGTTGAACATGTGCGAAACGGAACAGAAGATGAGATTTATTATTTTTTACCGTCTTTAAATGGAGATATGCCGTTTTGTCTTACTTACAGATTCAGGTGTGATGACTCGATACCTATAGAGAGAATAGAGGTTATAAATTCAATGATAAGTACATTTGGAGTAGAAATTGTTCACGAAAAGACGGAGGACGGAAAAATATATCTTAGCTCTAAATAAAAATCGACAAACGGAGTGATGATACAAATGAAAAATAAAATTGTATTTTTGCTGATAATTATATTTGGGTTGACGATGTTTATTCCTGTGTTCGATGTGGAGTACTGTAAAAATGAAACGGATTTATCCGAAATTTTTGAAAAATATGAGAATCAATACCCGGATAATGAAGTATCATTGATTTCATATACACAATCCACCGGGGGCGTACCGCTTTGCATTAAGAAAAGCACGAATGACGCGTTATGCGGAGCGGTTATGCCGATTTGGCTGATAAATCCGTATGGAATAGGCGAGGATAATTTCTTTGAAAACAAGACGTTTTTGGACAGAAAAGTTATACTTGTATCAAAAAAGACAAACCCCGTAACATTTTATTATGATATGCAATATATAAAGGTGATTGTGCCGAAAAAGGTTGTTATAATAAATAAAAAAGATTATGCCGAAAACGGCGAACAAAAGGTTTACAGATTATATAATTTATCGTTATGGGGCGCAATATCTTTGATGTTCAAAGTTGCTGTCATTATATTGCTTATTGCATTGTTGCGGCGAGTGCTAAAACGGATTTTGAAAAGACAAAATGCAAAACAAGAACCATGCCGAAAGGAACAATCGGAAAAAGATTTATAAGGATAAAGGTGATACAAATGATAAAAAAGAAAATAGCAACACTGCTGATAATATGTATAAGTATAATGCTGTGCGTAAATATCACCGCATTTGCGGATGAGGTACAGAGTATAAGCTGTATCGCAACAGCGAACGAATATAACGTGGTTATATCGGGACAAATTTCAAATGCAACCGAAAGCAATCAGATTACGCTTTTAGTCGGAGATATAAATAAAATTTTATATTTAGACCAAGTATCGAGCGAGGAAAACGGAAAATTTATTTTTAAATTTAGAATGCCGGCGGATTTGCCGTCGGGAAGATACCCTTTTGCTGTCGGTTCGAATTCAATGGCGGCTGTATACAGAGGAAGTTTTTTGTATGAGGGTAAAAAGGAGTACAAAAAGTTTGTTAATGCGGATTTAAATATAGCAATAGACGGATATATTCCAACGGTAACGGGAGTTATGTCATCATTTGATACATCGCATACGGTATTTAAGGTTACCAATATTACCGATAACACGGTTATAGCAAACGAACTTGTAAATGCAGGGGACGGAGAGCATACAATATCGTATACATTGCCGAGTTTGGCTGAGCCGAAAAAATATACGGCTGATATTTTATTTGTTGACGGCACGGAAGATTTGGGAAGTGTAAAGATAACAATAGATTCATCGGTTATAACCGTTAAGGCAAGCGGAAACATTACCGTTGGTGATGATGTCAAATTAGATATACAGCTTAAAAGTTTGAACACAGGTCTTATTGACAAATCGGCGTCCGTGACAAGCAATAAAAACGTTGACTTGACAATACCGAATGTAATTGGAAACGCGCGGTATAATCTTAAAGTATCAGGGTATAAGGTTCAATCGGCGGTTCTGCCGGAATCCGATATGGATTCAGCCGAGTATGACATAACGGGAAACGCCGCCGATAATGTGAAAGTGTATGCCACGGCGACGAACGTAGATGATTTTAGCGATAAGATATTTATGATTGAGTACAATCCGTTTCAGATTACACCGACAGATTTCTTTGGATTGAATAAAGAAAATATAATAGGCACGGGCAAAAATGGGCAGGTAAACATAATTTCGTACAGCTCGGGAAGAATTGTTTTTTCGATTGGCAAGGAGATACGGGAAAACATTAAATGGAGCGGCGTGATTAATGTATTCGGATTTAAGTTTAATGATGATTATTCCGGCAGAAGTACAATTACATTAAGGCAAGCACTTAATGTAATTGAATAGTTATTGAATGTAAGAAGTCGGACAAACGGAGCGATACAAATGATAAAAACGAAAATTTTAACAGCGCCGACAGAGATATGCACAAGAGCAAATCCTCTTTATTGAGTTAAAAAACAGGTAATATTTGCTTTACAAACAGATAAAAAATTCTTTTAAAGTCTTTTACATTTTGTTCATAGAATTGTAAATATTAAATATTATAATGTATAGCATAAAGAATAAATAAACTTTAAATGCTAAATTCCGCAATGCGGAATTACAGATATGGAGGAAAATATTATGACGGACTTTAATGACAGATTTAATAATGATGAATATGATAGCGTGAACTCGGCACAGCCGACAGGCGATAATATGACCGATACCGTTGATGAGAATAATCAGACGGTACAGAATGCGGCTGTTGAGGCAACAGAGGTTACGGCTGAACAGCCGATGACCGAGAACGCTGACGTTCAATCAACGGGATATGTTTCGGACGATACACAGCCGTTGTACACACAGAGTTCGCAAGACTTTCAAAACGGCGGTTTTGAGAATAACACATACGGCGGCGCTGATGATACACAACCGCAAAGTTTTGCACAACCGATTCAAAACGACGGTAATTTGTCTCACGATATAACCTGTATCTCGGGAGGATATGACGGTCAAAACGTTCATCCGTGCTTTACCGAAAACGTAAAGAAAAAGCACAAGAACCGCAAAAAAGGTTTTATTGCGGCGGCGCTTGCAATCACGGTTCTTAACCTTTCGATAATGGGCGGTATGTTCTATATGGGAAACAGGCTCGGTCGCACGGGAAGGTCTGTTGCATCAAAACAAGAACTTATGGATAGCCTTAAATCATCGGACAGCTCAAACGGTGATACGTCCGGCGCAACACAGGCCGTTGCGACAGGCAACGAGTTGTCAACGACCGAGATTGCGAAGAAAGTCGGTCCGGCGGTTGTCGGAATAAAAAGTACGATGCAGGGTCAGATGACGATTTTCGGTTCGACTCAGGCATCACAGGCGGAAGGCTCGGGAATCATCATCAGCGAGGACGGATATATTGTTACCAACAACCACGTTGTTGACGGAGCAACCGCTATTTCGGTACAGCTCAATACAGGTACGGAACTCGACGCAAAGCTTATCGGTAAAGATTCACAGACTGACCTTGCCGTTATAAAAATAGAACCGACCGAACAGCTCACCGTTGCGACAATCGGCGATTCGACAAAGATTGAGGTCGGCGAGAGAGTTGTTGCGATAGGTAACCCGATGGGATTGGAATTTTTCGGTACGGTAACCCAAGGTATCGTCAGCGGTCTAAACAGAACAATTACCGTTGACAACAGAACGATGAACGTTATTCAGACCGATGCCGCGATTAACTCGGGTAACTCGGGCGGTGCGCTTATCAACAGATTCGGTGAGGTTATCGGTATAAACTCGGTTAAGGTTTCGAGTTCGGGCGTTGAAGGTATGGGCTTTGCTATCCCGAGTTCAGAGGCAAAACCGATTATAAGTGACTTGCTTGAACACGGCTATGTCAAGGGTCGTCCGGTAATAGGCATTTCGACCCGTGACGTAACAGAGTATATGGCACGCACATATTCGTGGCCGCAGGGCGTTCAGGTTATGGAAGTAACCAGCGAGAACGCTAAGAATGCCGGCTTTGCACAGGGCGACATCATCACAGAGGTTGACGGCGAAAAGGTAACTGATACCGAAAGCCTTAACAAGATTAAAAATAATCACAATCCGGGTGATGTCCTTAAAATGACGGTTTATAAGTACGCGTCGGGAAAGACCGAAACGGTTGAAGTAACCTTATCGGAACAGCTTCCCAATTAATTTAGCTCCCTGATTTTTTATATATTTAAATAAACTCCACAGAAACGGCGGTATTGCATTATACGCAAGCCGCCGTTTTTGTTTATGGATTTTTGAGTTATGTTTATGGATTTTTGAGTTATGTTTATGGATTTTTGCTGTCGGATTTTCTCAACCGCTTGACTTTTAACAAAAAACAGAGTATTATATACTTGAATAAATTGTGCTTAACGGAGGATAAAGCTATGAAAATTAAATATTTGGGAACGGCGGCTGCAGAGGGGATTCCCGCAATTTTTTGCGAATGCGAGGCGTGTAAGAAGTCGCGCGAACTCGGCGGAAGAAATATAAGAACACGAAGTCAGGCAATCTTGGACGATAAAATTCTGATTGACTTTCCGGCGGATACATATATGCACTTTTTAAGGTATAATATTCCGCTTTCAAAGATAAAAACGTGTATAATCACACATTCGCACGAGGATCATCTCTATCCCTCGGAAATAGCAATGAGAAAGGACGGCTTTGCACACGTTAATTCGGGCGAACCGCTGACCTTCTATGCAACCGAGAGAGGATATGATTTGATTAGAGAGCGCATAGAGATTGATGACATTCCGACAAGCGATGTAAAAGAGGTAAAAATTAAGCCCTTTGAGCAATTCAAAGCCGAGGGATATAAGATTATGCCGATTAAGGCGAGCCACGATGAAAGGACAAATCCTGTGGTATTTGCGATAGAAAAAGGCGGAAAGAGCATATTCTATTGTAACGATACGAGCGAGCTTTGTGATGAGAGCATGGAGTGCCTGCGCGGATTTACAAAGGAAAAGGCGTTTGACGTGATTTCGTTTGACTGTACGGAGGCAAACCGCGAGGTTGTGCCGTATGTCGGGCATCTCAGCCTTAACAAGTGTATTGCTTTGCGCAGAGAGTTTATAAGTGATGGTATTGCGGATGAGAACACGACATTTATATTAAATCATTTTTCGCACAACGGTAAAGACGTTGTATATGACGATTTTTCGAAAATCGCGGAGAAAGAGAATTTTTTGACCTCATATGACGGAATGGAATTTGAATTTTAAAAAAGAGAGGAACTATTAAAATGGATTCGGAAAAATGGAACGGTTTTGATAAAAAGGAATTCGAATTTGAGGGCAGACACGCAATAATTGTCTTTCCGAAAGAGGCAGAAGAGAAGGGAAACTGGACTCTTAAAACCGAGTATTGGGGTGCTTTTCCCGAGACGGAAATTGCACTTTTAAATCTCGGCTTTCACGCGGCTTATCTCGAAAATACGAGCCGTTTTGCACCGCCGGATGATTGTGACGCAAAGCATCGTTTTGTTGAATACATAAGCCGTGAGTACGGGTTAAAGCCAAAATGTGTGCCGGTGGGTATGAGCTGTGGCGGTGCACACGCGATGAATTTTGCCGCGGCATATCCTGATGATATTGTGTGTATGTTTTTGGACGCACCCGTGCTGAATTTTTTGAGCTTTCCCGGTAAACTCGGGAATGCGGATTGTGAGTATATATGGAAGGATGAGTTTATCAAGGCATATCCCGAGATAACGAGAGCAAAGTTATTAGATTTTAAAAATCATCCGATGAACGCGATTGATACCGTAATTGAGCATAAAATACCGATAATTATGCTTTATGGCACAGAGGACAACACGGTAATTTATGAGGAAAACGGAAAGATTTTAGAGGACGCGTATGAGAACGCAAATGCAAATGATTTGTTAAAAGTTATCCCGAGAATATATCAGGGACATCACCCCCACGGACTCTTAAACGATTCCGTACCGATAACTGATTTTATAATCGAGCATACGAGATAAAATAAAAGGCTTAGGCAAATTTTATGTTGCCTAAGCCCGTTTTGTATTCACATAGTTTAATTTCAGTCAATAATCCCAAGCCGATGTTTTGCGTTTTCTATACGTTTTTTTGTCGGTGGTGAAATTCCGTCAAGACGGTATTTTATCCCGAGTTCGTCCCATTTAAAACGTCCGAGTGTGTGATAAGGTAATATTTCGGTGCGTTCAACGTTGGATAGCGTCTTTATAAATGCGCCGAGCTTGTCCAAATCTTCGTCAAAATCGGTTGTTTCGGGAACAAGAACGTGTCTTATCCACATTGGCTTTTGTATGTCAGACAGGTATCTTGCCATATCGAGAATGTTTGAATTGTCGAATCCCGTCAGCTCTTTGTGCCTTTGCGGATTAATTTCTTTTATATCGAGCATAACCAAATCGGTGTATTTCATAAGCTCATTGAATTTCCCGAAAAACGGTTCTTCACGCGTGAATGGATTCCCCGCGGTATCGAGCGTTGTGTGGATTCCGTTTTCTTTTGCAAGCTTAAACAGAGCCGTTACAAACTCAATCTGTAAAAGCGGTTCGCCGCCGCTGACCGTGATTCCGCCCTCGGTACCCCAATAACTTTTGTATCTGAGCGCCTTTTTAATCAAAGAGCTTGCCGTAATTTCTTCGCCGCCGCCGATTTCCCATGTGTCAGGGTTGTGACAATACGCACATCGCATATGACAACCCCGGACGAAGACTATAAATCTAACGCCCGGGCCGTCTGCTGCTCCGAAACTTTCGGTTGAATGTATATGACCGAAAGTTTCGGGGGATATATTACTGATTGTGGCGTTATCGCTCATAGACGATTCCTCCCGTTTCAGTTTTATTTTGTTTGATAACGGGGTTAATACCCCCGATTATTTAACGTTTCGGCATTTTTGTACCGCCGAAAACAAGCGAAATCCGCCGCCTGAAAAGACGGGGGATTTCTTGCTTTTTTAAGTTATATTATTTGCGATTACAGTGATGTGTGACAGGTTCTTGAAATAACATCGAGCTGTTGTTCGCGAGTAAGGTCGATGAATTTAACTGCATAACCCGATACACGAATGGTAAAGTTTGCATACTCTTCTTTTTCGGGGTGTTCCATTGCATCGATGAGCTTTTCTTTTCCGAATACGTTTACGTTGAGGTGGTGTGCACCCTGGTCAAAGTAACCGTTCAAAACGTTGACAAGGTTTGTTACCTGTTCGCCCTCTTCGTGACCGAGAGCATCGGGGTTGATTGTCTGGGTATTCGAAATACCGTCCAAAGCATACTCATACGGAAGCTTTGCAACAGAGTTAAGTGATGCAAGCAAGCCGTTCTTTTCTGCTCCGTACGAGGGGTTTGCACCCGGTGAAAGCGGTTCGCCGGCTTTTCTGCCGTCGGGCAGAGATGCTGTTGCCTTACCGTATACAACGTTTGACGTAATCGTCAGGATAGATGTTGTCGGTTCGGAATTTCTGTATGTGTGGCACTTTTTAACCTTGCCCATAAATGTTTTAAGCAGCTTAACGGCGATTTCATCCGCGCGGTCGTCATCGTTGCCGTATCTCGGAAAGTCACCCGTTGTTTCAAAGCTCTGAATTATGCCGTCCTCATCGCGGATAGCCTTAACTTTTGCATACTTGATTGCGGAAAGAGAATCGACAACGTGTGAAAATCCTGCTATACCTGTTGCAAATGTACGGCGTACATCTGTGTCAATCAATGCCATTTCGGCTGCTTCATAATAATACTTATCATGCATATAGTGGATAACGTTCAAGGTCTTTACATAAACTCTTGCAAGCCATTCCATCATCTTATCATATTTTTCCACGACTTCATCATAATCGAGGTATTCCGATGTAACTTTCGGATATTGAGGTCCTACCTGAACCTTTGTCTTTGCGTCAACGCCGCCGTTGAGAGCATAGAGCAAGCACTTAGCCAGGTTGGCTCTTGCACCGAAGAACTGCATTTCCTTACCTGTCTGGGTTGCCGATACACAGCAGCATATAGCATAGTCATCGCCCCATACTTCGCGCATTACATCATCGTTCTCGTACTGAATCGAGCTTGTGCGGACAGAGATTGCCGCAGCGTAACGCTTGAATGCCTCGGGCAGCTTTGACGAATACAAAACCGTGAGGTTCGGCTCGGGTGACGGGCCCATATTTTCGAGAGTGTGCAAGAAACGGAAGTCGTTCTTTGTAACCATTGACCTTCCGTCAACGCCCTTACCGCCGACATTCAATGTTGCCCATACGGGGTCACCCGAGAACAACTCATTGTATGACGGTATACGAGCGAACTTAACCATACGGAACTTCATAACCATATGGTCGATAAGCTCTTGCGCTTCTTTTTCGGTCAGAACGCCGTTGTCAATATCACGCTGAATGTAAATATCGAGAAAGGTCGAAACTCTGCCGACGCTCATTGCCGCACCGTTTTGTGTCTTTATTGCGGCAAGATAGCCGAAATAGAGCCACTGACAAGCTTCTTTTGCGTTCTTCGCCGGCTGTGAAATATCAAAGCCGTAGGATTCAGCCATTGCTTTCATACCGTTCAGCGCTTTAATCTGGTCTTTTACTTCCTCGCGCAGGCGGATTTCATCCTCGAACATCGATTCGCTGTCGATGTTTGCAAAATCCGCTTCTTTCGCCTCGATAAGGCGGTCTATTCCGTAAAGAGCAACACGGCGGTAATCGCCGACGATACGACCTCTGCCGTATGTATCGGGAAGACCCGTTACAATCTTGTTCTTACGCAGCTTACGCATTTCCGGGGTGTAAACATCAAATACGCCCTGGTTATGCGTCTTATGATATTGAGTAAATATCTTATGCAGCTCGGGATCCGGCTCATAGCCGTAAGTGCTGCACGCTTCCTCAGCCATTTTGATACCGCCGAAAGGCATAAATGCACGTTTGAGCGGCTTGTCTGTCTGAAGACCTACGATTTGTTCAAGGTCTTTCATATCTTCATCGATATAACCGGGTTTGTGTGCGGTAAGTCCGGTTACAACGTGTGTATCCATATCCAAAACGCCGCCTTTGGCGCGTTCCTCTTTCTGAAGCTCTTGCAGCTTGCCCCAAAGCTTGTTTGTGGCATCCGTCGGACCCTCTAAAAATGATTCATCTCCGTCATAAGGGGTATAGTTATTAAGGATAAAGTCACGGGTGTTTATGTCATCACGCCACTTAGAACCCTTAAAGCCATGCCATTGTTCAAAGTCTTTCATAAATAAATCCTCCTGTTTTTAGGTATATATTTTTAAAGTACGATCCGCGATGCATATACCTCTATACCCATCCGTATATCTTAAAATAAAGAATAAAAATTGTTAGTTAGAGCTAACTTTCTTTCTAAAATATAAAGGACCGTATCATCCTTGACGGCTATTATAATAGCACAACAAAAAAAGCTTGTCAACAAATATAAAGAATTAAGAAAAAATTTTATCGAATAGCTTTACTTTTTTGAAAAAAAGTGATATTATTTATATAATATTACCCTATAAAATTTTAATATGTCGATTAATGTATATCCGTAATGCGAATTATATATATCGGAACGGAAAAATCAGACGGAACAGAACGGTATTTGCCTTTTGGATTAAGTAAAAAATCGATTAAATGTATAAAATAACAAGTACGGAAATAAAATTAAACTTGCAGGGGAAAGGAGGATTTTTGAAACGCGCGAAATTAAATTCAGAAATTGGTAAGATATACGAAAAAGAAATTTTCGGGGTAAATACAAAAGAAGTTATTTGAAAATCAGGAGGAAAATAAATTGAACAGAGAAAAATTCGGATCAAGGCTGGGATTTATATTAATCTCGGCAGGGTGTGCCATAGGACTGGGTAACGTATACCGTTTTCCAATCACGACCGGCGCATACGGAGGAGCGATATTTGTACTTATGTACATCGGCTTTTTGATACTTTTGGGAATCCCGGCAATGACGGCAGAGCTTGCGGTCGGACGTGCGTCACAGCGCAGCATTGCGTCATCGTTTGAGGTTCTCGAAAAGCCGGGTCAGAAATGGCATTGGATGAAGTATCTCGGTATAGGCGGAAACTATCTGCTTATGATGTTTTATACGGTAATATCGGGTTGGATGATTATCTATTTCTTTAAATATCTTGACGGGTCGATATTGAGCATATCCGAGAGCGCCGCCCTCGGCGAGCTTTTCGGCAGCACGGTAACAAATACATCGCTGAATATTATAGCGACCTTTGCGGTAATCCTGATATGCTTTGGCATATGCTCGATGGGTCTGCAAAAGGGTGTTGAAAAGATAACAAAAGTTATGATGCTTGCGCTTTTTGCGCTTATGATTGGCTTGGTTATATACGCGTTTACGCTGTCGAACGCAAAAGATGGATTGGAGTTTTATCTCGTTCCGTCGCTCGACAGACTTGAAAGTGCGGGTTTGTGGACAGTTTTGACCTCGGCAATGGGACAGGCGTTCTTTACATTATCGGTCGGAATGGGTTCTATCGCAATATTCGGAAGCTATATCGACAAAGACAGAAGGCTGTTGAGCGAATCAATCACCATCGTTTCACTCGATACCGCGGTTGCGATTATGTCGGGTCTTATAATATTCCCGGCCTGCTTTACCTATAACAACGGCGTTACCGCGGACGCAGGTTCGGTCGGCGCAAGCTTTTTGTTCACCACGCTTTCGAGTATTTTTAACGCGATGCCGGGCGGAAGAGTTATCGGAACATTATTCTTTTTGTTTATGATATTCGCCGCTTTTTCAACGGTAATCGCTGTATTCGAGAACATTATGTCGTTCTGGCTTGAACTTACCAAGCTCGGCCGCCGTGAGATTGCGGCAATAAATGTTGTTATGATGCTTGTGCTTGTTCTTCCGGCAATTCTCGGAAACAGCGTATGGTCGGGAATTTCGGTTGCAGGCAAGTCGATAATGGACATTGAGGACTTTTTGATAAGCAATAATATTTTGCCGCTCGGCGCGCTGTTCTATGTACTGTTTTGTACCTATAACAAGCACGGCTGGGGCTGGAGCAACTTTATCAATGAGGTCAACACGGGTGATAAGGGAATGAGCTTTCCGAAATGCCTTAGGATATATGTAAAGTATATCCTGCCGCTTATAATATTCTTTGTATGGCTTCAGGCGTACATCGGATAGAGCTAAAAATACGTAAAACACGGGCGCATATGCGATATGCCGCCCGTGTTTTTATGTGTGAGAAATGGTTTTAATGGTGTATTGCCGAATCTTATATTTTTGTTGTACTGTTCTTGTTTTCATTGCGCAAAAGTTCTACAAGAGAATTTATAACAGTCACCTGTTCGTCGTTTAATCCTGAAATATCAAGGGTCTTATCGCGTTCAATCCCGAGAAGATATTCCATAGATACATTAAATTCATATGAAAGCTTAATCAAAACATCGAGTGACGGTGAGCGCTGTTCGTTTTCGTATGCGGAAATAATTGATTTATTAAGCCATAATTTTGTAGCAAGCTGGGTTTGGCTCAATCCCTTTTTTGTTCGCAGTGATTTTAGATTTTCGGCAAATTTATATAACATTTTACAGACCTCCGAGTATAAGTTTACTATTTGTATTATTTATATTATATTTCATCATTATTATCATTTGGAAGATATTTTGAATAAAATATTCTTAAATTTATAGAAATACAGTCTACTATTTATAAAATCGTCTACAAATAGTTGACAAAACAATGCAATTAGTGTATAATGTTAAAAAGTCAAACGCTATAAATTAAAGAATATCGATTTGGCAAGAAAAACTTAAAATAATTTTTGGAGGAAAAATTTATGTTTGATGAAAAGAGTAACACAATGGTTGAGATTGCGGAGCAAGGGCGAAAAAAGATTGAGAAAAATAAAAGGATAATTAAAAAAGCGGTTAAGCTAACGGCAATTTTGATAATAATACTAAGTCTAATATTGATATGTATAGCAGTGTATAGGAGTCTGGTACAAAAAGGTTTGAATGAAAACAATAGCTTTGAGACGATGAGCGAATCTAACGACATAAAGAATTCGATAGATTTAAAAAGGGAAAATTGTCAGTTATATTCCGACAGCACAACTGTATCGGCAGGAAATGTTTATACAGTAGGGATAAAATCTGATGGTACCGCCATTGTTGCAGGTCGGAATAAATTAGATGTACAGAATTGGGATGATATTATGGCGGTTTCGACCGGGTATAGTTATGCAGTAGGACTAAAACAAAATGGAACAGTCGTTGCCACCGATTATAAGGGGGTTATGGATTATTCCGGTCAATGTAATGTGCAGGGGTGGAAAGATATAATTGCAATATCGGCAAGAGGCAACCACACAGTTGGATTAAAATCAAATGGTACGGTTGTTGCAACAGGTAACAATTGGAGTGGGGCTTGCAGTGTACAAGGGTGGGAAGATATTGTTGCAATATCAGCAGGCATCGGTAGTCATACAGTCGGGCTAAAATCAGACGGCACGGTTGTTGCGAAAGGTGATAATAGATATGGACAATGTAACGTGTCTGATTGGAAGAATATGGTTGCAACATCGGCAGGTGGCTTTCATACAGTCGGGCTAAAATCAAACGGTACAGTTGTTGCAACAGGTGTTAATAAAGACGGTCAATGTAATGTATCGGATTGGAATGATATTGTTGCAATATCAGCGGGTATTTCTCACACAGTCGGATTAAAATCGGACGGCACGGTTGTTGCAACAGGTTATAATAGATATGAAGAATGTAACGTGTCGGGTTGGAATGATATTGTAGCAATATCGGCGGGCGTCATGTACACGGTCGGACTAAAATTTGATGGTACAGTTGTTGCAACAGGGAATAATGACGATGGTCGATGCGACGTTCAGGACTGGGAAAATATAAAAGTAATTAAATAATATAATAAAATACAATACAAAGGAGTTAATAAAAATATGCAAGAGTTGTATTACGATAAACGGTGAGATTATTGGTGAATATAAAGAGGAAGGATTTAGTGACAGTACTTCCTGAAATATAGAATTTACAGAAGGAGTGTTTAGAAATAATAAAAATTTAACAGAAGTAACGCTTTTTGTAGAAGACGTAGAGATACCCGTAAGTACATTTGAAAACCTTGAACCTAAACCACCTATCAATAATAAATATGGTACGGATTATAGCGCGAAACGTTATAATTCCAATGACAATTCCAATGACAATTCTAACAGCAGCTCTAAACAGTATGATTCCAACAGTCCTACGGCGGAATTACGCGAGGCTATGGACAGATATTATAGAATTTCAGCAAAACAAGTCGTCAGTAACGGAGTCGAATTGAATGATGAGGCAGTAAAGAGGATTGTTTATTTGCGCAGAAATCAAGGGTTAGAGGATGTCAAATTATTAAAAACAAAACCTGAAAATATACAAAAAGATTCACAAACAGATTAAGGAATTCAGGCGTACATCGGATAGAGTTAAAAATACGTAAAACACGGGCGCATATGCGATATGCCGCCCGTGTTTTTTTGAACTTAAAGTACATAGTTTTCGGAAATTTTGTGATATTCCGTTCTTTTTTATGCAAAAATGATTTTGATAATGATACAGATGTATTAGTCTTCATCTATATCAACCAATTTATACATAGGGATATTCAAGACTTCCGCAATTATAAAAAGTGTTTTTAAAGACGGACAAAAATAGCTGTTCGGACCTTCGAGTTGTGAGATATAACCGGCGGACAATCCGCAATGTTCTGCAAGTTCTTCTTGGGTCATACCCGAAAGCTTTCTGTAATAGGCAATTTTAAGACCGATTTTTATTAAATTAATTTTGTACTGACTTTCTAACATATTAATATCTCATTCCAATTTTTTGATTTATTTTATTATAAGCTATTTACAAACTTATTATTATATGATATAATATAGTAAAACATAGGGGATATATAGGAAAGTGTATTAATGAAATAAAATATATTTTTAAAAACCGGTTGTAAAAATAAATTGATTGTGGTATAATCAATTTGCGACTTAGTTTAATATTTTTATCCATGTAAGGGTGTATTATTTTACTCTTGTAAAAATGCATGCTCTGTTTTATTGCACCCATATCATGGAATTGTTGCAGAAACTAAGTCGCGTTAGTTAGAGCTATGTGTTTTTGTGCGTGGCTTTGGCTGCGCATTTTTTATTTTACAAAAATGCGCTGAAGATTAATAATTAAACAAAGGCGGCGTTTATAATGAAAGGTAAAAAATTTTTATGTGTGTTGACGGTGTGTTTCGCGTTTACGCTTTGTTCTTGTGATAATGAAGTTATACAAGAACCGCAAAATCAAGAGCAATCTCAAAGTTTGGAAGTTGAAAAATCCGAGCAGGATAAATTATCGGAAAATGAAGAAGCGGTTATATCGAATTCAGACGATTCCGATAAAAAAACTTTTACGTATATCGGTAATGCCAATACACTGAAATTTCATCGCCTGAATTGCCGCAACGTCAGTCAAATGAGCGATAAAAATAAGGTATATTTTAATGAAACTCGTGAGGAAATTATTTCAAAGGGATATAAACCGTGCAAACATTGCAAGCCTTAAATCATTTTAATAAATATAATTGAAATTTTGTGAAAAATAAGGTTAAAACAACAGGAAAAATGTGATTTTTCGGGCTGAAACAGTCGGAATTTTGTGATTTTTCGGGTTAAAATGGACGGAATTTTGTGATTTTTTAGGTTGACACCGCCGGAATTTTGTGATAACATATTGATTGAGGTGGTTTGAATGAAGAGTTCAGAGCTTTTAAAAAGAAAAGTTGACGGTTATCTGAAAGAGTGGAAGAGTAATGATGCTCGTCTGCCGCTGATTATAAAAGGTGCAAGGCAAATAGGAAAAACCGAGTCGATAAAAAAGTTCGCGAAAGAAAATTATAAAAGTGTTGTTGAAATAAATTTTGCCCTTCAAAAGCAATACAAAGAAATATTTGATGACGGGTTTGATGTTGATATAATATTGAAAAATATCTCATTAATCAATCCCGAATTTGAGTTTATACCGAATGATACGCTGTTTTTCTTTGATGAGATGCAGGCTTGTCCGAATTGTGCAACGAGCCTAAAGTCTTTTAAAACTGACGGAAGATTTGATGTGATTTGTTCGGGTTCGTTAATGGGGATAAGCTATGAAGAGATTGAATCAAACAGCGTGGGATATAAAGAAGATTATGAGATGTATTCTATGGATTTTGAGGAATTTCTTTGGGCAAAAGGATACGAAAAAGAACAGATAGATTCACTGTATGATAAAATGTTCAATATTACGCCGCTTTCTCATATTGAATTTAATGTTATGCTTGAAAATTTCAGAGAATATATGGTTTTGGGCGGTATGCCTGCTATCGTTGATTCATTTGTTAAGAATAAGAATTACAGCGGTACTTTGAAAATGCAGAAACAAATTCTGTTGGATTATGAAGAGGATATAACCAAGTACGCAAAGGGACTTGACAAGACAAAAATATTGAGTGTTTACAGAAAAATACCTGCGTTTCTCGGAAAGGATAATAAAAAGTTTCAAATATCAAAAATCGAAAAAGGTGCAAGAAGGCGTGAATATGTGGGAACGGTGGACTGGCTGATTTCGGCAGGAATAGTAAATGTGTGCTATTGTATGGATGCCCCCGAGCTGCCGCTTAAAGGTAATTATAATCCCGATAATTTTAAACTGTATTTCAGTGATACGGGTTTGCTGATAGGTTCGCTTGACGAAGAGGCACAGGAAGATTTGAGAGCAAATAAGAATTTTAACACATATAAAGGTGCGATTTATGAAAATATTATAGGAGAAATGCTTGTTAAACAAGGTTATGATTTGTATTTTTACAGAAATGAAAAAGGCTCGTTGGAAATGGACTTTTTCGTGAGGGATTCGGATTCGCTTGTTCCCGTTGAGGTCAAAGCCGATGACGGCACAACGATTTCTCTAAATAATCTTATTGATAAGCATAAATATTCCGATGTTAAGTATGGAATAAAATTCGGAAACAAAAATATCGGGTATAACGGCAAGTTTTACACGTTCCCGTACTTTTTGGCTTTTTTGTTAAAAAGATTTTTAAGGGAAAATAACAAAAGATGAAAAGTAAAACGATAATAGACTGTATCGAAAGAGTGATTTTGGGATAATCACAGAGATAGACAAAAACGAATGTTTTCACACGGAAAACATTCGTTTTGCTTTATTCTTTATTTTTCTTTTACAAATCTTTCTTCGATATATTTGTTTGCCATATTTTCAAGCTCGTCATTGAGCGGCTCGAATCCGCTAAAATCGCTGTATTTGCGTTTCATTGCACATGACAGGATATAATCGCAAAGCATCGGATTTTTCGGCAGCAGCGGCCCGTGCAGATACGTTGCGATGACGTTTTTGTACACAACGCCCTCATAACCGCTGTCGCCTGTGTTTCCGTGTCCGTACAGGACCTTTCCGAGCGGTGTGTGATTGCCGATAAATGTTCGGCCGGCGTGATTTTCGAATCCCGTAATTTTTTGCGAAAATAATTCGGATTCGAGAACAACGTTGCCGATAAGACGTGTGTCACCTGCGTCTGTGTATATATCAAGGATTCCGAGACCCTCGATTTTTGAATTGGCTGTTTGATAATACTTTCCCAAAAGCTGATAACCGCCGCAGACAGCGACAAGAACGCCGCCGTTTTCGACATAATTGGTTATCTCGTCTTTCTTTTTAAGCAAAAGGCTGCACACTATTTCCTGTTCGCGGTCAGAGCCGCCGCCGACAAATATTATATCGGCGTTCTCTAAGTTTATGCTGTGGTCGCTGTTTGTACAGGTGCTGACTTTTGCGTCTATTCCGCGCCATTCAAGACGTTTTTGCATACACGCAATATTACCTCTGTCACCGTACAGGTTAAGCAGGTCGGGATATAGATGTATAATGTTTAACTCTTGATTATTTGCCATTTTCGCTGCCTCCCGTCTTTAATTCCTTTTGTATTTCGAGCATCGTTGTTTGGGTCGGGTACAGAGCCGTGTAATTTACGAGAACATAACAAACTTCCGCATCCGTTTTGAGACACCGCTCTATTGCATTTTTCATCTTTCTTTCAACATAATCAACCTTTACGTCCGCGTATTTGAATCTGAGCGAAATGTCATAAAGTCTGATTCCCGTTGTGGTGAGGGTATTAAGGTTTTCGTCATAGAGCTTGTCAAAATCGACATCCCAAAGCCACGAAACGTCCCTGCCGTCATTGGCGAGGTCGTTTATTGCGACAATAACATCTTTTTTGCGCTTGTCGAGCATAACGGTCTGAATCGCTTGGTTAAAGCCTGCAGGGTTTTTGGCAAGGTTCAAAATGACCGGCTTTCCGAGGTCAATCAATTCCATTCTGCCTATCTGGGGCTTATACTCGTCAAGCGCCTTGTGAAAGCCTTTGTCGGCGGCAATTCCCATTTCCGACAGAGCGGCATAAACGGCGAGTATGTTATAGACGTTATAAAATCCGCGGTAATTCACATCAATATCGACCGATTTGTTTATCTTAAACTTCATCGAACCCGAAAGGTCAACATCCGTTGCGTCATAATCGATGTGCGGACGCTTGTTGCCGCAATTCGGACAATAATAGTCGCCGAGCTGGCTATAATGGAAGTAGTTATATTTTTGTTCGTGACCGCATTTGATACAGAATCTGCCCTCTTTTGTGTCGTCCGTTTGAGGAAGAACTTGTTCTGAAATGCCGAAGTATTTGGCATTTCTGCCGTCACCGAACTGTGCCGTCAGGGGGTCGTCACCGTTGAGAATAAGCTTGACTCCGCTCGCCATATCGATTGCCTTGTTAAGCAGGTCAACGGTTATGTCTATCTCGCCATAGCGGTCGAGCTGGTCGCGAAAGAGGTTGGTTATTATCATATAATTCGGCGTTAGATGTTCAAAGACGCGGCGCGCCGAAGCCTCGTCAATCTCGAGAACAGCATAATCCGCCGTGAACTTTCCGCCGACATCGCACGCCATTGCGAACGCGGTGGCGATACCGTTCAGCATATTCGCGCCGAGGTTATTGCAGACAGTCGTATATCCGCATTCTCGGATAACAGAGTTCAAAAGATTGTTTGTTGTTGTCTTTCCGTTTGTGCCGCAGGTAACGATAATTCCTTTTTTGACGTTTACCGCAAGTTTTTCGATTAGGTCGGGACAAATTTTAAGCGCTATCGTTCCGGGGGTAGATGAGGATTTTTTACCTATCATACGCCCTGCGATTGCCGACAGTTTTGCTGCCCAGACCGCAATTAGCTTTCGCATTTTTTCTCTCCTTATTTCCGTAAAAATTTGATATAATATTATTCTACCATTTAAAAGAAAAAATTACAATAGCCAAATAACCAAATTTATGTTACAAAGTGTTTAAATAATCGGCAATACACTCGGCAGCAAGCCCGATTGCGTATTTTGACTCTTCAAGACTGTTGCCGCTTGTGCCGGTTTCGATTATCATTGACGCGTGGCTTGTGTGCCCGTTAAAGCGTTCGCGCCGCAGGTTTATATGCCGCATAAGCTTTGGGTATTTTTGAGATATTTCCTTTTGAAAGTGCAATGCGGCGGTCATATTCATTCGCCAGTCAGGGTTGAACAGACCTTTTTCGTCCGTGCCGACAACGAACATAAGCTGTGACGCGGCTTTGCCGTCAATCTCGGCGGCAACCCTCGCTTTGGTGTTGTCGGCATATACGATTGAGTCACGGTGTATGTCAAACACAACTTGGATTGATGGATATTGTTTTTTATATTCCGTCACCTTTGCGAGAGAGTGGGCGTAAGAGCCGTTAAACGATGGCTCGTCATGCAGCTCGGTGTCATGGATAACATCTATCCCGTGCGATTTAAAGACATCCGCCATTACATCGCCGACCGCAACAACGTTCTTTTCGGTATCGGTGCTTCTGTCGCTTGCTTTTATGTCATAAAAAGCCGCACCGTTCGGGGCGTAAGCCTCGGTTGCGTGGGTGTGCGTAATAAGAACCTTCGGGCCGTCAGAATTCATATTGATGTCGGGTCTTGCGGCAAGCATGGATTCAACATCAATGCTGTATGACGTTTCGTTGCCGATTGAGTTTGGTGATTTTTGAGCCGCGTCAATTGTCTTGACGGGCGCACGGCGGTCATCGGGAATATCCTTGCCGATGTCATAATTTTGAGGTACGGAGTTTTGCGGCTCGGGAGCGGCAGGTTTTGAGGGATTATTTTTATTTGATGATGATTCGTATTCTTCGGCGGCGAGGACAAGTCCGCCGTGTGAGACTGCGCCGCATACGGGCAGGGTGTCGCTTATGACAGAGCTGCTGTCCCACGGGACGAAACCGAGAACGATTTTAAGAGCCGTTTCGGCGGCATTTGATACCTCATCAAAAAAAGGTACTGAATCGCCCACTGTGCCGATTATGGGGTTTGCCTGTTCAAGAACCTTTTCGGGTGATGAAAAAATACCGTCGGATGCGGATAAAATTCCGACCGCGGTCAGAGTAACGGCGGTCGCGGCAACCGCCGTTATCAAGCCTTTTTTGATTTTGTTAAGGTCGATTACCACTGCTTTATATTTGCGCATTGTTGTTTATCCTCCGTATTTTGAGAAATTAAGATTGCTGCCGCCCGTAATATCGGCACGGCTTATCTTTAAAATTATATGAGGACAAACTCAAAAAAAGAACTCCGCACGGAGAGGTGAGAAAGTCAAATATGCAATAAAAACAGCGGCAAAACAGAGCGGTATCGCCCTGTTTTGCCGTTTTAATCATTCTTTTTGTTCATCTTTTTTGTCGGAAACAAGTATGGCGCGGCCGCTCAGACTTCGGTCACGTGCGTTTATGTCCTTTGCTTCGCGGAAAACCTCGCCGCACTTACAGGCGGCAATGAACGCAAGATTTCGTATATGGCTGCGGTTTATCCTGAACATTATCCGTCCGCAGTTCGGACAGATATAGTCGTTGCCCGAAAGATACGCCGCTTTAAGCGAATCATTGGCGGACGGAACACGATGCTTTGTCTTTTTGATAAGACCGCCGCAAGAGCATATGGCTCGAATGATATAGCCTTTCATCTCGCCGTCGGTAAATCCGATAAGCCGCTTACATTCGGAACAGATTAATGTCCTTTCGCCGTTGTCGTTAATTAAATTTCCGTTATGATAATGCATTTTTCTCTCCGTGTTGCTTAAAAATTATGTTTTGCAATTATATAACTCCGCAAAATCGTTCGTATAAATCAGTATATCTCGCTTTCTTTCGGGTTCGGGTGCTTGATTTGTTTGACATAATCAACGATAACCTGTGCCGCACCGTCAGTATCGACCCTTTCGGTGTTGACCGAAATGTCATAGTTGTCAACGCTTCCCCAAATTCTGTTGGTATAAAAGTTATAGAAAGAGCTGCGCCGTTTATCCGTCTTTAAAATATAGTCAAGCGCGGATTTTTCTTTCATATCACAGCTTTTCATAATTCTTTCGGTTCTGAAATCAATCCCGGCGCGAACGAACACGCTTACAAGATTTTCTTCATTCCTCAAAACATAGTCCGAACAGCGGCCGACAATAACGCACGACTCTTTTTCGGCAATCGAACGAATAACCTGTGACTGAATCCTGAAAATATTGTCCGAACCCGTTACATCGCCGTATCGGCAATACGTACTGCTTCCCGATTGCAGACCCATAACAAGTGAGTATAAAAGACTGTTTGTCGGTTTTTCTTCAAGTCCGTCAAAGAGATGCTCGGACAGACCGCTCTCTTTTGCGGCAATGGCGATAAGCTCTTTGTCATAAAAACCTATATTCAAAAGCTTTGCCACCTTTTCGGCAACCTCGTGACCGCCCGAACCGAATTGACGTGCAAATGTTAAGATGATTTTGTCGCTCATTTTTTCGACCTCCCGTTAAATGCTTTTATATATTTTAACACGTTTTCGCCGAAAATGAAATACCCAAAACCAAATTTTTTTAACTTTCGGCATAGAAATTTTTTATGCTTTTTTATACAAATTTACTATACTGACACCTGTGTAATAATGCTTTAAGATGTCGCGGTACTTCATTCCGCGACCTGCGAGGACATTCGCCCCGTTTTGGCTCATACCGACGCCGTGACCATAGCCTTTAACCCTGAACGTAACTTTGGCGCCGGAATCGGGAACGGTGCATTCATCGACTTTTTTGCCGTTAAGTTCAATACTGAAATTCGCGCTTTTAAGCCCGAGTATTTCGCGGATTTGAGTGCCTTTAAAGACGGTGTTCCCGATTTTTATTTCGTGAACGCTGCCGCCGTCCGTGCGCGATATTTCCGAAATAAACATATCCGAATCCGTTCCGTTGAAATCGGATTTTGAGGCGTGCAGCCTGTCGCACAGTGATTTGACCGTGAATGTGCTCATCGATTCAAAGCCGTCGGATGACGAATCTTCGCGGCTGTCAACCGAACGCAGATAAGGCAGAGCCGCTCCCCACACATCTTCAACATTCTCTGTCCTGCCGCTGCTCATCGCATAAAAAAATGCCTTGACAACCTCGCCGTCATACGTCATATATTCGCCCTCGGTTCGTTTTGCCGCCGCCTTGATTTTGGCTTCGTAATCATCGGCGTATCGCACATCCCACTGTGCTTTGGCGGCGGATAAATCCCTCCACGCCTTGCAATGATTCGGATTGGTGCATATCATTGCGCCGTTGTGTTCGGGTGCGGTCTGACCTTTAAAATATGCTTCTGCCTTGCTCAAAATATAACTTCGTGCCGCAACCGCCTGGGCGCAGAGCGCTTCGGAATTATAGGTCGGCGGCATCTCGCCGGCAAGTACGCCCTCAATGTATTCCTCAAAATTGCGGTTCTCGACCTTGCCGCTGTCGGTCATATATACGCTGATTGTAAAGGGGTTGTCAAAACTTCCGGCTTGTATCGCGCCGCTTTGGGCGCTTTCCGTCCGTTCCGAACTGTGTTCATACAATGTCGAGATTCCCGAAATGCCTATCGGTATGGCAAACGCCGCCATTACAAGCAGGATAAAAATTGTTGCTGTTTTTTTCATAACTATCACCTTGTCCGATTTTTTGTTATATTAAATATATGAATAAAGTTTGTGAATATGCTTAAAATCATTGCGTATTCGCGTGCGAAAAAATTTTTTTGAAAATTTTTCAAAAAAGTGCAACGTTTTCGAATCCCGAATTGTCTTATAAGTGAAAGCGCTTTAAAACAAAAAATTTTGACGAAATACAAAAAAAGAAGTCGAATATGCGTTTAAAGTTACGCAGTATATGCCGAAAGCAAGCAAAATACGGTTGATGAAAACGGCGGTTCGCGAGACGCGGCGGACGATAAAGTCAAATATTAATTAAAAAATAATATTAATTTAACAAAAAAGCGTTGAATTTTATTGTAATATGGAATATAATTAAGCTATATAACACTCTGAACAGAAAATTTTATATCTGTCAGTCGTGAAAGGAGTTTTTATATGATATGCAATAAATGCGGAGCGCAAAACAGTGACGGTTCTAAGTTCTGTTTGAAATGCGGCGAGATTCTCAATGTTCAGCCGCAGGCACAGCCGAAACCCCAACAACCGCCGCAACAGGCACAACAGTCGCAGCAGGCACAGCAGCCGCAGCAGCCGCAACAGGCACAACCGCCGCAGCAGGCACAACAGCCGCAACAGGCACAGCAGCCGCAACAGGCACAGCAAAATCCCAACGGACAGCAACAGTATAATCAACAACAGTACACTCAACAGCCGTACGGTCAGCCGTACATTCCACAAGTTCCGTACCGTGACCCTTATGACCACACATCGGAATTTGACTCGGTCGAGATTTCAAACAACAAGATATTTGCTATGCTGCCGTATCTTTTGGGTTGGATTGGCGTAATTGTTGCCCTTTTGGCGTGTGGGAAGAAGGATAATTCAAAGATGGAATATATTGATTTTCACGTTCGCCAGGCACTTAAAATAACCGTGGTAAGCACCCTTGTCGGAATCATCACATTATTGTTATGCTGGACAATTATTTTTGCTATTGCGGGCGGAATTTGTATGCTGATATTGTTCGTTATAAGGATTATCGGATTTTTCTCAGTATGCAGCGGAAACGCAAAAGAGCTTCCTATCGTAAGAAGTCTCGGATTTTTAAAATAATATTCGTATACACAAAAACAGAGCGGTCGCCGCTCTGTTTTTGCGTTATTTTGAATTGAACAGTTTTTTAAAGGCGCTGACGTTTATTTCGGTATAATCACCGATTACGTCAGATACTCCGTCCTGTGACATAAGCACTTCCCTTGAATTCGATGATGCAACCGCAATTATCTTGCCTGCCCCGGCGCGGTGCGCCGCTTGGATTCCCGAAAGACTGTCCTCAAACACAACCGCCTTTTCGGGGGGAATATCAAGCTTTTGCATTGCCGCAATATAAATATCGGGTTCGGGCTTTCCTTTAATCGTTCCGTTGTCGTATGTAACGGATTTAGTATCAAACCATTTGCCGATACTCATTTTATCAAAATAAAAATCAATATTGCTGAGCGGTGACGATGTTGCAATCGATACGGAAATATTCGCCGCTTTAAGATTGTCAAGAAAATCGGCGGCACCCGGTGCGAGGTGAAACGTCTTAGGGTCGTCAACACAAAGGCGGCGATAAACCGCTTCTTTTTCTTCGCCCATTTTTTCGGTCTCGGCATCGGTCGGCATACGCTTTAAAAGATATTTTAAGATATATTGGTTGCTGCGCCCCATTATTGCGGCGTTTTCTTCGTCTTTTAAAGGTCTGCCGATTATTTGTTCGGCATAGCTCTTCCACGCCTCGATATGCTTTTCGGTATCAAAAAATAAAGTGCCGTTAAAATCAAAAATTACTGCCTCATACATAAAAAGTCACCTCATTGGTATTATTTTTGCCCGATAACAAGCAAATACGGCACAGAAACTGTGCCGTATAAATGTAAAATTCTTATTGTTCGGTAATGCCGTAACGCTTTCTGAATTTGTCAACTCTGCCGCCTGTATCAACAAGCTTTTGCTTACCTGTGTAGAAAGGATGGCAAGCCGAGCAAATTTCGATACGAATATCTTCTTTTGTCGAACCCGTTTCAATTACGTTTCCGCAAGCACACTTAATTGTGGTCTGCTTGTAATCAGGATGAATTCCTTGTTTCATATGTCATTTCACCTCTTTATATATTATATCTGTCTTTAACAATTTAAAGTTTTGTTTTCACAAGTATTAAAGATTATAACATAACTGCAACAAAATTGCAAGCATTTTTTCGGAAAAAACTTAAATTTTTCCGAAAAGTCGGAATTAGTCACCGAGACACATACCGATTGAACGTGCGGTTTTAATCCAATAACTTGATTCTTCAACGGATTTATTCTGTCCGATAACGTTCTCGAGAGAGTCATAGCTAAGCTTTGAACCGTCAAGAATAGCCATATTTCCGAACTTGCCCTGCATCAAAAGCTCAACCGCAAACGAGCCGTAACGTGTAGACAAAATTCTGTCGTTGGCTGTCGGTGTGCCGCCGCGCTGAACGTGACCGAGTATGGTTGCGCGAGCCTCGAGACCTACCAAGTCTTCGAGCTGACTTGCAACAACGTTGCCTATGCCGCCGAGACGAATCGGGTCGGGGCTGTTTTCAACAACCTTTGATACAACAACGTCACCGCCGAGAGGTTTTGCGCCCTCTGATACAACAACCAATGCAAAATCCTTGCCTCTTGCGCGGTTAGCCTTGATTGCTTCGGCAACTTTATTAATGTCATACGGAACCTCGGGGATAAGAGCCGCGTCACAGCCGCCGGCAATAGCGGATGCAATACCGATAAATCCGGCATAACGACCCATAGCCTCAACAACCATAATTCTGCTGTGTGATTCAGCGGTTGTTCTGAGTCTGTCGATAGATTCGGTTGCAACGGAAACAGCGGTATCAAAACCGAATGTTGTGTCCGTTGATGCCAAATCGTTGTCTATTGTCTTGGGAACGCCGATAACCTTAACGCCCTTGCGCGAGAAATCTCTTCCGCTTGTAAGAGTGCCGTCACCGCCGATTACTATCAATGCGTCAATGCCTGCGTCTTTAAGATTCTTAACGCCGACATCGGATACGTCACCGTGTTGTTCGTTTCCGTTCTCATCCGTATAGGTATAATCAAACAGGTTATCCTTGTTTGAGCTGTAGAGCATTGTGCCGCCCTTTGAAATAATACCCGATACATCGGATAATTTAAGGGGAACAAACTCATCGCCGCCGAGATAAAGTCCGCGATAGCCGTGTTTTATTCCCACAACCTCAAGGCCGTACTTTAAAATAGCGGTTTTTGTCAGAGCGCGGATAACCGCGTTCAATCCGGGACAGTCACCGCCGCCCGTCATAACACCTATTCTTTTAATTTCACTCATAATTAATATACCTCCTGTTAAAGCGGAATGAACCGCGCTGAAATTACGTTGTACAGTTGATAGTTTTAAATCAAGGCGGAGCATACGCCGCAAATCTGACCGGCGATATAAGACGCATATCGCACGCTTTAAACAAATTCATACTATTAATATACCCCATTGTTTTAAAGACTATCAAATATAATTCTATCATATTTTGGAAGGTAATGCAAGAATTTTTTTTAAAAAATCCGTTTTTTGTCGGTTTAATCGAGGATTCTGTCGGATTGCACAATTTGGAATTTTTGAAAAACTTGTCGATAGGTGAATTTGAGTAAAAAAATATTGATATTTGATATAAATAAACTTGCATATCGATGTTTTGAAACAAAAATTATATTTTAATATAAAATTATAAGAAAAAACTTGCTTTATTTACAATAATGTTATATAATTTAAGACAGAAGATATGAAAGGACTTGTAACAATATTATGGAAAAAGAAATGATAATACAAAAAATGAGTGACGCAGGACTTGTTGCGGTTGTCCGCGCCGAGAATGCCGATGAGGCAATAAAAATAAGCGACGCTTGTTTGGACGGCGGATGTCCGTCAATCGAACTGACTTTTACCGTCCCGGGGGCGCACAAGGTTATCGAGGCTCTTGCGGAAAAATATCCGAACGGTGAAATGCTGCTCGGCGCAGGAACGGTTCTCGACAGCGAAACGGCGAGAATTGCTATCCTGTCGGGCGCGGCATATATAGTAAGCCCGTCATTCAACCTCGAAACGGCTAAACTTTGCAACCGTTATCGTGTACCGTACATTCCGGGTTGTATGACAATAAACGAGGTAATAACCGCAATGGAGGCAGGCGCGGATATAATCAAGATATTCCCCGCGGATTTGTTCGGACCCAAAATAATTAAGGATATAAAAGGTCCTCTGCCACAGGCAAAGATGATGCCGACGGGCGGCGTTGACGTTGATAATGTCGGTGAGTGGATAAAGGCGGGCGCGGTTGCGGTCGGCGCAGGTTCATCGCTTACCAAGGGCGCAAAAACGGGCGATTACAAGGCGATAACCGAAACCGCGAAGACGTTCATAGACGGAATCCGTGCGGCGAGACAGGCGTAAACGTAAAAATGAAAAAATATATAACACACAGCGAGAATGAAACACGAATGCTCGGCAAGCGTCTTGCCGAGAGTTTTTCGCCGGGGAGCGTTATTGCGCTCTGTGGTGATTTGGGATGCGGAAAGACAGCCTTTGTCAGGGGCGTTGCTGATTATTTTGGCTGCGGAGACGTGGTGACAAGTCCAACCTTTACACTTGTGAATCAATACGACGGGAATCTGACGGTCTATCACTTTGACGTTTATCGTCTTGAAAACCCGTCCGTTGACGAATGTGACTGGATGGACGATTACCTTTTCGGTGACGGAATTTGTCTTATCGAGTGGGCGGACAATATCAAACGTGTCTTGCCTGATACGACGGTCAGAATAGAATTTGAAAAAAATCCGAACGATGAGAACGAAAGGATTATAACGATATAAAATGAATATACTTGCGATAGATACCTGTTGTTCAGCGGCGACCGCGGCGGTGTTGACAGATGACCGCCTGGCGGCCGAGATTGTACAGAACAACAAAAAAACTCATTCACAAAACATAATGCCGATGATTGATTTTATGATGTCACAAGCGGAAATGTCAATCGGCGATATTGACTGTTTTGCCGCCGCGGTCGGTCCGGGGTCGTTCACCGGTGTAAGGATAGGCGTTGCCACCGTAAAGGCGTTGGCGCACGCCTTCGGCAAGCCGTGTGCGGCTGTGTCGGCTCTGCACGCTATGGCGTATAACGTTGCCGATTTCGGCGGAATAATCTGTCCAATATTTGACGCACGCCGCGGTCAGGTTTATAACGCGCTGTTCGGCGGCAGGGGCGCGGAGCGTTTGACTCCCGACCGTGCAATTTCGGCGAAGGAGCTTTGCGATGAGCTTGACGAGAGGGTCAGGTTCGCCGAAAGTTCGCCCGAGATTATATTTCTCGGTGACGGCCTGCCCGTTTTTGCGGATATGTTCAACGAACGTTTCGGCAAGAGAGCGGTATTCGCAAAGAGGAGTCTCAGAATGAACCTTGCCGCATCGGTTGCCGAGATAGGTTATGAAAAGCTCTTGCTCGGCGATGTGTGCGGCTATGCCGAACTTAAGCCTATGTATTTGCGGCTTTCGCAAGCGGAACGCGAAAAGGCGGAACGCGAAAAATTAAATCGGGAGAGTAATATTAATGAAAAATAACAAAATTTCACGTATATTCGAACACGAAACATGTCGGTTCGGAAGCACGGTAAAATCAATATTTAAGGTCGGAGCGGCAGTACTGATTTCGGCATCGATGATGATGTCGTCAATAAGCGGCCTTGCTATAAATTCAAATGATGCCGATAGCCAAAGCGCACAGACAACGCAATCGTCCGATAACTCGGACAGCTCAAACAATTCGGATAATTCGCAAAAAACAACCCAAAAACAGTCGAATCCCGACAGAAAGCAGGGCGAAAAACCTGCGCTCGGCGATGGTGAAACGGGCATCCTTATCGATTCGGCATCGGGAAGGGTTCTTTTTGAAAAGGATAGCACAAAGCGAATGTACCCGGCAAGCACAACAAAGGTTATGACTGCTTTGCTGACGATAGAGGCGATTGAGCGTGGCGAAATTTCGCTCGATACTCAAATTGAGGTTACGGCGGAAATGCTAAAAGATTCAGACCCCGACGGCAGCAATATGGCACTTAAAGAGGGTGAAATTTTGAGTGTTGACGCATTGCTTAAAGGACTTATGATTCCGTCGGGCAATGACGCGGCGTGCGCCCTTGCCGATTATATCGGAAAGAGTATTCCCGAATTTGCCGATATGATGAACCGCCGTGCGGCGGAACTCGGCTGTACGGACACTCATTTTGCCAACCCGAGCGGTCTGCACGATGATGACCATTATACAACTGCGGCGGATATGGCAAAGATAGCAAGGGCGGCAATGTCGCTCGATAAATTCCGCAATATTGCCGATATTGCACATATTAAAATTCCGCCGACAAACAAAACGGAAAAAGAGCGCTATTACATAAACACAAACGGACTTTTGTCAACAATGCGTTATACAAATTTTTATTATAAAGGTGCGAACGGAATAAAGACCGGTCATACGAGCAAGGCGGGGAATTGTCTTGTTTCATCGGCAAAACGTGACGGTCTTGAATTTATCGGCGTAATATTCGGAGGAAAGGATGTTGCCGATTCGCATAAGGACAGTATCGAGATGCTCGATTGGGGATTTGAAACGTTTAATAATATGCGCGCGCTCGGCAAGGATGATATGCCGTGTGAAATACGCGTTAAGCTCGGCAAGTCAACGGATTCGCTCACGTTGTCGGTTGCCGAATCGGTAAACGTGGTTGTTCCGAAAGGAACAACCGCCGACAATCTCGAAATACGCCCGAACATTCCCGAGTCGGTATCCGCGCCGATTTTGGCAGGTACGCAAATCGGAACGGTGTCGGTTTTGCTCGGCGGTGAGGAAATAGGAAGCGGTATTCTTGTTGCGAACCGTGACGTTGAGCGCAGCTTTTTCTGGCCTGTTATGGCGGCGGCGGACGCTCTTTGGAGCAATATAATCACGCGATCTATTATTATTCTGCTCGGGATAGGGGTTCTTGCGTTCATACTTATGTTTATAAGAGGAATGTACGTAAATATAAAGCGCAGCAAGCATAAACGCCGCAGAAGAAGACCGTAATTTTAAGATAAAAATTTATTCACAAAAATTTTTCTTGAAAAATGGCGTGTTATGTGATATACTACTTAGAGTAACAGCCGAATAATTCACGATGAAAGCGCGTGTGCCGCTTTGTATTTTGATATATTGCTCGAAATTTGTTTGAGATACCTCGGGCAATGCGAGAGTGTATGCAATAGATATTGTGATTAATCGGTGTAACTTTAAAAGAAACAGAAAATAAACGATAAAATTTTTGAAAGGAATTAAGCTTATGCGCAATACTGCATCATCCGATGATATACAATCGGGTATTTCCGACTCGGATAAATCTGTAAAAACTCCGCTCGGCAAAAAAATTCTTGCCACGTTCGGAATATTATTTATCGCGATAGGGGTCTTTCTGGCGGCATTCGGGCTTTCGTACCGACTGATAATGCTTCCGAAAACGACGACTGTTCCAAAGGACAATGCCGAGGCGGAGATAATTCGTCTCAATACACAGATAAATCAGCTTGAAACCGAGAACAGAAAGCTTAAAGAAGAGAATGAAATTTTAAAGGGCGGCTCGGCATCATCGAACGACTCAACATCTGGTTCGTCGGGCTCAAACTCAACGAAGTCGGGTTCAAGCTCAACGAATTCGTCAAAGAACTCATCAAGTTCGGGTTCATCGTCGAGTTCGTCAAGCTCGGGAACATCGTCATCAACGAAATCTTCGGGTTCGTCAAGTTCATCGAAATCCTCGGGTTCGTCAAGCTCATCGAAATCTTCGGGCTCATCAAGCTCATCAAGCTCATCGGGTTCAACAAGTTCGTCGGGTTCATCGAGTTCATCAAACCGCAATTAATTTTCCGCACGATTGATATTCGGCTTGCGGAATTAATCGCCTTTGTTTTGTTCGTCCGCAACGGAACGAGGGTAAAATAACTAAATTAAGATGTCCCCCGCCTTTATAAGCGGCGGGTTCCACTTAATTTTTTCAGTGATGGAATACAATCCCTCACTGAAAACGTTGAATGACGGGACTTTTAGTCCCTTATTAAATTGCGGACAGAAAGGCAAAGAAAACTTATGGAAAACCTAAAACCAAAATACAAAAGAATAATGCTTAAAATAAGCGGCGAGGCTCTTGCTGGTGAAAAGGGGTTCGGCCTTGACCAGCCGACAATCAACAAGATTGCCGCAAAGATAAAAGAATGCTATGACTTGGGCGTTGAAATTTCTATCGTTATCGGCGGCGGCAACTTTTGGAGAGGGCGCAACGGCGAAGAGATGGACAGAACGCGTGCCGACCATATGGGAATGCTTGCAACGGTAATCAATTCGCTTGCCATGCTTGACGCGCTTGAACATCTCGGTGTTGAGTGCCGCGTACAGACGGCAATCGAAATGCGCCAGATAGCAGAGCCGTATATCAGGCTCAAAGCCGCGTCACATCTCAAAAAAGGCAGGGTTGTAATATTTGCCTGCGGCAGCGGTAATCCGTTCTTTTCGACCGATACGGCGGCGGCTCTGCGTGCGGCGGAGATTGACGCAGAAGTTATATTGCTTGCCAAAAAGGTTGACGGCGTATATGACAGCGACCCCCACGTTAATCCCAATGCCAAAAAGTTTAAAACCCTGTCATTCCTTGACGTATTGAACAAGGGCCTCGGCGTTATGGATTCAACGGCGACATCGCTTTGTATGGACAACAATATTCCGCTTATTGTTTTCGGCCTTGACGACCCCGAAAACATAAAGAGAGCCGTTCTCGGCGAGGACATCGGAACAATTGTTTCCAAATAAAATACGCAAATAATTAATTTACGAAAACAACGTCTGTCCGACAATTCCACGGACGGACAGACGAATATATAACAGTGGAAAGAAAGGCTTGGTATTTCCTTATGAAGAACACAGAAAATAAAATGACAAAAGCAATAGCGGCACTTGAAAACGACTTTGCGTCAATCCGCGCAGGTCGCGCAAACCCGGCAATACTCGATAAAATTACGGTTGAGTATTACGGAGCGGCAACCCCCCTTGCACAGGTAGGAACAATTTCCGTTCCCGAGGCACGGACTTTGCTTATCCAGCCGTGGGATGTAAGCGTGCTTAAAGAAATCGAAAAAGCAATCCTTGCATCGGACATCGGTATCAATCCCAATAATGACGGCAAGGTTATTCGCCTTAACTTCCCTCCGCTGACCGAGGAGCGCAGAAAGGAACTTAACAAGAGCGTTTCAAAGCGCGGTGAAGAGGCAAAGGTTGCGATTAGAAATCTGCGCCGTGACGCGATTGACGGATTTAAAAAACAAAAGAAGAACAACGAAATCACCGAGGATGATTTAAAGGACCTCGAGGAAAATATTCAAAAAATGACCGACCGCTTCGTTAAACAGATTGACGAGCTTACGGCGGCAAAGGAAAAAGAAATCCTTGAGGTATAATTTCATAATACCTGATTTAAAATGATGTTCGGGGACAAAAATATGTTTTTTAAGAAAAAAAAAGCCGCGCAAAGCGGAGAGCTTGATATGTCAAACATTCCGAAACATATCGGAATAATAATGGACGGCAACGGCAGGTGGGCGGCGGCACGCGGCTTGCCGCGCAGCGCGGGGCATCGCAAGGGTGCCGAGATTCTCGAGGGTCTCGCCGTGTACTGCGGCAAGATAGGGATTGAGGTTATCACGGCTTATGCCTTTTCGACCGAGAACTGGTCTCGCCCGAAAGACGAGGTTGATTATCTTATGAACCTCTTGTATGATTATCTGTCGGATGCCGACCGCCGATTTAAGCGCAACAATATTCGGTTCATCGTGAGCGGTGATATGTCGGCGTTTGACGAACGGCTGCAAGGCGCAATTAAAAATGCCGTTGAAATAACCAAAGACGGAACGGCGGTTTGTATCAACCTTGCGCTGAACTATGGCGGCCGCGATGAAATAGTCCGCGCCGCGCGTGCGGCGGCAGAGGATGCCGCGAACGGAAAAATCAAACCGTGCGATATAGACGAAAAAGTTTTTTCGTCATATCTTGATACGGCAGGGCTGCCCGAGGTCGATTTTATTTTGCGGCCGGGCGGCGAACACCGATTATCGAATTTCTTGCTGTGGCAGGCGGCGTATTCCGAATTTATATTTTCGGATGTATATTGGCCGGATTTTACCGAACGGGATTTGGATTCGGCTTTGCTTGAATATCAGCATAAAACCAGACGTTTCGGCGGAGTATAATATCTTTTCGGGTATGATTTTTGCCTATGTCTGTATGAAAGGAACCTGACCTATGGATTCTTCACTAAAAAAAAGACTGATTACCGCGATATGCGGCGTACCGCTTTTGATAATAGTATTGCTGTCTCCGCTGTGGGTTGTCACCGCGGCAGTAATTGCGGTTTCGCTTATAGGATTATATGAATACTTTCGGGCGGTCAGACTGACCTCGCATCCGTATATGTGCATTCTCGGATATGTCGGTTCGGTAATAATCGCGCTCGGCGCGAATTTTTCCGCATCCGCATCACTTTTGGTGATGTATCTGTATGTGATTATACTCTTTCTCTTTATGATTTTCAATAAAGAGTCGGTAAGCCTGATACATATTGCGCTTTTGGCGTTCGGATTGATTTATATACCGTACTTTTTGTCAAATATAATATATATCCGTATGACCGAACACGGAAAGGTATTCATATGGCTTGTGTTTATCGGTGCGTATATGTCCGATACGGCGGCGTATTTTTCCGGCAGGTTTTTAGGCAGGAATAAGCTTTGTCCGACGGTCAGCCCCAATAAGACGATTGAGGGTGCGATTGGCGGCGTGATAGGTGACGGCATCGCATTCGTTATATTTGCGCTTGCGATGAATGCGTTTTGCGGAGAGTTTAGTGACGAGAGTATAAATGTTTGGCTTATGTTTCCGATGGGTGCGGTGACATCGATAATATCACAGATAGGTGACCTTGTTGCGTCATCCATAAAGCGTCAGTTCAATATAAAGGATTTCGGAAAGATTTTGCCGGGTCACGGAGGAATACTCGACAGATTCGACAGTATAATCACCGTTGCACCTTTTATTTATCTTATGCTTTCATGTATGTCAATAATGAAATAATTATGAGATTTTAGAGACGGTTCGGATTCGAGCCGTCTTTTTGAATACAAAATATTTATAAAATTATGATTATGATAAAAAAATACAACTGCTAAAATACAATTATACAATACCAAATGAGGTTTAAGCGGTATAATATATGCAGATTATATTATTGATTTAAGGTGCGCGGACAAACGAGTATAAAAATATACCGAATTAAAATTTGTGAATTTGGGTAATTGGTTGTGCTTTTTAGTATTTTATTTCGTAATATGGTTGACATCGGGTTATACAAGTGCTATAATTAATAAAAATTTGCATAAACGGAGACTATTATGGATAACAAAAAAGAAATATTGGTAATATTTAAAACACATTTGGACATCGGATTTACCGATTATGCTGAAACGGTAAAAGATAAATACATAAATCAATTTATCCCAAACGCGATACGCGTGGGAAATGAGCTTAAAAATACAGAAACACCGTTTGTGTGGACAACCGGGTCGTGGCTGATATGGGAAGCGTTGAAACAGGATAAGGACGGCAGCGTGGCAAAGGCAATAGAGGACGGCATTATATGCTGGCATGGGCTGCCCTGTACAACGCATACCGAGCTTATGAACGCAAAGATGTTTGAGTATGGTCTTTCGCTGTCGCAAAAGCTTGACGCGAGGTTTAACAAACATACAATAGCGGCAAAGATGACGGATGTTCCGGGCCATACAATCGCGATGATTCCGTATCTGAAAAAGGCGGGAATCGAATTTTTGCATATCGGCGTGAATACCGCAACGCCTCTGCCGCCCGTTCCGCCCGTATTCAAATGGAAATTCGGCGATGATGAGATAACGGTTATGTATCAGACAGGTTACGGACTGCCGATGGAATTTGACGATTTTGTGATATATTTCGCACATACCGAGGATAATTGCGGACCACAGTCGGGCGACGAAATCATAAAGTTATATGACAAAATCAAAAAAGAATATCCGAACAGCGTTATAAAAGCGGCAACCCTCAACGATGCGGCGATGAGGGTAAGAGAGCTGAAAAACCTGCCGATTGTCGATAAAGAAATCGGTGATACATGGATTCACGGTGTGGGTACAGACCCCAAAAAAGTCGGAATGTATAAAGAGGTTTTAAGATATATTGATGATAACAACATCGATACGGATAAGACAGACCTATCGGATAATTTGCTGCTTGTTCCCGAACATACATGGGGTATGAACACAAATGTTTATTTCAAAGTTTATAAAGATTATGAACTTGACGAGTTTGCGGCATATGAGAACGACCCCGATAAATTAAAGGTGGAAAAGTCGTGGCAGGAACAGCGCGATTTTGTTACGGCAGGCGCAAAAGCGCTGAATTATGATATAAAATATGAGGTGAGAGAACCGAGCCTTGACGGATTCGGCGAAACGGAATCGGAGGATGCGGAATTTGAAATAAGCTGGGAACTGTTTGACACAGACGATTATTTGAGGTATATGAAGGTTTACCTTCAATTCACGCCGCAGAACATCGGCTGGGCGTGTGCCGATTATATGAAGCTCGGACTTCCGCTGTATAAGGGCGGAGTGTATACCGCAAAGGTCTTGAATACATATACAAACGGTCGGACAATGCTTTATCGGTTGTGCTTTGACGGCGAACTGTCCGAGAGATACGGGTTGCCGTATTTTTGGGTTGAAAAGACCGATAACCGCTATGAGATAAAATGGTTCAATAAGGGCAAGCTCAGACTTCCGCACGCAATATGGCTCAAATTCAAGGGCTTTGACGAAAAGTGGGAGATTGATAAGCTGAATCATTGGATTAAGGCGGAGGATGTAATAGGAAGTCCTCTGATTTGTGCCACCGATTACGGCGTTCGCAACGGCGAATATGAGATAGAAAGCCGCGATGCGGCGCTTGTTGCACCCTTCGGCCGAAGGCTCTATGACTATGATACAAACCCGAGCGGACAGAATTTGTATTTTAATCTTTATAATAATGTATGGAACACAAACTTTCCGATGTGGTACGGCGATGATACAAAATTTGAGTTTATAATCAAAAAGATATAACATAAATTATATCTGCGAAATAACAAGCCGCCCGACGGCTTGTTATTTCGTCCGAATGATTTTAATTGGTATTTTGCATAATGCGCGGACGATAAACACGGGCTGAGCCGATTTATCTCAAATTTTTTGAGAAAAACGAGATTTTTTGAAAAAAACGCTTGACAAATATTTGATTATGTGGTATTATATTTGTTGTGTTCGTTCAAAGAACACTTTTTAAAACTTAATTTGGCGGTATAGCTCAGTTGGCTAGAGCATGCGGTTCATACCCGCAGTGTCACTGGTTCGAA